>ERZ891376.58-NODE-58-length-27522-cov-6.267339_pt1 | contig 27522 bp, 27 predicted proteins | sample MGYA00520906_ERZ891376 | MGnify/ENA primary metagenome ERZ891376 (study PRJEB32303, sample SAMEA104408695) | aquatic metagenome | biome: Brackish water; feature: Chemocline; material: water | place: Baltic Sea | collected 2014-10-18T08:59:00 | depth 139 m ...
AAGTAGTCTTCGCTACTTGCACCTTTTGCAGTCTCTATTACTTTATCCAAATCCTTTCTCAAGTTGTTACGTACCAATACATCCACGTATATTTTAGCGTAGTCTTTTGGAGACTTTGTAGGGTTTTTATAGTAGTTGTCCAATTTAGAGTTTAGCCTCTGTATGACCTTTTGCGTGTCAGCAGCGCCACCTGTCCAATTACTGTATTCCTCTATGCGCTCTTGTGCATATTTGATTACGTCTTTACCTTCTATCTGCAAAGACTTATCATTGATTATACTATCTGTTAAATTCTTTACTATATTATCACCTGTAACAGTTAGCGGTTGTCCGTCGGCGAGTGTTATTGCGCGCTCCATTTCAACATACGCAGACTTTTTTGTCTGGTCTAACGCCGTTTGTGTTTCAACGCTGTTCTCTGGCAATCTGTAAGTTACATCGCCATCGGAATCTAGCAGTTTTAAGTTTTTCTTGTTCTCAACAATCGACGTTATGGCTGTAATTTTGTTCTTATCAAAAGTGTTTATCTGCGCAGGTGTACGACCTTTAGCAATCTTAGGTTTGAACACTTTGTTAACTGTTTCTATAATACCTTCGTTAGCGTTTTTTGCAAGGTTTTTTGCATACTCGGTCACAACGCGCGCAGAGGGATCGGGAACTACGTCTGATACTTTTTTAACAGCGTCCTTTGTTACATCAGCAACCTTTTTTCTCGCTCCCTCTGTAGCTTTACTTAACAGACCAGCGCCCTTTTGTGCGGTACTTGCGCCAAGTAGTGTAGCTACACCTTCTAACGCTAATGCGGCATCAGGGTATTTTTCAGCAATCTCGGTTATCTTTGATCCAGCGGCACTGATATTCTCTAGCGCCCATTGACCCTCTTCTGTTTGTGCTAATTTAGCAAGTTTATTTTTAAGTGCTTCTTTAGCGGCATCGGGTGTAACAGCACTAACTGTACGCATAACACCTTCGCCAACTACATCACCAAGGGCAGCTACACCCTGCGACGCTGCTACAGCGCCTATTGCAGGGGCTTTCGCCATTATTGAATCTTGTCTCTTAGCGTAGTCAGTTACTTTGCCATAACGCGCTGATATGTCTTCTCCTACAGACTTAAAAAATCCCTTGTCTTCCTCAACTGGTGCAGTTTGAGGAGCCGCTGAGTCAACAAACTGAGCGTAAGGGTTCGCTTCTTGCCCTTGTAGACCTTGTTCCACTGGCATAGGTTGTTCAACAGGCTTTGCCATAAGCCCCTGTACTTTCTCAATATATCCCTCAGTTTCTTTAAACGGAGGTACGCCCCCATACTCATTAACGGCCCCTGGCCCAGCGTTGTATTTCGCAAGCGCTAACGGTACATTGCCTTCTGAATCTTTTAGTTGCTTGCCTATATACTTTGTACCCGCCATAATATTTTGATAAGGGTCTGTGGCATCTGTAAACCCCATTGCTTTTAAAGTGCCAGGCATAACTTGCATTAGACCTGTAGCACCTTTATTAGACTTTGCTGAAGATTTACCGCCACTTTCAGCTTCAATCATAGCGCGTATTAGCGAAGGATCAACGCCGTAAGTCTCGGAGGCTTCTGCTATAATATCGTCGTAAGAGCTGTCTTCAACTTCCTCAGACTTCTTATCTAAGAATTGTTCGTAAGGATTAGTCATTATTCTCCTTCTGGAAGATACCCATAAGTCTTTTTAAAATAGTCTTTAGACGCAGGATTCTTGCGTAAGTAGTCTAAGGCTTCTGGAGTTGGTTTAGGTGCGCCACCTTTTTCAGGGGCCACATACTTACTTTTGTCGTCTTTGACATAGCCAAATCGTTTAAGCCCAAATGCTTTGTAGAACGGAGACATGTCAGCGGTTTTGCTAAACATATCTATCCACTGGATCAGTTCGTCTTCGGCCTCTAAACCCATTAACCTTGTTTTATTGACAATGGCTTCATACGTGTCTCCTGCACTTGGCATCCAAGGAATCGCGCTTACTATCTCAGTTTCAGTTACGGCTGTACCCATAAACTTTTTTCGCTCTTGTGATGTCAGTCGCTGTATACGAGCTATAGCTGTAGCTGTAGCTGAATCACCGCTTATACCTTGTCCCTGTAACCATTTAGCAATAGAGTTTTTCCATTTTCCTGTAGCCTTGTCCCACAACCCTTCTGAGTTTGCTTTGTTCAAATTTGTAGAAACAGAGGGCAGCGCCAATAACTCATGCAGTTCCTTTGCGTCGTCTAGCTGTGAACCAAGTTCTTGCATCGCTTTTATATTGCTACGTTTACCTGTAGCCGTGTAGAACGGCACTAATTCAGTGGGTAACAATGTAACAGGGTCAATATACAAAGAACCGTCATCGTTCATCCTGTAACTTTCATTTTCAAAGAACTTGTTAGGATCAGCAAGGGCCATTCTCTTGAGTTTGTCAACATTAGCTCCAACTTTAGCATCTTTACGCTCTTGAGCTGTAGTTTGCCGCCCTGTAGTTTGCGCTCCTCGTACAAAACCATCAGCGATTAACTCTTGTGCATACGCAGAATTAGGAATTACATCGTTTATAGTTCTTGTTGAGCCATCAGGGTTTTTCTTAGAATAAGTAACTGGTTTTGTATCATCTTCGCCCGCCTTACCTTCACCTACGGCCTCACGGTAAGCTTTCCATTTGTCTGGATACATAAACGCCAAACTCATACTTACATCTTTCCTTGTCTTTTCAGGGTCAGTTTTGAATTTCTCCATAAAGCCGTCTGTCTCTTTAGAAGATTCAGACGTAACGCCTTGAGTTTTCAAAAGCGCTTGTCTTGCCTTTATGAGCTTATCTACATTTTCCTCTGTAGGATCAAGCACAATGTCAAACATCAAATCTCTAAGGTTATCCTCAGTAATTTTATTTTTAGAGGCGATTGCATTTTTCATAACTCCCGCCATCTCTGGGTTAAGAATACTGTATTCCATAGCAGCGTTAGGATCACCTGTTTGATAAGCTTCTAACGCTCCTTGTCTTAACTTTTTTAACTTTGCTATAGCAGCAAGTTCTTTTTCTTCTGCTCGTTTACGTTCACCATACGCGTTTACCGTGTCACTTAATCCTGCCAAGCCTTGAGAAAAATCTCCACCTGGCTGAATGTAAAAAGGATTTCCATTAGCCATTAGAAAATCTCCCCTTTATTTTGTCATTATCAATGTTTAAATGAATCAGGGTTATAAGTATATTATCACTTCTTAGTGGTATTCTCATAACAAGATTCCTATTTTAGAATAGTCAACAAACATGAACAGGTTTTTTATAGATACCGCTGATTTAACTTTAGGATATACTTCATCTGCCATGCACCCAATTGTACTACCAGTTAAACCCATCTTATTTGCTACAATATTCCAATCCCAAGCGTAAATATTGAAACCTTTGTAGAGTCCAATTTTCTTTATGTTAATCTTTAGTCTTCTATCAGAAAACATACCAGCGTCATAAGCGGAAATTCCTAAATTTACAGCGCCCATAACGTTATTTCCCATATTTTGATAACCTTGTTGTTGAGCTTGTCCTGCTGCAATTATACCTTGCCCATACGTAGTACCAATTTCTGAAGTTTGTTGAGCTATTTGATTAGCATTAGAAGGTAACCTAGCAAGCCCTTGTAACCCCTGCATCTGTTGATTATAAGACTCTAATAGCGCTCTATTTTGAAGTTGAACATTGTAATCGTACATATTATGTTGCACATTACCAGAACGAAAACCGCCAGTGGCTGCAGCGTTACGCAGAATAGCGTCTTCACCGGCCTCTTGTCCACCCATAATTGAACCGTAAAGAGGCGAAGCTAACGCGCGATCTATTAAGTCCCGTTGTGAACCTGCACCCCCTTCAATGTTGTAAGCTCCAGCTATACCCTTTAAAGCCTCTTCTCTAAACAACTGAGGAATCTCTTCTGTCTCTTTAAGGTAAGCTAACGCCTCTCGTTGATAATCTGCTTGTATGTTTGCTCCTTGCACAGAAGCGTCTGCTGCTGCGTCCGCACCTTTATCTGCCATAACGCCGCCCACCACTGCTGCTCCAATTATTCCCACTGCTACCCACATAATATTACTCCTTTATTATTTTATAACCATCCTTCCAACCAAGAGAAAACCCCTCATTTACAATCTGTGTCAGCGGAACAGGGTAACATCGTAAATCGTTCGCTAACATAAATACAGGTCTACTAGTAAGATGGTAGTCTACATTGTCCACTGTTGGAGCTGAACTTATCGAGATAGCCTTAGCTTCTTTAGTTTCCATGTACAAACAATAAATGTTGCTTTGTTCTATTCTTCTTGATTGAATTGGGCAATAATCTGCAAACTTGTCTAAGAACGCCGCGTGTAACTCTGAAAGAAATATTGTCTTCTCGCCTTTATTCTTCCAATTATGAAACATAGTTCTGATTCTTAACATTGTATAAAGTTCTTTTGTTTCGTCATAAAACTCTTTAATATAGCCAAGTTCGTCTAAAGATTGAATTGAAAATACGACGCATGAAGCTTTTAGTCCAAACTTTTTTATATTCTCTAAAGCTTGTCTTTTTTGCTCGTAAATCCCTTTTGAGTAATTTTTAGGGTGTTGAAAACTTAAAGCAAACCTGTAATCATTTTTTCCTGAAATAAAGACCTCGTTTAAGGTTTGTTGAAAAAATGTATCGTCAGCCAGCTTTATCATATTAGTTATAGTTGATGGTTTCCATCCAGCAAAATAGGCTAATGTTGCAAACTCTATATAATCTTTTCTTACTGTAGGTTCGCCTCCTGACAACATGAGTCCGTACCCTGGATACGCGTCTCTAAGAAGTTGATCAAAAAATTGTAAAGGTTTACCGTCGTCATTTCCAGTAGGATAGTAACACCAAGGACACTTCATATTACATTTGTCGGTTATATGTATGATAATATGGTTGTTATTTCCCATAGTGCCTTTTTGATAAAAATTTGAAAAGTGTTTAAAACTCTTTTCAACTAAAGATTCAAACTTTCCATGAACATCGCACTCTTTCTCCATCCAAGCTTCATTATTTTTACAAGTAACGAAAGCAGGTATTTTCTTGTAACAAACAGGACAAAGCGATATTGTGGCTATCATTTTAAACCTCCATAATACACTGTAAATCGCTTATTCATGTTAGCTCTCAGCACTCCATAAACTATACTCTTGCGTTTGCTTAAATATCATTCTTGCCTCCGTCTTTATTAATTTTCATGTGTACCATGATTACGATGATATTTTCATTCATCTTAGCTACTGTCTTTTGCAGGTCTTTCAATTCATCAGCAAGTCCTTTTTTCTTTACAGCGCAATTTTCTTCAGTCATTATTCTTAATTCTCCAGATGATTTGAATAAAATCTTATTTGTTAAGCTCTTCTGGGCCTCTAATGAGGCTATTCTTCCCTTAAAAGCTACCCAGGCAGCAGAAACAGAAGCTATGAAAATCGCAAAGTAAACTAAATCTTTTAATAAAAAAGTCATATTAAATCTCCTGAATATAGTTTGAACATATCAACACCTTGTTAAATTAACATTTGAGTGTCTTATCGTTACATCTGCTCCACTCGTTTCGTTCTTTACCGACATCCAAACCCTGTCATCCTCTGAAAGAGAAATTAAACCAGCCGATCCCATAGCACCGTAATCAGATACACCACCAAACTTTCTGGATGAGGCTATATTGTCTGCAGCATCAAGATTTATATTCAGTTCAAATTTAAAGACTTCATTCGGATTTGAGCCAAATGCAGTATTATTCATGCTTGCACGATAAACCCCGTCTGACCCAGCGCCACATAACAAGTAAGAGCCCATTGCCCAATCTGTTGCCTGGTCTGAAGTGTAGGCTGCTATTATATAATAGGTGTCATCAGTGACCTTTGTTATTTCAAACGTTCCGTTATAATTCGTTGAGTTGTGTTGAGTAACTATATCTCCGGTTAAAAGGCCGTGTGCGGCATCTGTCATAAGAACCGTTCCGGCCACCGTACCGGAATAATCTGTAATGGTTCCAGATCCGGACAATCCAGCCATGAAAGTGAACCCGGACAAAAGGCCAGTTACCAAGGCTACAATCGCATGGTATACGTTCTGATTGCCAATAGTTGTGGCAACTGCATTTTCATAAACGAACATCTCAGCATAATATTGATCAACTAATTTAATCTCTTTCCTGGTTGTGCCGGTTGTCTGTGTTGCAAAAAACTTATCAGTTAAAAATTCAAGGCTACCAGGCACTGGCACTGTTTTTAATGGGCCTGATTGTAATTGCATGGGAGCCTTGTCAATTGTTCCGGCCTTTAAAATAAAGGTCAATGTGATTGAAACCGTCACACCACCGGCCCCATCATCCGTTACTGTTATCTCGTTTGCTGTTCCTGCTATCCAGGAAGCAAGTGTTGCTATGCTGACAAGCTTTTTAGAGGCATTGGATGATACCAGCCTTAAAGCTGTGAGATCATCCAGGATGATAGAATCAAACTCGACATCGGCACTCGTATCAATGTTTTGAGGTAAAGAGAGAGTTATCGTTCTGTCTGCGTTAATAGTAACGACAACTTGGTTCACTGTACCTAAGACATCATCGGGGGATAGAAGGTCGGCCACTACACCTGCTAGCGAAGTGAAATTTTCAAATAAAGTCAAATAGTCTTCAATCAACGCATCAGGCCACTCTGTTATTTGCTGCAATTCAGCAGCACTTAAAATTAAACCTCGCAAGCTACTTGTTAGCGTTAAATCAGGCATGAGTAACCTTTAATAAGGCAAAAGCCATTCTTGATTTTGTTGCTCCACGAAATTTAAATCCAACCCAATCAGCAATATAGCCAATCCGTCGTAACACAAATTTTTTGTTGTACTCATTGGGTTCGCCATACTCTTGCCAATGCTCTGTACCGTAAGTCAAACCATCAAACGTCATAGAAAAAGCAACTTTAGCATTTATAAACGCTGTATGACCTGGGATAATTTCTATTTCTATTTCATCAATAGATTGAGTTTCAAGTTTCAAAAAAGGAGAATATAAAATCCACTCTTGAATTTCATCGTAATGAGTGAAAACAGTTTGATCCAGTTTTCCTATAAAGGGATCTCGTTTATCTCCATAAACCCATTGGGCTAAATTAGCATCAAATACCCCATTAATTCCTCGGTATAAAGCGGAACCTATAATGTTTGTTTTTAAAATGCTCCAAGCAACCTCAACTCCAAACTGTAGTGCGATCGTTTCGTTGAAACAAAGTGTTTCATTAGGAAGATGAACTAAGATAAAACTTGTACTATTTTCTTGCCTACATTCCATTCGCATATCAGCAAGTTGTGGCTCGGTATAAGCAGCAAGTATTTTATCAATTTCTTTTGTAGAGATCTTTTCAGAAGATCCTACACCTAAAGCATGAACACCAACAGCTTCTGATTTACGTCCACCAGTAATAAAGAATTTAAATGCACCTTCGCATTTAGCATGAGTAGCGACAATGCCAATCTTCTGTGCTCTTGTAACCACACGTTGAAACGCAAAGTTTTCCTGTGCGATATTAACGAAGTATTCTAAAGAGTATCTGCCAAACACCATGACTTTGTTGTCTTGGGTTTTAGCTACACCTAAAGACTTATCAGGCATAAACTCAGCAGTTGCGTATTTTAACGGATCAATGGAAGTTTCGTCATCTACGTCTGTGTGGAATATATATTCGCCATCGGTCATAAAGTAATAAAGATCTACCCAAACACCATCAATTGGACTTCCCAAGTCAGGATCAACAACTTCAACAAATCCTCCAGTGGGAGAATAAAGAAAGAATTTACCGTCTGCTATAATGCCTTGGGTGTTGAAAGAGTAAAAATCTTCCATTCGAACTTGAGAAGTGCCTGGAATTGTGCCTAATTCAGTTGTTACTCCTCCGACAACCTTTATAAGTTTAGTCCCAGAAACACGATAATGCTCTTCAAAACGGTCATTGTAATTAGCGCCACGATCAACGCCTGAACCTGTTGCGATTTGAGTTAGTCCAGGATAACACTCCATATAGCCTTGTGCGCCTAAAATTTCACGTTTTATGGCGTACATGTTGACAGGCAAAGCATCTCTGTAATCGGTTTCAATTCCGATCTTATCGCCTTTTATTAGTGTTATAGGGGCTTTCATTACATGTCTACCGTAGTTAGTAGAAAGGTTCTGACTCTTGTAACAACTCTACCTTCTGAAGTTGTCACTACAAACTTTGCACGTAAAGCGTCGTTGTCACCGCCTACGGCCTTTATCGTGTACTCAATTGTCTCAGCGGATGCAGATATTGCTTCTGCCGTTACAGTGAGTCCGGTGTCGGTTTCTAAAGTGTATGCAGTAATCGTCTCTCCGTTGTGTAAATACGCTTCGTATGACTCAACAAAGTCATCAATATCATCAATGTACATTTTAATTGTTTGAACTTCGTTTGGTACAGGTATTGGATTGTTGTAAAACGGATTGTGAATAGACGACAATGCGTTACCAGAACCAATAGGTTGTCTATTTGGCGCTGCTACTTCACTAACAACCGCAGTGGAAGAATACAGATAAGATGCGCCTGATCGAGCAAGGGATAGTAATACGGGGTCTGGGTCTTTTCCTTTTCCAAAATCTGGAAAAAGTCTAAGGGCTAATACACACGATAACGAATATAGTTTATCTAACCCTATTCCAGCGGAATCAGCAAGATCAGGGGCTTCTTTAAAATTGTAGCGTAAGTCAACTTGCCTTATGGCAAATTCAGCCGCTAATGACTCTAATCTACGCAAGCCTAAAGTCAAATCGGCTGGTGAAGGCTCCACCGTTAATCCAGAGACTCTCAGAAGTGAGTAAGTCTCTTCTAAAATATCAGATTTAAGAAGCACTGATCTCTCCTTTTAACTTGTCAATTCGTTTGTTATACCAGTTTTGAATTTTAAGGTCTTTAGCTGCCACCCTGATTTCGTCATCTGATAGCTCGTCAAGATTAATACGCTTTAATAGTTTGTTGTCTTCTTCGACTTCTTTCTTCACTTGTTCAATTGGCGTAGCAGAAGGTATAGTGTCTCTTGACAATGACCAACCTTCTTTTAAAGCAGCGTGTACTTCGTAAGGGTCAACTAATTTAGTTCCTTTAGGGCCGTACATTACTACACTCATTTTAAACTCCAAGATGAGTGGGTACGAATACCCACTCATATTTAATGGAAAGGGTTATGTTACTATTTCAACAGCTTTACCAGTTGTAGCTTCAGTCGGAACAGCGCCCTGTACATAAATGTTAAGGCTTGCTCCGCCAAGTATGGAAATGTTTATACCTGTTGGATCAATCATAAGAACATCGCCATCAGTTTGCGCTGCACCAAAATTAACGGCATTTGCAGGATCAGCAACGGCCAACACGCAATTCCAGAAAATAGGTCTGACCAACAGCAAACTACGCTCAACATCTGTTGCGTTCTTACCATAAATGAAGCACACATCTGCATGAGCTGCTTTAGTTAAGAATCGGCAGTCTACAAATACACCATCACGGCAAACTTTTCCGGTAACAGTTTCCCGATCAAGTTTAACGCATGGACATTCCTTGCCAGAAGCGCCTCTGGTATTAACAAGAGAGCCGAAAGTACAAGAATCGAAAGAAGAACTATCTCCGTTCATAAGCAATTCTGCTGTTAAATCCGTAAGCAGCAAGCCAGACTTGTAAAATTCACAATTGATATACCTGTTATATTCTCCAGCTTCTTCTACGCAATGCAGGTTTGTTGCAAGTGTATTGGAGTTTACGAATTTAATGCCAGTAAAGGTGTTTCTGACTCCAGTAACTCTCAGTGTAGCTGTGTCAGTTGCAACGATAGTGATACCGAGTTCAACTTTTGCACCCGCCCCTTGTCCAAAAATGGGTGAAGGCCCATTCATCCCAAATACGTGAATACGGTTCTTTGCCCACGTAATCATAGCAGTCTCAACAACTGTTGAATCGCCATCTATCAAAATAACATCATTGTTATTTGAAGTAGCTGCTGCGTATGCTGCACTCAACTTTTTAAAAGCTGTCTCCCAGGATAACCCATCATTTTGATCCGCACCATTGCGGTAATCAACATAATAAATGGTTCCTGGGCCTTGTCCGTTTATAACACTTTGAATCTGACTTCTACCAATTTGTAACCCTGTGTGAAAAAAATCTTTTTTGCTCATTTTCGTTCTCCCTGTTCTGGAAGTGGGGAAGTTATCCCCACTTCGGGATTAAATTAAGCCGCTGTAAACAACGGAGCTGCTGCTGCACCTGCAAGACCGAGAATAACCCATCCTGCTGTGTCATTAGCATACATCAGAATCGCCTTATCTCCAGCGTCATCAAGGGCAATAACTGACCAACCTGTAGCTAACACAGGGGTAAGATCAACGTCACCGCCGTCTGTTTTATGATCTACAATAAGCACCTGGCCTGGTTCACCATTTGGAAGCGCCAATGTGCAAGCTCCGGCTGTTGAGTTAAGAGTCACGTAGGGATGAGTGATTTTTACTGTGTCCGCTGTAATTACCAACGTCTGCGCAAGCACATCTGACGCGAAATACTCTTTTGATCGTTGCCGCCATTCCATATTTCTTGTTTTGTTCGCCATCTTTTACTCCTTTGTTCAAAAGAAGGGTTGTTACACCCTTCTCAAGGGTTAGTAATTAAGGTTATTAGTAAGTTACTGCTACTCCACAGTTCTGTGGTTGACAAACTGTAACTCCGTACCATGTGAAGAGCCTGAATCTGAACGTAAGCTCGATAATGTTGCCATCGTAGAGCATATACATCGTCAGGCCATTCTTCATTTTGGTAGAGATAACTTTCTTGCCGTCAAACTGAGAAAATAACTCTGCTGGAATAGTTCCGCCGATAACTTCGATAGCGTCTTTGTCCCAGAACAGGTTTGTAGCATTTGAAGCGTCAATATTAAGACGATCCACAGTAGCCGCGTTAAGTACAGTCGTATTAACATTGGCGTATGCTTTTTCCAGAAGACTTAGTGCAGCGTCATCAGCAGCAATCGGTTTCGGGAATACTTCAATGTGCGTAGCATCAGCAATAGATACAATGGTAAAAGTCATTGGCTGTCCAGTGTTTACCTTGTTACCCAAGCCAAGGGCTTTAACGGTTACAGCCGTATTTGAGAAAGTGACCTTATCACCTACCGTGTAGCTGCTGGAATCTGCTACAACGAAAGTGGCAGACCTTGAATCAACGTTTGTCACAACGTGAGTTGTAGCGTGTTTTGATCCGCCTTCTGGTTTAAAACTGTGATTGCCTGTTACAGTAGTTGCAGGATCAGCGCCACCGTCTAACGTTGGAAGGAATGAACCTGTATAAAGGTTAAACTGTGCAACATTCTGTGCAAGTTGACCTTTCGCCCATACCTCTTCTGCTCTTCCCTGTAAGGTCTGACGTGCTGCAAGGTCTTCGCCAAACAAACGGTTGTCTCTATCATTCAACATGAAGTTACGTCCGTTGTTGACCAACTGACGCTCATTCATTAACACTTGCGCCTGGGATATAAAATCATATCCGCTGGTAGCGTTTGAACGATAAAACAAAGAACCCTGATTGACAATTGCGGAAGCAATATCGTCATTAAGTTCTGTTGCTTGCCGTCTTCCTGAAATCTTAGCGCGTTTTTCCCAGAATTGTCTATCCCTCATCTTATCGGCGCGCTGCTGAACAAGATCATTGTTTGGCGTACCTAAAACTGCTGGATAAAGTTCTTCAATGATCCCAGTCTCTTCACCTGTCAAATCCCATCCTGAGATTATAGGTGCGTGTTGCTGAACGTCCTGCCAAATAACATTGTCGGCGTTCTGCATTTTCTTAGGATCAGGTTCACTGAACGATACGAGATCAAGCATAGAGTCCTGCTGCTCGTAAGTCTCAACCGCATTTTCAAAAATTACTTCTATTGTTTTTCCTGTTGTTAGTGCCATTACTTATTCTCCTTACCAAATCTTAACATCTGAACCCTCTTTTTTGGCCTGTTGTTTGAGGTTATACGCCAACTGCAAATCACCACTCTTATGTGCAGCTTCGTATTTTCGTTTTAACCCTTTTGCGTTTCCTGAATTAACGTCCCCATTAACATTCTTAGATGGTGCAGGTGCGTTTGATCGGTGTTTAGTTGGTGTTGTTAAACGTTGTTTTTCTTGTCCAAGGTAAACTGCTGCTCTTAATCCTGTTGGATCATCGACAAGCAGAGCTTGTAACTTATTCAAAGCTACTTCGTTAACGCCAAGATAGTACATTACTTTTTCTGAGCCGTCATCGAGAGTTGAAATAAAACTGTCGGCAATAACGTCGCCCATTCCTGGTCGCAAAGAGTCTATAGTCTTACGTACTTTCTGATCGGCATGTTTAAAAAGTTCAGGAGCTATTCCACTCTTAGCCAACAAACTTGAAGCGCGTTCATAGTGCGCGTCTACACGTTCGTCCAAAAGAGCTTTATTCTTCGCTTGGATGTAGCTTTGCTCATCGCGCATACGTATTCTGCGCATACGGTCATCCGCGTCCCAATCTTTAAATTCATCTAAGGCCTTGTCGAACTCCGCCTGATCTGTATAGTCATCAGGATTAGGTCTGAGTTTACGCTCAGGCGTTTGACGAGCTTTTAAAGCAGCGTTTTCTGCTCTAATCTTGACCAGCTCATCGTCTTTTTCTGAGAGTCTACCACGTAGCTTATTCTTCATTTCTACGTGAGCGCCTACAGGTACGTAGTCCTTGTCTGCTTTTTTATCTGGATCATCTGTATCCATCCAGAGCGCAGGTTCTTTGTCAACGCCATCATCGTCATCATCATCGTCATCAACACCAACGACAACTTTAGGTTCTTCAGCCGCAGCGACCTCAACTTTAGGTTCTTCAGCCGCAGCACCAGTCTTTACGTTAGCGTTTAACTCTTCTTGCTCCTCAGCCGCTTTGTTTTCCTTTTTTAATTCTTCCAACGTCTTTGTCATTCTACTTTCCCCTGTAGTTAGGTAAACCCGATAATAGCCCATCGGTAGGCTGCGTTTTTAATGTGCGCCTCATCACAGTAAGTCCCCGTACTGTACGGTAAACCCCTTGTTGCCCAAGGGTAGGGTTATGTTGTTTATTCTTCATCTTCTCTGTTTACGCCAAGTATACCTGTGGGTACGCCAGCCGATGATCTAAGAATATTAGGATCATTTGGATTATACGTACCTTTATTACCTATTGCTGATTTTATTTGTCTTGGGTTCCAAACAGCTATTGTATCATGCTTATTGCCCAAATCAGACTCTTTTAAAAGTATTCCATCAAAACCAAGTTCTTCAATTAGATCTATGATCTCTTTTCGCTCGTACACAGCCCAATTTCCTTCTTTGTGTGTTCCTGTTTTTAGTACGTCAGACATACCCGGTATACTTCTCAGTGTGTCTTCTACAAGTTTGTAGTCTTTTCTTGGGTCAAATAAATTCTCCGATTTCAGGTATACCGGGTATACTGCTGCGTCCGATTCGCCTTCCATTTTAAACCTTCTTGGAGGTTGTGTTTTACTTAGCGTATCGTATTGCTTACTCCACGCTACCTTATCTTTATCGTAAAGTTCGTCAGAAGTCTTGTAAAACTCTGCCCAATGCTCTTGTAGGTTCTTCTCGTTTTCCTTAGTCCATTTTGCATTACGTAGATCCTCTGGTTTTTTTTGTCTTCCAGAGGCCCATCTCGACGCAAATTCTGGATCTTTGCTAAAGAACATAAGTCTATCTTTAAATTTAGTTGCTTTAAATTCGTTAAATGATTCTTTAGTGCCGTGATACATTACCATAGGACTTCCATCAGGATTAGTAACCTTACTTCCACTAAACCACTTATCAAAGTTCAATTTCTCATTTTTAGCGGAAAGTGTTTTTCTTCCACTACCAAAGGAAGGGAAAGAGCTAACAACATTAGGATTTAGTCCTTTTCTTCCCATCGCCGCTGTAAATCCACCACCCATTGCCAATTCCATATTTAATTCTGTAATAGACAATAAATCTTTAATAGAGAGTTGTTGCCCTGTCATACCTTTTTGTATCGCTTCTCCCGCGTTCTTTAATGGCTCCATCAACCCTTCTCTGATACGCCCGCCAATGACTGAACCTATATTGTCGTAGTCTATAGGTGTATTGCCTTCTGCTGTTACCTCACTCTTAAAACTTGGAGCCATAACAGAATTACGTGTAAAACGGCCTAACAAGCCCTTTAACCCACTCAAAGGCCCCGTGTCTTCTGGAGCTTTTATAGAACCATAATCGTCTGTTCTAAGCGTTTGCATATTGTTTTTCCGGTCTCTCTGGCTTAATCATCTCTAATATTTTGGCGTGAGTGTCTACTTGCTCGCCAATAGACTCCATGTTAACTTTATTAATGGTTGCTCCAGCTTTCTTAGCTTCAACCTGTACTCTCATTCGTTCTGTAGTAGCCTTAAATACGTCAATATAGTGTTTATCTTTAGTACGAGCATCGTCCATCTGCATCTTAATACCTTCACGCTTCTCTTGCATAATGTCGGCTTGACCTTTAAGCTCTTCTGCTTTAGCTAATACCATAGCGGCATCAGGTTGTTGCTTTTGTTTAGAGGCCTCTTCCAGCATTTTCTTTTCTTCGTCGGTATCAGGTTTCTTAATTCCTGTAATGATTAATTGTTTTCGTGCGTAATCTCTTATGTCACCGAAATCAATTCCATCCATTAGAGCTAATTGCTTCAGTTGCAACGCTTGTCTGATTGGGTCGTTTGGAGCCATTAGCATAATCATCTTCTCTATACGATCAATTGTCTGCTCTTTTTGGCTTCCGTAATCAGGGCCGATCCTAGATGTTACGTTGAAATAAGAGTTAGTTAAGTCATGTATAACAATCGGTTCACCAGTCTCTTCGTCAATTATCGACTGCATAACTTGCATAACATCTCTTGTGCCGTCGGATAGTTCGATTTGTTCTTCTGAAGGTACATCTAGTATAGTGGAAAGCATATCTGCGTAGACTTCTGCATCGCGTCGTTTAGCGTGCTTATAGTGAGACTGATATATTACTGTCTGCAATTCTATCTGAGCTTGTACAGCATATACGGCTTTACCAGATGTCTCAGGGTCAGTAATACTTTGTGGAGTTCCAGGCGTAGCTACGTCCTCTATGGCTTCTCTTGAAAAAGCTATAGACGCGATTAACGCCTCTGGAATACCCTGATCTGGCATCATGGAAACAGGGCCGATAGGCAGGTCTTCACCTGTAATTGACGTTCTGTTTTGTAACAAGTAGTTAAACCTGTTATCAATGCCGGCTGTCTCATACATATACTCATGTCCGGCAATCTGCTCTTTAAAAAATATCGGTTTTGCTGTAGGCCCGCGCGATGTGATGTCTGCTAAATAGGAGCCTTGAAAGTTTCTTAAGCGCTGAGGGTCTTTAGCTAATCTTGTTACACCTTCGTAATGAACCTCTCCTTCGACATACGCATATTCACCATACATAGGTATGACAGGTATGTGCGTTCCAGCGATAAGTTCGTTAGATAGTATCTTTGATCCTGAAGCAATGTACATTCGCACTCTGTATCTTGTGATCTCTTTCTCTACAGTTATCGTATAGCCCTGGTCGATCATATCGTCCATCACTTGATCTAACTCAGATTCGTACACTGTCTTCTCACGTTGAAAAGGATCAACTAAAGTTAGAATATTATCTTTCTCTTTTGTTCTGTGATAAAATTTAACTACGTAGATTTTCTTACCTTCGCCAGATAACCAAGGGAACGAGTACGATTGCTCTGGCTGTGAAAACGAGTCAGTGTCAACTTCATCTGGACGTTTGCCTGTCAACTCTTCAACAAGGTCTAAGTAACCATCTTCTGAATAAGCTGTGAGGACAGACACATACGTAGCGTCAGACTTGTCTATACGTTTGGCATTTGGATCCCAGAATACATTGTTATTAGCCTCCCACAAAGGTCTACGTTTAATCGTCTGCTTATCATTTGAACCACGCATGTCCTTGTATTCTGTGTATAACTCCCAAGCGCCTACTCCGCAGACAACAGCTTCGTTTTTAGCCATCTCGTACGCTTCTATTGAAGTATTGTGTGTATCTCCAGCACGATATACACCGTCAACTAACTCAGCGCTGTCTTTACGCGTACCTTCAACTGGTTCAAAATCAATCTGCACACTGTTCATCGCAAGGTCAGCTACTATTTTACGACCAGCCTTCTTTAAAAGATCAAACTCTCCTCTATAGGCTAACTGGCTCGCAGCAAGAAGACTAGTATCCCACTGCGTGACGTAGTAGAACACCATATCGTTAGCCGCACGCTCCCGCGTAACTTGTCCGGCTTCGTACGCCTTATCGTGTTTTTCTTTAAGTTCTTTTAAAGTTAGCATATAACATCAATCCTTATTTAGCGCGTCCGATGTCAATATAAAGTATAGGTGTTACAGAGGCCGACTTAAACCAGCCAAGAGAACCGTCTGCGTCTGGCATAAAGCAATCATTACTATAAGTTGAATCCGCCGGAATAAATTTTGCGCCTGTTCCTGCTGCTACTGGAGAAATCCAAAAAGCAATACCAGAATCCGTCCACATTGCTACTGGAATACACTTACTGCCCGCAGTCCAAGGTGTCAGGGTGATTTTCTGATACGCCACTGTCAAGGTTGTTGCAATTGCAGCATCGGCAGCATTGGATATTTTTGGCGCAACAAAAACTGCACACAACAAAACCAAGCAAATTACTAAACAATGTTTAATCTTCATCTTTAGGCTCCTATACCCATAACTTGTACGGGATTTGGTCTGTGTCCCTGTTGCTGCATCTGATAGTCAAATTGAGGTACTCTCATTAACATCATTACAGAATCAGCGAGATTAGGTGATTTAAATTTAAATAGGTTCTTCATATCTTTCTTAGTGTATAACTCAAACAGTCCATTACTATTAGGCTTAATTGGCATCCTGCAAAGCTCAGAACGAAGTTTAGGTATTAACTTCATGTCAGCATCAAACGATATAAGCTTATCAGGGTCTTTCCATTGTCCCTTAACAACGGCTTGATACGTGTTATATATTCGATTACGCAGCTCTAAATAATATTGCGCGCGCTTGTTCTTTAACGATTGTTTGTTTGTTTTTTGGTCAATGGTGCTTGAGTTGGTAGCGTTCTCATAGATCGCACCAGGAAAGTCCGGTGCTTCTGAACCTTTAAACATAGTAGTCTTAACGGGCTTACCTTTAAAATGATTTGTTACCTGCCGATTTAGCCCAACGCCCATACCGTCGCAGTCCCAAGTAAACGCGTCTACGTTCCACTGAAGTGCGTTTTCAACGGCCCAATCGCCACCCTCGTTAATATCACCACGTTTGTTCTCTTGCAAATCCAATACTACAGAACCGTGACGATACGCAAAGCCTTTGTCATCTGGGCCTGTGTCAGAGGGATCGTGTGAAGCTATCTTTACGCCTATAGGCTTAAACCCTAATTTCTTATGTGCATTGATACACGCGTCAAACCACTCTCTCTGTATTAAAGAGTTTTCAATTTTCGTATCAAAAAAGCCCAACCAGATATGGTCATATTCAGAACGCGATAAGTGCGCATAATCACGTATCCTGTCCTTCTCTAACTCAGGTGGAAACCAGGGGTTCTCATCGTAATTAGTCCAAACAATATAATGATCTTCGTCTTCGTAAACTCCGTTGACTAAAAGCTCATCGTAGTAGGGTATGATATATCGTTGACTTACTGCGTCTTCTTCGTACTTAGGATTAAGCGTTATCCAAAGCTCCGACCCTGACTCTCTCAACGTAGGCAGCAACGTTTTTAACGAATCTTCTGACAGGAACTCTCCTTCTTCCACCCAGAAAATATTAAAACCGTGAAAAGATTTTATCCCTCCAAGGTTCCTTGCCAATCCACGAAATTTAAACGAACCGCCGTCTTCATGCTTGATATGTTTATCATTTATAATATAACCAGGTATCTCCATGCGCTTGATCTCTTCTTTAAGCAACGCATGTACAGAGTCATCTAACGTATTTTGATGCTCACGGAAACAACCTATCTTCCAACCTTCTGTATCAACCTTCATCGCAAGAATATCAGCAATTGTCTGAGATTTCGTACCACCACGACCACCGAAAGCGATCTTAATACGCTTCTTCTTATTAAAGAACGGTAGCATTTTGTCAGTGATAGTTAATTTCATGTTATTTAAACTACCTCGTCGTCATCAAACTCTTTAGACGCAGATGTTTTCTTAACTTTCAAGTCAACGTGACTAATCTCAAGTTCCCACTTTTTCTTAATCGAAGGATCAACGTCATGCGTGACTGTAGCTCTTGGGCCGTATATATCAGGATAGATTTTCTCAAGAAACGAGATAGACGCTTTAATACCATCAGAACTGTCAGAAGAGGTGTCTAACTTCTTCAAATGCTTTAACTTCATCTCAGCGGCAGCGTACATCTCCGCTTCTACAAGCGCCACAAATTTCTCTAACGAAAGACCTTCGCCTTCCATCAACTTCTTAATCAGTGTACCTGTAATGTTAATAGCATTAGCAGAATCGTCAATTGACAATCCCAAACTACGTGCGTAGGCATACGCTTCAAGGATGTAATCTGTTAATAGCCCATCATTGTGTTTCTCCTTTACGTTGAATTTTGGGAATAGTTTGGAGACTTCTTGCAGTTTTGCAGAGTTAGATAGGTTGGACTCTTTGACCGTGTGTATTAGTAAATCGTACTTTTCTCTTAGTTCCATAGCGCTTCCCTTTATAGAGTGAGGAAGGGTTGCCGCCCAAAGCACCCCTTCCTCATGCGAACCGTTTACGTGGCAAAGGAGACAAAAGAACCGCCACGTAAACCCACCCACGAACCCACAATTTTATACATTCGTCCATTGTCCATATTATAAAACGCCTGGAGGCTTGTGTCAAGCCTTTATCGAAAATAAAATAAAACCCCAAGACCGGTTATTGCCGCACCTTTCCATGCTTTTAAGACAACTAAGCGAAGTTATTTTGAAAATATTTTCAACTATTTTCAGTAAAGCAATGGGTTCAAGTGAGGCGATTGGATTTGGTCACGTAGGGCTGGCGGGTATGCGGGGATTTTGAGCGTTGGATTTGTTGTGGTTGGAGAAGGGCTGTTGATAGGGTTCTTGGGGTTTTTTTGCGATTTAAGAGGGGGTTAATATGGGTGGCCCTGGGATATGGGGTCGGTGGTCAAACGCCAATTTAGGGGTATTTTTGGAGGTCGGATTTTGGGTGTTTTTGGATTGGGGGAGGTAGATGGGCTAAGGATGGTGGGGTGAGGACTATTGTTATAGGGTGGGCTACGTGGGGGATTTGAAAATTGCCTGGGGTTGATTTGACATATTACAATAATAATATCCGCCAAATAATATAACGGGTATACCCCTTCGGCCTGTGACACCAGGCGTGTGTGCTGTACGGCGTAACACATGCCACATGTGCAGTGTGCATTGTACGTAAGCTAGGACCAGTGACCAGTTGTAATGTGCATTACAATCTGTCATCATATCAATGATACTTGATACAGTACATATCAATGATACTTGATACAGTACATATCAACGTTGATAACAGGTGGAGTGGATTGTACGTTATCACTCCACTGCGCAATACCTCAATGACATTGTTTCATAGCCGCTTATTACTTACAATAAACCACAAGACCATTGACCAGCGTACATGTACACCATTGCGTTTTTCAAACTGATAACAATTGTTTCACAATATCGTATGCCATTTAAATAAACTTAGTGGCATCATATCAACGTGTATTGGTTAAAGGCAGTAGGTATCCTTCACAATTTCTAAATAGCTGCATATCAAAGTATTCGTGTTTTGAAAAACATAGGTGTGAAACATGTTTCACGTTGATAGTGTTGAGTCTTTTATGCAGTTGAATTGTGGGCAGTAGGTAAGTTACTTTGGTCAATTATTACACTAGGTAAGGGCAGTTACAGATCGGCTAAAAAACGGGTTCTTTGTGGGCAGTTTTGGTGGTTATTTTCTATTTTCAAGATAAGTCCTTGAAATTATTATATATTCAGGGGAAGTGAAACCCTTTGAAACTATCCTGAAACCATTTTTTATTTCTGAAACCCTTGTGGCTGTAGGCTGTAACCTTGTAACCAAAAAATTTCATTTTTTATTTTTATTTTGCTTACCTTAATTTTTCTAAAATTCAAGTTTCATGGTTACAAAGGTTACATGCCTGATATCATTGGACAATTTACAATTATTTTAGGTTACACCCATGGTTACACTAGTTGACACGATCAACTAAATTACAAAAAACTCAATAAAAACAACAACTTAAAATTAAAATCGTACTCAAAAGTGTAACCTTTTTAAAAGTTTCACTAAAAAGGACACGTCCTGGGAGGCTTTACGCAAAATAAACCTTATCAAATAGGCAAATAGCCCTTACCAACCATACCTTATTATATAAGCAGCATCAAACAAACCAGCAATACCATTGCAAACCCATCAAAACCTTGATCCTGAAAGTATCCGACAACTATCAAGCAACCAGTATCAACGGACATTACACCTTTACCAAACATTTATTTTTATTTTTTTAATATTTATTTTGCTCAACCCCTTGACAAAGGGTTTTTATTTTGATAGTTGACAGCCATGACACATAGAACCCAAATAAAAACAACTACTTAAACAACCTTAACAAAGGAGACAACAAAATGACTATTGAACCCAAACACCCAAACAATCCCAAAAGCCCGAAACAAGCTAGCGCATTATGGAGATTCGAAAGCCAGGCATCACAAGGTAAGGCCAACCCATGGTATGAGTCAGACATCACAAGCGGACAGGCAAGCGAGATCATAGGTTTATTTTATGACCTGAAGGATGCTGTAAAGTATAATGATGCACCGTCTTCTTTAAAGCGCCTGCAATCAGCTATCACTATTTTAATACAACCTTTCAGCTCAGACTTTAAATTCAAAACCATTGCCGGACCCGAAACAAAGATAGTGACGAACACTGAGATAATTGAAAAAGAGATTGTCAAGACCGTACACATTAAACCGTCAATGACCCTTTCACAAGTGATAGAGACCCTTTTACCCGTAGCCAAAGGTATCACTCATCTTCAAGATATATTTGATGCCAAACAACCCGTACCAGTGAAAGCCAAAACCAGTAAAACATATTACAAACCCAAGTGTTTTGATACTGTCCTGAATACGTTGAGAACACCTGATATTAATGTTCTTATCAAAGGGCCTGCAGGATCAGGTAAAAGCCTTATGGCATCAGAACTGGCAAAACAGCTGGACCTAGAATTTTATGCCTTCTCTTGCTCTGGTTCAATGCGGTATGGTCATGTGATAGGATCAGACAAATTATCCGTTGATCCTGATACAAAACAGACCGTCAGCACTTTTGAATTAACTGACCTTATGAAAGCCTTTCAGCGTCCTTGCCTTATTCTAATGGACGAATGTTTTTCGCTGGCAGCAGATATTTTGATAGGTCTTAACGGTTTATTTGAACCATCTAACAGGGCCATTGAAACAAGGGCAGGACAGGTTAAACTTCATGCCGATTGCAAAGTGATAGTTGCTGCAAACTCCGACGGCAGGAACATTGACAGGAATTATTTAGGCGCAAAGCGCGTCGACGGTAGCACTCTTGATAGATTTGTAACCTTTAAAATAGACTATGACACAACCGTTGAGACTAATATTCTTAACAGTCTACCAAAGCTTACAAGGGAATATATCAAGAAGAATTTTTATGAACTACGCGAGAAGATCAACCAGAATAATATCCTGTTTGATGTATCCACAAGAAGGCTATCTACTTGTGTTAAACTTGTATTAAATGGTACACCTTGTCATGATGCTTTTACTTGCAGCCTGTTAGGCCAGTTATCCCATGCTGAATTGAATAAAACAGGTTTCAATAACCTTGAACCCTTAGAAGAATTGGATAAATAATATGCAAACACCTAGCGAATATTTAAAAAACGGTATACCAAAGTCAAGCGAACTTTGGCTTAATGGCCTGGACATTGTTAAGCATTGCTTACAAGGGGACATTGAGCAATCGTTTTTCAAGGATAATTCACCAGCCAAAAAACATCTAACACACTGGCAGGATGCAATGGCGCAAAGGGCAGAATCGGACGGCAGTTTTATAGACATATATGATAATGCTTATAAGCCTGAGGCGCAATGGCAGACCTTTGATAACGATACAGGTATGCTGGACGTAGGGCAGTTTATCAATGGTGAGAGCCTTTGCTTTGAGGATGATATAGAAGTATATGAGCAAGGGCAGTGTGTATCAGTTATAATAGATATGGCAATCCCTTGGAGTGAAAGAGAAGATACTATCATGCAGACAAGGCATGAACAAGTATATAACCTGATTGCACAATGTGATGGAGAGAATAGACCTATCCAAGTTATAGGCGCTTTCAGGATAAGCGTATCAGAACATAAAAAACCATTGAATATTTTTATTGTTGTTAAAGAATATAACGATACTATTTTTCCTGCAATATGGGGAACACTAATCGATAACAGATCGTGTAATGATTTTATCAACGTCATAATGGACTATTTTGTGGGGACCATTGACGGTGGTAACGGTCAGATAAAAGCAATGGATCAGGCAGACCAGTACTTTCCAGAACATGAAGAACTGCACATATTTGGTAAGCGTATAACTTCACAATACAATCAAAATAAAGGAGAATAAGCCATGAATGAGAATATCAAACCAACTAAGGAAATGTCAGAATCTTTACAATCAATGAGGGACTATTTAAATATGACCTTATTTGATGGTGAATTGCCTGAATGCTTTATTACATTGACGCGCAATAAAAACGTTATAGGCGGTTATCACAGTAAAGACCAATGGCAGAATGAGGACGGGCAATTAGTAGCTGAAATAGGACTTAATTCAAATTTTGTTATCAATGGCGATCAAGTGACTTTAATGAATGTTCTTTTACATGAGCTATTGCACCTTGAACAAAATCATAAAGGGACACAAGGACGCGTCGGGTATCACAATCAAGATTTTGCAGACAGGTGCAAAGAGTTAGGCTTACAAGTGACATGCCATGATACAGGACGAGAAGGCGCAGATACAGGAACTAATATCAGCACTGAGTTGATACACGACGGGTTAGCAGAGCAAGCAATAGCCTTATGTGATATTGACCTGCCATATTATACAAGTAATATCATTGACATTGATTCAAACGGCAATCCGCAGGAAGGCGAAAAACCTAGAACACAGGGCCAGATTATTGTAGTTGAGACTGAAAGCAAGAAAGGCGCGTCAGGATCAAGGACTAAATTCACTTGTCCAAAATGCGGTGCAGCAGCGTGGGGAAAGGCTACCCTTGACTTGATATGCGGTGGCTGTATGGAAGTGATGATAGGCAGTTAATAAGCTTAACCAGGGCAGGGTTTAAAAGCCCTGCCTTTACTCAATTATAAAGGAGCAATTATTATGACTTTCAACGATGATTATTTTAAAATGTCAATCATTACAACTATTCAGGCAATGGCTGATAAGATAGGCGCTGACCGTGATTTTGATGAGCTATGGCCCTTATCTTATGCCCAACTAGTCACAATAAGAGAGGAGTATATCAAACGTTACAATGAGATGATAGGCAGTTAACAAGCTTAACAGGGCAGGGTGTAAAAGCCCTGCTTTGTAATGTGCATTACAATATTAATATTTAATAGGAGACTTAAAAATGGATTATAGAGAAGTGAAAAACAGACTGTCAGACATAGCAAATAGCTTTGAATACACCACAGGTTTATCACCTTTTAAAGGTGTTAATTTTATGACCGATAGCATTATAACGCGCGGTAAGTTTCCTAATGGCGTATGGTTCGAACTGTCCGCAGGTCGCGGCATGGGGGATTGTTATATCTATGGTGTAACATTGCGCCATAAAGATCAAGACCTGTCAGAATTACAAGGATGCTTTCAAACGTTTGAAGAAGTTAATACAACAATGCAAAAGGCTTTTAATCTTTAAATAGGAGACTAAGAAAAATGGCTGACTTAATAATGATCTTTATAATCGTAACGGTGTGCGCTGCTTTCAGCATAACACCAATTGGAATAATCCTAGCAATTATAGGCGTATACATTGCTTTTAATTTTATCGCTAACAGATAGGAGACTAATAAACATGACTACTCAACCCTATGCAGTACACGAAGAAAGCACGTCAACCATAAGGCAACAACCACAGAACTTTTTACTTGCCTATCATAATGGCAAGCATTGGGTTCTTGACTTTGATCTTGCTTGCAGTGTAAAGCTTGCCTGTAACGTAACGGAAGCTTTCCTGCAATATTATGTCAAGTATGGCTCAGGCCCAAATTTTATAAAACATATTAATGCTATAAAAACAACCTAAGAGACCAAAATTTTATACCTTATTATATAGGAGAGCAAATCATGGACAAAGAAAAACTATCAAACCTGATGGACAAAATCGCAGAAGATATGAAACAGGATGCCGCGAAATTTGACGGACAGCCTTTCAATGGTAAAACAATGGCAGAGTACAATGGTAATCAAGGCGCTGCTATTGCAGCACTGGCAAAAGCCATTAAATCAATTTTAAACCTGCATTATTAAAGGAGTATAAATCATGTTAGAACTACGTTATGTGGATACTGACAAAGATAACAGGCAAATTAATTTTTTGGCGCATGATCCTGTATGGACTCCAGAGCGTTATTGTATAAAAGAAGCATTTGCCTATGGTAAGCCCCTTCACTTACTGTATCAATGTGATTCAGGCTTTAAGATAACCGTTCCTATTAACATCGGAAAGGTTGCCTTTATAGAGGTTCCTAAGGCGCGTAACGAACTGATAAATAAATTTTTTAATTTGTAAAAAAAGACTTGACACCCTATTTTTATTATGGTAGGGTGTATTTAACAAGGGCAATAACGCCCTAAACATTACACCTTATAAGGAGACAGAAAACATGGCTACCGAAAAAACACCCGAACAGAAAGAACGCGACAAGGCAAGAAATGCAGCAATCAGAAACGCCAAAGAGACCGTGCGAAAATTTTTCGCAAATCCAGTTTTTAAAAAATTGGAAGAACCCATCCAAGAAGCATTGAAATTGCTTGCCCCCATTGCACGACAGGCAACCAGTACAATTGCCGTTGAAATTGCAGGACTTTTCAAAGACAAAGCTGTTTTGTCTGAGCTTGACATTTTCAAGGCGCTGAAAGTCGGCCCTAATGAAATGAGAGCAAAAGTCAATCACTGCCTGAAGCTTGCTGATCCAGAAGACCGTATGTGGATCAGTTATGATGAAGTGAAATGCACATGGACAATGGTTGGAGTCGGTGCAGTAATGCCCCAGGGTTTTGACGACAGCGTGCTTATTCCTACAATCGCCAGCAGAGTTGGACATCCTGACTTTGCCACCATGACAATCAACCAGTTGATTGATGCGGAGAAATATGTGGGTCAGTTATGATGAAGGGAAATGCACTTGACACCTAACTTTTAACCGAAGGGCCAGTATTAATTTACTGGCCCTTTTCTTTTTGCCTAAAGCATCCATTCACGGCGCAATTGCGCGTGAAATTTAGCATGTGTGATTTTATCAAGAAACACGCAGTTATCAGGAGAATAATCTTTGTGATGGTTTAGCCTATGAATGTCTGACTTAGGAAAGAACCCATTGAACAAAGCCCAAGTTACAAAGCTGTCAGGATCAATAGCCCATTCTTTGCAAACCCTGATACCCTTGGCTCCCCAATATTTAAAGGCAGGAGCGTTTTTATTATTGCATCTTTGTTTCATCCCGTTCAAGCGCCTGATTAAATTTAAACGGTGCGTTTCCAATTCCAGTTTAAATATCTCAAAATTCATGGTTAATCCTTTGTTTAAAAAGGTTTTAGTTTTTCTATTATACCACAAGGGCCCATTAAAAGTAAAGCCCAAAAACCCTTTAAAACAAGGCTTTTCTGGCTTTCCTGCCCCTAAAAAGTATCACAGCGTGGTATAAAAATAAATTAAAAATAAAGCTTGACAGGGCCAAAGGAATGATGATAGTATAGGTATAAAGAAAGGTTAACCCAAGCCCTATCTACCCCATAAGGAGACAAATAAACCATGACATTCTTTATCGAGACTATATGCGAAGTTGGCGAAGTATTCGTCCTTGCAGCGTTGTTTATTGTAATGTACATTACAAACAAGTTAAAGGAGACTAAGCCGTGAAGATTGATAATTTAATTGCCATAATGCAAGGCAGTGATATAAAGTTGCCTAAAGGTACAGGCCGTAGTGGTTCAATAGTCGTAAGAGACTTGGAAAACGCCATCGGCGATTTTTACCTTGCAAGAGACTACGCAAAAAACACAGCGGAACATGCCCATATACAATTAAGACGCGCTTGGACACCTATGAAAGCCTACAGGTTCAGCAGTCTTAATAAACAGCAGCAAGCAGAAGTATTTGAAGATGCTAACGATTGGTACGCGGAGCGCAAGCTTAATGGTTGGCGTATGATGGTTACTTTTATCCCTAGGACAGCCCCTATGTTTTGGGGCGGAAACTTATCCACAGTCAATTTCCTACCTACTAACTACACAAATCACATTCTATTTAAGACCCTAGACTTTCCAGACGGTGTACCAGTTTCGTTGGGAATTTTTAAATATCTGTTTCCCAAAAATACGTTCATCCTTGATTGTGAAGTTATTGTCAAGGACAAAGTAGAAGACCTTAGCGAGCATTATTCCCTAATTCAGGTTCAGGAAATCCTTGGCAGTAGTACGGACAGAGCGCGATTGCTACAAGCTAATTCAACATTACAATTTAAAATCTTTGACGTAATATTTCCTGACCTACCTAGCATGAGGTACGAAGATAGAAAATTCACTTTACTTGACGTTATGAGTGTATTAAGGTCTAATGATCTCACTCAGTTTAGCCTTGTTCCACATTACTTAGGCAATAAGAAACGATACGTCAATAAGATATGGAAAGAAGGTGGCGAAGGTATCATACTCAAAAAGGGCAGTGCAAGCTATTTACCAGGCAGTAGGCTACGCACACACCAAATCAAAGTTAAACGTACGCACAGCGGTGCAGTAGGTGACGATATTGACGCTTTTATAACTAAAGTATACAGTACGCCAGAGTGGAGCAAAAAAGGTTTAATAGGCGGTGTTGAGTTGTCCCTATACATAAGCAGTGGCGAAAGTTTAAAGCAGCATATAATCGCAGCAGTGACCAGTATTCCAGATGATATACGCCAAAGTATGACTGACGATCCATCCGCTTGGCTAAACAGCGTCGTTGTAGTAGACGGGCAGGAGTTATCAGCACGTAATAGAAGGTTACTCCATGCTAGAGTCGATTGGGAGCGCGGGAGAAGGACTGACAAGAACCCTGGCGAGTGTATAATGGAACT
>ERZ891376.74-NODE-74-length-23747-cov-6.515195_pt1 | contig 23747 bp, 20 predicted proteins | sample MGYA00520906_ERZ891376 | MGnify/ENA primary metagenome ERZ891376 (study PRJEB32303, sample SAMEA104408695) | aquatic metagenome | biome: Brackish water; feature: Chemocline; material: water | place: Baltic Sea | collected 2014-10-18T08:59:00 | depth 139 m ...
ATGAAGATTATGGCTGTTAATGGGACCTATCGCTCGGGAAAAACCACAACACGGTTGACCGAGAAAGCGCTGGAAGGGGCTGCGTCAATGGGTGCGGAAACGGAGATGATTTTGCTTAAGGATAAGCGAATCGAATATTGCCGCAATTGTTTAACCTGCTACCGGGATTTGACATCGGAAATCGCGCCGTGCGTTATTGATGATGATATGGATGAAATTCTTGAAACGCTTCGGGATGCGGACGGTATCATCTTTTCCTCACCGGTTCACTGTGGCTTTATGACAGGGTTGATGACCGTTTTTTTTGAGCGGACCGTCTGGCGGGTATGTCGTCCCACCCGGGAAATGTTTGGTTTGAAAGGGCTGCCCGAATCGCGCCTTACCACCAAACCGCGGGCCATCGCCACAATCGTCAGTGCCGGGGGGATGCCCGCATCATTGAGGAAGCTCTGCGACCAGGGAACGGCATTTTTAAAGGATAACGGGCCATGGTTTTTTAACGGCAATTTTATTGGTGATCTATACGCAGGTGCTGAACTTAAAAGGATGCCCGAAAGTGATGAGGATTGGTATAAACTTTATTTCATGAGAGAACTCTCGCAGCGTCAGCTGCGGCAGGCCTATGACCTGGGTGCCAAAGTGGCTACAGCTATCCAGGAGAAGAAACTGAAGGATTTTCAACCGGCTGGTCCCATCGCCAAGATTGTTATGGGGGGCCTATTGAAATTTTGGCCCACTTATAAGACCGTAGATAAAATTAACGGAAAATGATACGATCATGTTTTGCTGAATTAGTGTCCGTCCACAGATTAGGGGTATCTCCTAATAAAACCTGATCTCTGATCCTATAGGAAGCAGGGACGCGGCCTCCCGATCCAGCAGCCATGTCAGTTTTCCGGACCGGGGCCGGATTCCCAGGGCTGGAAGACCCCGTTGCTTATTTTCGAGTATCGCCTGAATAATATCTGCTTTTCCCTTCCCGTATGCCAGGAAGACGACCTCCCGCGCCTGGTTCAGAATAGGATAGGTCATGGTTAACCGGTTGACTTTCGGCATTCCGTCTTTGACCATTATGATAAGTTGTTTTTGTTCATGTAATGCCGATGTTCCCGGAAACAGGGATGCCGTGTGTCCATCGGTTCCGATGCCTAGCAGGATGAGGTCAAATACGGGGATTTTATTTGATCCGGATGTAAAAAAATCTGTGATTTCCTTCCGGTAATGGATGGCACCCTCATCAGGGGCCAAATGGACTGGCATGGGGTGGATATTCTTTTCGAAAATGGGTAGCCGATCAATGAAATCTTTACGGGCCGCGCCGTAATTGCTGGCGGGGTTTTCCACAGGAACACAGCGTTCGTCAACCCAGAAAATGTGGGTTTGATGCCATGGAATGTTTGAACGAAAGGGTTCTTCCGCCAGTCGCCGGTGCATGCCCCTGGGGGTAGAACCCCCAGAAAGGGCCACCGTAAAAAACCCTTTTCGTTCGACCGCATGTTCGGCACTTTGGGCGAAGAGGGTTGCGCCGGCGTCTGAAAGCTGGGTGGGATTCTCTTCAATGATTACTTGAAATTGGAAGGACATAAGAGGTGTCTCCTTTTTTTGTTTACCCATACCTTCAGCATTCTATAATGGAAACACGTATTGGCAAGAAAAATCAAATGCTCATGACGAGAAGAGGAGAAATGTGCTATGGATTTTGAAACGGTGTTATATGAACGAAATGGGTTTATTGGGATCATCAGGTTGAACCGTCCGGAGCGCATGAATGCGGTGATTGAGCAGATGTATCTGGATATACGGGCGATTTTAGCGGAGGCCCGTCATGATGCCAACGTCAGAAACCTTATTATTACCGGTTCCGTTCGAAAAAGCCCCAAGGGAGATAAACAGGCCTTCTGCGCGGGGGCGGATTTAAAGAAACACGCTGCCGGGGATCGGACCCCGTGGCAGAAACGGGAATATATCCTGTTGGCCCACGAGACCACCAGAATGATCTACGAATTCCCCAAACCCGTCATTGTGGCCGTCAATGGTCCGGCCAGGGGGGCGGGAACGGAAATGGCTCTGAACGGGGATTTCCTGTTCATGGCGGATACGGCCAGTATTGCCTTTCCGGAAACCGGTTTGGCCACCTGTGTGGGCGGCGGTGCCACCTGTCTTCTGCCCCGGTTGGTGGGAAGTATGCGCGCCAGAGAATTGATTTATACGGGTAGAATTGTTCTTGGGCCGGAGGCTGTGGACATGGGGTTGGCCTTAAAATCAGTTCCGGTTGAACAGTTGATGCCCGAAGTCCTGTCCTTTGCATCTGTTCTGGCGGAAAAGGCGCCCATATCCCTGACCCTGACCAAAGAATTGATTCGCCAGGGGCCGAACCGGGATATGGAAACTGTTTTGCTGACCGAGTCCGAGGCGATTCTGGCCTGCATGAACACCGAGGATTGGCGGGAAGGGATTTCTTCTTTTGCGGAAAATCGTAAACCCACTTTTAAGGGGAGGTAGGCTCATGGGTCTGGAACATGTGTTGAACGCAACGTCCGTTGCGGTGGTGGGGGCTTCCAAAAAAGAAACCAAACGGGGATATCAGACGATTAAGACCCTGTTGGACCAGGGTTTTGAGGGACGGATTTATCCCGTGAATCCCAAGGAAAAAAATATCCTGGGGCTTCCGTGCCATAAACAGGTTTCCGAAATTGAAGGCCCCGTTGAAATGGTCTTGATCACCACGCCGGCCAAGACCATTCCCGGGATCCTCAGGGATTGCGGGAAAAAGGGGGTGGCAGGTGCGGTCATCATCGCCGGTGGCTTTGGTGAGATGGGCAAAGTCGGGAAGGATCTGGAAAAAGAGATTGTCGCTATCGCAAAAGAGCATGAAATAAGGCTCATCGGTCCCAACACGTCCGGTATGATGAACCTCGAAAGCAATATGAACCTGGTGGGTTTAAAAGAAGTGCCAAAAGGGAACATTGCCCTGATTAGTCAGAGTGGCAACATGGCCCTGACGCTCATTACCGAAGCCGCCATCAAGAGCCGTCAGGGATTTAGTTATTACGTGGGTATCGGGAACGAGGCGGATCTCAAGTTCCACGAGTATCTGGCCTTTTTTCAGAAAGACCCTCACACCCGGGCCATCCTCATGTATGTGGAGGGGATGCGGGATGGTCGCCGTTTCCTTCAACAGGCCTATCAAACCACCCGGAAAAAGCCCATCGTGATGCTCAAGAGTGGCCGTTCCGCCGCGGGAAAGCTTTCGGCGGGTTCTCACACAGGTGCTCTGGCAGGTATGTCTGAAGTGGCTCGGACCGCCTTTCGAAGGGCAGGCATCATTGTTATCGAAGATTCCGATGAATTGTTTCCCGCAGCCGAAACACTGGCCAGCCTTCCCCATATCAAAAACCAAAGCATCGCCATCCTTGCGGACGGCGGCGGTCATGCCACCATTGCGGCGGATAAGTTGACGGATCTGAGCGTGCATATTCCACCCTTGGGTGAGAAAACCCGAAAGAAGCTCAAAGCCCTGCTGCCTGCGGGGGCGTCAACCCGAAACCCCATTGACATCGCGGGAGGGGCCGATGAAAATCCAGCGGTTTTCGCGGATTGCGCTGAAATTCTGCTTCATGATCCCCAGGTGGGCGGGTTGCTGGTGGTGGGCCTTTTTGGCGGCTATAACATCCGTTTTGCGAAAAGCCTCGAATTTGTGGAGGAAGATGCGGCCCATCGAATGGGAAAACTGGTCAAGGACACGGGCAAACCCATTGTGGTTCACAGCCTGTATAACTATGCACGGCCCCATTCCCTGGACCTGCTCAGATATTACAGTATTTCTGTCTATGACTCTCTTGAAGTCGCCTGTAAGAGCATTTCCGTTCTCTCGGAATACGGGAATTACCTGCGCAGTTACAACGCCAAAGAGAAATTTGTATTCAGCAAAGGAGAAAAGGCCAATTCGCGAGGCCGCGAGATCTTTAAAAGAGCCCGTGAAGAAAAACGAACTGCGCTGTTTGAGCATGAAGCCAAGGAATTGATCGGTCTGCATGGTGGACAGCATTTTGACAACAGACTGGTCCATTCGGCGGAGGAAGCGGTTGAGGCGGCGTCTTCAATGGATGGACCCCTGGCCATGAAAATAGTATCGCCTGATATTCTGCACAAAACCGAAGCGGGCGGCGTGAAACTTAATTTGACCACGGATTTAGAAATTGAGGCTGCCTATAAGGCTATCATGAAAGGTGCGATTCGCTATAATGCAGAGGCCCGTATTGAAGGAATCCTGTTGGAGCCCATGATGAAAAGTGGCCTGGAATTAATTGTGGGCACCAAAATGGACGATCAGTTTGGACCGGTGATCATGTTCGGGATTGGGGGTACCCTGGTGGAGGTGTTAAAGGATGTGGTATTTCGTGTATTGCCCATATCGGAGCGTACCGCCCGAAGGATGATTGAGCGGATCCGGTCCGTGGATCTGCTCAACGGGTTTCGTGGCAACCCGGCGGTGGACCGAAAAGCCCTTAAGAATCTTCTGCTGACCATTTCTGAAATGGTGGGGTCCTACAAGCAAATTCAGGAAATTGACCTCAATCCCATAATCGCTTATGAAAAAGGCCTTGCCGTAGCGGATGCTCGGATTCTACTCAAGAAAGATGAGGATTTAAACAATTGGTAGGGGTGTTATCGCGTCCAGTGAAGGAGTTCCGTTGTTGCGGATTTTTTCAACCGTTCCAGGTGATCTGTTGAGTTAAAAAGCGCTTCACATAGGTTGCATTTTCTGAATTTTACAATTTCGCTGGCTTTGAATCCCAAAAATGATGCCATGGCCGTAAGCCCCATGGTTTTGATCAGGTGAAACAAAAGGTTCTTTTCCTTTTTTTGAAATAGATGGTCAACGGAATGGCTTTTCAGGCTGCCAAGGTAAAAAGCGTCTGTTTTCGTAAACTGCGTGCCGGCATCACAACAGGCAAACATGTCCATTTCGGGTGATAGATAGGGGTTCATGGTACACCGATGCGCGGGATAATCCGTGAAAACGGGGGGTTGTTTGATTCCTGTTGCGTTACCGAAATAGATGAGGGGTTCCGGAAAATACTTCAGCTGGTTGTCCTGAAGAAACTGTTCCTGAACGTCATCTTCCTTTCTGAAATCCGTAACAAAAGATATGAAATAATCGAGCCCAACCCTTTGGCAGCTCAAAGCGGCATTGAGGATGTTTTCCCGGCGCACATTTTTTTGATGCCAGCGGCTGAAGCTGATTCTCAATTGGGATAATCCGGCGTCCTTCAGTGCCGAGACCATCTTATCGGACCGGTCCCTGGTTTTACTCCAGTACCCGTTGGTGACAATCCTTGAGTAGATATTCTGCATCTTACACGTTCGAACAAGTTCCTTCATTTCGTTTAAATACAAAAGCGGTTCACCCGCGGTGAAACTAATGCCCGTAATTTGGGACCGGGACATCTCCTCAATGATTTGGATGGCGGTTTCGAGGGCCATTTTCGTTTCCGGTGAACCATCATGGGCGGCCACGCAATGATCGCATTTGATGTTGCACCGGGTTGAATAGCCAAAGGCAATTCGGCGATTGTTGTTCATTGTCCTGCCGTTCGAATGTTGTTGTTGAAAACCATTGAAACCCCCTGTCGAATCGGGCATACTCTCAACCGACCATGGATCAGGAAAAAATACCATGGGTATTATACCTCTTTTTGATTAAATTGTGGAGTATATATTTTGAAAGCGCTACCTTATATGGGCATCACCATGGGAGATCCGGCGGGAGTGGGTCCGGAGATTATTGCCATGGCATTGATGGATCCCGTGCTTTACGAATCCTGTCGTCCCGTTGTTTTAGGCGATAGTGCTGTTCTTTCAGATACCGTCTCGAGATTGTCGGAAAAGGGATTGGTGGCGGGACAGATCACCATCAACCCTATTTCGACCCCTGCCGAGGCTATGGGCAAGCCGGGTGTGATCGACTTGATGCCATTGTCAAACCTGGATTCAGGAACCATTCAACCGGGCAGACCCGTTGTGGCGGGGGGAAAAGCCATGGTGGACTATATTTTGCGGGCCGTGAACATGGCGGTTAAAGGTGAAATCCAGGGAATGGTCACCGGTCCCATCAGCAAAGTACTTATGCATGAGGCCGGATACAAGTATGACGGGCATACCCAACTGATCGCCCATGAAACGAATGCCGAAGATTATGTGATGATGCTGGCAGGGTCTAAACTCCGAGTGGTTTTGGTGACCATTCATTGCGCCCTCAAGGCCGTTCCTGATCTTCTGGACCAAAATGGGGTATATAAAACCATTCTGATTACGGCCAAAGCCCTGAAGGAAGACTTGGGGTTTTCTCAGCCGCGCCTGGCGGTGGCGGCGCTGAATCCCCACGCGGGTGAAGAAGGCCTTTTTGGTGTTGAAGAGCAGGAAATTATTACGCCGGCCATCTCCCAGGCGCGTCAACAGGGCATTGATGTGGAAGGGCCGTTTCCTGCGGACACGTTGTTTCACCAGGCGGCTGCCGGTGGTTTTGAAGCGGTTGTGGCCATGTACCATGACCAGGGACTTATTCCTCTGAAACTGCTACATTTTTCCGATGCGGTCAACGTGACCCTGGGTTTGCCCATCATCAGAACCTCGGTGGACCATGGCACCGCTTATGATATCGCGGGGACCGGCCGGGCCGACCCTTCAAGCCTCAAAGCTGCCATCCTCATGGCCACGGAAATGGCCAAAAACAGAGGTGTGTCACCTGCAACCTGCAACCCGCAACCCGCAACCTGCAACTGACATGTCCATCGACACCCTTAAAATTCGAGGCGCTCGCCAGCACAATCTCAAAGATATTTCCGTTGATATTCCCCGGAACCGTTTTGTAGTGATTACCGGACTTTCCGGTTCGGGCAAATCGTCTCTCGCTTTTGATACCATCTATGCCGAGGGACAGCGGCGGTATGTGGAGTCTCTTTCCGCTTATGCCAGACAGTTTCTGGAGCAGATGGACAAACCGGATGTGGATTCCATCGAAGGGCTTTCCCCGGCCATCTCCATTGAACAGCGCGGGTTCAGCCGTAACCCCCGTTCAACCGTGGGCACCGTTACGGAAATATACGACTACATGCGGGTCCTTTTCGCCCGGGTGGGCCAACCCTACTGCCCTGAATGCGGTATTGAAATTCGCTCTCAAACCATTCAACAGATTGTTGACCAGATTCTGGCTTGGGAAGACGGGAGCCGGATTCAAATCATGGCACCCCTTATAGAAGATCGAAAGGGCGAGAATCTGCGTCTTTTCCAGAAACTTCGTAAAGACGGATACACACGGGTGCGAGTGGATGGGAAGGTGCACCTTCTGGATGAGGATATTGCGCTTCAAAAGAATCGAAAGCATACGATTGAGGTGGTGGTGGACCGGTTGGTCATTAAGCCGGATATTCAACGCCGGTTGACGGATTCCATGGAACTGACACTTTCCCTCGGCGGTGGAAGGGCAGTGGTGGAGGTGGTGGGATCAGAGGATGTCTTCTTCAATCAGAAGGCGGCATGCCCCAAATGCGGTCTCAGTATGCCGGAATTAACGCCACAAATGTTTTCGTTTAACAATCCCGCAGGGGCGTGTGCGGAATGCAGTGGCCTGGGCACAAAGCGGGCCTTTGACCCGGCACTGGTTGTTTCTGATGCAGACCTTGCCCTGCCGGATGGTGCCATTACTGCATGGCCCAGGCGCTTTACCGGTTACTACCAGCAGATGCTGTGTGCAGTGCTGGATCATTACGGCATTATAAGGACTCTGCCTTTCAAAGATATTCCATCGGATATTCAAACGGTGTTGCTGTATGGTTCCGGCAGAGAAAAGATTCTGTTTGAATTCCAAACAGCCCGTCAAAAACATTCCCGCAACCGTCCTTTCGAGGGGGTGATTCCAAATCTTGAGCGCCGTTATCGTGAGACCCATTCTTATCGTGTGCGTTATGATATGGAAAAGTTCATGAGCATTCGGCCCTGTGGGATTTGTCAGGGCGCCAGGCTGAAGGACACTAGCCTGGCGGTCCGCTTAGGAGACAAAAGCATTCATGCCCTCACGGCCCTTTCCGTGGACGGGGCATATGGATTTTTTGAGGATTTGACACTGGGCGCCAGGGAAAAAGTGATTGCGAAAGGGGTGCTTAAGGAGATAAAGGAGCGGCTGGGGTTTTTAAGAAGTGTGGGCCTTGATTATCTGACACTTGACCGCGCTTCCGGTACCCTGTCAGGGGGAGAGGACCAGCGAATTCGACTGGCCACGCAGATCAGTTCCAGGTTGGCCGGGGTGCTCTATGTGCTGGATGAACCGAGCATCGGTTTGCATCAGCGGGATAACTTGAGGCTGCTTGAGAACCTGAAGCAGTTGAAGGAATTGGGGAATACGGTTCTGGTGGTGGAGCATGATGCGGAAACCATCCTCATGGCGGACCACGTCATTGATATGGGACCCGGTGCGGGAATACGGGGGGGGGAAGTGGTCTTCAGCGGGCCGCCCAGTGCATTGGTTGAGTCGCAGGATTCCCTCACAGGACAGTATCTGTCCGGAAGGCGGATTATTCCGGTTCCTGCAGCCAGAAGAAAAGGAAACGGCAACGCCCTTTTGATTAAGGGCGCAAGACTTAACAATTTGAAGAATATTTCAGTGAAAATCCCCCTGGCTACCTTTACTTGTGTAACCGGGGTGTCCGGATCCGGAAAGAGCAGTCTGATTAACGGTATTTTGTATCCGGCGCTCAGTCGTCACCTTTATAATGCCAAGGCCCCGGTGGGGCCTTTGGATGGGTTAAAAGGCCTCAAACACCTGGATAAAGTGATCAATATCGACCAAAGCCCCATCGGCAGGACCCCCCGCTCGAATCCCGCCACCTATACCGGGGCCTTCACCCATATACGGGATCTTTTTTCCATGCTGCCGGAGTCCAGGGCCAGAGGATATAAACCCGGCCGTTTCAGTTTCAACGTAAAAGGGGGGCGATGCGAAGCCTGCAAAGGGGACGGCATCAACAGAATTGAAATGCATTTTCTGCCGGATGTCTATGTCACCTGTGAAGTTTGCGGGGGGTTGCGCTACAACCGGGACACCCTTGAAATCAAATACAAGGGGTACAGCATCGCAGAAATACTGGGTATGACTGTGAATCAGTCGCTGGCTTTTTTTGAGGCCATTCCGCCCATTCAAAAAAAATTGAAGACCCTGGTGGATGTGGGGGTCGGGTATATCAAACTGGGGCAGCAGGCCACCACCCTCTCAGGGGGTGAAGCGCAGCGGATTAAGCTCTCCAGGGAATTGAGCAAACGGAGCACGGGGAAAACACTCTATTTGCTGGATGAGCCGACCACCGGGCTCCATTTTGCCGATATAGAGAAGCTGTTGGAGGTATTAAACAGGTTGGTGGATAGAAAGAATACGGTTGTGGTCATAGAACACAACCTGGACGTGGTCAAAGGCGCCGATTATGTGATCGACCTGGGCCCTGAAGGGGGTGCAGGGGGTGGGCAGGTGGTCGCAGTTGGAACACCGGAAGCGATTTCAAAAATAAAGTCGTCTTATACCGGTCAATACCTGAAGAAAATTCTGTAACCAAAAATACGAATATACCACCGGCCCATGTTTCACATCTTATCCAGCTGTTCCAGGTGATATACGAGGTTTTCAAATTTGACGGACAGATCTGCGTTTTCAATGATGCACTTTTTTCGCGTTCGGATCTGAATGGTGGTGAAATTAAGAATTGCCCCGACGCCACCTTCCTGAAGGAGGTGGGCAACCCGCTGTGCTTCATGGGGAGGGGTTGTTATGAGCCCGATTTCAATGCGCAGTTCTTTGACTGCTGTTGAGATGCTTGAAGCCGCTTGGATGGTCAATCCACATGCGGTTTTTTTACCCGTCTTTCTGGTATCGGAATCGAAAGCGGCTTTGACGATGTAACCCCGTTTTTTGAAATTTTCGCTTTGAACCAGACTGCTTCCCAGATGTCCCATACCCACAATGCACAGAGCCCATTCCCGGTCTGTTGACAGAATACCCTTGATAGCATGCAGCAACTCCCGCACATCGTATCCCACACCTCTGATGCCGAATTCGCCGAAATACGCCAGGTCTTTCCTGACCTGGGCGGGGTTTACACCACAGAGCCCCGCCAGTTTTTGCGATGATATGACCGGTGGTCCGTTTTCGAGCAGAATCTCAAGGGGCCTGGAATAGACGGCTAACCTTTTTATGGTGGGGTTTGGTATTTTAGATTCCTTGGCCATCGGAGATCCATCCTGATTCTGAAAAGCGCATTGTGAAATAATGCACATGTGCTGAAAAAAAGAGAGCCTACTCTCGCAGGCTCTCTTTTTTCTTAAAGCTGTTAACTAAGCACCCAGGGACTTAACGATGAGCTCGTGCATGCCTCCCAGGTCCGGAATCTTGAAAACAAGGATAAAGCAGATAACCAGAGCGTAAATACAGAGGGATTCAATCAGAGCCAGACCAATGATCATGGTGGTCATGATTTTACCGCCTGCTTCCGGGTTTCTTGCTGTTCCCTGAAGGGCGCCATTAATGGCATTACCCATACCGATACCGGTACCCATGGCAGCCATTCCGATGCCGAGTCCACAGGCAATGGCGATTCCGAAGAATACCCAGAGACCGGCAGCCTTGACAGCAGCATCCTCACCCGCAAATGCCATGGAAGCTGTACCGATCACCATGACTGCTGCGAAAATACCAACCAGCGTTTTCTTGTTCATAATAGACCTCCTTTCCTTAGAATTTTTTTATGGCCTTCTTCCATAAACTTTATAGACCCCTTAAAAAGAGGTGTTTTTTGTTTTTTAAAGCCCCTTTGAATTAGTGGGCGTGTTCCATGGCGCCCACGAAGTACATGGTGGCCAGGAGCATGAAAACCAGCGCCTGAATGAAGCATACCAGGATGCCCAGGAACATGATGGGTAGCGGTGCAAGATACAGTCCGGCGAGACCGAACAGGATAGCCAGAACCATTTCTTTTCCGAAAATGTTTCCAAAAAGTCGAACGCTCAGGCTCATGATGCGCGCCAGATGACCAATCAATTCAATGGGGAACATCAAAGGGATGAGCCACCACACGGGGCCACAGAAATGCTTGATATACTTGGCGCCGTGGAATTTTATACCGATGACATGTGTGTAAATGAAGGTACATAGCGCCAAAGCCAGGGTGGTGTTCAGATTGGCCGTGGGAGAAAAGAAACCCGGAATTAAGCCGATCAAGTTGCTCACGAGTACAAAGAGAAAAACCGTGGCGATGAAGGGAAAAAAGAACCTTCCTTCGGGTCCGGTGATCTCCACCATGAAATTCTCCAGACCGCTAATCAGTACTTCAAAAAAATTCTGCCCGCCTTCAGGAACGATTGTTACTTTCTTGGCAAAGAAAAGGGCGCTCAGAATCAGGATGAGCATGGTGAGCCAAGTGTAGGTGACATGGGAATAATGAAGGCCGAAATCTGCAAAACCCATGGCTGCCAGAATTGCGTCAATGAAAAAAATAGGATGCTCCATAGCTTATACTGCCTCCCGCGATGATGTTCTAAAAGCAGCCCGAATCCCGAAATTCAGGATACTGAGCACAACGATAGAAAGACCGACAGCCAGACCCAGAGGATTTACCCAGCCGTTGGTGATAAGGATATAAATGATCAGACCCATAATGGCAAGCCTAAAATAAAATTTTGCAATCAATGCCATTTTTTTGCTTTTCATGATGGTCTGATCAGAGAAAGCTTTGCGCATGGTGTGGTGTAGTAGACTGAAGTTGGCGATAATGATAAGCCCGCCCAGGATCACCCCAAGGGTGAATTGGGCTTTCATGAAAATACCGCTCACCGCGGCGAATATGAACAGAATGACCCAATTGAATGTCTTGATATCCTGTAGTTTTTTACCAATCATCACATGTCTTTTGCTTTATTATAAAGGATATAGAGATTCCTGAATGCCGCAACAATACCGAACCCCAGGAAAATGAAAAAAAGCCATGGCTTCGTGTTAAAATATTTGTCCAGATAGAAACCGGCCAACGCTCCCAATGCGATGGAAAAGGCCATGGCCATGCCGACGCTGCTTATAAAACCTAAGTCTTTAATCTGCTTTTTTAGGTCTTCATCCATTGTGTTTGAGCGTCCAGCCTTTCCGGGATGCTGATTCCAGTTCACAGCCCGTGGGCTTCCTATCACAGAATTTCGGCGAAAGTCAACAGAATTTTGATTCAAATGCGCCCTTTAACTGTCCACATGCCGCCAGAATATCGCGGCCTTTGCTTTTTCGAATGATGGCTGTGAAATGCCTGTCCGTCAGTATTTTCTGGAAATGAAGAATCCTGTCCATGGAAGGCGGGGACATGTTTGATTCCGGCTCGGCGTTCAGTGGGATCAGGTTGATTTTCGCCCTGAGCCCGGAAAGAAGCCGACACATGTTGTGCGCATCCCGATCCCGATCATTTGTATCTTTGATGAGAATGTACTCGAAAGTGATCATCCTCCGATTGGGCAGGGGGAATGCCTTACAGGCCCGGATCAATGGGTCAAGGGGGTATTTACGGTTGATGGGCATGAGGCGGCTGCGCGTTTCATCATCCGCCCCGTTCAGCGAAACCGCCAGGTTAACAGTGATGTCGCGCGCCAGCCGATACATTTCAGGGACTAGGCCGCAGGTGGAAAGGGTTACCTTGCGGTGGGAAAAATTCATGCCGTCCGGTTCAATGAGGTTTCGAAGTGCTTTGATCACCGCATCATAGTTGGCCAATGGCTCTCCCATTCCCATTAACACGATGTTTTTCAACCGATCCGGGTATTCCAGGGATCTTTTTGCCAGGATGACCTGTTCAATGATTTCGCTGGGTGTCAGATTTCTCTTGAATCCCTGTTTTCCCGTTGCACAGAACGAACAATTCATGGCACAACCGACCTGTGAGGAGATACACAGGGTCGAATGATCCCTTTCCGGAATGAGCACGGTTTCGATGATATGCCCGTCATGTAACTGGTGAAGATATTTTCGGGTACCGTCTTCAGATTCGACGGCTTTGAGCTCACGTATGGGCGAGATATGGCCTTTCTCTTTGAGCAGGGTGCGCAAAGTCTTGGGCAGATTCTCCATTTCGTCAAAGGATTTGACGAATCGTGTCAGGGCCCAGTGCCGGATCTGCCGGCCCCGGTAGGCTCCCAATCCAAGGTTTACGGCCCAATCTTCAATTTCAGCCGCGCTCAACCCCTTGAGATCGGTCCTGGTCATGGATGGGGTTACTCCGGCTTTGAGACGTCGGTTTTGCAGGTTCTGAGCTGCGCCAGTTCCCATACATAGTCGTACAGGTGAAGGCCTTTGCTGGATGCAATGATCTCACCGTCCTTAACACCGATGGAGGATGCCATATACTCTTTCAAAAGCTGGATGGCGCCCAGGTTGGCCGGCAGACCGTTCCACAGGTCCCAGGATCTGAAATAGATGATGAAATGGAGCTTTCCGTCCTTGATTCGGGTGTCAATACCCCTTAAACAGGGAGGATCTCCCAGATAAATCGCCTGAGGGTCTCCCACGGTCATGTAAGCCTGGTTGGTTCCAAAACCATCCTCCCCGTATATGCGGATGACTTCTTCGATCTGGGGTTCCAGATATTGGCCGTAGGTATAATCCTCACCCGGTTGTTTGGCGGCAGTCATGAGGTAGGGCAGATAATCTTCAATATAGCCATCGGCTACGGGGTTCGGGATTCCCAGGGCCGGAGGGATCTCGGGCAGGAGCGGTCGTTGTCCGGGGAATTTGATATGGATGGTGACGAAATCGAATTCGAGCCGCTTCTGGCCTTTGAAACTGCCTCGGTCAATGACGTACTCTCTGCCTGTTTCCAGAAGCCGGTAGACGCACTGAAACCAGGCATCGGCAAGGTCGCGGGCTTCTATGAACTCCAGTTGCATCATGGCGGATGACTCCTCAAGGGTGGATAAAATTATCTATATTTAGTACATACAGAATTCTTCCTGTAAAGGCAACCGGAGAAGACATCTGTGTGTTTGCCGGACGATGGTATAATGAACGTAGGGTGAGAGATGAGGCTCGTAAACAATCTGAAAAAAAGGTGGCACAGCGAAGGCGGGTATCACCAATTCCTGGTTATCGCGTTTCCTCTGATTCTGAGCACCGGGGCCCTTTCGGTGCAGCACTTCGTGGATCGCATGTTTCTCTCCTGGTATTCCCCCGAAGCCATCGCCGCTGCCATGCCGGCCGGGATGCTCAATTTTTGCATCATGAGCCTGTTTATCGGTATGGCGGGGTATGTGAATACCTTTGTGGCCCAGTACTTCGGAGCGGGAAGGGAAGACCGGATCGGGCCGACCATCTGGCAGGGTCTTTACGTTTCGGTTCTGGGGGGGCTCTTGATCATGGCATTGATCCCCTTTGCGGAACCCATCTTTCGCCTCGTGGACCACGACCCGGTGATCCAACGCCTGGAGGTGGAATACTTTGCTATTCTTTGCCTGGGGGCGGGTCCCATGATCGCTTCGACGGTGCTTGCCGGTTTTTTTTCGGGAAGGGGTCGAACGTGGCCGGTGATGTGGGTGAATATTCTGGCCACGGGGGTGAACCTCCTACTGGATTATGTCCTGGTGTTCGGTTTGTGGGGGTTTCCGGAAATGGGGATTCGGGGCGCGGGGATCGCAACTGTTCTGGCAGGGATTTTCTCCTTGTTGGTATACATCCCACTGGTATGCAGGCCTCTTTACGATGGGAAATACCATACCTTGAGAGGATGGCGGTTTGAAAAAGAGCTTTTCATGCGCCTGTTCCGCTTTGGTTTTCCATCAGGTGTTCAATTCTTCCTGGATATGTCCGGTTTTACGGTTTTTATTCTTCTGATTGGACATTTGGGCACCGTCAGCCTGGCCGCCACCAATATTGCGTTCAATATCAGTACGCTTTCCTTTATGCCCATGATCGGTTCGAGTATCGCCATATCGGTTCTTGTGGGTCAATATCTGGGGAAAAACCAGCCGGAAATGGCAACGAGAAGTGTCTATTCCGGGTTTCATTTAACCTTTGGATATATGTTTGTCATTGCGCTGGCATACCTATTTGTTCCGGAACTTTTTGTGCTTCCCTTTGCGGCGGGGGCCGATCCCGCAGGTTTCGCCGAGATTTATCGTCTAACCGTACTGCTGCTCAGGTTTGTTGCCGTCTATTCCGTTTTTGACACCATGAATCTGGTTTTTGCTTCCGCCATCAAAGGGGCCGGGGACACCCGTTACGTGATGTTTGCCATCATTATCACCTCAGTGCTGGTTCTGGTGACGCCCACATACTTGGGGGTGATTGTGATGGGATGGGGGGTGATGGTTTCATGGATTAATGTGTCTGCCTATGTGATTGTGCTGAGCGTCATTTTTCTTTTACGCTTTCTGGGGGGTAAATGGAAATCCATGCGGGTGATTGGAACTTCCCAAGCTTGACAGAGGTCATTTAATAGCTTATTTTTTTTAATTATCAATGTTTAGAAGACTTTCAAGGAGGATTCATCATGAGCGAAATGCCCAAGTTTTACCAGAAACTACAGGCCGATTACAAAGAGGTGATGGAAGCGGTTGATCGGCTGGGAAAAGCGGTTCAGAATGCCGGTCCCCTGGACGAGAAGGTAACGCAACTGATTAAACTGGCCGCTGCGGCCACCCAGAAATCCGAAGGTGCGGTTCACAGTCACGCAAGGCGGGCCATGGAGGCCGGTGCAAGTCCGGAAGAGGTTCGCCATGCCTTGATCCTGCTGGTGCCCACCATCGGGTATCCCAACGCGGCCGCCGCCCTTTCCTGGGTACAGGATCTGCTCTGATTGCGAGGGGAAGCGCTGTCTCAAGAGACGTTTGTGTCTCAAGAAATTGATGTGAGACAAAATGATTTAACGGCCCATCACTTGAAATAGCCGATTCTTTTTCGGATCTTTTCATCTATTTTGTTTTAAACCACCTATATTATGGTAAAAATTCTGTTGTTTCGCTCCGAAGGTCAGAACGCTTGAACGCTTTCAAACCCTTTCACTGTCTTGATGTTAAGTTGACAAAAAATGTGCTGTGATTCTATTTTTCCATTTATATAGGGCTTTTATGATATCAAATGATTTATGGTACAAAATGTCTCAAAATGTTGGTACACCTGAATCCTGCTTGCCGGATAAAGGGCTAAAACATTGGATATGATGGCACTATTTTAGATTTTTTTATTTATGGTCTTTTTGGCACGGATCATGAAAGGATTAGGGGAATTATTAATACGATACTGGCATTTTTATAGGTCCCGAAGCCTTCGGGGGATTTTTTTGATTCAAATTAATAGAATGGAAAGGGGAAAAATATCATGAGCAAAACAGAAGACAATCTTTGGGAAGCGTTTGCAGGGGAATCACAAGCCAATCGGAAATACCTTGCGTTTGCCAAGAAGGCTGACAATGAGGGGTATCCTCAGGTTGCCAAACTTTTTCGTGCGGCTGCCGAAGCCGAGACGGTTCATGCCCATGCGCATCTGAGAACCTTAAATGGTGTGAAGACCACCGCGGAAAATCTCAAGTCCGCCATTGAAGGGGAAACCCATGAGTTTAAAGAAATGTATCCGGCAATGATTGAAGAGGCGGAAAAAGAGGGCAATAAACCGGCTGTGAGATCTTTTTCATATGCAAACGATGTGGAGAAAGTACACGCAGGTTTGTATGAAAAGGCGCTGGAAAGTTTGGATAATCCCAAAGATGTGGATTGTTACTACGTTTGTTCGGTGTGCGGGTTTACCTGCGAGGACGAGGCCCCTGAAAAGTGTCCGGTATGTGGTGCGCTTAAAAAAGCTTTCAACAAAGTTGATTAAAGAAGCGAAAATAGCAAAGGGAGATTAAAGGATGAACAAAATTTTAGTAGCTTATGTGAGCAGAACCGGAAATACCCAGAAGATGGCCGATTTCATTGCAGAAGGTATTCGTTTCAGTGGGCATGACCCGATTTTGAAAAAGGTTTCGGAAATCAAGAGCGAAAAGGATCTTGAAGGATATGATGGTTTCATTTTTGGCTGCCCCACATACCATCGGGACATGACCAGCGGTATGAAAACCTTTCTTTTTGTTGCGGAAAAGGCAAACCTCTTGGGGAAAATGGGCGGTGCATTCGGATCCTATACTCACAGTGGTGAGTCAGCCCAGATGATTTTTGATACCATGGAATTCGTTTTCAAAATGGATATGGTGGATCTGGGTGCTTTAAATTTGAAGGAAGCGATTATCGATACGCCGGAAGGTTTAAAGGCATGTCAGGAGTATGGAAAAGCTGTGGGACAAAAATTCGGTTCATGATGTTCTGTTTACTCAAATGCCGACCCCCCATTTCCATGGGGGGCGGGATGTTGTGAGAATTTCATACGTAAAACCTGTTGTTTGAATGGAGGAGGACGTCATGGACGAGCGGTCAGGGAAAATTACCATGAAGGGAAACCCACTGACATTGATGGGTCAGGAACTCAAAATCGGCGATATGGCACCGGATGTGGTACTGGCCAATAACGATCTTGCGCCGGTGTCTTTATCCTCTTATCATGGAAAGGTTTGTATCATTTCATCGGTACCTTCATTGGATACACCGGTATGTGACATGGAAACCCGAAGGTTTAACGAAGAGGCCGGGGCGTTGGGAGACGATGTGGCCATTATTACGGTTAGCATGGATCTTCCTTTTGCACAGAAAAGATGGTGTGGCGCCGCAGGGGTGGATAAGGTGATCACCCTATCGGATTATGGCGATATGTCATTCGGAAATGCCTACGGTGTTCTCATAAAAGAACTGAAATTGCTGGCAAGATCTGTTTTTGTTCTGGATCGCCAGGGGATCATCCAATATATTCAGTTGGTGAATGAAGTTACGGAGGAACCCAACTACCAGGAGATTCTGGATGCTGTTGGAAAGTTAACGTAACAGATGGGCTCCAAGAGAATATCGGGTCGGAAGAGTGGGTATTACGCCCATCAAACTTGATGGGCGGATATTCCGGCGTTGGTGGCGTCAAATTTCTGAGCGATGAGCAGTTCATATTCTGTTCCGAAAAATCTGCGATTTCCCTGCAGGTACCATTTGATGCTTTCCCAGTATTCCCTTAATTCCTGCCCATCGGGGATGCTTTCAAGTACGGCCTCAATTTCTGAAAGTTTTTCCCGCTTCAGTATATTTTTACGCATTTCATAAAGGTCGTTCAAGCGGTGTTCCTGCTCAGGGGAAAAACCGATGTTCCTGGATCGTTCAACCAGGTCGCTCATGAGCTTGTAAAGGTCTTCAAAATCTTTGATCAGGTCCATTTGGCGTTGGGTCCGGTCGAGAATCATGTCGGTAATTTCCATCATCCTTCTTTCAAAAGCCTTTTCAAGTAATATTTCATAATCCTCAGTAAAAAAAGGGTAATTTCTTAAAGAGCCCAGACTGTAATGAAAATAGATTTTGAGCTGTTCCAGGTCTCTGATAGATGACATGTGGTCTATTTTCCGGGTAATGAATACGCGGTTTTGGAAAATGACGGATAGAACATTGGGGTAATGTTCTTTTTTAAGGAGAATGCCGGTTTCAGAAGCGAAAAGATGGCTCAGTTGTGAATCGTCGTCCCAGAGTTCCAGCGAGGGAATACCGTCAAGGAAATCGTTGATTGCTTCATAGCGTTGTTCCACGGTTTCGCTCATGTGCATGAAGTTGAGGGAGATGGGTTCATCATTGGATCTTATTTTTCGGGTACCCGCCAACCCCACCAGAAGTAGCTTGATCTGGTTTTTATAACTCAGATAACCGCTGACCTTTTCATAACCGTATATGCGGACTTTGTCGCCGATCAGCTCCTCAAGCATGAAATGCCGGATACCTTCCTGCATGGATTGAAGGGTTTTATAAATTCGAAACGCTTCGTACACCTCCTTCTCAAAAGTTGCAAAACCCACGTTGTGAAACTTTCTCTTTTTGTGAATGTACCTAAGGGGCACTTTCATCATGAGCCTGGCCAGGTCTCGAAACTCGGCATACCGAATGCCGCGGAGCCTGAAAATTCTTTCCGTGGCCAATATCATTCGGCCGGCTCGAAGCCGTTTGCTCCTGTCGATGGATTTCCATTCTTTGCTTGCCAGATACTCGGAAGGGGTAACGCCTTTGGGAAGCCCCTTCCGCTGGTATTTCTCAATGGCATAAAAAAGTCTTCCCCGTTTCATGACGACCCGTTCCAACTGTTTTTGAAGGGTTGTTTTTCCATCAATGACGCCATGACACACGGCACTTGTTTTGATTATCCACAGGGCCAGGTCTTCCAGCATGAGATCTTCCCTGATGGCGCTCAACATGATAAATGTTGTGATGAGAAATGCATCGAAGAGATCCTTGTCTCCTCTGGCCAGAATGGATGCCATGGCGGAAAATGAGACTTCCCCCTTGATGGTATGGTGAAGCAGGGCATGGTTTCCCACCAGGAAAATGAGGTAGTCCGTGCTTTTCTGATTGAGTCCGTATCGTGTCCCGATTTTTTCCTTTTCCAGAATATATGCGCCGGCCCCGGCAAGATCGGCGGGATTGATTTCCTTATGGTACTTTGCTCTCTGCTTCGGAATTCGTCCCACATCCTGAAATATGATCGAACAGGTCAGGGCTTTAAACAGATCCCCTTTTGTCTTGAGCCGCTCCAGGATATTTTCCAGGTCTTCGAGCTGCCGCTGGCTGACACCCATAATGCCGGTTGCCATGGGGCCGAACTCCCTACGGGCAAGCCGATGCATGAGTTTTAAATTTTGAAAATTCTGTCTGTCGTGGTTTACTAAGGCTTGAAATTTCCTGGTTGCAGTTATTATGTAATCCGTTACGGGAGAGTTCAAATAAAGGTTCCCTGAGAGATCAAGGTTCCCAAGAACAGTGAATTCGGGGAGCAGAAAGTTCAGAAGGACAGGGGCATGGCGCTTGAGATAACGGAGGTCGGTGTAGAGATATTCAGGCTGGAACATGACTTTGACAAAATTCTGCCATAGGTTTTTCCGCATTTTCCAGGTGCCTTCGAACCATCTCCGCTGTCTTGCAGGGACGTTCAAATCCGTATCGGGATCCCTCACAACCCGAAGTTGACTTTGGTAGAACATTTCAAGATCCGTGAATACCATTTCCAGATTTCGAAGGTCACCCAGGGAAATCTCATTGATGGGGCAACCGGCAATTTTTTCAGACAGTGTTTCAGCCTCCTTGAGGCTTTTGTCCAGATCCTTATATGCAATTTCCAATATTTTGTTTTTTGGGGAAGTTTTGAGCTGAAATCCCGTACCCATGATAAACGACGAACGGTCCTGGTTCAGTTGTTCGCTGAACCGCTCCAGGAGCTCAAGGTCCAGATGTTCCAGGTTTATGGTAGTGGCTTCCTCTTGAACTTTTCGCACCCGTTTGTCAATGGCCTCGCTTTTTACGTCTGCCAGGATGGGATTGAAATTAACCGATTCTCCCCGGGCCAGATTCACTGTGATCCAGAGAAGTACAAATACGTTGAGACTGCCCATCCTTTCAAAAAGGTGACTGGTGCCATGAAATTCCAGGTCCAGGAATTTTCGGAAAAAGGCCGGGAGGTAAAGGGGATCCAGCTTGAGATATTTTTTTTCGAATATTTCGATGGCATTTACCAGTTGGATGACCTCTTCTATCTCAGACAGTTTCCGGTCGTTGTAATCAGCCAGGGCCTCTTTTTCCATTGAACCCTTTTTTTGGAGTTCAGACCAGTTTTCCAGAAATTCGAAATAACCCATCATCGTCAGGATCTTTTTAACAATCCGGTTGCGTATGCCGCCCATAAGAATGGTTTCTTCATCCAGAAGCTGCTCCCAGTCCAGTTCCCGGTTGATGACCACGCGAACAGTGGATTCATAGAGTTCAAAGAGCCGGGCAATTTGTTCATTTGAAAGCGTATGGCCCCCGGCAGCACTTGTTTCGGCCATGGTCATCAAACGGCAATAGCGGAGCATATTCAGGGCCTGCTGCGGATCATGGGCCCTTGCCATATCAGAGACGGGGTTAAGGGATCTTTCGGACATTTTCCCGGACATGATGCGGCCCAGTGTTGTGTGTCCCAGGGTAATGAGAATCATCTCTTTCAACTCATGATGGGAAAACCCGAAAGATGTCAGCGCTTCCAGATTAGACAATAGCGGCGTGTTGGACCCTTCAATTTTATCCGGGTTCAGATAGCCCCTTATTTTTTCAAGCCGTTGGATTTTACCGGTGAGTTTGATGACGTGGTTGAGGGCATCGAACCTTCTGTTTTTGTTTTCAAGCGGTTGTCGCAAACGATCAATGAAGACTCGCGGAAGGGAACCAACATCTCCCTTTTTGAGAGCGTGAAGGACCTCCAGGGTTCGAATAATAAATTCCAGTGAATCCCTGTAATCCGCCACAAGTTCAAAAGCGCAGCCGGCCAGGTTGGAATCGACCACATCCCGTTTGATGTTCGCCACAGCGGTTTGAAGGGGTTTTTTCTGTCCCAGGAAGGTTAACATGTTGCCGGGATTATGGTCTTTGCAGGAAAATCTTTTTTCCCAGTCTTTTTTAACGCGATCCGGGACCAGGGGTTTTAGAAATATTTCATCAAAGAAAATGGAACACAGCCCGGACCAGGTTTTTTCCTGGTTGGTCATAAAAGGGGAATTGGTTAAATCGTAACCAAGGTAAGGTAGTTTATGAATCTCTTCCATGGAGAGTTCGGCCAGGGATTTTCCTTCAAGTAAGGTGTTGAGCATCTCCTGCTCCACATAGAGACCGCTCAGGTATTTTTGAAGGTCAAATACGTTGACACGAACCCCATGATTTTTGATTTTATATCTTTTTTTCGTATTGAAAATGTGGCTGAAGAGTGTGAATCTTTTTTCTTCCTGTTCCGTCTTGAATGTCATCTCGGTGGTATGGTTGCTTTTCGCGGGGAAATGATCGGCGACAATAAAGATTTCGCCTTCGTTTTTGAGCAGATTGCAGATTTTCCAGAGCATGTAAATGCTGTACTGCTCAAGCCTTTTCTTTGAAATCGTTTGTTGATCCAAACGACTGAATTGCTCCATGATAATGGTTTCAAAGAGGTCATGGGTCAAGATGACAATATCCAGGTCCAGATCTTTTGCCAGCAGCTTTTCGGGGGAATCAATAATATAAATGTGATGATCCTGAAAAAGGAAAGAGAGCTCGTGAAGGAGTAGATCATCATGGCGTGCCATGATGCCGATATTACAATATTCTTTCAGATACTTTTTACTGTGAAAATCAACAACCTTAACAATTTCATTAACTTTGGCTTGAATGTGAGCCAGGGAAACGGAAATGAGGTGAACGGGTATGAGATAGTAGGGGTGACCGAGGCTCGAAAACCGGATCAGCAGGCCCATTTTTCGGTGTATTTCGTTTAAGTCTTTATGGTGAGCCCGAATGTCTTCAGGATTGTCAAGGGCGACGTTGTTGAGCTTCTCGATTTCGGCAGGATTAAGACGATCGTAATCCTCAAAAAAACCGAACCCATAGGCATTTCCTCCAAATCGGCTTCGGAGTTGTGATGGATGCCTGAAAGAGATATAGGTCCCCAGAGGAACTGACGCGGGATCAATCCCCAGAGCTTCAAATTGATCCGGATCGACGAATTCAAAAGCGTCTTTTTGCCAGAGGAAGTCTTTAGGGAAATGATTGGATGAATCCATTGATGGGTTCTCTTCTGAAACAATACAGATTACGGGAGATGGGACTCCAACCATCCTTCCACGTCGGCCAGCACCTGATCCCGTTCCGGTTCGTTGAATATCTCGTGATACAACCCCTCATAAATTTTGATGGTTTTATCCGGCGATTGAACCGTCTCAAAAAGCATTTTGGCGCCTTCCGGGTCTACCAAACGGTCTGCGCCCCCCTGAATCATCAGGATCGGCAAAGTAATTTGAGCCGCCATTTTAGGAATGCCCTGCATGGCCCGAAGGATTTCCGCCGCCAGTCGGGCGGTTGTTTTCCCTGTATGGACAAGGGGGTCCTCCACGTAGGCCTTTACGACCGACGGATCGCGGCTCACTCCGTTCACATCCAGGCCGATGAGTCCGATTTTGGGCATTAATACCGAAAAGATTTTGCCGGCAAATATGGTGGCCGATGAAATGTTGTCAGGAACTTTGACGGCACCGGAACCGGAAAGAACTGCTCCGGCAAATCCTTCCTGATGCTTGGCCAGGAACACGGTGCTCACTAGACTTCCCATGCTATGTCCCACAAGAAAGAGAGGCGCTTCATCGTGTAAGGTTTGGACTTTGTCCCGGAAAACGGCCAGGGTTTGAATATAATCTTCAAAGCGGTTAATAAATACCCTTTTGCCATACGATTTTCCATGACCCGGGAGATCAAACGTGTAGACCCCGTAACCCAAGGGGACAAACCGATTGACAAGATTCATATAACGACCGCAGTGTTCGGCAAGACCGTGCACCACCAGCAATACGGCTTTTAAATTACCTTCCGGAAGCCAGCATTGATAATAGATCCTACGATCACTGTTTTCGTTCAGAAATCCTTCTTCATGTTCCATATTGCCTCCCACGTCTAAAACAATCCCTTTCAATCACAAAGCCCCTTGTCTTATGGGCAAGAAAAACTCTATATTCCAGGACAGTGCTTTCTTGTACGTTTTTGCAGAATCCCTCACTTTCCCTTTGCCGCCAGGTTCA
>ERZ891376.78-NODE-78-length-23542-cov-10.479074_pt1 | contig 23542 bp, 11 predicted proteins | sample MGYA00520906_ERZ891376 | MGnify/ENA primary metagenome ERZ891376 (study PRJEB32303, sample SAMEA104408695) | aquatic metagenome | biome: Brackish water; feature: Chemocline; material: water | place: Baltic Sea | collected 2014-10-18T08:59:00 | depth 139 m ...
ATCTTATGAAACGTGAGTCAACTAACGATGCCGGAGAGAAACTACAGTCTACAGAGGAAACTCTGAAAGAGCGAGGTAACCGTTATGGAGAGTTTGCTAATCATGCACAGGTATCTCAAGAATTGAAATCTACATTCCATTACCACGTAAAGAACTATGGTAGACCAGAAGATTTTACGTATGAGATGAATGAAGCTGTAGATATGATTTGCCATAAGTTAGCCCGTATAGCTAATGGAGATCCTACTTATGATGATAACTGGAGAGATATTGCTGGTTACGCTGAACTAGTTGTGAAGGAGCTGAACCGTGAAAGTCGAACTTCTTGATTATACTAAGTTATCAAATGCTGTAATAGCTGGAAGAACTTGTTATCAGTCCTGGCATCTTGGAGGGAATTATACGACCCCTACAGATGATATCACAGAAGTAGATGCTAAGTACCTAAACAAACTAATCAATAAACTACATCACAAGTCTATTAGTAGGCATGTGAAGTATACATTTAATGTCAAAGGTATTTCAACTAAAACTTTATTAGGTTTAAGTAGGCATCAGTCAGCTGTAGATCTATCTGTTATGAGTAGCAGATTTTGTAAACCAGATAAATTCGGTAACAAATTTACAGAAACTAAAAACAAAGATGTAAATGCTATGTTACTTAGACATATACAAGAAATAGCTACAGTGAAGGGTGATGCTGAAGATATAGCATACCTATACCCACAAGCTATGCAGTATGACTTAGTTGTATCCTATAACATTCAGAGTCTTCAACACTTCATATCTATGAGGGATTCAGAGTCTGCCAATTTTGATATACGTAATATGGCTAAACTACTTCAGAAAGCACTACCTGAGCAGCACAAATATTTATATAAGGAGTTAGAGCAAAATGACAGAAGCACTGAGTAAAATACAAGAATTTAATGACCGAGCAGGATTGCTTGCCAATGGATATAATGATTTTAAGGAAGCAGAGTACTGTATAGAAGAAGCACTTGAAGGTTTTGATACATCGTATCTAGCAATCAGACTTCATCTACCAGAGAATGCATCACCAAAAGAATTATCGAGAGCTATTGTTACAGGTCATTGTAACTTGTTAGAACCGATACCAGATGTAGATAGATTTGATAAAGCTTTAGATGGGATATTCTTCAATTTTGGAGCTATATTCAAACTAAGACTATCAGTGTATCAAGCAATCAGAGGACTATTGATAGTCTGTAACGCAAATCTTACCAAACTAACAGTAGGTAAAGATGCCCACGGTAAGCAAATGAAACCTACAGACTTTGTAGGTCCGGAAACAGAGTTACAAAAACTATTAGATGAAAGGGGGTGATGCCTTTGTTTACACATGGAACCCTAAAAATAGTTATCAGTTCTCTTATGCTACTATCTAACGTACTTTATGAAGTTCACAAACGTAGGAAACCACGTTAGTTAACCTTTAAAAGGTAGTATTTTAGTAGGAAGAAGAATATCTAATCCTGGTGTAGGTAGACCAAACAACTGATGCTTATTAGGTATTGCTGCTTGGTATATAGTCTCTACACCAGAGCCTAACAAATAATCCATAATCATTGTGAAGGCAGCATTAGCAGGGTTATTTCTAATGGAGTGAATTATTACATTATTTATTCTAGCCCAGAAAGAAATAAAACTAGTTACACCTGTCTGTTCCAATAACCTCAACTCCTGTGGAGTAGGTAGATTAGGATTAAGTACAGACTTATTAACGTCAGCAGCTACTTTCTCATGCATAGCTTTAAGTTCTGTATCAGAGGGTGTACGACCTAGTTTCTTTATTTCTTCTGCGACTAGAAAATCATGTAATATCAGTTTAGCTAATTTATCTGGTAAAGTTTGAGTGTATGAACCGATCTTAACCAAAGAAGAGTTTGGTGTTGCCATGTACTCTTGTATATAACTACTTACGTCATCTTCATTTTTAATGTCTTTTAAATGATCTGACATCTCTTGTAATCCTCTAGCTATATTTTTAGATGTAGCACCTTTACTACCCTCAAATTTATTAGCTAATCCAGCTAAAATATCTTCACCTTGAAATCCCCACTTACTAAATCCTTTTATTAACTTACCAGCTATATTTAATGACTCATCGTCATGCTTAAATATTTTATCTAATAAATTAGATATATCCTTATGTACACCGCCCTTAGTATGACTATTAGTACCAGATAATTCAACTGTAGCATTAGTCATATACCCACTATAGACACCAACAGCTAAAGCATGCTTCTTAATTCTATTTTCTATCAACTCTACTTTCTTTTTGTTCTGTAGTGTTTGACTAGCCCGATACCTGAACTCCGCATCGAGTTGTTGTTGTTGAAGATTATTCAACTCTGCAAAAGCAGGTGCATACTTTTTAGTACCCTTATAAATACCTACTACAGATACATTTCTACTCAATAAGTACATTGCGTTACTAGTAGCGTCCATAGCTTGTTTAGTCGGATTAACAACTACCCAATGTATTTTCTGCAGTAATACAGATTTCTTCAGTATACTAAATGCTTTATTAAGTTTAGTACCCACTTTACCTATCTGTAATTCTCCGTAACCTTCTACGAAATTAGATATATCCTTTCTGATTAATGTAGTTTGTTGATTAAAGCTCGAAAGATCAGATCTAGATGTAGCTATTTTATACTTACGTTTGATATCTTCTGGCATATCTACGAGTTTAGTGTCACCTTCTAATTGGATGTACCATAGATGTGAACCACTACTAATGTCTTTAACTATTTTATCTTTACCTACAGCATTGAAGTTATACGTAAATTTGCTTGTAATTTCCTCCCTAATAGCCTGTGTTTCTAGTAGCATCATTTTATGGCTATATGCTTTTACTAGAGATACCGCTGGGTCTCTTATAAGACCTATAGTAGTAAGTTCCTCATCAGTTAGTTTAACAGTACTTGCACCGCTTTCCGTACCTACAGTACCGTTATTAGTTTTGTTAGCGTAATGTTCTGATGTAGATATATGAATATTGGGATTATAGCTATAGTTAACTCCCACTCCACTTTGTACCGTAATATCTCCCTTATCTCTATACATAATACCTATTTTGCCTTTACCTGGCTTTCTAAGAAGTCTCCAACCTAACTCTTCATCCAATTTACGATCTACGTTATCTAAGGTAACCGGCTTAACTTCTACATTATTATCAAATACGTAGTGGTTTAAATTACCATCATGTTTATCTAATAGTATATCCTCTACTTCTAATACTTCATCATCAAGATTCTTTATAGCAATAGATAAATTTAAGAACTCTTGTGTAGCAGCTTTATGCTTCTCAGAAGACATTAGTTTTGTTAGTAACTTATCTACGTTTGGTACTTTCTTCAGTGCATATAATGTAGATAGCTTAGCAACATCTTCTTTAATGGCTGTATCTAATCCTTTAGTAGTACTGATATATTTTTGAGAAGTTGTTTTATCAATATAGTAATCAGCTAATGCTTGTGAGCGTTCTTTTACTGCCTCTGTAGCATCAATAGAATCTATAGCCTCATCAATAGTCAACTCTCCTGTAATAACTCCGTATAAGTCTCCTGTGTTACTCAGATTAAACAATGGTACTTCTGCAAACAATCTATACAAATCTTCAGTCTCTTCCGGAGTATATAAACCTTTTGTTAACTTATGAAGTCTATTGATTTCTTGAGTCTCAAACTTAGCTTTCTTCTCTTCAGTCATAGTAGCTTGTGCTGACATTTTATTTAAAGCTTGATAATCAAAACCTTCTTTAGCGTTTAGATATATCTTCATAGTACCTACAAAACTATTGTCATCCCATTCCCTTTTTACAGCATTAAAGGTATCTCTATATATACGAGATGACTTCATTAAACTTTCGTGTATTTCTTTAGCTTTACTACTATTTACTAGGGCATCTTGTGATAAGTCTATACCTCTATTAATTATCTTAGATAGCTTCTTATCCAGTGTATTAACTACTTCAGATGAAGCTTCTAATACAGAAGTAGTTTTATCCTTTGGGAATGTTCGAGTATCCTTATAGTCACTTTTCATTACGTCTATAAACCTAACTTCTATGTCACCAAATAAACCTACAGCTACTTGGTTATCCCTATCATTACCTTTTACGTATGCTATATCTAAGGCAGTTTTTAGCACTTCCTTACTTTGTATACTATTGATAGTTTTAAATAAAGTGTCTAATTGGTTAATCTGTTTTTTAGTAGTAGATTTTCGATCTCTCACAAGTTTAGATATTACATTAGATATTGCAGCTATTAGTTGTTTAATCTTTTCAGAAATAAAACTACTAGATTTACCAGGGTATGCTTTACTCATTAATGTATTAGCATATTTCGGTTCATTACGCATAATAGCCATAAATTCTAACATAGCAATAGTGTCTATAGGAGAATCTATATTACCATCTATTTCCATTCCGTATAGAGCATAATGTAACCTAGCGTCCTTGGCACTACCATCAATTCTAAAGTTTTCTGTAAGTCTGGAGTCTAAAGTCCTACGTAATAGTTTCATAGTGTTTTCTATATACTCAAGATCTTTATACTTTGTAGTGTCTTTACCCTTCTTTTTTGCTTCAAAATATTCTGATACGTAAGCAAGGCTAGACTTATGGTCTAGTTCATGGGATAGTATCTCAAGAAATATTACCTTACTTTTAAAAGTACCTTTCTCTGATAGCTCATTAACTAATTGGTCAATAACTTTTTTCTGTGCTGTTAGTCCTAAACTAGTGATACCTGCTACGTCCATTTTAAGTTCTCTAACGTCTATAGGGGCAGTACCTACTTGAACTCTATCATTTACAAACATTGCAGCTAAAGAGCTCATCTTGGTATCTCCAAGTAAATCAATACTATCCATATTGTCAGCTATATTAATGAACATCCTATTTAAGGCATCTTCACCGAATCTATTTTTAAGATATACCATTTCCTTAGGGCTAAACCTTAACTTCTCTTCAATAATACCTCTAGCTTTATCAGTTATAGTTTTGTTGCCGTCCTTACCGAAAAACCTACTTTTAGAGGATTCATCATCCTGTAAACTATCCATGTATGTACTTAACTCTTCCTGTAGTATTTCTGACAGCTCTTTTGGTAAAGATTCTAACCCCTGTTCACCGCCAAACTCTAAGGATATATCGTTTAAAGTCTCTGCAGTTTTAAGTATATTTTTAACATCTGACCTGAATTTCACAACATCCTTTATTGCCTCTGGTAAGTTAATAGCAAAAGGTATAGGATTTTTAGGGTCTTCTTTCCAGCGTTGTTCATGAGAAGTTTGTAATTTAGTGTTAAGATTAGTGTATACCACATTAGATTTTTTTCTGTAGTCCTTAGCTTTAGTGATAGACTTAACAGTAAATGTAGTACCAAAAGAAGGGTATGTTTTTCCTACAATAAAGGAAGTAATGTCATCTACTTCATAGTCATAAGCTTTACCGCTTTTATTAAAAACTACCGTAGCATAGCCTGCAGTTGTTACTCTGGATTTTGATTTAGTAGTTAAATCTAACTCAGATACTTTTGAAAGTAAGTCTGGGTTAACACCAAACGAACTATCAATACCTGCATTAGCTAAGGCTGCTTGTTTAGCAGGTATAGATATAGCAAGATCTTTTTCTAATATAGCTATTTGTTTATTCATATCAGCTACTAGTTTGAAATCTCCACCATTACTAACTACTTGGTCATGTGCATACTTTAACTCGTATAGTGCAGCTTGTACAAAGTCATATTTACTGTTTATCTCAATAGCTTTTCTTTGGTATATTGCTTCTAATTGTCGTGTAAACGCTACTGAACCACCTACTGCATCATGTATAGTCATAATACCAGCTTTATAGTCAGCAAACTCAGCAGTAGAGAGCAGTTCTTTTAATGAAGCATAAAGTATAGCACTATCTGTCATATGTTGTAAAAGTACTTTAATAGATGTTTCATTAGGAAGTTTTTTCTTAGTTGAAACTACTCTATCTTTACCACCTAAGCTTTCAGGATCAATTATAGTTTCCTGCCATTTTTCGATAGGAGCACCATACTCTTTTCTAATTTCTCCATAATAAGCTTCTCTACCTTCTACTTGTTGATCTATCCAAGCATCAGGTGGGATAATTTGTATTTGAGTATAACCATTTTCTCCGTATCTAGCTCTCTGTAGTAAAGCATGTGTATCTTCAAGTGCTTTAGTCTGTTCTTTAAACAAACTACCTACCGATTCTGATACTGCATTAACCATACCATTAACTGCCTTACTTTCAGAAAAGTACTCTACCAGTGTATTTCTAATATCTCCTGGGGTAGTTGGAATAGTAGCTAAGTTTAAAGCTGTAACTGCTTTGTTTAAATATTTAGCAGTAAGTTTTTTACTCTCTTTATTAAGCAGTAAATCAACTAGGTCTTTACTTGTAGATACAATATTAGTCTTATCTTGTTGTCCGTATATAAATGTAGTAAAAGGTAGTTTAACTAAGTCTCTAAATGTAGGAACTATCTTATCTGCTACTATTTCATCCATACCTGCAACATAAGCAAAATTAGCTTTACTTGCAGGATCTACAATATCCGGATTAATAGGTCTACTTGTATTATACACTTTACGATCTTTATCTATATATTCTAAAGTTAAGTCATAAGCATCATTTAGTGTAGCATCTTGCATTCTACCTACTACGGCTGCCGCATCCTTATTTCTACCACTAGCTTGTAGTATAGTTATATACGCACCTGAAGCAGTACCATCTGGTTCTGGCATAAATCTAGTTGTAACTTCCCCTTTAGCTAATCCTTCACGTATATCTCTAATACCTCTGATATAGTGAGCTACTTGCCAAGCACTCTTCATTTTACCGTAGAATTTAGGTGCTTTACTGAAGTCATCAGTCATAAGTTGGTTCAACCCGAACATAGCATTTAGTTTATTGTCTAATCCTGTATAGGTAGCATACGCTCTTTCTAAAGCATCGTTACGTGTGTTTCCTAGTATCTCATCAAACTCAAATCCAGTCTCATCAGCTATATACGCTATCATATACCTAGTGTCTTCATCCGCCAATACTTGTACTTCACTAGTACCTAGTATGTGTCTAGATAAGAAGTTATCTTGTTGGTAGTTCAATGTCTGTTCTACAATATGTGCTCTATTTTGTATAGCTATTTGGACTGAGTAATGTAGATCTTTATTCTTTATCATGTCCCAATCATCAAATATACGTACAAACTGCAGTACTTTAGCTTCACTTCTACCTATAGTTTTTTCTATACCTGTTACATCATCAGTAAGAGTATTTTTGAGGTCTTTAAAATCTAGGGTACCAAATAAGAATTTAGAGTTCTTTTCATTTTCTATAAAGTTAGCCAATTTAGCTAACGTACTTTTAGTAGTAGATTTATTATCTTTATTGACTCTGTCGTAAAGATCTTGTAAAACATCTATCATATCAGAATCTATAGTCATAGGGTTATTCTGTATACGTAGTAATACTTCTTCTGTACTTGGTACAACATTAATATCTTGCGCTTCTGCTCTAAGTTCTGTACGTGCTTCATCAGTAGGTATATCAGAATTAACAGGTTGGGTAAGTCGTACAACTGCATTGATTCTACCTGTCACATCTGCAATCACATCCTCATCTACATTCTCAGGTAAATATGGATTAAGGGATATAGTTTTAATACCTGATATAGTAGCTCTCCAGTTACCTCTATCAGTAGCTTCAAACTTTGTACCTTTACTATCATCTTTCATGAATCGTCTATTAATTATAGAACCATCAGCTTTTATGTTTAGTAGACCCTTGGCCTCTAATTTACCTAATGCTTCTTCACCCACTTTAATGTACATTCTAGTTAACTGTTCAAAGTCTTGTGCAGCTGTTTTAGATTTAGGGTCTATTGCGTATTCTTTACCATAACCTTTTAGTATAGCTCGACCAATAACATTAGCCATGTTGTAGTAAGATTCTTGAGCATTACCATTACTGTCTCTAACTGAATCTGCTTGTAGTTCTGTAAGATTGTACTTATTAATAGCATCTGTTTGAGCTTTCTGAGCAGATATTAAAGTGGCTAGTGCTGTAGCAATATACCTAGCGTCATTAGAGTTCTCCAATATACCTATTATAGGTCCAAATGGTTGATTACTCTCACTGTATATATTTAAAGCTCTAACTTTATCGGCTACTGACTTAAACGGTATTGGACCAGTTTCAGTGTTTAGTAAGTCAGATAGTGTCTTTTTACTAGTCTCTTTATTACTATTTAGGATACTATTTAGGATACTATCTGTAACTACGGTATACGCATACCTAGGGTCTTTTACTTGCTTACCAGCGTCTATTTCTACTGGTAGTATATTGTTGTCTGAAATACAGCCCATAACTATCCTTTAACAGTTTTCTTCTAAGCCTTGGATTACTTCTCCATTGCTTGATGTATTATTTGCACCGTCTTTAAGCTCGATGCCATCTTCTTCCATTTTAAGAAAGTCTTTAGTACTTTTATATATGTCATCCACAGATACGTTTTTCATTTTGGTAATTATAGCATGTCCTTTATCTTTAACAGCTTGCAGGTCTACACTTTCTTTAATAGTTTCGTAAAGTTTCTTACTATCCTTAGCTATTTCAGTTTTACTAAACTTATTACCTGCCTTTTTAGCAGCAGCTTTTAGATTACGTTCAGTCTTATTACGATTTTCAGGTTTTAAAGCTTCTTTAGTGGCTTCATAACCTTTAGTAAAAGCATCTTTAGCCCTATCTGCAAAAGGCTTATCTTCGTTATCGGCTAGTAAACTATTTAGTTTCTCTTCCGCATACGCCTTAGCTTCTGCGTTCTTTTGACTTATAGTACCTAATGCTCCAGCTAACATCTCTTTCTCTGTTTTAGATAAGTTGCTGCTTACTCTATCAAATAGTTTATCTATTTTAGTTTTAATATCGTTACGTGATACGTCTTTATTATCTTTTATAAGAGCATCTACGTCTTTTATAATTTTAGCTGCTACATTACTTATTCTATCTCTTACTTCAGAACCTTCTACAACCTCTACATCAATAAAGTCACCTAATCGTTTACCCATCTTATCGTATTGGTTTTTAGTAACAGCCCCCATATAGTACAAGTTTTGTAAAGTTTCTTGTACCATAGGAATATCAGCAGGATCTGTTTCTACCTTATCATTAGTTAGATTGGTTATGTAGTTATGTATAGCTTTTTTAGCACTCTTAACTACCTCAGTATTACTTATAGTAGACGTTAGATTTGACGTGTCTACTTTAGTTCCGGACTTTTTAGCCTCAGCTTCCATTTTAGCCTTTTCTGTTTTAAAAGTCTGGACAAGGCCATCTAAGGTTTTCTTAGCATCAGTTACATACTTACTCAGTTTCTGCTTCACTGTAAGTTTGGGATCATACTTCTGCTTCATATGAGCTCTAGATTTTTCTAGTGCCTTAATGGCTTTAACCATAGCATTAGACTCACGACTGTCTTTAGTACCTCTTATAGATAGTTTTATACTATTTAAGATACCAGAATTGTCTTTCTGCTCTTTAATAGACAGAGTCTCATCTTTTAAGATTTTGATAGCTTTGGCCTTTAAAGCATTTAAGGTATCTTTATCGTATGTGCTAAGTAAAGCATTTAGTTTATCTGTACTTAAATCTGTAAGCTTCTCATAAGCTTTAGGAGATGTGTTTATTTCAGTTTTGTTTATAGTATCAGCAGTCTTATTGAACTTCTTCTTTTCATGGGCTAATATATTTCTAGCCTTGTCAAAAGATACAGAAAACTTTTCACCACTAAGGGCTTCTGCAGCTTTATTGTCTAGGTCTGTTATCATACTATTAACAGCGGTTTTAATCTCTTTAGGAACACCTGCCGGATATAGATCAGTAAGTACACCAGTTATAGTATTTATCTTATTGTTTATAGATAACCCATTTAAAGCTTTAGTAAACGATTCTTTGGTTATACCTTCGTCTAAAGTTCTACCTGTGATAGAGTTGATTGCTTTAGCCATCTTTTGAGCAAGAGTAGGAGTACCTAATTTTGCCTGTATATCAGAGTTACTAAATATAGTATCTATAGTTTTATCTACTTCCTGTTTACCGAAAGTACTAATCTGTTCAGTATTATAAGAGTCTGTAGATATAGTACCTACTTTTGCCATTGCATCTTGAGTACCACTTACTTTATCTAATGGGCTGGCATCACTAGCTTGTACATCAGCAATAGTCTTTTCTACAGTATTTAAACCAGTTTCTACTTTCTCAGTTTCAGCTAGTGAATCTTGTATAACGTCAGAGTACTTTTGTTTGTCAGCTTCAGTGCTAAATCCACCTTTCTTGATTTCTTCAGAAGGCTTATTTATATCACGTCTATCGTTTCCTGCTTGTTTTAGTGCAACAGCTGCTTGTATTAAAGGTTTAGCTGTCTGTACAGTTGGGATTACACCACCTGCTGCCATACCTATACCAGTAGCTTCTAAACCACTTCTAGCTTCTTTTGCAGTTATGTTAGTGTTAAGTTTATTAACATCAGACGCTTTATCTTCCAGAATAGTTTGAACACCCTCAGTACCTGCTTCAAACATAGCTTTAGGTACGATAGTGGTAGCCTTAATGCCTAACTGTGTTAATCGTCCACCAAACTTCTTAAGTATGGCTTTTCTGGCTGGAGGTGGCATACTAGTTATTAACTTAGTAAGTGCTTTATCTCCATTACCTAGTATTACTTTATCTCCTAACCTATCTAACGCTGTACCAACTATAGATAAACCTGTAGATACCCATTTTTCAGATGTAGTGGCATTAGGTCCAAGATCATTAAGGTTCTTATTTACGTTAGTAGCCATCACAGCCCCAAGTCCCCAAGGATTCATCATAGCTATCATTTCAGGCGTAGAGTTAGCTAATGCAACGAAAGCCTCAGGAGTAGCTACTGCATCTAGCATACCTAATACATCACCCTTCTCAGCAGACTCGGCAAAATCTATACCTATTTGTTGGACTTTAGCAGCATTAAATCCTGCAAACTCATTCCATAGACCTTCCTTACGCCACTGTATCTGCTCTTTTTCAATCTGAGCACCTTCACGTTTAAGGTAATCTATGTTTGTAGCTTCACCAGCTTTCCTAATTAAACTACCTACAAATTCTGCACCTTTACCAGCTAATGAATAAGCACCGGCCTGTACTGCATCTATAGACTCTAAGAACGTACCGTCATGTTTTGGACCAGCATCAAATTGTTTAAGATTTTGTAGTGAGGGTAGTATAGATTGAGTCTGTTCATTGTCCATAAGACCTTGACGACCATCCATAGCTACTTGTCCCATATCTACTTCATCTTGGTACATTGGAGCTTCTAAACCTTGGGCAACTAGTCCTTTACGCACATAGTCTTCTCTAGTAATACCTTGTTGAGCCATGTGATCTATAGCTTGTTTTCTACGGATATTAGCTACATCTAGATCTTCTTGTTGAACAGAGGATGCAAAATCTAGTAACGTGCTTTGAGTAGCAGGATTGAATAGGTTATACTTATCCTGTTTTTTCTTTTGTAAGTCTCTTAGTTTTCTATCTGCTATGGATTCTTCCATAAGTTGAACATCTAAGTTATAACCTGTACCCGGTACTGCTTCAGAACCTATTAGATTAGGTCTCTGTGCTAGTATTTCTTCAAATCCTGCCATTTGTAACCCTTAATTTTTTACTTTAAAATACTTATTACCGATTCTTACAATACCTTCTGGTAGCATACTACCATCTTTATCAGTAACTTTTATAGACGCAGTGCTCATACCACTTTTATCAGGAGCTGTAGCATTTAACTCATTAACAAGTTCTTCTTGTGTTACATCCACAGTTTTATAAGTCGGTTTACTAGTGGAGGTAGTTCCTTTAGGTTTTGCAACTACTTTCTCTTTAGCATTACCTAATAGTTCATTTAACTTGTTTCTGACATTCGTCGGTAGATTCTTATTCTTAGCCATATTTTCTATTTCGTATATAGAGAAACCTTCAGATTTAAGAGTGTCTATAGCTGTGTTTTCTCTGTTATACTGAGAACTACCAGGAACATTATTTCCGGTACTTATTGTAGTATCAGTATTAAGTACTATATTAGAAATAGCATCTACATTATTGTTAACTACAGCTTCTTTATATTTCTTATTATTGGCAAGAGATTTACTAGAATAGGATGTACCAATATTATCTTTTATACTAGTACCTAAGTCATTAAAAAACTTACGTACAGAGTTGCCACCTGAACCGTAAGATTCATTTGGTTTATAAGTAGAAGGTACTACTCCTTCACTAGGTAGATTATCTTTACTAATTTTAGGAGCTGTACGATCAGCTTTTACATTATTATCTGTACTATTTCTAAATTGTTGATCTTCTAACATTCTAGCTTTAAGTGCATCATCAGAAAAGTAGTTTTCGTTGAAATCCGCTGCTTCTGGTGTATTAGCGTAAGGATCAGTGGAGCCTTGTGCAGTAGTAGGGCTTATAGGACCTCCCCAAAATTTAGACCAATTATCATCAGATGCAGTTAGTGCTCCTACCTTAGCTTTTTGTAACTCTGGTAAAGTAGGTTTAGCTACATTACTAGTTGCACCTAAATTAGGTACAGATGACGACATAAACTCATCAATATTAGTAGAATCTATTTTTTGATCTCTCCAGAATCCTTCTTGTCTTGTATTTTCAGTAAGACCTCTAAAGATATCTAAGTCACTATAACCTGCATCTCTAGCATCCTTAGTAAATTTTCTAGCTTCATCTTGATCATTGAACCCTATAATATCATTCTCAAAGTTACCTAATGCCTCATTGACTGCTTTGGCAGTAGCTAGGGTATTCTTATCTTTAGCATTAGCTTTAACACCTTCTACATACGCTTTGTTTTGTTCTTTAAATATAAGTTCATTTCGTGCGTTTACAGCGGCTGTATCTTTCTCAGCTTGAGCTCTTGCCAATGTAGATAACTGAGTCCTATTAGATAAATCACCAGTCATACCAGTAGCAGTAGACATTGCATTCAGACCTGTCATATTTGCACCCATTAATTGTGCAAATAACTTATCTTTGGCTACTTGTTGATCTGTCATACCATGACCACGTCCACTAAACTCTGAGCCTGTGAAACTGTAATTATCAGCTTTGTTCAGTTTAGCTAGTAACGGATCTATCTCTTTCTGTTCGACGCCAACATTAGCGAACTTGGATAGGTCTCCTGACGTATCTCCTGACTGTAGACTCGCAATTTGCTCCTGAGTAGCACCTAGATTTTTTAGCTTATCGGTATAAGTTTGTTGAACAATATCATTAAACTTGTTAACACCGTTATAGTTAGCACCGTATTCTTCAGTAGTACCATCAAAGTTTTTGATTATATCTTGCTGAGCCTTTCTTTCACTTTCTTTTCTCTCATACTCAGACTGTAGCCGTTTAGCATTAGCTTCCTGTATAGCATAAGATCTATCAGCATTTGATTGTGCCTGCCTAGCCAGTTGTTCCTTGAGTTGTTGGTCTTGATAACTTGCTATTGGGTTACCTAGATCTTGGTATGCTCCTCTACCAAAATTTAATTTAGCTGCCATAATTAGCTACTCCAAAACCCGTACCAAGTTTATTTTTGTTCCAAGCATTATCCGCCATGATAGTATTGTTATTAGCGATTTGCTGATTAACTAAGGCTCTGTTTAGCTTATTAGTTTTATACTTATCCCAAGTACTAAAAGAGTCAATAGCAAGATTACCAAAATCCAGAATAGGAGATGAACCGCCGCCCTTACTTGGCTTAAACATGTCAGATATTGCACCAAGACCCACACTAGAATAGTCTAAATCTGCTAAAGCATCAGAGACACCTTCCATGAATGTAGGATCAGTAAAACGTCTATCTTCTTCATTCCTAGCGGCCAATTCGGCTGGTGTAAAGTAGGTAGCCATAGCATCATTATTTTGTGTACTACCAAGTACTGGGTTTAAGTAACTATCTCTAGTTTGTGTAGTGCTATTTACAGCACCTTGATTAAAAGCTGGAAAAGCCATATTAAATCCTTTATTATATTATAAAATTATACCATAACTTATTATGTAAGTCTGACGTACTTATTAAGTAGGTCGTCATTAAGACCTACAGTCATTTTGTATGGCATTAATTCCATTGTTGTATTAAGCTCACAGAACTCATAACTATCAAAGTTCATCTGAACCAACTCAAACACTTCAACATTAGATACCACTTCTTCTAGTGGCTCTACATTATCCACTGGTGGGTACACAGAGTTTACATACATATCTGCAGCTTGTTGTACTATAGACATAGCTTTGATTATAATCTCTTCTAGAGGTTTCTTAACAAAGTCACTAATTGCAGTAGTGATAACATCACTAATATAGTTATACCCATAGTCTGCAAGTTTAAATGCCACTTCACCTAGTGATCCAGTAAATAAGTAACTAAGTGTACTTTCTGTAGTTGCTTCAAAAGCCATATCATTGGCAAGTTGTTGTGCTGCCTCTTCAGAAAGCTTTTCAGTACTCGCTGCTGTAATTCCAGCACGTACAAAGTTGACTATAGAAATAAACTTAACTGCCATAGAGTACATAGATACACCCTTAGCCACAGTTATTGCGTCAACATCCTTACCCCATTTACTTACAGCCATTTGTATACCCACGAAAGCCGTCATAATAAGAGGGATTAACCACCAATTCTGTGTGATGGCAGAGAAGACTATAGCAACAAATACAACTACCATGGTTAATATACGAACTATCCAGGAAGATTTTTCTCTTTCCAGGCGAAAGTCTAATGACTCCATGATAGTTTGAGCCAACCCCTGCGGGTTATCTGAGGCTGCCGCTTCAAACATATCTACCCGTAGATAGTAATCGTAGGCTATAGGAGTATCTTCATCTTGTGAATAGTAAAGGGACTCCTTTGCGTATAGTATATCTTGTAGAGGGAACTCCGTTCTAACCATTCTCATTATTTGAGCATCTATCCAAGAACCTGTGAAAGGTTGAAAGGCAGACAAGGCGAATGCTACTTCATCCAGTACAGCTGAAGCAACAGTCTTTAGCTTAAACTTATATGTGACTTGTACACTTAGTCTATATGAGTCAGGCAACTGTCCATACTCAGAATCCCGGTTCGTAATCGTCTCTAAAGACCTAGACAGGACAGAAGTATCCACATAAAATACCTCATGGGCACTATCTAATACAGCAAAAGCTAGACATGGGTGCGGATCACTAACAGTTACACAGTTATGCCATATACCTTGCTGCTTAGTAGGAGCACTTGCTGTGTTAGTAGTTGCAAGGACTTTGGTCACTGTAGACGGTGGAGGTAGCGTAGAATCTATAGCCGAGTAGTCATCTAACCACCCAAGTATAGTTGTGTCCTCTAAATCAACAATAGACGTTGGATCAGAGTACGCCCCAATTAAAGCGGATTGGTGGGGTGAGGTTCTTGTATAACTGAGTACACAAGTATTCCATTCATAGTCTCCGTTTTCGTCAGGGCGTATGTGACCTGTAATGTAGTCATGTATACCATCAGACGTAGGGTTATACCCAGCCTCTGAAGACTCTACAGGACTAAACTTCATGTGAGCAATAATAGCCTTAGCTTTACGAAATTCACTATCCATGACTGCAGTATCCATACCGATTGCATTGTAAAAATCCGTATACTTTTTAGCGACTTCTGGGGTTAGTGTGTATCTAGTGTTACTACTAGTACCCCTGATACCATCTATGTCTGACCAGATATTAAACTCATCAAAAACTGTTACACCATCTACTGATTTTGTATTAAAGGTATCACGTACCCCTTGTATAATCTTCTTAGCTTTTAGGTTAAGAAAGAATTCATTCATACGCTTAGCTAAAAAGTCATACTTTACATACATATGTACTACCTAGATTGAATCAGTTGTTAAGTAGGCTATTGAAGAATCCCACATATCTAGTGGACTATCAGGATCTGCACTAATAGTACCATTGATTAGGCCTTCATTACCAGAACTAACAAGCATACCCATCATTGCTGCAGAACTATTAGCAGCATGTTGTCTCTTATTATCTTCAAAAGCTAACTCTTGTCTGATAGCTACTTTTGTTTGTGCTTCAGTAAGACCGGCTGCTAAATTACCAGTAGGCATTACAGGAAGTGTTATAGCGCCTGGAGCAAACGCAGTCCATGTTATGTTACCAGACTCTCTAAGGGACTTAGCAAGAGTAGCATGATGTGTTGCTTTACTTTGTGCTATTTGGGCCTCTTTAGTGCCAGAACCAGCTTGATGAGTTACAGAATCAGGCAGTATAAACCCAGTATACCCTTGTACTGCACCTATATTGAACCCGTTGTCTTTGACCATATCTGATTGTACCTTCCAACCATTTACTAGTTTAGTATTATTGTCATAAGTCATGCTAAGAATGTCAGCCTCTAATTTAACCCTATCTCCAGCTATCTTATTAGCTTGTTCTTTAAGTAATACAGTTTCAGCTTGTAGCTTAGTTATACTATGAATACTTTCTCTATTTTCTTTTGCTATAGTAATAGCGCTAGTCATTGCTTGACCAGTAATACTAGTCACCATACTAGTAAGCATACCACTTAATACAGTAGCTTTCTCAGTATCATTAAGTGAGCTACTATCAAAGAACGATTGCATAGTGTCTTTGGCCCTTATGTAAATACTGTCTGTACCCACAGAATTTACCATTAGACTCTTAAAGTGTTCTTGGACCCGTAGGTCACCAATTGTGGTGTCTTTCGTATATACTTCTGTCGATGTTATTGCCATTATTTATTCCTTATGTGTTTTATTAGGTACTATGTTACGGGGGTCGATTCCATAGCTTGTACCATTAGTGATTTTATCTCGAGAACTTCCTCTAACATCTCCATAGGAACCACTTTAGCAACTATGCTGGGGACCCCTTGAGTCCTAGCGTAATGTACTCTATGTCTACCATCCAGTATAGTGTATATTCCCGTAACTTCATCCAGGGCAAGGACTACTGGGTACACCATATCATTTATGTCAAAGGTAGACATACTGCCTTGAGGTATGGGGGTTACCAGTATACTTCTAATAGATATAGATACTGAGGGTAGTATACCTAATGTAGTATATAATAGAGCTTTCTGAGATTCATATTCATTTTCTATCATATTTGTGTTCCTATAAATTTGAGTTTACTGTAATCTACATACGTAGTCGGGATTCTTTGCGTAGTGTAGTAATACCCATTATACGAACCGAAGTAATTAGTAGTAGCAAAATACCGAAAATCTATAGTATTTTGCGCTATAGCTTGTACTTCTATAATATCCTCACCATATCCCATAGAGGACATGTCAATATCAGTGCTACCTATATTCTGTACTTCCATTCTTAAGTATGCAGAAGGCCAAGCTCCAGAGGCATAGTACCCGCCGCCGGTAAAGACAAACTGGAATATACCGTTAGTTGCTGTATAACTACCTGAGGTACCTCTAAATTGAGATAACCTAGCTGTCCATACCCCAGGGGATGTTTCCTCATCTAGCTGAGAAAACCAAGTAGACCTATTCATATCTGAATAGTGGGCACGATTAGCGAATATACAGTACCTAAACCTTCTACCGAACAGTGTTATATATCCACCACCACCACCACCAATGTACTCTAACTGGTTATTAGCTGTAATATCTGCATTAAACATGTAATGAATACTTGTATCAATAGCTGGGCGTAGAGAAAGTAATTTCTGACCTTCAATAGTGAAGTCATCAGGTCTATATACGTTAGCTCCGTATACTTCGGTAGAACTAACTGAAGGGGTCATGTTGTAGTTACCTCTACTAGCCAAGTAAGTAGGGATCTGTGTAATTAGACGTGCGTAACCAAATTCATCTAATTGCCAACGTCCATCTGTACCTAAGGCAAAGTGCCCGGCATAAGATGAATTATAAAGTCCTGCAAGACTTACTGGGGTGTTATTAGGCTCGGGCAACAGAACAGCAGTAATAGTCTCAGAAGCCGTACCAGGATTAGCTACAACAAATCGAGGAAGTGTTAAGTAGTAAGAACTAGTTGGATCAATGTATGACGCTTTAATAATAGACCCAGTGATTAGGGCACCTTCTATCTTATTACCTCTAATAACAGCAGTTGAAGATATATCACCTGCAGTAATATCAGAGGCAACTAAAAACTCGGCCTGGATGAATCCAGTAGTAATATTGCCCCCATTTATGACAGTGGTACCAGAAGTAGCTAGTGCAGTAGATGTAAACCCGTCAGCCCAGCCATCAGCCATGTAAGTATAGACTATCCCATGTGTATCCGTAGCAGCGTATGTACTGCCTAATACTGGTGTAGCAGGCCTATCGGCTAAGAGGCCACCCGTATGTGTAGGCAATGACGTAGACAATCCACTACTATTAAAATTAACTACCCCGTTAAAAGTGACTTGTGGAGCACTCGTAGTATTACTAGCGTCTATACTAAACACATCAGTACCAAATGCACCATGACTATTGGTAAACCTAAATTTTTCAGCATCTATCCAGAACTCACTATTGTAAGGATCTACGCTTGTACCAGTTCCACCCGCTGTGGTCTTTAGTCCAAACCCAGCGTTGTAATATGATCCATTAATCCATGTATTAGTGTCATACGAGAAGTTAGTTTCTACACGTTCTGTATTTACGTATAAAGTATTGTACAGTCCAGTACTACCAGATAATTCTCCTCCATCAACTCCAACAGTAGACGTAAGCCGAGTGATATCTTCGGAGTTAGCAAAAGCTACTCCATCTTTTAGTTCAAACCAGTTAGCTCCAGACCATCTATACCCTACAGTTACATCTGTGTTTACCAAATCAGGTATATACCATACATCACCAACATTATTGGCTTTTTGTTCTATAGTCCAAGAAGTACTTGCAGCATCTCTTTCTGCTAACGTACCATAGTATATTGATGCTTTACCGTCTGCATATGCATTAGCATCAACTAGTACTCCATCAAGGTCAGTAGCCACTTCCCATGCTTGTATGGATGAATTATACCTAGTTACTACAATAGCATCAGGAACAGTAGTATCAAACCACACATCTCCATGATGTGCCTCTTTTAAAGTGTCGGTAGTCCATGCGGTAGCGGGATCTGCTGTTTGTCTCCAGCCAGTTATAGTACCATCAGTCTGATTTTGTAAAGTATTTATTTTTGGATTGACTTCATTTACAAATAAGGTTAAATCTTCAGTATACTTAGTAGCTAACACCCATACCGTTGTAAACTGATAGATTTCACCAGGTATATATGCAGTTGGCATTGTATCAGCATCGTAAGGAGTTCCATCATCATCTAAAGGTATCCATACATCACGGATCTCCCCTGCCGGGGGTGGTGTTGCGTTGTATTTGTCAGCATATATAGTACGCTTTCCGTCAGCTAAATCAGCTATCTTAGTTATTTCATCATTAGTAGTTATTTCATTCCATGTAGTACCAGAGTATCTATAAGTTCTTGTAACATCATAAGTACTTCCTTCATTGGACGCTGTGGCAGTAGTAAACCATATATATATATCGCCAGATTCAACACCCGTCGGTTGTTCATTAACAGGTGCTGTCACGCCACTATAGAAATGTACACGTTTATCTGCTTCCGCAGCTACATAAGAGCTGAGTGTAGTAGCATTATTTCCTATCTTAATAACAGAAGCATCAAGTGGCATACTACCGTCTAAAATTGCATCTACAGTTTCATCGTTAGTATAATCTACTTCTGCCCAAGTAGGGGTTGCTTTATTTGTACATTTGTATACTTTACCGATCTTGTATGAACCACTTGTACTAGAAGGTATCCATAAGTCATTTAGTTCTAAACCATCCGCTGCTACAGGGATATCATTTCCTGCATTCCCAAAAACAGTTCTTTTTTTATCTGCTAGATCAAAGGCCCCTTTTGATATATCAGTACTTACTGTCCACGTATAGTTAAAGTTCCCACCATTAGGAACTTCTACATACTCATAGATCTTACCTTTCTCATAAGTACCGTCTGTATCACAATACCAGTAGTCATTACCTCTAGGATCTTTAACTACATTTACTTGATTAACAAACGGAGGTGTTGCCCCACCATAATAAGTAGCTATTTTATTATCTAACTGGCTTTCTAAGTCTATAATAATAGAATCATATCTAGTAGCTTTTAACCAGTTACCAGATAACTCACTATACCTATACATTTCATTTTCAACATATTCAATACCATCAGTAAATGTAGTTATTGGGATAAACAAATCATTATCTCGTAAAGGATTAGCTGGATTATTAGGAGGTAAACTTGCCCCACTGTAAATGGTTCTCTTACCATCAGCTAGATCAGCTAAAGCTGTTAGGTTATTATTATTCCCTATAATATCCCAAGAAGCACCATTATATGTATAAGTATTAAGTACATCAATATCCACTGCGCCACTAGTATCAACAGTTTTCTCTATGTAAATATCATTTGCCTTCATACCTGTTTGCAACGTATGGTCAGCACCACTATACACTACCACTTCTTTATCTATCTCTTCAGTTACATACGTCTGTATGCTTTTACTTCCGTCTAATGTAGCTGATGTAAGGTCTATAGCTACAGTACCGTTTACTAGTCCTGTATTTAGTAAGCTAGTAGCTGTGTCATCAGTGTACTTAGTAGCAAGTACCCAAGTAGTACCATTATGCTGATAAATCTCTCTTGGTATCCACGTTGTGTCGTGTGTTCCTGAAGTAGGTATCCATATATCTCTATCTTCACCATCAGGACCTGTAGCTGTAGTAGCATCACTATATATAGTTCTTTTTCCATCTGCAAGGTCAGCTAAAGCAGTTAGATTGTCATTGCTTCCTATCGCATCCCATGATGAGCCATTATATTTATAGGTGTTTACAACATCTACAGGAACTGCTCCGCTATTATTTATAGTCTTTTCTATAAATATATCATTAGTTTTCATTCCAGTCTGTGCAGTATGATCAGTACCACTGTATATAACTACTTCTTTGTCTATCTCTCCGACAACATATTCTTGTATACTCTTGCTTCCATCAATCGTAGCAGATGTAAGATCTATGGACACAGTACCGTTTACTAGTCCAGTACTAAGTTCAACAACTGATGTATCATCTGTGTACTTAGTAGCTCTTCTCCAGTCGTTCGGGTTAAAGCTCCCATTTGAATCATTAGCACTTACAAGCATCTCATCATTAGTAAGTATTGGTGATAACACAGGGACCACTGAGTTGGAGATATCTTCAACACTAGTTATCCATAAGTCACCTGTCTTGTATAACTCTCCGCCATTAGGTGCACTTGTGTATATTGTCTTCTTCCTGTCTGCAAGATCAAACAAACTATTTCCAAACTCAGTTGTTTCTGTCCATGTGTAGGCATATGGACCACTTCCAGATTCTAAGTACTCATATACCTTTCCGGCAGTGTATGTAGCATTTGTCTCATCCGTACAATACCATAGATCTCCTCTGTGATAGTTCTCTGAAACCTCTCCTGTTAGATTACTGAATGGGGCATCGTCTTGATAATATGTTTCAACTTTATCATCAAGCTGTCCTTGAAGAGTATCTTCTAGTGCGGATATATCTGAAGCAACTTGTGCCTGTAGTGCATTAACTACTGTCTGGTAACTTGCTGATATTACCCAGTCACTAGCAGAATAATTTGTTCCATCTCTAGCCGCTATAGTTCTGTAGATGTCACCCTTCAGTCCGCCTGAGATATCACCATCATTTTCTAGCACCCATAGATCCCCTACATCGTATAGGTCATTGTTTCCGTCTGGGTTACTTGGTTGAGCATAGAATACTCTCCTCTTACCATCAGCAGTATCTTGTGCAGCAGCAGCGTTTGCTAACGCCGTAGTAATAGCATTATCAGTAATGGCTACCCAACTATAAGTACCAGTAGTTACTATAAATCTATATGCGTACCCTGTAGATGTATCATAAAATAAGTCACCTAAGTGCTTAGATTGCTCTAAAGTATTCAAATTAGTCGTATCAGTGTTTAACCATGTTAGCCATGGCTCAACTAGTTCTGTAGGTATATAGTCCTCAAACCATGTTGTTATCTCACGGTCTATCTGGCTTTGCAGGTCCGTAATAGAGCCAAGCAGGCCTGTACCATCAACTACCCCATCTGTAATTCCGACTACACTGTCTAAGAGACTGACAGCATTAGCAGTAGCGGCTACACCTGTACTAGGATTAGTTATCACTGCACCTAGTGCCGTTACAGTAGTAGCCTCAGCTTTATCTGGGTCAGAATAGGTAGTTAGTTTATCATTTACATATGATCCAGCTACACTATTCTCATCCCCAAACACGGAAGCAATAAGAGCATCAACCTCTGCAGTAGAAGCCTTCTCAGACACAGTAGTATTTACATCCTGTATAACAGTAGCGAAGTTATCCTCTATCTCAGTTTTAACTGTATCTATTCTAGCATTAGTAATACTGTTATTAGTATTTACTTGTATGATTTGTACATTAACACCATTTTCTATTTCTGTTTGTAAGTTGCTAAGTTGGGTTAGTAGGGAGTTAGCATCAATGTATTCACCATTAGTTAAAGTAGCTTGTACATAGTCATCTATCCAACTTGGGACACCACCTGCATACTCTGAACTATAAATACCCCTACCTGTAATCTCAAAGTAGTTAGTATTGATCTCAGCTCTTGGGTAGTTTTCAGCTACTATATCAAGCTGGCCAGGGACAACTAGAGTAGTATTATTTGCCTCTGTGTTAAGCCCATTCATTTTATGCACACACTATAGCAGATGGAGTAACATACACCTTATCTATTAATACTACTAGGTCTGGGTCAGATGGTAGAGTGATAGCAATAGAACCTTGGTAACCTGCCTTTAGGTAATAGCCATCTACAGCATCCCCTCTATTTACAACTAAGTTAATAGTATCAGTATCCGGTATTACTCCAGAGAGTACACCATTAAGTGCATCAAGTACTGTTAATGTAACTGTAGACTTAAGACACTGGTCAGCTATATCAAATATAGTTAGTTCAGCAGTTGCATTAGTTAGATCTTGAGGAGTATAACTATTTTGTTGAAATACTCTTACAGTAAAAGGGTAGTTAGAACCTTTCGGGATAATGAAGTCTGCCATGTTAAGTCCTTGTTAGTATATAAGTAGTAACTCCAAGGAGGGAGTTACCTATATAGACTATATCTTAGGGTTTTTATCCAAGATCATAATATTATATCTAGCTGTAGTTCTAGCTACTCTATTTCCTGTGGGACGTTTAGTGATAGCATGCTTTTCATCTACCCATTGTACCATAGTTTTAGCCTTTAACGCTTCGACTACTGCTCTAGGAACTAGCTGTTCTTTATCTTTCTGAGTGATACACCCGATCTTGAAGAACTTATTCCCTATATTAG
>ERZ891376.79-NODE-79-length-23463-cov-7.237440_pt1 | contig 23463 bp, 20 predicted proteins | sample MGYA00520906_ERZ891376 | MGnify/ENA primary metagenome ERZ891376 (study PRJEB32303, sample SAMEA104408695) | aquatic metagenome | biome: Brackish water; feature: Chemocline; material: water | place: Baltic Sea | collected 2014-10-18T08:59:00 | depth 139 m ...
GCAATGCCTCCCGTTGGAGGCATTTTGCCAACAGCCTCGATAAAATCAGAGTCAATGGGATGGGGTGGATAACCGAGTGTCTCGCGCTCTCGATTGGCATCTTCAAATCGCTTGAGCTGTTCTTCAGAATCGGTCAATTCACTAAAGGCATTGCCGATTTCGATGCCACGGATGTATAATTCAAATCGTTCTGCCCAGAGATTTTCCGGCGCTTTGAGTTTTGATAAAGCTGCCATGGAAGCTGGATAGTCATAGACAATTTCTGGCTGCGTCATCCCAAGATTGGGCTCAATCAACTTGAGCCACACACGGAAAAAGATATCCTCAAAACTATCATCCCCTGGAATCTCCTCATCAAGGGTTCGAGCAGCTTCACTTCGCCAATAGTCAGGTTCACTCATGCCACGCCCCAACTCAAGATTTGCATGAATATGAAAACAGTCCTGAATAGATGTCCGCTTGACAGGTTCCCATGTAAACCCCTCTGAAAGGCGAGTCGTCTCAAAGTGTTGGCTCAAATAATGGAGTAAGGCCTCTATATCATCCATAATCTGGATGTATGAACCAGGCCGATACCATTCCAGCATGTTGAACTCAGGGTGATGTTGGGGGCCAAGCTCTCCATGATTCCGAAACACCCGGGCAATTTCAAATATCCTCTCGAATCCAGCACCCAGCGCTTTTTTAATGGCAAATTCTGGTGATGTGGGTAAGTGAAGCAGCTCCTCAGACCCATCATGCTGTACATATTTTGTGGTGAAGCTATGTAGATGCACTTCCATCCCCGGGGAAGGCACCAGAAGGGGAGTTTCTATTTCAAAAAAGTCCCTCCCTGTGAAAAAATCACGCAAATGATTGATGAGTTGACGTTTTTGACGAAGTCTCAATTGATTCATGCTGGCAATATGTTAATTCTGACCCCAATTTCAAACAGCCATGACTCATTGTGAATATCTTCAGTAATACTTCTTTATCACCAATCCTTATTTATTTTGAGAAATGAATAATTCGCAAATATCTGATAGAATAAATCGTCTAGCATCCATGATGTCCCTTCTGGATGAAAACCCCTTCAAAATTCGAACTTTTGAAAAAGCAGTTCGGATTGTCAGGGAGCATGAAGAAGATATGGGTGTATTGGTCGATGAAGACCGTTTGAAGGATGTCCCAGGTGTGGGACCAACCTTAGCTTATGTCATTATGAATTATGCCAAAGCCGGAACAGTAGGTCTGGAACAGGAACTGGAATCTCAACTTCCTGAAGGCCAGTCTGATCTGCTGGATCTCCCTGGTCTGGGAATGAAGAAAGTTAAACAACTCTGGCAAGAATTTGACATCAGCAACATGGAATCCCTCCAGAAGGCCTGTGAAGCGGATGCGCTTTCCAATATGAAGGGGTTTGGTCCCAGGCATCAGGTGAAATTACTGGATGCCATTACCTTTCGATCCAAACATACCAGAGATTTTTATCTTGATGTTGCTCTGTCCGCAGCACAGAGGTGGATGGGCAATATGGATCGTCTCTCTTGTGTGGGTCATATTGAGTTGACTGGAAAAATCAGACGCGGAGACAAGCTTATTCAGTCGGTTGAATTTATTGTTGAAGCAGATCAGGCACAGTTGATTTCTGAGCTGCATAATCAATATGATTGTGAGCTCACTGTTTCAACGCCACTCATTTTCACTGATAAGTCGGGGATTCCAATTCAGCTATGGATTTGCAGTTCGGAAAGCTTTGCCGCTGAACAACTGATCCGCACGGGTGGTGAGGTTTATTTAGAAAACATATCCAACCAATATGGTAATGATACTGAATCAACCATCCAGGCACTCGCCAGGCAAAAGAACGCATCAACTGAAAAAGTCCTGTGTGAATCAATAGGCATTCAATGGATTGAACCTGAACTGCGGGATGTCTACGCTTCTTTTTCAGAAGAAATTAAGCTGATTGAGGAAAGTGATATAAAAGGCACCTTTCATGCCCACTCCACCTGGAGTGATGGGCGAAATTCTCTTGAAGAACTGGCAGCGGCCGCACGGAATCTGGGATACCAATACCTCGGCATCAGTGAGCATTCACAAGCGGCCTACTACGCCAACGGCTTGAAGCCTGATAAAGTCAAATCTCAGTGGGAACTCATTGATCAACTCAACGACGCTAACTCTGATTTTCACATATTTAAGGGAATTGAAGCAGATATCCTTAAGGATGGGAGCCTGGATTATGATGAGGAACTCCTGGCAGGATTTGATTTTGTGATTGCTTCAATTCATAGCCATTTTCATCTGGATCCTGTAAAACAAACGGATCGCATTGTACGAGCGCTCCAAAGCCCATTTACCACCATTCTCGGACACCCAACTGGCAGAATGCTTATGGCCAGACCTGGCTATAATCCAGATTTACCAACAATAATTGATGTGGCTGCCGAAAATGATAAACTGATGGAAATTAACACAACCCCCAAGCGACTTGATTTGGATTGGCGGTATCTAAAATACGCCAAAGAACGGGGTGTAAAAATCTCCATTAACCCTGATGCCCATAGCGTCACGGGACTTAAGACTGTCCCTTTAGGTGTTCGCACGGCTCGCAAAGGGGGCCTCACAGCAGCAGAAGTTCTGAATACCATTGGTATGAATGAGATGAAAAAATATTTGCAGATGCGGAGAACTAAATGAGAGAATCAGTGACAAATAAAAAGCTTCGTATGCGTCTAATCATTGATGCCCTGTATAAGACATATCCAGATTCAAAATGCAGCCTGGAACATCGGTCTCCTTTTCAACTGCTCATTTCCACCATGCTATCTGCCCAATGCACTGATGATCGCGTGAATATGGTAACCCCCAAATTATTTAAGCATTACCCCACAGCTAAGAGCATGGCCAGCGCGCCAGTTGAACATCTCGCAGAACTGGTTCGTTCAACGGGATTTTTTAACAGCAAATCAAGAAACATGAGTGCCTGTGCACAAACCCTCCTGCAGGAGCATGGGGGAGAAGTCCCTGCAAACCTGGATGATCTGGTGAAACTCCCTGGAGTGGGTCGCAAAACGGCCAATGTGGTTCTGGGTACAGGTTTCCATATCCCTGGTCTGGTGGTTGATACCCACGTGATCCGTATTGCCAATCTGTTGAGAATGACCAATCAAAAAGATGCTGTCAAAATTGAAATGGAACTTCAGAAGGTCATAGAAGAGGAACATTGGGTCATGTTCACCCATCTTATTATTGATCATGGGAGAGCGGTTTGCATTGCACGCCGGCCTCAATGCCATATCTGTGTTCTGGCTGAGTTTTGCCCCAGCGTTCTGCCTGAGGAAGCCATCAAGAAAAAGAAATGATATGGATACTTCAACTGAATTTAGAGTTTCAGGAATAGTTCAAGGTGTAGGATTTAGATTCTTTGTAAAATCCACAGCTCAAGGGTTGGGTCTCACAGGATGGGTGAAAAATCATTCAGATGGGTCGGTGATTGGAGTCGCTGAAGGAGACCACGGGCTGATAATATCCTTCTTAAAAGAGGTAGGTGTGGGCAACAGGTGGTCCCAGGTTGAAGCAGTTGAGAATCTTGCCCGGAGCTACAGTGGGGATTTCAAAACTTTTGAAATTCGGTATTAGGAAAGTGTGGGGACAGTAATTATTTATACTGAAGAATTTGAAAGGGACAGTTTATGAAGCCAACATTCTATGATAAAAAAACATGTGGAACCTGTAAAAAGGCCCAGGTTTATCTGAATGAAAGCAAGGTTGAATTTGAAAAGGTGGATATCATAAACAGCCCTCCCAGTCGCGAGCTGCTGGAAAAATTTATTGATGCAAATGATATCAAACCCTACTTGAATTCCCGGTCGGCTATTTATCGTGAATTAAAGCTGGGGCAAAATCTTCCAGATAAAGCCAAAGCCATTGAGTTGATGCTTCAAGATTCCAATCTCATCAAAAGACCCTTTGTGGTTATGGGCGATGTTGGTTCCTTTGGGTTTACTTCGAATGAATTTGATGAAAAATGGGGCACCTCAAGCAAGTAGTATTGAAACAAAGAAAAGGATAAATACATGGAAAAGATTATTGGTGAAGTAGAACGAAGTGAAACTGAAAAGATTCTGATTCAGGTAAAAGAATTCAAGGGTCGCACCTATGTGGATTTTAGAATTCACTATCTGGCTGACGAGGACGAATGGCGTCCAACTCAGAAGGGTATTACGGTTGCTCCAGCTTTGTGGGAAGACTTCAAAAAGCATGTTGATGAAGCCAACAAATTTCTCGGTGAAGAAGGTTTGATCTAAGCTTTTTCCCTCAGCAGCTCACGCCTGAGCTGTAATTTTGATGTAAAATATTGACGGTACACAATGGCCAGCATAATCATGTTGGCCAGGGTTGCTGTTGTGAACCACATATACATAATCATGATTTGATAGCGCACAGCAATAATGGGATCAATTCCAGCAAGAATCTGACCTGTCATCACACCGGGGAGTTGTACCAAACCCACGGTCATCATGGCATTGATGTTTGGGATTAGTGCAGCATGGATCGAAGCCTTCATGGCATCGTGGACGGCTAGTTTTGGAGTGGCACCCAGCGCCAGCAGGGTTTCAATCTCCCGCTCCCGATGTTTCATCTCACCTACAAATCGATTGGCTGTCAATGCCGTCGAATTGAGCCCATTGCCTATAATCATTCCGCCAATAGGAATGGCCGCGTAAGGTGAGAACCAGGGCTCCACATCCAGTATAAAAAGCAAGATTGTCCCTAAAATAAGGATGGCAGAACCCAATAAGGCCACCAACATGGCAGGGAAGAAGTGGGGGATTGCATGCTTCTGACGTCGTGTACCCTCATAACTGGCAATCACTATCATGATAAAGAGCAAAGCGAGCATAAATGCCCAATGTTCCTGACCAAAAAACCAGGTTAGCACATACCCCATGAGGGTCAACTGAACAAAGGTACGCACCGTACCGATCAGAAGCGTGTTTTCCAGGCCTAACTTCCATTTTTTGATTAAAAATAGCGAACAGGCAATAAACAGCAGTGATACCAGCAAATCATTCCAACTCAGGACATAAAAATCAGGTCGCATCAGTGACCTCATTTTTTAACAGGCCCGCATCCTCAAAGGCGTGTGACTTATCAAGGGTTTTAAAATCTCCATCCCCGATAATTTTTCCATGGGATAAAATGATAACTCGTTTGGCGTATCGACGCATGAGCATGTGATCATGAGAAACAGCGATGACTGTTAAATTTAATGCACCTCTCAGTTCCTCGATCTGGTCCATGATTTCACGGGCAAGTTTTGGATCCAGATTGGATGTAGGTTCATCCAGTAGCAGAACCTGTGGATGGTTCAGCAGGGTCCTGGCCAGAGCTAGCCTTTGTTGTTCTCCACCTGAGAGATCCCGGGCATGATGCGTTAATTTAATGCCGACTAAACCAACCTGATCCAGAGCAGTCAGAATCTCATGATCCAGCGTTTGAGAGATGCTCTGGTCCCAGCGGCCGGCAATCAATAAATTCTCCCTGACTGTTCCTTCAAAAACCACAGGGTTTTGAAAGAGAACACCTACATTTTTACGGAGCGCTTGTATATCTGAATCAATCTCACCACCCCGGAATGTGATTTTTCCCGAGCTGGGACTGGTCAGGGCGTTAAACATTCTCAATAGAGAGCTTTTACCAGCGCCTGAGGCACCAATAACAGCTACAAACTCTCCTTTAGAGATATTAAAATTGAGTCCCTGGAGGATGTTTAGATCATCAACCTTTAGGTGCACATCTTCAAACTGAAATAGCAGGTCATTTTCCATGGGCCAATAATATATGGCGCAGAGGCAGAAAGAAATGATATAAGACATAGGAGCATTGGTGTTTTTTGTTTGCCAGGTTTTTACAGCGTTTACCTTTGCAGCTGAAATTGGAGAATCTACATGGCTTTAAAAATAGTTGGTCCAGATTTTTTTGACTTGTCAGCTTTGCTCTCAGAAGAAGAGATAGCTGTTCAAAATATGGCTCATGATTGGGTGCGTGACCGTTTTAATCCCCTCATTTCAAAACATTACAGGGAGGGAAGTTTCCCTTTTGAATTGCAGGCTGAAATGGGAGAGATGGGATTTTTTGGATCTACACTCCCAGAGAAGTATGGGACTGCAGGGATAAATAGTGTGGCTTTCGGCTTGATGATGCAGGAACTGGAGCGTGGAGACTCAGGTCTGCGCAGCTTCGCATCTGTACAGGGATCACTGGTCATGTGGCCCATCTGGAAATATGGCTCAGAAGCGCAAAAGGACAAATGGTTACCCCTGCTGGCTTCAGGAGAAAAAGTTGGCTGTTTTGGACTGACTGAACCTGACTTTGGGTCAAACCCTGGCGGAATGATCACCCGGGTAAAGCAGGAGGGCGACAGCTTCATTCTTAATGGTACCAAAATGTGGATTACCAACTCACCTGTTGCAGATGTGGCCCTGATCTGGGCCAAGGATGAGCAGGGGGAAGTCAGAGGATTTCTCGTTGAACGAGGGACACCTGGATTCGAGACCCCGGAAATAAAGGGGAAATTGTCCCTGAGAGCTTCCGTAACAGGCGAAATTGTATTAAACAACTGTACCATACCCCTGGAGAACAAACTGCCTGAAGCAAATGGTCTCAAAGCACCTCTGAGTTGCTTGAGTCAGGCGCGATATGGCATCAATTGGGGTGTGATTGGAGCAGCCATTGCCTGTTATGAGGAAGCTGTGGATTATGCGAAAACCAGAATCCAGTTTGATAAACCAATCGGAGCGTTTCAATTAACCCAGCTAAAATTGGCGGAAATGCTGAATGAAATCACCAAGGCTCAGTTTCTGACACTACAACTGGGTCGTCTAAAAGATCGAGCAACCCTGAATCACAAGCAGGTCAGTCTGGCTAAAATGAACAATGTGCGCATGGCCATCGAGGTTGCCCGTTCTGCCAGGAGCGTGTTGGGCGCCAGTGGTATTACAGATGAGTATGTTTCCATGCGGCATGCGGCTAACCTGGAATCAGTCCTCACCTATGAAGGAACCCATGAGATGCATACACTGGTCGTCGGGGAAAGTATCACAGGCATCCCTGCCTTTCGTTGAAACATTGAATCACCTGGGTCGTTTGTAAATGATAATGTCGAATTTTAGCGAGAAAGAAAATCTATGTCTACAATCCTGGTAACTGGTGGTGCCGGCTATATAGGTAGCCACACCGTTCTTGAATTGCTCTCACAAGGCGATGATGTTATCGTTATTGACAATCTTTCCAATAGTAGCCAGGAGTCGCTCCGACGTGTGGAAGCACTCACAGGAAAAGCGCCAGTTTTTTATGAAATAGATCTCCTGGATCAAACAGCTCTGGCAACCCCCTTCCAAAATCATCATATAGATGCGGTTATTCATTTTGCCGGATTGAAAGCAGTAGGAGAATCAGTAGAAATTCCCCTGAAGTATTACCAGAATAATCTCTCTGGAACTTTAAACTTACTTGGAGAAATGAAAACATATGGCGTGAAACGTCTGGTATTTTCATCTTCCGCAACTGTGTATGGTGATCCGAGCTCAGTCCCAATTACTGAGGATTTCCCAGTATCTGCCACCAATCCTTATGGACGGTCAAAATTGATCATTGAGGAGATGTTGGCTGACCTGGCCCTCTCCGATGCACAGTGGGACATTTCAATTTTAAGATATTTTAATCCTGTCGGTGCCCACAGTAGCGGTCAAATTGGTGAAGATCCCAATGGCATCCCCAACAATCTCATGCCCTACATTTCTCAGGTAGCCGTCGGAAAGTTGGAAAAACTATCGGTATACGGGAATGATTATGAAACCAGAGATGGAACTGGCGTGCGTGACTATATCCATGTTGTTGATCTAGCCCAGGGACATCTAAAAGCCCTGGACCATCTCATGACACAACCCGGATTGGTGACTGTCAATTTAGGGACTGGTCAGGGATATAGCGTCCTGGAGATGGTGAAAGCATTTGAATCAGCCTCCGGTCAGACAGTTGCTTACGAAATTGTCCATCGACGCGCTGGTGATATTGCAGCGTGTTATGCCGATACTCAAAAAGCATTTGAGGTTCTGGGATGGAAAGCGGCAAAAGGATTAAAAGAAATGTGTGATGATGCCTGGCGCTGGCAATCAAAAAATCCACAGGGATATCATCAATAATCTGGGCGTTCTTCGCCTCTTCCTCGCCTGGGTATATTTGGTCCAAAAAAAGTTGATTGTCCCCTAGTATTATTAAATCTCTTCAAGCAGATAATTACCACTCCAAATAATAGACGTAGTCTATAGGGGAAAAGAGCCGCAGAATAAATGCGAAGAAGCCCTGATACGAGGTGTTGCATTTGGGTGGGTAGCAGAATATTATTCGCGACTTGAAATAATGGAACACTAAAGGAATAGCATGTCTCAATACCTCGTCATCGTCGAATCACCCTCAAAAGCAGGGACTATTAAAAAATATTTAGGGGAAGAGTACAAGGTACTTTCAACCGTTGGACATATTCGAGATTTACCTCGAACTCAGCTGGGTGTGGACCTGAAAGACAATTTTAAACCACTTTATGTGACCATTCCCGGTAAGAAAAAAAATGTAGAAGCATTGAGAGAAGCTGCCAAACAGGCAGCCCATATTTTTGTGGCAACTGACCCTGATCGAGAAGGGGAGGCCATTGGCTGGCATGTTACCCGCATCCTGAAAAATCTTAATAAACCGATTTCTCGGGTCATGTTCTATGAAATTACCAAGACTGGGGTATTGGAGGGGATGCAGAAGGCAACTGAGCTTGACATGAACATGGTCAATGCGCAGCAGGCCCGTCGCATCATAGATCGCCTGGTTGGATTCAAAGTGAGTCCATTTTTATGGCGAGTACTCTATTCCGGGCTGAGTGCCGGTCGCGTCCAATCTGTGGCATTGCGTCTCATATGTGAGCGCCAGGAGGAAATCGATAGATTTGAACCTCAGGAATATTGGACCATTAAAGCTGATGTTGAAACTGCTAAAAAGAAAACATTTGAAGCTGAACTCCAGAAGGTTGATGGAAAAAAGGCTTACATTCCCAATGAATCCACAGCAATTGAGCTCAGGAATGCCCTAAAGGATGAGCAATATCTTGTATCAAAGGTTACTAAAAAGCGAGTTCGTAGAAATCCTCATGCACCCTTTACGACGTCGACGCTTCAACAGGCAGCTTTTCAAAAACTTGGCTTTACAACTAAGCGCACCATGACTCTGGCTCAGCAGCTATATGAAGGTGTTACGCTGGCAGACGGGGAAACCACTGGTCTGATAACCTATATGCGAACCGATTCAACCCGTGTGGCAGAATCTGCTATTGAATCTGCCCGATCCCAAATCGAGTCGAAATATGGCTCAGACTATTTGCCCTCTTCTCCTCGCCAATTTGGGAAAAAAGGCGGCAAAATTCAGGATGCCCACGAAGCCATCCGTCCAGCTAATCCAGAGCTGACACCCGATACTATCAAGGCTTCGTTGACTGCTCCCCAAGCCAAACTCTATGATCTTATTTGGCGACGCTTTGTTGCTTCACAAATGGCTGTAGCCGTATTTGATCAATCCACAGTTGATGTCACAGCTGGTACCCGGTTTGATTTGAGAGCTTCAGGTTCTGATCTGGTATTTGATGGGTATCGTGTGGTTTACTTTGAAAATGTTGAGGAACAGGATAGTCACCTTCCATCAGATTTGGAAGAGAGTGAGAAACTTCAAGCCTTAGAGGTCAAGGCAGATCAACATTTCACCAAACCTCCTGCTCCCTACACTGAGAGTAGTTTGGTAAAAATTCTTGATAAAGAAGGCATCGGTCGCCCATCCACCTATGCAAATATCATCTCCGTGGTCCAGGCCAGAAATTATGTTCAGTCAGAGAAGCGCAAACTATATCCAACTGAGCTAGGGAAAGTGACCAATAAGCTTCTGGTAGAAAATTTTTCTGAATTGGTGAATAAGACCTTCACTAGAGAAATGGAACTTAAACTGGATAAGGTAGAAGAAGGGGAGAGCACCTATCTGGAGGTCATGACAGAGTTTTGGTCACACCTTGAAAGATGGCTGGAAGAATCTTCAAAATCATACAGTGAGCTTAAAAAATCTCTCCAGGAAGACAGTGGTGAAGCCTGTGATAAGTGCGGCAAGCCAATGGTCATTAAATGGAGTAAAAACGGTCGATTCCTGGCCTGCTCTGGATTCCCATCCTGTAAAAATGCCAGACCCCTCGATTCACCCACCAATGGAGAAGATGGTGAAGACACGGTTGTTGAAGATCATGGGAAATGCGAGAAGTGTGAATCTCCCCTTGTCCTCCGGGATGGTCGATATGGAAAGTTTTACGCATGCTCAGCCTATCCCAAATGCAAATTCACCAAACCATTCACCATATTGATGCCCTGTCCCAAACCGGATTGTAAGGGGGATATTTCTCCCAGACGCTCCAAGAGGGGTAGAACTTTTTATGGATGCACAAAATATCCGGACTGTGATTTTGTAAGTTGGGATCCCCCAATTGCACACAAATGTCCGGCCTGTGAGAATCCATACATGGTGGCTAAATCAACCAAGAAGAAGGGCGACTACGCGCTTTGCCCAAACTGTAAGCATGAAGTAAGCGTCAACGAGACGGAAGCTTCCTAGCAAAAAAAATTGAGAGACAATAATGGCACGTTTAGAAAGTTTTGAGAAGCTCGTATCTCTGTCAAAAAGACGGGGATTCGTATTTCAATCGAGTGAGATTTATGGCGGAATCAACGCCTGTTATGATTATGGACCTCTGGGTGTTGAGCTTAAAAGAAATGTAAAGCAGGCATGGTGGAATGCCATGACCAGGGAATATGATAATATTGTTGGTCTGGATGCAGCCATCCTCATGCACCCCAAAGTCTGGGAAGCCAGTGGTCATGTTGGTGGTTTTACCGATCCACTTGTGGATTGTAAAAAATGCAAAACTCGTTTTCGTGAGGATAACCTTCCTGAAGCAAATATGACTTCAAAGGAATGTCCAGAGTGTGGCGGTGAGCTTACTGAATCCAGACAATTCAATCTCATGTTCAAGACCCAGATGGGTGCTGTTGAAGATACTGCTTCTACTATTTATCTACGACCTGAAACTGCCCAGGGTATTTTTGTGAACTTCCCCAATGTGGTGGATACTTCCCGTCAGCAGATTCCTTTTGGAATTGCGCAGATTGGTAAAGCCTTTCGGAACGAGATAACCCCGGGAAACTTTATCTTCAGAACTCGTGAATTCGAGCAGATGGAAATGCAATTTTTTGTAAATCCTGATCAGGCAGATGAATGGTTTGAAACCTGGATGGAAAGGCGCAAGGCTTTCTATGATACCATCGGCATCAACCCCGATAACCTGCGCTTTCATGAACACGGTCCAGATGAGCTGGCCCATTATGCCCGTGCTGCTTTTGATGTGGAATATAAGTTTCCCATTGGTTGGAGCGAGTTGGAAGGAATTCATAACCGCGCAGATTTTGATTTGAAGCAACACGCTGAATTCTCAGGTAAGAACATGAGTTATAGAGATCCCCAGACGAATCAGGTTTATACCCCATTCATTATTGAGACCTCCGCTGGTTGTGATCGTACCACACTGGCAGTTATGTGTGAAGCTTATGAGGAAGAAACTTTAGAGGATGGCTCTGTTCGGACTGTCATGCATTTTCATCCAAAGCTGGCACCCATTAAGGTGGCTATTCTACCTTTGGTGAAAAAAGGTGGTTTGAAGGAGTTGGCTACGGAAATTAAGGATGACCTCAAGCGTCATTTTAATGTTTTTTATGATGAAAAAGGTGCCATTGGCCGCCGATATCGTCGTATGGATGAAGCTGGAACCCCCTATTGTGTGACCATCGATTTTGATACGCTTGAAGACAATGCTGTGACTGTTCGAGATAGAGATTCTATGGATCAGATTCGAGTACCAATCGCAGAGCTTCAGGCTTGGCTGGCTGAACGTATCCTAACCAGCTAAATATATCGACTGACTCTCATGGGTCAGAGGGATGTGGTTTGAAACAGGCTGTGGGTCCATCCCCAGCCTGTTTTGCATTTTTCAGCAATTTGTAAAATAAATACACAATCTATTTATAGCCGCTTGTTGTCCCTCAGATGCTATTTATATTGTGTGACGTGATTAGGCGAGTATCAAAGCGACCATTCTTTTTCAAACAGCAATTTTCTGATCCACTTCGAATTAATTTAAAATGTGCACTTCAAGGTGCACTTTTCATATGATATACCCAGAGAGTAGGTGTGAATGAACAAAACGTTAATAATTTTGATTGAACTTCAGGAGATTGATCGTCAGCTCTTTGAAATCGATGAAAAAAAGGGGAGTCTTCCCCAACAGGTAGAAAAACTGGAATCACAGGCTGAAAGCGTTAAATCTGAATTGGAGACAATTCGGCAGACGCTGGAAGAGAATCAGAAAGAGCTAGTGACCATCAAGGGTGCTCTTATGGATGCTGAGGCAAAAGTTAAGAAATACCAGGATCAACTTTATCTGGTCACCACCAATCGTGAATACGATGCCTTAACCAATGAAATCGAAACGGTCAAATCTGAAATGACTGAGGGTGAGGGGCGACAATTATATCTTGAATCAGAAATTGAGAAATTGGAAGAGCTTATCGCCACGTCTGTAGAGCAGAGCACAGCCTTTGTTGAACAATTAGATGCGAACCGCGACGAATTGAAAGAAAAGTCAGATCTCACAGATGCCCGCCAGGAAGAACTTGAGGCTCAAAGAGCTAAGTTGATCAAAAAGGTTGGTCAGCGTTACTTAAGGCAGTATGAGAGAATCCTCAAAGCACGTCGCCGTGCTGTTGTTCCCATTTTGCGTGGATCCTGCTCTGGATGTCACAAGCAACTGAATCCTCAAACCATCTATGAAATCCAGCAAATGGACGCTTTTATCGAATGTGAAAATTGTGGCCGGATTCTGGTCGTCTTACCTGGAGACGATGTGTAGGTCCTCACTCCATTTTTTTAGATAGAAAATTTTAGAAGAAATGATCCGAGAAATCGGATCATTTCTCTTTTAGTCACCATTCAAAGCCTTAGTTTTATTCGCTTTTTTAAAATGGGTGGATTGGGCAGTCGCCTGGCATCAGCTGGGAGGAAAGTCCGGACTCCGCAGGACAGGTTGCCCATGTTAGCAGCATGGGACTCTACTTTCGAGTAGGGATGGAAAGTGCCGCAGAAAAGATACCGCCCGTCTTCGCTCCATTCTCGCTACCGCGATCATGGAGCTACGCCGTGGCAGGCCCCGTTATTGGGCCTGCCGCGCCGTAGCTTCGTTGACGTAGAATACGGGAACGGAGCGAAGGCGGGTAAGGGTGAAAACGTGAGGTAAGAGCTCACGCCAGTGTCAGGTAACTGATGCTGGGGGTAAACCCCAATTGGAGCAATTTCAAGCAGAAGAGCTTGGTAGTCCGCCATTCATCAATGATGAAACTCTTCGGGTAGGAAGCTAGTATCTCCATGCAAATGGATATCCAGATCAATGGCTGCCTCATCCTCTTTGGAGGATCAGACAAAATCCGGCTTATAGATCCACCCATTTATTTGCCTACCGTTGGTGCAAGCCAATCTTAAATGATGTGACATCAGGTTAAAACAACGACGTTTTTACCGTGAATTAAACCAATCTGAAGTTTATACTATAGACCAACTTATTATGGAAAAAATCTGGATCATTCAAGATAGTCCCCTAGGGGAAATAGAGAATCTCACAACTTCTCTGGGCGTTTCGCCAGTGGTTGGTGGACTCCTCTGGCGCCGCGATTTACGTACCATAGATGAGGCTCGTGAATTTTTTAACCCCTCCATTTCCCACTTACATGATCCCTTCCTCATGCTCAACATGGACATCGCCGTGGATGAGATTTCAAAGTGTCTTGATGCGCATGCACCCATACTGGTTTATGGGGATTATGATGTGGATGGTACCACGGCTGCATCACTATTACACTTGTTTTTGCAATCTGTTGGTGCAAAATCGGAATTTTATATCCCCGATAGAAACACGGAAGGATACGGCGTATCCCATAAGGGTATTGATTACGCAGCTGAGATTGGTGCAAAACTGATTATTACATGTGATTGCGGTATTACAGCCGTTGAGCAGGTTGAATACGCCAAACAGCTCGGTGTGAATATGATGATTACAGATCATCATATTCCTGATGATGAATTACCCGCTGCAGTGGCAATATTGAACCCCAAACAAGGTGATTGTAATTACCCCAACAAGAATTTATGCGGGGCCGGTGTAGCATTTAAACTCACTCAGGCCATTGCAAAGAGACATGAGCTCCCAGATGAACAAGCACTCCAGTTTCTTGATCTCGCAGCCATTGGAACAGCTGCGGATATAGTTAAGGTAACTGGAGAAAACCGAATTATTGTTAATGAAGGTTTGAAATTGATCAGCAGGGGAAGCCGGCCTGGAATTATCGCCCTGAAGAAAGTGGCAGGAATAACCAGGGATGAAGTCACCGTTGCCGATGTTCTATTTGGGCTAGGACCTCGAATCAATGCTGTTGGTCGCTTAGGAGAAGCCATGCGGGCAGTGCGCCTCATGACATCCACCACCCAGTCTGAGGCAAAAGAATTATCCGCTGTTCTCAACTCAGAAAATGAGGTTCGTAAGACGGTTGAAGGCAAAATATTTGATGAGGCGGTACGTCTCTCCAATGCTAAATATGACCCCAGAGAAAAACGATCGCTGGTCCTTTATCACGAAGGTTGGCATCACGGTGTGATTGGAATTGTTGCCTCAAAGTTAAAGGAACGATACTTTGTACCGACAGTGATTATCGCGGTAAACGACGGTGTGGGAAAAGCTTCTGCCAGAAGTATTAGTGGATTTGATCTCCATGCTGCCTTCTCGGAATGTGCCGATCTGCTGCTCAGCTTCGGTGGACACACCATGGCCGCAGGAATGTCCATTGATCCTGTTAATCTGGAAGCATTTGAAAAACGTTTCCAGGAAGTTGCTATGGCCCAGGTAACAGAAGAAATGATGCGACCTCGCTTAAAAATCGAGTCTATTATTGAATTTTCTGATATTAACTCCCAACTAATGGAGACGCTAAGACGCCTCGCTCCTTACGGACCTGGTAATATGCGTCCCCTCTTTGCCAGCCAAAATCTGGAAGTTATCGGTTATCCACGTCCAAAGATTGTGGGCAAGAATCACTTAAAATTGAAAGTGCGTCAGGGACGAACGATTCTGGACGCAATTGGGTTTGGAATGGCCGAGTCTCTGGAATTACTGTATTCTCAGAAGAATCTGGAAATGGCTTATGTCCTTGCTGAAAATGAATGGCAGGGTAGAAAAACTATCCAATTAGAGCTAAAAGATATTAGAGTAATGGCTTAGGAGTCCACCATGCGAAAAGCTTACATCGAGGCGATCGGGATGTATGTCCCTGAAAATGTAGTAACCAACCAGGATTTGGAAAAATTAATGGATACCTCAGATGAGTGGATCCGTGAGAGAAGTGGTATCCAGGAGCGTCACCATGTGGATGGAGAATGCACAACTGATCTGGCATTGAAAGCTGCCGAAGAGGCACTTGAGAAGGCTGGCATGCAGGCAGAGGATGTGGAGCATATCATCTTCTCAACCATGGCGAGCGACTACTTCACGCCAGGTGGCGGTCCCATGATGACCAGACGTCTGGGTATTCCTGGAACCCCTGCCCTGGACATTCGTATGGCCTGCTCAGGATTTTTGTATGGACTATCCATTTCCAAGGCATTTATCGAGTCGGGGGCCTATAATAATATCCTGCTGATTACCTCCGAAGTTCAGTCTGTGGCCCTTGATTTTACCACTGCGGGTCGAGATACAGCAGTCCTGTTTGGCGATGGTGCTGCAGCGACTATCATTAAGGCTACAGATGAAGATAGAGGATTGCTATCAGTAAAGACCCACTCAGATGGTCGTTATGCCGAGGATCTCATGCTGCGCACACCCTCAACTCTGGATAACCCGTTTTTGACAAAAGAATTGTTAGATAAGGGTTATGGTCAGGTCGTGATGAACGGTCGAACCGTATTCAAACATGCCATCACCAAATTCCCACAGGTGATATCTGAAGCCCTGGAAGCAGCGGGTGTTGAGAAGTCTGAAGTAAAACTGGTGGTTCCTCACCAGGCCAATCTGCGCATCACTGAGGCGGTGGCCAATCGATTAGAGCTTGAAATGCACAAAGTTGTGTATTCTAATATTCATAAGTACGGGAATACCACATCAGCTTCTATACCAATTGCCCTATATGAAGCCATGCAGGAGGGAAAGATCAACCGCGGTGATATCATTGTGGTAGCCTCATTCGGAGCAGGTTTTACCTGGGGTGCGTCGGTAATGAGGTGGTAGATTAATCATTCTATTCAAATTCAGGGGGACATAACATGAAACAATACTTTCAGGATGAGCATTATATGCTCCAGGACATGGTTCGTGATTTTGCTGCCAATGAAGTTGCGCCAATCGCTGAAACCCTTGACAGGGAGGAACGCTTCCCCCTGGAACTTATTCCCAAACTGGCAGAGCTAGGACTCCTGGGAATTCCCTTCCCCGAGGAATATGGTGGTGCTGGTATGGATACGCTGGCCTATACCCTGGTCATTGAGGAGTTGGCCAAAGTTGATTCATCCGTTGCCATTACTGTGGCTGCCCACATCTCATTAGGCACCAGCCCAATTTTTCTGTTTGGGAATGAGGATCAAAAAAATGCCCATCTTTCCAATCTGATCTCCGGCAAATATCTGGCTTGTTTTGGTTTGACCGAACCAGAGGCTGGGTCCGATGCAGGTGGCACAAAAACTACTGCTGTAAGAGATGGGGATGAATGGGTAATTAATGGTTCTAAAAATTTTATCACCAATGCTGGTTACTCAGGAGTGTGCAATTTAACCGCAGTGACTGATCCTGATGCCAAACGTCCAGGTGGGGTTTCTGTTTTTATGGTTGATCCAAAAACACCAGGTTTCATTATTGGCCCACCTGAAAAGAAAATGGGCTGGCGTGGGTCTGATACGCGTGCTTTGACCTTTGAAAACATGAGAGTTCCATCCAACGCGTTGCTAGGAGAACTGGATGTTGGATTTAGTCACATGATGACCGCATTGGTCGGAGGTCGCATCAGTGTGGCGGCCCTGTCTCTTGGTCTGGCTGAAGGTGCCCTCCAGGCTGCAATAAAATATGCCGATGAGCGTGAAGCATTTGGAAAAAAGATACATCGCTTCCAGGGCGTGGGATTGCAGCTTGCTGAAATGGCCACGGAGATTGAAGCAGCGAGACATCTGGTTTACCATGCGAGTTATGTGAAAGATCATGGCGGAAATGTAGTAAAAGCTGCTGCGATGGCTAAATTAAAGGCCTCTGAAACTGCTGTACGGGCAACCAATATGGCCGTACAAGTGCATGGCGGTTATGGATACATAAAAGAATTTCAGGTTGAACGGTTCTTCCGTGATGCCAAAGTGCTCACCATTGGTGAAGGGACGTCAGAAGTTCAAAAACTTGTGATTTTGAAGCAGCTCATGAAAGGGTTATAATTACTACATGTTGCCACAATCAAAAAAGGTCGTCAGTGACGAAAAGAAATATCACCTCTGGCTAAGGATCAGCCAGATATCGCTTATTGCTCTGCTTCTCGTTGTCACAGCTCTGTTTTTCCCTCGAGGAAAGATGTTTCAATTCAACTATGATGTTGACCAGATCACTACTGAAACCATTATCGCCCCGTTTGATTTTGACATTTTAAAAACAAACGATGCGCTCGAAATAGATCGCAACGCTCGCGAGAGTACAGTACAGCCTGTATTTATTTGGGACAATACCACCCGTGATAAAGTGAATATGGCAATAGATGAGATGCGTGAACAGCTCGCCCTGTGGTATCAGGCTGAAAAAGATTTATCTGCCAAGAAAAATTATTGGAGTACCATTACAGATAGTCTGGCTGCAGATTCCATGGTTTTCGAGCTACAAGAAGATTCATTACACGTTCTTAACTTTAAACTGGATTTGCAGAATAGAGGTCTCAAAAATTTAGGTACGCCTCGCTGGAGCTATTTCCTGGAAGAAGGTCCCTCCACCAGGCAACTTGCAAATTCAGTAAAACAAGCCCTCCTGCCACAGTACATGCTGGGTATCATTGGTGATCTTCCAACAGATATTGACGTTGCTCGGATAACCATGATTATGAGGGGCAAAGAATCAAGCCGAAACCCCAAGGATTTCCGCAATATGGAGCAGTCCTGGGAGAGTGTTCAAAAGGTGCTTAGCTCCAATTACTTTGAACGGAATCCAAGCCTGCAGCAACTTGCCGAGGACATCGCCCAGGCGGTAATGATTCCCAACCTGAACTATTCTGCTGAGCTTACTGACAATCGCATTTCCGAAGCTCGCAATCTGGTGCCCATAAGTGTGGGGAAAGTTTTCAAGAACGAGCGTATTGTGGATGCCAATACCCGGGTAACTCCCCCGATAAAACAAAAACTGAATTCATTGGAAAAGGAATACATCCGCAAGGGGTATGGTGAATCGGCAGCTAACAAGGTCACCACCTTTATGGGCAAAATTATGCTTTCAGCATTTTTACTCTTTTTCTTTTTTGCATATCTACAGACCTATAGGAGCCAGATTTATAATGATATAAAACTCATCGCTCTGGTGGGCATTGTTTTTATTATGACGCTCGCCCTGGCGCACATGATTGTCTATAAATTGGGCTGGTCTGAGTTTTTTGTCCCAATGACTATTGCTGCCATGATATTTACTGTCGTATTTGATGGCAGAATAGCTTTTATCATTATGGTGACGCTGACCCTACTGACAGGTATTATCCTCAGCAACAATATTCCATTCATTGTGGCCAACCTATTTGTCTCTTCCCTGGCTATTTATACGGTACGCCGACTAAGATCACGATCTCAGATATTGTGGAGTATTCTGGCTGTCACTTCAGGTTATGTTGCTGTGATTGCAGTTTTCGAAATGATCAAATTTAGCAATTGGGAATCTGTGATGGAGCATATGGTCTTTGCGACTGCCAATGGCGTATTATCTCCGCTGCTCTCCTACGGACTACTGGTTTTAATTGAGAGAGTTTTCAAAATCACCACCAATTTAACTTTGCTTGAACTGCTGGATTTTAACAACAAGCTGTTAAGTAAGTTGGCTATGAGGGCTCCAGGAACTTTTAAGCATAGCATTGATGTTGGCAATCTGGCTGTTGCAGCTTCTGAAGCGGTGGGAGCCAATTCATTGCTGGCACGCGTGGGCGCCTACTATCATGATATTGGCAAAGCTGAAAAGCCTGAATACTTTATTGAAAACCAATTACGGGGTACCAACAAACATGATAAACTCTCACCCAGACTTAGTGCGACCGTGATTGTTGCACATGTTAAGGATGGTATCAAACTGGCAGATGAAAATCGATTACCCTCTATTGTGGCCGATTTTATCCCCATGCACCATGGAAAAACCAGAGTCGAGTACTTTTATCAGCAAGCGCTAGAGAAGGCAAAAGAAACCGATTCAGATATTAACGAGGCAGACTTCAGATATCCAGGTCCCAGACCAAATACAAAGGAAACTGGTATTTTAATGATTGCCGAAGCGATTGAAGCAGCCTCGCGCAGTTTGAAGAATCCCAACCCACAACGCATTGAATCGCTTATGGATACAATAATTGAAAGTAGAATCAAAGGAGGGGAGCTAATCAATTGCCCCCTAACTTTTAGAGATCTTGAGATTATAAAAAGCGCAATGATGCCCGTTCTCACTGGAAGTATGCACGAAAGAATTGAATATCCAGGGCAACGAGAAAAATTGCATATGATGGATGATGAAGACTAATAATAGACCTGGTAAATCACGCCAAGATACTACCCACCTTATCCATGAAAATTGACATTATCGACCCGCCTGGCGGGGTGGACACTCCTCAATTCATTGCCTATGTGGGTGAAGTGCTGGCAACTGAGCATAAAACCTTTGAATATGTGAACGTAATATTTCTGGGAAAAGATGATCTCCGTCTCATGAAAAAAGAATATTTTGAGAAGGATGTTTATACGGATGTCATCGCTTTTAATTTGAATGACCCCGATGAAAATATTGAGGGGGAGATTTATCTATCATATGAGCAGATTGTGGACAATGCCAATTCCTATAACACGAAATTGGACATTGAGTTATTGAGAGTTCTCATTCATGGTTGTTTGCATTTATGTGGATACGAGGATGATACACCAGCAGCGAAAGAGCAAATGACTGATTTAGAGAATCAATATATTAAAAAACTTATGGACCTGAATACTTAATGGAGTTATCAGAATTCTTCGAGTCCACTCTCGTCTGGCAATTAGTTGTATTTATTCTCCTATTGGGAATGTCTGCCTTTTTTTCAGGATCTGAAACTGCACTATTTAATCTTAAAAGAAATGATCTTGAAAAATTAAAGCATGATCTGGCTCCATCCTCCAGACTCATAGTACGCCTATTGGCAACGCCTAAACGATTACTCATCACCGTATTGACTGGCAATACCATAGTCAATGTTGCCCTGGCCTCCATGGCTGCTTTGATTACTACCGAAATCGCCAGCAAAAGCGGTGTGAACCAAGTTCTTGCCCTGGTTGCAGAGACCATTATTCTCACCATTATATTGGTCATTATAGGTGAGATCACACCAAAGGTTTTGGCAATGCGGCATTCATTGGGATTTGCATCCAGAATAGTTGGTATCCTCTCCATCATTTTCAAGTTGTTTTCACCCATCGCGCAGGTTGTCTATAACCTTGTGGAAAAGATGGTAACCATCACGGGAATTCAACCAGAGGAAAACTTCACCTCAGATGAAGAAATCAAAGAACTGGTGGAATTGGGACAGGATCAGGGTGTTATTGGAGAGGAAGAAAAAGAAATGATTCACTCCATTATTCAATTTGGTGATACACAAGCCAAGGAAATAATGATACCACGACCAGATGTGTTCATGCTGCATACTGAGATGAGTCGCGATGAAGTTTTAACTCTCATTAGACAGAGTGGCTACTCAAAGTATCCCCTCTACAAAGATCAGATTGATCAGATAAAGGGTATTGTCTTCATAAAAGATATTTTACCCTATCTGCATAGCAGCTCACAACGCATTAATCTTGAGCGTCTCGCCAGGCAGGCAATGTTTGTTCCTGAACATCAGTATGTTGATGACCTCCTGAGAGAAATGCAGAAGGAAAAACAAAAGTTAGCCATTGTTGTAGATGAATATGGTGGTTTCTCTGGAATGATAGCGGTGGAAGATATCATTGAAGAAGTTTTGGGTGATCTAAAGGATGAACTCGATGAGTCCGATGAGAATTCCGAGATTGTTGAGCTAGAAAAGCATGTCTTTGTAATAGAAGCATCAACTCATCTGGATGACGTCGCTGCAGTTTTGGGAATTGAATTCGCTGAAGAGCGTGATTTTGATTCCATAGGGGGCCTGATTTATTCCAGCCTTGGAACCATTCCTGAGCCAGGAGAAATAGTAGAGTATGAGCAGTTCAAATTTGAAGTTTTATCTGTTGAGAAAAATCGTATTGAAAAAGTAAAAGTGACCAGGACTGAGATTAAGTAAATGGTGGAAGCATTCAAGACCTCCCCTGAGTTTGAACTCCGACGTCTCATCGATATCGTATCCAAACTTCGTAGTCCTGAGGGTTGTCCCTGGGATATTGAGCAAACTCCAGAAAGTATGATCCCTTATCTCCTTGAAGAGGCGTATGAAGTTGTGGAGAGTATTGAGGATGGTAAACAAGAGGATATACTGACGGAGCTGGGAGACCTGCTATTGCATATTGTCATGCAGGCTCAAATGGCAGAAGAGGAAAATAAGTTTGAGCTCCGCGACTCAATACATTCAATTAATGAAAAACTTATTCGACGCCACCCCCATGTTTTTGGTGATGACAATAGAAAAACCAAACGACTTGAAGATGCCAAGGAAAAATGGGAGAAGGTCAAAAAAAGTGAGGGTCGAAAAAGTTGGATTGATGGGGTTCCGAAAAACTTGCCAGGATTAATTCGGGCACAGCGTGTACAGGAGAAAGCCTCAACAGTTGGATTCGATTGGGATGATGTTGCTCCTGCGTTGGCAAAATCCCATGAAGAAATTGATGAATTGTTAGAAGTATGGCTTGAAGGAAACCATGAACGATCCAGGGAAGAATTTGGTGATGTCCTCTTTAGTATAGTTAATGTGGGTCGATTGATGAATCTGGATAGTGAAACTTCAATGCGCCAGGCAATTGATAAATTTGATGCCAGGTTTCGTGCGCTTGAAAAAGTATTTGATGATGAAAAGCGGGATATAGAAGCTGCCACTCTGGAAGAAATGGATGAAGTTTGGGATCGGATAAAACATAGCGTAAGCTTTCGCAAATAGGCAGTTCGACTCCAACTTATAACTTCAAATATATCAAAATCTCAAAACTCAAGTTTGATTTATGCTTCAAGTAGGTCTAAAAAATTATCTCTTGATAATAGCAACTTAAAACTATAGTTTGGTTACACTTGTTTAAATCATACAATCCAGGAGGTTTTTTAAATGGCTGACAAACCAGCAACAGGTAAGCAGGGGAAACGTTATTCAGCAGAAGAAAAAGCAGAGATAGTTGCATTTATCATTGCTTATGATGCTGAGCATAAACGTGGTGGTATGAAAGCTGCCAGTGATAAATACGGAGTTTCCGTAGTCACTCTGAGTAATTGGAAGAGAAAAGATAAGGGCTCCAAGAAGCGTAAAGCAAAGGGCAAGAACGTCGCTGCAAAGAAGATTGTTAAAACTGCTGTAGCCTCGGCTAATGCAGTAGGTGATAGTCCTGAGGCCATACTGAGCCGTTTGCAGACAATACGTGCTGAGATTCATAAACTTGAAAAAGAATATGACGGACTCAAGAGAAAGCTATAAAAAAGCATAATGTCTCATTTTGAGGCGAATGGCAATTTTGAAAGAGGTGAGGTAACTTACCTCTTTTTTTTAGCATAGAACAAGTGGAATAAAAAGATTTAGAATTATGTAAGATAGAATAAGGAAATGATAGTTATAAATATCATGCTCCATGTAGCGCCAAATATCCAGCCCGCTAAAACATCCAGGGGGAAGTGAGCGCCGCAATATATTCTTGAATATCCCACCAGCAGGGAGAGTGGGATCAATATCCAGGCTGTCCAGGAAAACATAAAACTGAATGACAAGGCAAAGGCCATCGTATTTGAAGCATGGTTAGAAGGAAATGATTTCTTGCCGTAGTTCATGGTGCCCAATGATCTGATATCTTCAAATTGTTTTCCCGGTCTCACACGATCAGTTTTCTTTTTCAGCACTCGAGAATTGA
>ERZ891376.83-NODE-83-length-23155-cov-6.707013_pt1 | contig 23155 bp, 21 predicted proteins | sample MGYA00520906_ERZ891376 | MGnify/ENA primary metagenome ERZ891376 (study PRJEB32303, sample SAMEA104408695) | aquatic metagenome | biome: Brackish water; feature: Chemocline; material: water | place: Baltic Sea | collected 2014-10-18T08:59:00 | depth 139 m ...
CTCAATAAATAATGGTCTAGGACATATCATTACAATGGTCTAAATCATAGACACACGTCGAGGATTTTAGGGCAAGGTTGAAAGATAATGCAAAAGACGATAGATAGTACCTCCAGGAAATTTGAGGGGCTTAAAAAAGCTGTAGTCCTTATTAAAGTACATAGGGATAATAAAAAGGTAAGATGTGAGAAAAGGCTATTTGCTTTGAGAAATATTGCTTGTGAAGCTTTAAAAGCATTTGTTTATAATGAATACGATAATGTGAGGTAGATATGCCAGGATTAAATGATATGATTTCGGGTTCGATGGATAGTTTAGGAATGCCGCAGGGTCAGCCGATGCAGGGTGGTAATCAGCCTTTAGGTGGACAAGCACCGCAGGGTAAGCCGGTTAGTCCTGAAATGGATGCTAAGTTTCAGGCAGCTATGCAGGGAGATGCAGGGGCTATGGCTAATTTTATTATGATGGTTGTAGGTGGTGGGCAGTAAAGTGTATGTAATATTTGCACCGGCTTACACGCATAAAAGTGGTGGATGTAAAGTCTTATATGAACTTGATTATTGGCTTAGAAAATCAGGGGAAGAAAGTGTAGTAGCGACCTTTGACAGAAGAAACTATTATGGCGACAGGTATAATGTTATTGATTTAATAGATACCATAAAGCCTATAAGAAATGGTGCTACAGTAGTATATCCTGAAATAGTTGATGGTAATCCCTTTAATGCAAAGAAGATTGTCAGATGGATTCTAAATGAGCCGGAACAGCATATAACATTTACCGATAACGAGATGTTATGGGCACATGACAATTACAGCGAAATGTGGGCTACCAAAGGCAACGTTTTAACAATACCATTTGTGGATCTCGATATATGCAAGGATATGAACTTTTGTCGTAAAGGTAGTGCATATTGGGTATATAAAGGCAGGAATCTTCCAAGACTACCGCAGTATGAAGATGGGTTTCCGCTTGATAGTTTAAATGTAGAGCCTAAAGAGTTATATAAGCTATTTAATTCCATAGAGGTTTTATATACCTATGATGATTACACAAGTGTGGCTGACGAGGCAAGGCTGTGTGGAACACCTGTAATATGTCTTAACATGGAAAGCACAAGAAAAGATTACACCATGAAAGAACATCCTTACCATTACTTCGGTTATGGATATGGTATAGAGGAATTACCTCATGCAAAAGAAACCCTGTATTTATTTAGAGATGCCTATGCTAATGAATTCCATAAAGGGTTTGATAAACAGTTAGAGAAGTTTATAAGGGAAACTAAATAAAAAGGAGTGTTTGGAATGCTTGGATTTACTATAAGTATTTTAGAAAAAGATACCAATGATTGCAGCTGGATGTTTGAAACAGACTGGGATTATAAACTAAAAGACTTTCAGCCGAGAACAGATATATTGCAGTTTATTGAAGCAGAGAAGAAGTTTGACGATGACATGACTATCTTGGAGATTGGGTGCGGATATGGCAAGACACTTGAATTTTTAAATCATAATTGCCCCAATTCACATCTTCATGCAATCGAAATTGACAAGATTATGGCAGACTATTTAGAAGCATCGTGTCCTGCTGTAACTGTGATAAACAGGGATATAGGCGAAGCAGACTGGCTTGATTATAAAGAGAATAGTTTTGACTATATAATTTTAGCAGATGTCTTGGAACACATGACACAACCCTGGACAGTTTTAAGAAACCTGAAGAAGTATCTAAAAGATGACGGATATATATTAGCTTCCATACCAAATATAGGAAACTATATGTGCATGACGAATATGTTTAAAGGTTTTTTTGCATACGGAAGCAAGGATATAGTTAATAAAGGACACCTAAGGTTCTTCATGTATCAGGATATACTCCAGTTATTTACAGCTTGTGGATATGAGATAAAAGATATGCTTAAAAATGTTTCACCTATCTTACCGCAGTATCAGAAATTATTTGATGGACTGCTTGAGGGAATGGTAATAACAAAAGATGTATATGATTTTTTAGATTGCTATCAGTTTGTGATAAAGGCAGGTAAAGCGAAATGAGTGTTATAACAGTATGGGTAGACCAGAATAATGGCAAGGTTACAAAAGAAATGATAGATAGGCAGATTATGCTTCATCAGACAAAACAGGATGAGGTAATAGTTAGATATACCACAGAGAAACTTGATAATGGAATACAGACACTTAGAGAAGATACCATGCTTAACTTTAAGATAGCCAAAGAGCCGGAACTGTCTAAGGATATAAACATAAAAGAGAAGGTAGCCAATGAAAATAAGTTTCTAAAACATCAGGCTTTCTATAGTGCAGACAGAAGTATTACACATGGCGAGAAGCCTATAAAGAAATTTACACCAATAAAAGATGTAGACGAAGCGGAATTGCAGGCATTTAAAGATGAACGTCAACCAGAGTAACCAGCAGGAATTTGCAAAAGAACTTTTATCCTCGCTGTATTGGTTTGACAAACTTCTTTTAGGATATGATATGTACCCTCATGTTCATCTTGAATTATGTGAGCATATAGATGGTCGCTATTTTGAGAATAAGGAAGATATAGGCAAGGATAATAAATTAATCTTAATGCCTCGTAACAGTTACAAGACAAGTGTTGTTACGATAGGACTTGCTATAAATACACTTTGTATAGACCCTAACAGCCGGATACTGCTTGTAAATGAAGTTTTAGGTAATTCCATAAAGTATCTCGGTGAAATAATAGGGCATCTTGAAACAAACGAAAAACTTATAAAATTCTATGGTGAGTTTAAAGGCAAGAACTGGACACAGGAAGAAATAACCATAGCACAGCGTACCAGAAAGAGGAAAGAACCATCCATATCTACTGCCGGTCTTGGAATAAATAAAGTAGGTATGCACTATGACCTTATAATCCTGGACGATTTAGTGAGTTTTAACAATACAGGTACACCGGAACAGATACAAAAGGTCATTGATTATTACAAGTATATGCTTTCAATCTTAGATCCTCATGGAACTATGATTATAATAGGTACGAGGTATCATTTTCTTGATTTATACCAGCACCTTATTGATAACGAAAAAGATTATTTCAGTGTATTTTTAAGGAAAGCTATTTTAGATGATGGAACTTTATTTTTTCCTGAAGTTTTATCTAAAAAATACTTAAATCACAGGCGTATTTCGCAAGGAAGTTATATTTGGAGTTGCCAATATCAAAATGAACCGGTGGATGACGAGAACGCAGTATTCCATAAAGAGTGGATTAAATATTACAATGACGACAAGATTACACCTGATTTTAAATTAGGGTTAAACAGATATTTGCACATAGACCCTGCAAGAAGCAAACTTGCTTCAGGAGATTTTACAGGACTTATAGTATCGGGAGTAGATTTAAATGATGATGTATATGTCCTTGAAGCAAAGAAACTAAAAATTACTGAAAAGGTATGGCTTGATACAATTCTTGATTATGCAAAAAGATATAACGTAAAATCTATTCTTTTAGAGGTTAATGTATTCCAATCAACACTTAAATATCTTCTTGACGAGGAAATGAAAAGGATAGGAGTATATTATCGTATAGAAAAAGTAGAGCATACATGGCAGGAAAATAAGCAGGATATGATAAGGACGTTGCAGCCGAGATTTGAATTAAACTCCATAGAGGGAGTAAGTCGGGGCAGGATATTTATATCAAAATCAATGAGGGATTTGGAAGATGAACTTATAAGATTTCCTAAAGGTCAGCATGAAGATATTCTTGACAGTCTTTCATTCGGAGTGAGGTTCTGGAAACCTTCAGTAGTCGAGGTAGTGGAAGAAAAAAGCGAAGGTGGAACTCTTGATTGGTTCAGGGAACAGGCTAAAAATATTAGTGAGAATAAATATTATGGACATAAACAATTAGAAAAAGTAGGTTTTTATGCCAAGTAAAAAAAATGAAGTAAATGTAGACATAAGAAGTGAGGAAAAAGAAGTTCAGATATGGAAAGGCAGGACTAAATTATCTGAAACATTTCTTAAAGACCATTTTAAAGTTAATGCCGACAGGTGGAGGGATATTTATAAAGGAGACCATTTCAAGCATATAGATATTGATGGTATGAGTAATCCATTGGTTATTAATTATACCTATTCGACTATAAAATCTATATTGCCGAAGATGTATTTTCAAGACCCTTATATATTTTTAGAGCCATCTGATGAAGCTGCTTTTAAAAATAAGGAAGATGCCGAAGATTACCTAAATAATGTATGGTATGAGGCAGAAATTAAACGTCAGAATAAGAGAATTACCCTGGATTATGCAGTTTTAGGCTATGGAGTGGGCAAACTTGGATATGAAACTAAATTTAAAAAGGCAGAAGATGGTAAAGGTCAGCTTGTAAATGACTTCAATAGTGAACTTATAAGCGAGGAATACCCATATTTCCTTAGACATAGTCCTTATGACATGGTATTTGATTGTGAAGCCAAGCATTTTGACAATTTAAGGTGGGTAGGTTCTCGTTATTATATGCCTAAAAAAGATGTATTTAGTATTTTTAAGCCTGAAAAAGATTTTGAGGGTTCAAGTCTTGTTGATTTACAGGACATGATAGATAAATCTGAATTATCGCAGGATTATAAAGATGCAGACCTGCGTAGAGTCATAGTTTATGAGATACATGACCTTGTTGACAAGAAAATAATGTGGTTTTGCTCTGAATATGACAAGTTCCTGCGTAAGATGGATAATCCATACAAGATTAAGGGTTCAAATTGGAAGTTTTTATTTACAAATGAGATACCCGACAGGCTTATACCTATATCAGATGTAGCCCAGATTGCAGATATTAACGTTCAGATGGATTTAACAGCTACAATGGCATTAAATCACCTTAAAAAGAGCCAGCGTAAGGTACTTATGGAAGATGGTGCGTTCTTAAACAAAGATGAAAAGGCAAAATTCCTTAACGGAAACGATATGCAGGGTGTTATTTTAAAAGATGGTGCCATAAAAGACCAGAAACTGACACAATGGAATGCTTCAGCAGTAGATTATTCATTTTATAACACTAAAAGAGAGCTTAGAACAGACTTTAACAATGTAAGTGGTTCAAGTGAGCAGGATAGAGGAGTTGCTACAACTAAAGAACAGACTGCCCGGGAAACTGATGTAATAGATCAGAACTCAAATGTTAGAAATTCCGATAGGGTAGATGCAATTACTGATTTCTGCAAGGATATTGCGAGGGATTTACTTCTTATAGTCCAGCAATTCCCGGTAAAAGAGAAAGATTACTATGTTAAGAGGACAGGACAGGTTAAAACATATTCAAGCGAGAAGATACAGGGTTCATATAAACCAAGAATTGAGATAGGTGCTACTCTACAAAGAGATTTATTTGCTGAAAGACAGTTCTTTATACAGTTCGGACAGCAGATTATGGCAGCAGTAAGAGCAGATGGAACGCCTGCAATAGATGTGCCTGAATTTATCAGGTATGCTATGGAAAGATTTGCAGTATCTCCTGATGTTATAAAGAAGATTACACCTATTGATAGCTTGCCTATGCAACCCCCAGAAGCACCGGGTGGAGGTACTGGTGAACCTGGAGATGTTGACCCTTCAAGAGTAGCACAGTTAGTTCAGGAAATGCTTGCAGGAGAAATAGGGGCAGGTGGAGGACAGATACCACAGGGCAGTATGCCTGCAGGAGGACAGACCGGGGAAGAAGTATCTGGAATGGCTGAAATGTTAGGAGGGTATTAGTGATAATAGTAGATAAGAAATGCCCTAATTGTAATTTAATTGTAAAAGATTTATTTGCAGAAGATACAGATAATTGCAGTTGTGGATTTACGCTTGAGAGAATATTTGGATTTAAGAAGTTAAAGGAATTTACACCGGGAATGTTTGCTAATTTTGAGCATGACCCAATATATATTGAAAGTAGAGAACAGTATAGGGAAGAATGCGATAAGAGAGGACTTGAGGCAACAAGCGGTGCTATGGCATACGATACTGTTTTATCTCCAAGAAGGCATCATTATGATTTAAAAGATAAGGGAAAGAAGAAAGACAAAATTACCCCCGAACAGGCAGCAATAAAGGCTTGTAACGACAAGGGTATTGAGTAATATATCAAAAAAAGAAAGGTGAGTACACTAATGGCAGAATTTCAAGAAAGCCCCATTGATACAATGGTAGGACAAGCTATTGATGAAGTAGCCCCGGAAACACCAGCGGAAGATGGACAAGCAGAGGAAATTGCAGTAGAACCAGAAACAGATGAAGAAGTAACAGCGACAGAAGAAACAGACGAATTTTTAGGCAAGGCAGATCCGAAGGATATTAAAGACCCTGTAGCCAAAAAGCTGGTAGAGAACTTGAGAAAGGACTATACCAAGAAGATGATGGAGATAGGGGAAGTAAGGACTAAAGCACAGGCTATGGAAGATTTAAGGAATAACCCTGAATTTATGGATTGGGTTAAATCCAAAGCTGAAGCTGAAAAAGCCAAAAATGTCCAGCAGGAAGAAGATATACAGAAAGTTGTGGATCTTAGCCAGATGGATGAGAATGAGCGTGCAGAGTTCATACGAAATAGGTTCAAAGACGAGATTAAGAGAGAAATCTTAAAGGAAGTCAAAAAGGAAGTAGAGCCTATACAAAAGACTGTAGAGTTCCAGAAAGAACAGTCAGTCCAAGCACAGATGAAAGCGACAGCAGATGCTTTCTTCTCTAAATACCCTGATGCGGACAAGTTTAGAACCCCGATAGCAGAGTATGTTAGAGCAGGACTTGACCTTGAGAAGGCATGGAAAGTAGTCCAGTATGAGCAAGCACCAAGTAAAGCTGTCAATCAGGCAAGAGCAGAACTTGAAGCCAAGAAAAACGCCAATCTACTAACTGTTACTGATAAATCCTCACCAGCAAAGAGAACAGACAAAAACTATAATTCCGCTGAAGAAGCCACAAGAGAGGCTATGGCAGAATTAGGGTTCTAAAAACAATAGAAAACGAGGACAAATATGAGTGATAGAATAGATGAAATATTTGCCACTACCCTAAATAACTATAAAAAGACACTTGAGGACAACGTTTTTGGCGCTTTCCCATTGTTTGATTATATGAATACTAAAGGTGGGGCAAAGGTATTGGAAGATACTGCAGCACCAATAATTGTACCATTGATGTATGGTACTAACACCACAGTTAAATCCTATTCAGGGTATGATTTGTTAGATACTACACCTCAAGGTGGCATAGGAGATGCTCTGTTCACTATGAAACAGCTTGCAGGTACAGTAGTAATTGACAGATTTTCCACAAGGAAAAATGCAGGAAGAAGCCAGATAATTAATTTAGTAAGCTCTAAAATGAAACAACTTGAATTATCATTCCAGGATGCACTATCAACAATGATATTTGCAGATGGTACTGGTAATGGGAGTAAAGACATTGACGGACTTGCAAAATTGGTTTCAATCACTCCTACAGCTTCAGGAACAGTAGGTGGGTTCGACCAGGCAAGTTATTCTTGGTGGCAGAACTATCAGGATACAGCAACATACGCATCAGCAGCTTATGACTCATTAATTGCTGATATAGGTAAAGCATATAATACTGTATCCAAGAGGAAAGACCATCCTGATTTTGCAGTAACTACACAGACAGTATATCAGGGACTTGAAGGATTGTTAGTTAAGACTATCAACTACAACTCTGATGCAATAGGTTCCGGTCTTAGGGATGCAACATTAGGTTTTGAGAATATCAAATACAGAGGCATGATAATCACCTTTGATGATGATTGCACAGCTTCTCAAATGTGGATTCTTAATACAAAGTATCTTAAACTAAATGTAGACAGGGAAACAGATTTTATAACTCTGCCGACACAAAGACCAATTAACCAGGATGCTTCAGTAACACCTATTCTGTGGTATGGCAATATGACTGTATCTAACAGAAAACGTCAGGGTGTATTAAGCGGTATTACTTAGAAATAAGATAGTATAAATTTGTTTATCCGAGCCGATAAACACTCCAGCCCCCTGCTTCGGTGGGGGGCAAATAATAAAAGTGTAAATTAGAAAGAGGCTGACTATGTTTGGAAAAGCATTAAGCAAAGGTGGATGGGATAACCAGTTCACTATCGTTAAGAACGGAGAAGCAGTAGAATTATATGGCGGAACAGCAGTAGCTTATGATTTGACTGTTGCCGATGGTTCTGTCCTGCTTCCAATTACAGCAAATTTCCAGTTAATGGCAGGATTTATCGAAACAGGCGTTACTCTTGCAGTTTCAGGTGGAGATAAAGACTGGGGAGCAGCTATGGTTAGAGGCTACCATGCAGGTATTTATATGTTTGGTACAACCGTAACTCCTGGTGCTTTGTTAATACCAGTAACAGGTAAATCTTATGTAAGCCTGGCTACTACATTCTCACACGCAGCTTCTACTTCAGAGGCTGTTACAAGTGAGGGTCTTGTATGTGCAGTTGCAGGTGGAACAATGTTAATCGCAGGTTCTACTTTCGGTGCTAAAACAGCAGCTTGGGTTCGTTGCTTAAAGTTCTAAATTTATGGGAGGGTCTAAACAGCCCTCCCTAATTGTATATCTAAAAGGGAGTGTAAAATGATAAAAAGGTTCAGGAAATATATTTTAGGAAAAGAAGAATTAAAGCTATATAGGTGTGCTAAATGTCAGACGATAATGACGGATATGTTTATATGGAAGTTTCATGCTTGTTATTGTGGTTCTAAAACATTAAGCGGTTTTGAAAAGTTATCTAAAATGGAGATGTGGAGGCTTGGGTGGAGATTAGTGATAAAAGGATATTAAAGGTTCTTATATTCATACCTTCTATTACAGGAGTTATGAAATCTATAGCTGTAGAGGGTTTAGCAGAATTATGTTTTGAAGCAGCAAGTATGAAGGGATATGAGTTCAGTATCCGTATCGGTTCACAAATGTTCATTGATAGTGCAAGAAATATTACTGTAGATTTTGCTATAGATAATGGCTATGACTATATACTGTGGTTAGATGACGATATGGTTATAATGCCAGGAAGTAATATTCTGCATAAGTTATTTGCACACGATAAGGATATAGTTGCACCATTGTTTTTTACAAGAAGTCTGCCATATATGCCATTATTATTTGATAAGGTGGTAAGGGCTGATGGGTGTTTTACTACATACGACCATAGAATTGATTATAAAAAGGAACTTCAAAAGGTAGATGGTGTAGGCTTTGGGTTTGTGCTTACTAAAGTTGAAGTATTTAAGAAAATAGGAAGCCCTTATTTTGAAACAAGAGCCGGTCTTGGAGAAGATATGTTTTTCTGCAATAAGGCTTGTAACAATGGATTTGAGATATACTGCGATGCGACTATAGATGTAGGTCATATCGGAGAACCACCTGTTATATTTGAAGGTCATTATCTTGAAACCAAAGGTGCTACGCAGTTATATCTTAAACAGAAAAAAGAAGCAGATGAGTTAGCTTCAAAAAGTTATGAGAATAGAGCCGATATTGTAATGCCGATATACCATAATTTTGAGGTTACTAAGAATGCTATTGAGTCTTTGATAAATAACACTACTGGCGAGATAAATCTGATACTCATAAACGACGGTGCGGATAAGGAAATTAGAGGCTACGTTCAACGATTAATGAGGTACAGGACTAATATATCCTATATTGAAAATAAAGTCGCTTTAGGGTGGACAAAGAGCGTTAATATGGGTATGGCGAAAGCTACTATGCCTGTTATTGTAGTAATGAATAACGATATAGAAATACCTGTCCAGATGAAGCATTGGCTACAGAAGATATGTAATGTATTCAGACTTAATCCTAATGTTGGCGGAGTATGTCCGACAAGTGATTATGTAATGGGGCTTCAGAACATAAGAGAGAATACCCGAATACTTATGAATGAACATTATACAAAACTTATGATAGGTTTCTTCTTTGCCATTAAGAAAGAAGTATACGAAAAAATAGGTGGACTTGATGAACAGTTTAAGACTCTTGGTAATGATGACCTTGATTATTCTATTCGTATTGCAAAATTGGGATATAAGATGAAAGTTGCAAGAGATATATTTATACACCATGTCGGGTCATGCAGTTTGAAAATGGTAAATGATAATTTAGAGGAAATGGATAAAGGTTCAAGAAAGATGTTAGTTGCTAAATGGGGGCAGGCAGAGGTAGATAATTTATTTTCTTATACAGAAAAGTATTTGAGTACAGGGGAGATGTAGATGACAACTTGCGTATTTACGTTTAAAGATAATCAAATAACAACAGTTTCAGGTGCTGATGCAGGCACATATAAGATAGTAGATAATTTTGCAGATATTCTTATATCTGGCGTTACATATAGCAGATGTCCATTTGACAGACGTATTGCTAAAAATAAGGCAGATGGCACTATCACTATGGAGGTAGTATAGATGAATAGACTTGAAATTTTAACAGGAGTAAAAAATTATACATTAATTGACGATACTGAAATGGAAACACTTGTATATGCACAGCTTGATAATGTGCAGGATAATATGATTTGCAACAATATACATGGACATGATTTCAGCTGGTTAAAAAAATACTATGAGATAAATACTATACCTACGCATATATTAGGTCATGTATCTGTCGTTCAGGACAGCACTACGGTTACTGGTGATGTGTCTGCTTTATTTACAGCAGCTATGGTGGGTAGGGTAATTAAGTTTGAAGATGATGAGGAATACTACCTTATAACTGCTTATGTAAGTGCAACTGAAGTAACATTACAAACAGCATATATAGGCACGACAATAGTTTTAGGTCATTACACGATATATACAGCAAACTACAGTTTGCCAAGTGATTTCAAGAGAATGGAATATGTAAAGCAGGTCGCTTATGAGGGTGTTATCCCTAAGATGAATGACAGAAATTTCAGTTCCTTGTACCCTGATGAATTTCAATATACAGGAGAGATTACAGGCTATATTGAAAGCGGTATGGATACATCATCTAATAGAATGATTAGGTTCTATCCTATACAGACTACAAGAAAAAGAATATATTTTGGCTATATAAAGAAACTACCGACTATAAATACAGTAGGTGCTACTTCTGCTGTACCCGACAGGTATCATCAGTTGTTTGTATTTAAGCTTGGCGAGATAGTTTATAGAATGAATGATATGGAAAGCAAGGCACAGACAGCAAAGGCAGATTTTGATGATCTGCTATATAAGGCTGTAGCTGAAGATAGAAATGCTTTTGCAGATGAAAAAGATGTTATGAGTGAAGAAATAATATTTAGGGAAACTAATTACCATAGAGTGAATTTACCTACAGAAGTTTAAGGAGATATTATGAGCGAGAGTGCTGCATTTCCAGCGATTATAACTAATAAGTTATTTCAGGTGGAGGCAAGAAAAACTACATATTTAACGAATGATATTACATCTGCACAGACAAACTTTGCAGCAGATACGACAGGATTTCCTTCTGAAGGATTTATAACTATAGAAAATGAAACTATATATTATCCTTCATTATCGGCTCTGCAATTTGGTGGAGTATGTACAAGAGGATATGCCGGTACAGCAGTATCACACGTGGCAGGTACAATGGTAAGGCTATCGGTAGCAGCAGCTACTATAAATAGGATTATAGCTGAAGTTATAGCGATACAGACTTATGCAGGTACATCGGGTGGAGTTCAAGGTTTTGTAAATGCAAGGTATTTGGGTGGCTCTACAGCAGGGCAATTAAGCGTAGGTTTTCTTGGTGGTTCTACATCAGGTCAGTTATCTGTATCTAACTCTGATACTGTCGATAGCATACATGGAACTACTTTAGCTGAAGATGTAATTATATTTACACCTGCTTCGTTTAATCTTGACAATGATAATCCTGCTTCGCTTACTGAAGCTGACGGAACATCTGTAGCACCTAAACAGAAATATCTTACTTTCGGTAATACAGACCAAGCAGATTGTCCACCATTTATTATGCCAAGAACTTATGGTAATGGGAATGTTACAGTAGATGCAATTATATCAGCACCTACAGCTTCAATTACAAATCAATTAGGATTTAAGACTATACAGGCAGGTAGTGGTGCAGTATATCCACCTACTTATGGAAGTATATTCTACCTTACAGCATTTACAGCAAGTGGGACTACAAGCAATTTAATCCTTGTAAGCCAAGCATTTTCAGGTGCAAGTTTTGGATTTACTACCGATAAACTTAATTTTGTAAGGGTAATGGGTGGAACTACTACAACTGTTAATTTACATAACCTTAAATTTAGAACGAGTAAAGGATAAATTATGGCATACGATACTTATACAAAACTTTTACTTCATGCTGATGGTGAAGATGCTAAAGCTAATAAAGCAGTTACCGCAGTAGCAAATGCTCAAATAGATACAGCACAATATAAGTTTGGAACAGGCTCATTACTTTCGGATGGAACTGGTGATTATTTATCACTTGCAACACACGCAGATTTTGATTTTAGTGCAAGTAATTTTACAGTAGAAGGCTGGTATAGATTTAATACTGTTGCAGTTGGACAGGCTCTTTTTGCAGGTAATTCTGATTATATTGGTGGTGTATCGTATAACCAAAATGTAGCCAATAAGCTATCATTAGATTTATCTTCAAACCATTCAGGGTGGAATATCTGCAATAATGCTGCAGGAACAAAAACTGATTTTGCCGCTAACACTTGGTATCACATAGCATTTACTTGGGATGGAACAACCTATAGAGTATTTGTTGATGGGGTTTTGGATATTAGTGTTACATCATCCACAGGTATGTATGCCACAGCAGGTATGTTTATAGGTACATGGGGTAACGGAGGATTATCTTTTAATGGTTGGATAGATGAATTTAGAGTTAGCAAGGGAATTGCAAGATATACCGATACATTTACTCCATCAACTACTGCATTTACTACAGACACATATACTAAACTATTACTACATTGTGATGGTGCTGATGCTTCTACAGCTTTTGGTGATGAGTCTGCTATAAGTGATAATAGTAATTATAATCACCCTGTAACATTTGTAGGTACAGCACAGTTAGATACAGCACAGAAAGAGTTTGGTGCAAGTGCTATATTACTTGATGGTAATAGTGATTATTTATCTATTCCCGATAGTGCGGATTGGGATTTGTTTGCTAATAGTGCTGATAAAGCAACTATTGATTGTTGGATTAAATTTTCTGCTGACCCAGCTCCTGAATCATCAAAATGTATTATCACGCAAACTTTACTCCCCACAAATACAAGGTGGATATTATCATACTATGACAATGCTGCCTATGGGGTATATTTTAGTATTGTTACTAATGCAAGCGTTGCTTTATATATACAAACTGGTGCGATAATATCAGATGCTAATTGGCATCATGTTGCTGTAGTTAAAAATGGAACAGCTTGGTATTTATTTTTAGATGGAACAATAGTCGATAGCGATACCGTTGATACAACATTTAATATTACTGCACCTATATATATTGGTTGGAATGGTACTGGAGGTACAGAATATTTTGATGGTCATCTTGACGAAATTCGTATATCCAAAGGCATAGCAAGATGGACAAGTAATTTTACACCACCTACAAGTGCGTATAAGCCATTGGCAACATATAGTGGTGGGTTTGCAATAGGTAATCCAATGATATTTTAATATATAAAGGATAAATTATGTCAATTACTGTTGATAAAAAAACAAATCAGTTCTTCCTGAAATTAATGGATTTTAGTGGAGGACTTAATACAAGGGATATTGACTCCAAGATAAGGGAAATGGAATTATCTGATGTCCGTAATTTTACCTATGATAGGTTAGGTGCATTAACTATACGAAAAGGACAAACACTTATTACCCCTACTGTTTGGAGTGCAGATGCTATTAAAAGTGGTCTTGGATATTATAAGGAAAGTGCAGATCCAGAAGTTATAGTATCATCAGGAACATCTATTGCAAAGATTAATTCTACCTATGGATTTACTGATATAAAGACAGGGTTAACTGGTGATGGTCTATTTACCGATATGCACCAGTTTATGAATAAACTATTTATGAGTAATGGTACTGATGTAGGTCAGGTATATAATGGCACAGCAGTACATAATATAGGCTATCCGATACCTACTTCTAACTGCACAGCAGCCCAAGATGCTACTGCCGGTGGACTTGAGGCTAAGACATATAAATATAAAGTTACATATTATTATGAAGATGGTGAAAGTAATGAATGTGCAGCTACTACAAGCCAATTAGCTGTTGTAGATGAAAGCATAGCATTATCAAGTATTCCAGTAAGTGCAGACAGCCGGGTTACTGCAAGATATATATACAGGACAATAGGAGATGGAGAAACATATAAATTATTAACTACCCTATCAGATAATACCACCACTACATACTTGGACTCTCTGGCAGACAGTTCGCTTGGGGCAGATATTGAAACAGATAATAACACGCCTCCATTATATGATTTCTGTGTTAATCACAAAGGCAGATTATGGTTTGCTATAGGAACTACACTTTGGTATTCAAAGGCATTACATCCTGAGGCTGTCCCTTTAAGTTATTATTGGGATATAGGAAAACAGGATGGGGATGAGATTACAGCTATAAAGGTAAACTTAGGTTCACTTGTAATATTTAAGAAGTATTCTACATGGGTTATATCAGGGGATATTCCTACAGGAACGACAGCAGATATGGTCTTACAGCAGGTAAATCCCACACTTGGGTGCATTAATTCCAACACCATAGCACACGCTGGTAATGACCTATTATTCCTTGCACCTAACTTAGGAGTATTCAGGTTACATAGAATTATATTATCAACTACAGACAGTATGGATGCACAATCTATATCCGATAAAATTACTACTACTATTGCAAATTTAAATAAAACATATCTTGAGTTAGCTGCTGCTGAAAGTTACAACCATAAATATTACTTATGTGTTCCATCAGCAACAGCAGAAGAAAATGATATATGCTTAGTCCTTGATTTAAGGAATATGAACCCTGAAAATGAGAGAACTATAAGATGGACTATTTATAATAATTATACTTTCTCTAACCTCATGCTATATCTTGATGATACAGGGGAGCATTTATATGGACTATCAAATACTAATGGATATGTATATGAACTTGAAAAAGGAACTAATGATAATGGTGCATTAATTGAGGCATACGCAACTACCAAGAATTATGATTTAGGGTCATTCCTGCAATTAAAGATACCAAGACTACTTGCTGTTCAAGGTCGTGCTTCAGAGGATTATGAGTTTACTATAAGGGAATTTCTGCAATATAAGAATACATTATATCAGGACACCAATACATTTGTAGGTGGTGGTGTAGCTTCAACTACAGATGTTATATATGATGATATTTTATATGATGCTGTTTTATATGATGCAGATGGTGCATTTATAGGAACTGTAATTGACTTTGTAAAGACAGCGCATCTAAAGCAGAAGTTTAATATGATTAAATTTAAGATAGAAAATGTAAGTGCAAACCAGGAATTTGCCTTCTATGGATATGAACTTAGAGGGTTCTTAGGTGGAATGCGACCATTAGAATAAATTAAAATGAAATAGAAGGAAGTGAATTATGGCGTATACAATAGATCCGAGGTTAGTAAAAGGTAGTGGTTCTTATGGACAAGATTTAGAATATGGCAGACCAAAGACAGAACCTGACCCAATAGACCCTAATGCTGGTAAAATATTTAGAGAAGGTAAATGGTGGACACCAGATGATTACCACAATTATTTTTATAAACTTGGACCTTATGCAGTAACTCTTGACCCTAAACCTATAGTTACCCCAACATCAGAAGTTGCTACTACACCTGCAAATGTTACAGGTTATACAGCACCGGCAGTAAGAGCATCTGCAAATATTAATATACCTGATTTAACTTGGAAACCTACAGCAGACCAGTTGGCTAATTGGCTTACATTAGGTGGACAGCAGACTGAAACTGAAGCAGCACCTCAAAGACAAGGACTTAATACAGGTCTTGAGAGATATGTGTCAGCGGCAGGAGAGGCTAAGACATCAGCTAATAAACAATATACTAATCAGGAATTAGCACTTGCAAATGTTGTTAAGAATACATTACTTAAATCTGCTGAAGAAAATGCTATTAGGAGAGGTGCAGAGAATAGTGGCTGGTTAGGACAGCAACAGCAGGATATAGGTAGATATGAAACAGAACAGCGTGCAGGTATTAAAGGTCAGGCTAATGATTATTTTAATCAATTATCAAATGCTGTTATGGCTAAACAACAGGAAACATCTGATCTGCTAACTGAACTTGAAAGAGTTAAAGGTCTTAGGACTAATGTTCTTGCTAATCAATTACAGGGAACTGAAAGAGGTAATGTATTCCAGGAGAAGAACCAGACATTCCAGAATGAATATGCAAGAGGTTCTATGATTAATAGTGAAGAAGCACAGGCTGCTATGAATGCTTATAATAATGCAGCACTTGCAGCACAGATAGATGCACAGAAATGGCAGCAGGGATTTGCAGAACAGGAATTTGGGGCTAATCAGGCACAGACAGCATTCCAAAACCAATTAGCGACAGCAAGTTTAAATAGAGCGCCTACAGTAAGTGCTTCAAGAGAGCCTTTAGGGTATATAAATACCCCTAATGGACAAGTTCCATATTATACACCGAGTGATTTTTCTTCTGTATATAATGCTGTAAATAAAGGAACAGCCCGTAAATTAACTTTAGCTGAAGTAAAAGCAGCTGGTGGAACTATCATGGATTATCTAATGCAAGATTAGAAATAGGTGAAGATAAATGAGTGAACTTGATGACCTAATAAAGGAATTTACAAAGGAACTTCAAGGTAATGATGATTTAAGTAATGCTGTAACTACTATAAATGAAGAAGAAATACTGGCAGCAAAAGAACTACGAAAAGAACTTTCTTCTGATGATATAAAAGAATTAAAATCAGTAGTTAATGATAGCGCTACTTGGGGAGCATTACCTTCAAAAGCTAAGAGTAAAATAAGCAAAATAAAGAATTTAGTTCCCGACTTATTTGATGATAAATCAAGTATTTCGGGTAATAACGCTATGGTCGCAAACCAGCAATTATCTGTTTCTGATAAAGTTACTAAGAACCCATTAGGACAAGCTACTAATGAAAAGATAAATGCCGGACAGAGGCTTAACTTTATTATGGGAGATGATAAGGCTGCACAGAAGATAGAGAAAGATGTAAATGCTAAAAACAGGTGGGGGCAACTATGGACTACACTTGCTACACCTATGCGTATGGAATATGCAGGGGCTAAGACCTATATAGATTTATTAAATAAATATAATTTAGGACAAGATAATCCTGTAGAAGCACTTAATAAAATTTATGATTTACCATTACATAAAGCTGCACCAGGCAAACCATTGACAGCACAACAGATGGCTGAAAATAGGAAGATGACAGAAGAATATCTTGCTACCATTCCTGAAGCTGATTTACAATTTAAGGAAAATAAAGTTCCTAAAGGTGAATTGCTTAAAGCTATGTTGCCTGCATTAAAAGATGCTTTTTTAAATAAAGAAGGCTCTGGATTTGAAGATAAATATTTAGGTGATTTACTTAAAGAAAAAGAATTATATAGAGATCCTAAACTTTATGAAGAATTAAATAAGAAATTCCCTAAAGTTCAGGAAGTTCTTGATGCACCTATAGATGAAACTAATTTCTGGACTAAATATTTAGGGTGGGGGCAGGAATCTGATAGTCAAGGTGTATTGGCTAAAATGGGTGCTTCCTTGCTTGGTAGCCCTGCTGATATATTAGGGTTAGGTGTTAATATAGCTGGTGATCCACTTTCTTATTTTGGTGGTGCAGGTACTATGAATAAACTTAAAGCTGGTATAGGAGAGGCAGGTGCAGCAGTTGCAGCTTCTAAGATAGGGCAATTCTATTCTAAAGGCTATCCTGGTATGGCAGTAGCAGCAAGAAAGGCAGCATCAGGATTTAAGATAGCAGGTCAGGCATTCTCTCTTGCTGAAAAGACACCATTACAGAAGATATTTAATAAGGCTGATAGAGAACGTATATGGGAAATGACTAAGTTTGCAGACCATTTCTCAGATGTAGTTAAGAAAGCTAATCTTACACAGGCTGAAGCTAAAGAACTCTCATATCTAATGGAGAAACCCTGGGAGATACAAGATGTCGTAAGAGATGTTACTACCCAGCAACCTATCAAGAAAATGATATATGATAATGCTGTTGATATACAGATGTCTAAGACAGAGTATCAGGCATATAAGGAATTAAATGACCTTATAACACAGAACCAATCAGCATTTGAGAAGTATATAGAAACTTTTAGGAAGAAATATAGAGGAGAACTTGAAGAAACAATTAGTATGGTTAATTCAGGTTCTTGGAACTTAAATAAAGCAGGCAATAAGAGATGGGTTACTAATCCTGAAGGTATAGGCAAAACTGAAATAACAGAATTAATTCATGGTCGTGGTGGATATGGTGGTTTAACAGGTAAATGGGCTAAAGAATATGGCGCACCTAAAGAACTATTATATAACGCCTCTGATAAGGCTATGGGATTAAAAGGGTTAGATGATAGCAATATCAATGAGTTCCTTGAAATGCTTGCAGAGAGTTCTACTGGTATGAAAGCCGGTCAGAATACTGCTAAGGAATTAACCTCTCTTAAGGATATAACTACACCACAGGAGTTTATAGAATATTATTCTAAATTTAATGCCAATAAGTTCAATAAGACCTTTGCAGAAGATGTAATTATGGAAGGTCGTAAGATGGGTTATCTTGATGAACTTGGTGATTTGAATGCAGATAATGTATTGACTAAAGAACTTGCCGATAGCTTAGAAGTTGAATATGGTAAGTATGCTAAGAGAGCAGACGAGTTTGCTAATGCACACCCTGAAATGTCAGTTGATGATATTGAAAAGGTATTCCCATTTGTGCCAGATGCAGACTCCCTATATGGCTTATATATGAAACGACAGCAACTACTTAGTGCAAGAGATGTTCTTGTATCTAAGGTAGATTTAACTATGCTTGAAGATAAATTAAAGACTTTATTTAAAGGTGATTGGTATGCTACTGATGGAAGTATAAAACCTAAAGGTAAAGCTAAAGGAACTAATTTTGCAGATGAACCTAAACAACTTCAGATAAATAAAGAGGGCATTATAGTTGATGATTTAGGTAAGGAAGTAAAAACTGTCTATGTTATAGCTGATAATGAAGAAGCTGTAAGAAAGATATTCTCAAGTAAAAAACTTGGTGATACCTCAACTACATCTAAGAGATTTGTTACTCTATATTCTAATATGGATGATGCAGCTAAAGCAGCTAATGGCAGAATAGTTATGCAGGTAGGAGTTCCTAAGAGTTGGAGATATGGTGCGGTTAATGGCACTATGGCAGATAAGATAGGACTTGGAAGTTCTATATACCTGCCAGGTGAAAGTATATTCCCTACAAATATGAAAGTATTTGAAACTATGGCAGATGATGTTACCGGGAAATTAATGGTAAGAGAGTTTGACCTTGATAAATCCGGGACTATAAGTTACTTCAAAAAAGGAAACGAGATTACTGAATATGTTTCTAAGATAAAGCAGATAAAAGAAAGAATACAAGTCCCTAAAGAACTCAAACCTAATATGCAGTATGCCAAAGATGAAATGACTAAGATATTTGATGAGTTCTTGCAGAGGGATTTAGACTTAGGATTACTTGGAAAAGATACTACAAAAGCACAGAAGGCTATGGCTGTATGGGAAGCTAAACAGAGAGGGTATGTTCCCGGCAGGATTACTAAAGAGTTCTGGCAAGGCATAACACCTACAGAGGCAGGTGCAGCAGGTGCAATAGGCAAGGTAGAACAGGCTTTCCAGAAACCTAAGACTTTAACTCTTGGACAGCGTAAGGCATTATTTGGTGATGCTACAGAGGAGAATATATTTAAACTTGCTATTATGCGTGCAGACGAGCAATTCAAGGCTGAAATGTATGCAACCCTACTACCACAGGTTAAGAATTATGGTAAGACATTTGATGAATTAACTGCTATAGAAAAACAATTTTGGGTAGAACCTAAACTTGGATTTAAAGGTAAGGGTGGAACATTAAGTGGATTTGAGGGTATATATTTCTCTCCTGAAGATGCCAATATATTAACTAAGTTTACAGGGTTTAGGACAGATGAAGCTACTAAGCTATTCATAAAGGCATTTGACCAGACTATGCACATAATGAAAGGCTATATGACAGTAGCCAATGCAGGTTTCCACATGAGGAATATGTATTCTAACTACTGGATGCTGTTCTTAAAAGATGGTATGAAAGCATTTGATCCGGGAAGTAATTTAGACTCTTGGAAAGTAGTTATATATGATAAGGCAAGGAAAACTAAACTTGGACAGAAACTTGGTGCAGAAGCAGTTGAATATGGTGGTAAGAAATTTACCATAGCGGAACTGTGGGAGGAGTCAGGTAAGACTACTGTTAGAAGAAGTGGTTATATAAGGTCAGATGCAGGTGAGTCTTTAATGCAGAGGCTTGATTGGATTACACAGAGTAAAGCTAACAGATATGCTTCAAGGATAAATCCTATGTCAGGTGAGAATGCAATCATTAAAACTGGTGATTTTGTAGGTGGAATAATTGAGGATCAGGCAAGAGTAACTGGCTGGATTAATGATTTAAAGAAAGGTGCATTACCTGAAGTAGCAGCAGAAAACACTAAATTCTATATGATAGATTATAGTGATTTATCTTCTATGGAAAAGAATATAAACAGGAGATTTATACCATTTTATTCTTGGCTTAGAAAGAATATGGAACTTGAAATTAAGAGCCTGTTTGAGCAGCCTGGTAAGTTTAATATAATGCCTAAGATTAAGAAGTATATTGAAAGCCTATCTCCGGCAGATCTTCCTGGTGAGAGAGCAGAATATATGAAAGAGGGAGATTATATCAAGTTCCCATGGAAATCTTCTTGGTTTACTGGTAATCCTGAAGATGAGAATAGGTATCTATATCTTAACCCTAATGCACCCTGGCAGGATTTATATAAAGCCACAGATACAGAGTCTATATCAGCAGTTGTGAACCCAATGTTTAAAGTTCCAGCAGAGGCAATATTTAACAGGGAGTTATTCTTTAAGAGAGATATTGAAGCTACTGGTAAAGGCAAAGATGATATTACCCAACTGCCTGTATTATTCCAGAAAGCATTTCAAGCTATGCCAGATGATGTGTTTGATAAGATAACTAATCTGCCTGTAATAAATAAATTAAATATAGGTAAGAGTCCTACAACAGGTGAGATATATGGCAGGAAAAGACTTGAATATTTCTTGAGGCAACAGCCATTTATTAATAATATCTCTAAGGTTATGAATGACTACCAGACTACAGCACAGGATAAAGGTGTTAAGAAGTGGTTAGATAGGCTGTCAGCTATACTTGGTATTAAGTTTAATCAGGGTAATCCTGAAGCAAATAAGAAAGTATATCTTGATAACCTCACTAATATGTTTAATGCTAAAGTTGGAAGTCAGGGAATACTTAACCTACCAGCCGGGCAGAAATATCCATCAGCTACAGAGATTAATGCTATCCTAACTGACCTTGCAGAAGAAAGTTTAGGGACAAGGGCAGCTTATGATAAGGCTGAAGAACTTAAAGCCATAACTAAATTTACAGGTTCTAATTGGGCTGTAGATTATATTATCAACCAGATGAAAGAACCATATTCTGAAGAAAAAGAGAACCTTAAAGAGAAGAATATGAAGGAACTTTTTGCAATACTTAAAGCTAATGGTATGACAGAAGAACCTACAATAGAGGAAGTAATAAAGGCATTACAAACACCAGCACAATAACAGAGGACTATAGGTGATGTATGGAAGCAGAGGAAAGAAGGAAGAATGATAAGCGTATGGATTTGTTAGAAAGAACAATATATGGAGAACAGATTAATGGTAATAGAACTATCGGAATATTTGAGAAAGTTAATCTGATGTATGAACAATTTGTTTTTATGTTTAGGATATATAAAGTAGTAATGGCTTTTACTTTCGTTGCTACAGCAGGGATTATAGCAATCATAATTAAATTATTTACAGGAGGTGGAAGTTGAATAAAAAAATGTATATATTTACTATGATTTTTTTAGGTATAGTGATGTGCCTAATTTTAATAGTAATAGCCATGATGACAATACCAGTTAAGGCATTAACATTTGAGGATGATAAATTTCCTATTACAAGCCATGAAATTAAACCGGGTGGGATAGTAGAATATGCTGTTAAAGGAACTAAACATAACGATTTACCTGCAACTGTTGGCAGACAATTAATAAATAGTTACATATACAACTATACCCAAGTAGTAGGAAATCTCCCAATAGGTTCTTTTGATAAAAAAGTTCAGCTTAATATACCTGAATATGCAGAATCAGGGATATATTTTGTAAGGATAACATATACATATCAGGTTAATCCTTTTAGGAGAGAAGTTATTGTCAAAGATACAGAAACATTTATGGTGATAAAATGATTAAAATTGGTATAAGTTGTGCCACACCAAGAGATGGAATAGTAAGGGATTACTGTGTATCGGCAGAAATAAGAAACTGCGTGGAAGATGGCACTCCTGCATTGATTGATATGTTTAAATATTGTATGGCTAATAATATATATGCAATAGTTAACTTTGATTTATGGACAAGCACAGGACATCTTAAATATAACGAATGGGAATGGCGAGTAAGGATTGATGGGCTTGTATCTGAATTATTAAAGATAGAACCTACAGCAACAAAATGGAGAATTACGATTGACAATGAGCCTATGAAGTATATGAGTAAGGAAGATTATGGTTGGCTTATAAATATAGCTTATGACCAGATAAGAGTTAAACGAGGCTGGAACGTTAAAATAGGTGCAGGTAATGAGGAGTTTAGCTTGGCAGGAGCTCGAGATAATATGTATGTATACATGTTAGAGAACTGCAATTTTGATTATCTTGATATACATTTTCAGGCAGCAGTAATT
>ERZ891376.90-NODE-90-length-22188-cov-29.813130_pt1 | contig 22188 bp, 21 predicted proteins | sample MGYA00520906_ERZ891376 | MGnify/ENA primary metagenome ERZ891376 (study PRJEB32303, sample SAMEA104408695) | aquatic metagenome | biome: Brackish water; feature: Chemocline; material: water | place: Baltic Sea | collected 2014-10-18T08:59:00 | depth 139 m ...
CTTTAAGTTGTGTTTTATGCTGATTGTAGACTGTATTTGAAATTGATTTTATTTGTGAAGAAGCAAAAATACTCAAAAACAAAAAAAACAGTGTAAAAATCGGCACTAATACTATTAAAAACTTTCGTAGTATTGTTAATCTTTTTTTCATCTTTAACTCACTTTAATTTTATTTGCACAATATTAACTCCTGCGTGTAAAATCAAAGTAAAATACAGGCATTATTTACTTTTGAAAAAAAGAAGAATATTAAAACATTAGTAAAGGAAAAATATCTAACATGTACCTTGATATAAACAAGCCGATTTTTTATTTATTTACAGATGCAAGTGTAAATCCAAAGAACAACATAGGTTATGGGGCATACATATTTATCAATAGAGATCAACTGCAAAGCTCTACACAGATGCACCATGTAAAAACTAAAAAATTTGAAAATACTTCATCGACTAAACTGGAGTTAGAAACCCTTCTGTGGGCTTTAGGTGAAATAGATTCGGCTGATTACAAAATTATTATTTATACAGACTGCCAGAATATAATAGGTTTGAATGACAGAAGAGCCCGCTTAGAAAACAATAACTACATGTCAAACACTAACAAGCTCATAAAAAACCATGAACTCTATAAAGAATTTTATAGAATGAGTGATATTCTAGATTGTGAATTTGTCAAAGTCAAAGGTCACAAGAAAAAAGAGAAAAAAGATGAAATAGACAGGATTTTTACTCTCGTTGATAAAGCTTCAAGAACCGCGCTAAGAAGTGCCCTTTTTTAAATTACTCGCACAAATGGAGATTTATAAATACTCCAAGCAACTTTTAGATAAAATCACACAATTATTTTATACGAATCACAAAGGTTAAATATGGGATTAGCAATCCCATTTATTTCACGCAACAAACCCCTATTTTAAGTACTTTATAAAAAATTGGGGTATATTGATGGGGTATTTTTTTCTTTTGAATTTCAGTTATTTAAACTTATAATCTTTTTTCTAGCCTATTTGGGTTCTGTCTACAATCTAATATTGCATAAATATAAATTACGTCATCATTGATTTTATAATATATGGAGAAAGGAAATCGTTTTGAGAGAAGTCTAAAGTAATCAGCAACGACTATATGAATGCCCGCATAAATATGAAGAGACTCTATGTCAGATACTATTGAATCTAGAAAATACTTCCCAAGACCATCTTTTTGAGATTCATAAAATGACATGCCAATAGCTATATCCTTTTCAGCCTCTTCAAGGATCTTTATCTTCATTAGGTTAACTTTTGTAACCTTTCTTTTACACTTTCTAAATCACTAAAACTTGACTTAGAGTTTTTAATATTTTCTTCCCTGTTAGCTAAAACATCAAGATGCCAATCAGGACTAAATCCATTATCTTCCGCATTATGAGACATATTTTCCCATAACTCTTCCATAATAATAAACTTTTCCTGCATAGGTATTTCATCATAATTTAATGGTGCTGTCATTGGTACTCCTCTTTAAGTGTTTGATAATATTGTAGCATAAAGAAATTAATTTCTTTCAACACATACTCTTAAACACTACACCTTGTTATAATCATAAAAGCCATTTCTTGCAACTTCTCACTTAGCTATAAATAGAACTCCTATTCTGGCTACAAAATCACTTATAAACCATTCTAGATATAAAAATGACCATTAGCAGGTTAGAAAGCTATATGAATAGTTTATTTCTCGGCAATTTCCTTAGCAGCCTCAAGAAATATATTCATTCTCATCTGGAACTCCACTCATAACTGTGACTATAACATCTAGTTTAATTTTCCTGATTAGTTCTAGCATCGCTTCAGCGCCCATTTTTTGCAATGTCCACATTTTTAAAAAACTTCTTTAAAAAATATGCTACCTCTTTTCGTACAATCTCTTCATCTTCTACATAAAGTAAATTTAAGTCATTAAGTTTATTTCGTAATTCTATAATATCCATAATCATCCCTTATTGTGAAGTGGAAGCTTAATAGTAAAACAAGCTCCAAGATCATTATTTTTCCAGTCTAGTGAACCATTCAAGTGCTTCTCAACAATAATTTTAGACATATAGATACCCAGACCAGTGCCACTTTTAATCTTCGATGAAACATAAGGTTCTCCAAGACGAGTAAGTATCTCTTCCGAGATGCCTCCACCATTATCACTAATGGTCGTTATAGAGTATTGTGTATATTCACTGATCTTGATGCGTATAGAAGCATTCCTTGTTTTTGCATCCACAAGAGCATCTTTGGCATTATTGAGAATATCTGACATGTACCTTGATATAAACAAGCCGATTTTTTATTTATTTACAGATGCAAGTGTAAATCCAAAGAACAACATAGGTTATGGGGCATACATATTTATCAATAGAGATCAACTGCAAAGCTCTACACAGATGCACCATGTAAAAACTAAAAAATTTGAAAATACTTCATCGACTAAACTGGAGTTAGAAACCCTTCTGTGGGCTTTAGGTGAAATAGATTCGGCTGATTACAAAATTATTATTTATACAGACTGCCAGAATATAATAGGTTTGAATGACAGAAGAGCCCGCTTAGAAAACAATAACTACATGTCAAACACTAACAAGCTCATAAAAAACCATGAACTCTATAAAGAATTTTATAGAATGAGTGATATTCTAGATTGTGAATTTGTCAAAGTCAAAGGTCACAAGAAAAAAGAGAAAAAAGATGAAATAGACAGGATTTTTACTCTCGTTGATAAAGCTTCAAGAACCGCGCTAAGAAGTGCCCTTTTTTAAATTACTCGCACAAATGGAGATTTATAAATACTCCAAGCAACTTTTAGATAAAATCACACAATTATTTTATACGAATCACAAAGGTTAAATATGGGATTAGCAATCGGTCTAGTGGGACTTCCAAATGTAGGCAAATCAACAACTTTCAACGCTTTAACAAAAGCTCAAAATGCAGAAGCGGCAAACTATCCTTTTTGTACAATAGAACCAAATAAAGCAGTCGTTCCTGTTCCGGATAAAAGATTGGCCCAACTTGCAAAAATCGTAAAACCTGAGAGAATCCAATACTCAACTTTGGACTTTGTAGATATTGCAGGACTTGTTAAGGGTGCGTCTAAAGGTGAAGGTTTAGGAAACAAATTTTTATCCACTATTCGTGAAACTGAGGTTATACTCCAGATTGTAAGATGTTTTGATGATGATAACATTGTTCATAACGAAGGAAGTATTGACCCGTTAAGAGATGTCGAGATTATAGAAGGTGAACTTATTTTAGCCGATATTGAAGTTTTGTCAAATCGTATAGACAGACTTAAAAAACAAGCAAAATTTGATAAAAGTGCTGCTAGTGTTTTAGTTATGGCTGAAGAACTTTTAGAGTTTTTAGGTGATGGGAATCTGGCTAGAAACTTTAAAGATGTAAATACTGATGAATACAGACAACTCAATAATGAAGTCAGATTTTTAACCAACAAAGAGATTATGTATGGTGCAAACACCGATGAAGATGGCTTGCTCGAAGACAACAAATATGTTTTATCACTAAGAGAACATGCGCAAAAAAATAACTGCGAAATCATAAAACTATGCGCTAAAATCGAAGAAGAGTTAATCGGACTTGATGATGATGAAGCACAGGAATTTTTAACTGACTTGGGCGTAGAAGAATCGGGATTAGAGCAAATCATACACAAAGGTTTTAGTAAACTTGGACTTATGAGCTATTTCACAGCCGGAGTAAAAGAAGTTCGTGCTTGGACTATCCGTAAGAACACAACTGCACCAAAAGCAGCTGCTGCTATCCATAATGACTTTGAAAAAGGTTTCATTCGCGCAGAAGTTATTGCTTATGAAGATTTTGTATCACTTGGCGGTGAAGCAAAAGCAAAAGAGGCTGGTAAAATGAGGCTAGAAGGTAAAGAATACATTGTTCAAGACGGCGATGTTATGCATTTCAGATTTAATATTTAACCGTATCAGCTATAATTAAACTTTATATTGTTAGAGTTCAAAATACATAAATAATAGGAACCAACAATGAAGTTAAAGTATGCTGGACCAAAGCCGATAATCTCTCATACGGGAATAACATTTGATAATAATAAAGAAGATAAATTTATCTATACAGGTATTGTGCTACAGCTGTTAAAAGCACTAAGTCATACCTATCATGATGATAAAAAATATGTTTATAATACGGACAACAAAGTACTGTCTGATGATGATCTTTTAATGGAAGTTAAAAAGTATTGTCCAGATATAAGAACTTTAATAGAGAGTCGAAGCAATACCATAGAAGAAGAGGTAGAACATCAATTGCAAAGAGCTCATGATAGTTGTGTTCTAGGTGAAGATTGCAAAGAAGTTTTAGAAAACAATATCAATATTATGCATGACTATTTAGTGCAGCGCTCTGTTAATAAAGTAGTTTACTACTGCTTAATCAACGCTTTGGCCAAGTTACTGCTCGAAGACCATATAGACTATGTCACAGTTCCAATGTTACAAAATTATTTTCATGTATTACACTCCGTTCAAGGAAGCCTGAAACTGCAAAAAGCTCCTGTTGAAACCAAGCTTGAAATATACAAAGAGAAGGGAGAATTATTTGCTGAACTTAAGGTTATAAATCAGTAAACAAGACTAGACTTCTTGAATAAACTAAATAATTTTTGCTATAGTTTGTCCATATTTGACATTATCCCCAGATTCAACATTTAATTTCAGCATATCTTTTTGTGCTAAAATGACAATGGTTGAGCCCATTTCGAAACATCCAAAATCATCACCTTTGTTCATAAATAAATTTTCATATGAGTAAGCAGTTGGATTATCAGTGTCCGCATTAGTTTTAATCTTGTTTTCAAAAGACACCTGCATAACACCAACATTTAAAGCACTGACCAACACCATGTAGAATCTTTTTTTAGCTGTAGTCTCACAAAGCAAAACAACTCTTTCATTTTCTATAAAAAGGTTGATTCTCTTTTTAAGTGATGGGACATTCACAGGGAAAAACTTGCCTGGAATATGAACAGCTTTTAGAACCTTCAGATTTGTTGGCATGTGGTAACGATGGTAGTCTTTTGGAGACAAATAAAAATTTACAAATGTTCCATCATGAACGATAGCTTTTTCATCATCGCTAAATAGATCGCCAACAAGCTCATCGCTCTTGTATCGCATCCCTTTTATCTGAAGAGCATAATCCTCTTTGAGACTTCCACACTCAGAAATCCAAGAATCACATGGAGAGATAAAGTCATCCCCGTCCATTGAAAATCTTCTATCTTCTTTTAATTTTCTTGTAAACAAAGCATTTAAACTTTTATATGTACTTGGAGAGTGGAATTCGCTCATATCCAATCCCATCAGACCAATATAACCATTATTGACAATATTTTGAAACCACTTAGGAAACTCTTTTGAAGCAAATTTTCCAAAACTTTGTGAAATTGCTGATGTTATATGTTTACTCATTTTCTTTTACCTTACTTGATTTTTCTTTTTGCTATCTCTTCGATTAGTACAGTTGCGTAAGAACCTTTTGGAAGAGTGAAATTCATCTCATAATGAGCTTCTATCGGCTTAAATCTTCCTTCAATTTCAGTCGGATATATCCACGCATATCTTCTGGCACCCTCAGCATTGATTTCATCATCAAACTCTTTCTCTATCGTTCCTGCAATTCCGGAAGATGTTTTAACTTTTGTTCCGCATAACAATCCGGTCGCTGTAATAGTGCGCTCTAAAAATCTATTTAAATCTTCTTCTGCACCTTCAAAGTCAAAAAGTCTTCCATGTGGATAATGTTCCATAATATCACCGGTTATCAACTTAAATGGATGCTTTTGAGCTTTTAGTTTTGACACTTCATCATTTGGCATGTTTAAAACAGATTCTATCTCCGATACTTCAAAGTTTTTTACCAAGGTGTTTATTTCCAATCTTCTGCTTAGCCATAAGTTAAAAAGATGGCTCTGATAAGCACTGATAAGCAGTTTTCTTATCTTTGGATTGCGCTCTTTTTTCTCACCTTTGGCAATCTTTTCACCATCTATATGGTTGTCTCCGTCATTGCCAAAACGCTGATATCCGAAAAAGTTTGGCATTCCAAATTCTGAAATACTTTTGAGCGCTTCATCTATTTTTTGTGCAGAAGTCGGATTTACCTTTTTAAGGTTGATATAAAATCTGTTACCTCTTAGATGACCTATCTTGATTTTATTATTATGATACGTTTTTGAAACTACCTTTACGCCTTCATAAACAAAGTTCTCCATTGCCTCTTCATGCTTTTTATGTATAGATATATACTGCTTCGTCATGGCGTTTTTATCTTTTAATCCGGCATAACCAATTTCTTTATTTTGAATTCCCAAATATCTTGCAATGATGCTTACCAATTCAAGAGTTGAAAGGTTCTTCTTTCTCACAAATAAAACAAGGTGTTCACCCTCCCCTGAAAATTCATAAAGAGGTATTTCTTCGACAACAAAATCTCTTGGGCTCTGCTTAAAGTGAAAATCTATACTTGAGTGACCAAGTGAGTAAAATCTATCCATGTTCTATGTTCCTACTTAAAATGATGCGCTTTGCATCTGTTGTTATACTTTTCTCTTCTTGCTGTTGCGAAGATATGAAGCGGTGTTCTACTTTGGGCAGCTCGTCTTAAAATGGCTTTTTTATCTCTTCTATCAAAAGCTACCAACATCTCATACTCTTCGCCGCTGCATCCGACAGACTTTTGTATCTTTTTTTCAATTTGAAAACCAATTTTATTAGCTGAAGAGAGTTTGCTCAAATCACTAAAAAGTCCATCTGAAATATCCATGCCTGATTTCAATAATCTTGATGAATTGTTAACAAATTTTTCTCTGAGTTCTATCTTTATAAACTTGGATTTTTTATGAATTTTTCCTAAATTTAAAAGCTTCTTTAAATCTTTACCTGATCTGCCAAGCTCACCGGTAAAAGCAACTAAATATCCGTCCTTTATCCCTCTTCTTAAAAGCGGTTTCCTAGCTTCAGAGATTATAGTTATTGTTATATCAAGCTTGCTATTGCTAATGGTATCTCCACCGATTATTTCAATCCCGTACTGAGTTGAAATATCTTTAAATCCAGATGCCAATTCTCTCATCTGGGCTTTAGAAATAGTTTTTGGCATAGCTACACTTAAAAGTGCATATTTTGGTTTGGCATTCATAGCAACTGCGTCTGAAATATTTACCAGCATAGCTTTTGAAGCTATTTGATAATAATTCATCCACTTTTTTTTAAAATGTACATCTTCAAAAAAAGCATCTTTAGAATAAACATCTCTTCCGATTATTGCAGCGTCATCCCCAATATATGGACTTTTAAACTGTGATATAAAATAATTTTCTAAATTCAAGTTAACTTCTTAGACAGTTTAAATACTAAATATATTAATATTCAGTATAATTTAACCACTGTGGATATAAAATAGCGGCGTATTATAACATTATTAGGAAGATTATCATGAAACACTCAATTAAAACCATATTTAAAAATTTAACAACCGTGTGGATATTCATCTCTTTTATTATGGCAGTCGGTGCCTTAACTATGATGGGTGAAAACATCTCTTTTAGTAAAATTAACAATTTAAATAATCAAAAAAATATTATCTCGACACTAATGAAATTTGACAGCAGTGATTTAGGATTTACTCAAATTCACTTTAATGGAAAAAGCAGTGAAATACTTATTGAAATTGATAAACTTCGTGATTTATCTGCCTATGATTTTATAGGACAATATATCATTGATAACTCAAGTGAATATATATCTGATTTGGATGAACTCGCAAAATTAACAATTACCTTAAATGAAAAAGCTTCAAGTTACTATGTAAAAGAGTTAAAAAATAAAGACTTAAAATTTCAAGAACTCCGTACCGCTTTTGACAATATCAATAATCACATAAATTCGATTATACTTAAGATTATATCTTATGAAGAAATTAAATTTCATATATTTGAAAAGATATATATTCTCGCATTTATTATTATTTTCTTTACAACAATTTGGTTCGGAAGAAGATTAAGTGTAATATATAAAGATATCTTATTTCTATTTGCAGTTAATTCAGGGAAAAATAACCATGAAATATTTTCAGAAGAAGTTGATGCAATCTCGCTTAGAATGAAGAAAAAACCGCTTCTTAGTGATGATCCATCTTTAATAGACAACGAAACAGGAGTTCATAATCTAAAAGGTTTATTCAGCGCTTATTCAGAGAAAAGAAACTTGAAATATGACAACGTTACATCAGTGACCATTTTAGAGATTGACAATTTTTCAAGATCAAATCAAATGTTTTCAGAAGAAATAGCTCAAACTATTCTCAAAAATATTGCCTTCAGCATATCTTTGCATGAACAGGCAACAGATATAATCGCGAGAAATGAATACAATCAATTTACTATTGTTTTTTCTCGTCCAAGTAAAGAAAAGTCACTCAAAGAGATTGATGCTATCCGTCAAAGTATTGCTGAAATTAAATTTGTAAATAAAAATGGCGAAAAAACTCAAATAACTGTAAGCGGCGGATTTATAATTAAGAATGAAGCGACTTCATTGGAAAATACAATGAATATGGCGAAAAAAGCTTTACAGCAAGCTATAGGTAGCGGAGGAAATAAAATTTCTCAAGCAACTAATTTAATGAAATATATAGAATAGTATTTAAAGAGTATCCACTACCCTTATGCCTCAAATCGTAACAAACACAAACTTAAGATAGACAAACTTTCATTTTAATCTCCATAAAGGCTAATCACGCTACAATCAACATTATTTTAATGTCTTTAATAAAGGAAAGTTAATGAGTATTCCTATTTATACTTACGATGCAGTTATTGTTGGTGCCGGCCTTGCGGGTTGTGCGGCAGCTAGAGAATTACAAAACGCAGGTAAAAAAGTTGCTGTAATTACAAAATTACACCCGCTTAGAAGTCATTCCGGTGCAGCACAGGGTGGTGTTAATGCAGCATTTAGCGATAAGGACAGTGTTGAGCTTCATGAGTTTGATACAGTTAAAGGTTCGGACTATTTAGCTGATCAAGATGCAGTTGAGTTTATGTGCCAAAAAGCTCCTGAGACAATCCGTTGGGCAGAGAGAATGGGTGCAGCATTCAGCAGAACTCCAGATGGAAAAATTGCTCAACGCCCTTTTGGCGGGCAATCTTCTCCTCGTGCATGTTATGCAAAAGACAGAACAGGTTTAACGCTTCTTCAAACTATATATGAACAAGCTCTTCGTTCGGGTGTTAAGTTTTGGGATGAGTGGTATGCAGCGGATCTTATCTATAAAGATGGAAAAGTGTCCGGAATTGTAGCATTTAACATACGTGACATGCAAACGGTTATATTTAATGCAAAGTCAGTGATGTTTGCGACTGGCGGATATGCAAGAGCCTTTAAAATAAACTCAAATGCACATGCAAATACAGGTGATGGTTTATCTATTGTAGCTCGACATGGTCTTCCTTTGGAAGATATGGAATTTGTACAGTTCCACCCATCTGGTCTCTCAGGAAACGGCGTTTTGATTTCTGAAGCAGCCCGTGGTGAAGGTGGTCGTCTTTTCAACTCTCTTGGTGAAAGATTTATGGAAAAATATGCTCCACATGCTATGGAATTAGCTTCACGGGATGTTGTGAGTCGTGCAATTATAAATGAAATCAGAGAAGGTCGCGGCGTTGGTCCAAGAAAGGATGCAGTTTTCATAGATGTCACACATCTTGGAAAAGATTTAATCATGGAAAGACTCCCTGAGCTTCGTGATTTAGCTATCACATTTTTAGGTTTAGACATGATTAAAGAGCCTATCCTTATCTCTGCTACTGCTCATTATTCTATGGGCGGCATTCCTGTAAATATCGCTGGAAATGTTCGTAAAAACAACGAAGAATTTGTCGAAGGTTTTTATGCTGCCGGTGAATGTTCATGTGTTTCCGTACATGGAGCCAACAGACTTGGTGCAAACTCAGTGCTTGAAGCCCTTCTTTTTGGTCGTTTTGTCGGTAAGACTATGGTTAAAGAGATAGATGCTATTGCATTTCGCCCCGCTACGCAGGATGATGCTAAAACAGCTCTTGGGGAACTAGATTGGATACTAACAAATAACGGTAACGAAACTATTCCTGGATTGAGAGAAGAACTCCAACAAAGTATGACCGCTAATGCCGGTGCATTCAGAACAAAAGAATCATTGGAAATCGTAGTTGCTAAAGTGAAAGAGCTTCATAAAAGATTTAAGCATATCCGCATCAAAGACAAATCAAAAGTATTTAACACTGAACTTCAAGAAGCTATAGAATTTGGTCATATGCTTGACTATTCTGCATTTATTGTTGAGAGTGCGATTGCAAGAAATGAGAGCCGCGGTGCACACTTTAGAGAAGATTTTGATACTCGCGATGATGAAAACTTCCTAAAGCATACAATGGCTTACATGGACGAAAACGGTGAGATTTCACTTGATTACATGGATGTTGTACTTGGCAAACATGAGCTTAAAGCTAGAACATACTAAGGAGAACCTATGAGTACACATAAAATTACTACACAAAAAGTAAACTTCAAGGTATTTCGTTTTAATGCAGATGAGGATTATCTTCCTTATTACGAAGATTACAACATGGAAGTAACTTCAGAAGAAGTTGTTTTAGACGTTTTAAACAGAATCAAATGGGATCATGATGGTAGTTTTTCTTACCGTCGAAGCTGTCGTCACGGTATTTGTGGAGCTTGTGCTATTAAAGTAAATGGCCGCTCAACTCTTGCTTGTAAAGAAAGAATGAACGATATGATTGATCTTTTTGGACCTGAGTTAACTCTTGAGCCGTTAAGCATCAAAAGAGCTGTAAAAGATATGATTATCGATAAGGGTGACTTCTGGGAAAAGCATGAAGCTATTCATCCTTACCTTATTTCTGATGTACAAGAACATCCGGAACATGAGCATCTTGTAACACCTGAAGAAGCTGAAGAATTACTTGAAGCAGACTTATGTATTCAGTGTGGTGCTTGTCACTATGCCTGTCCGGTTGTTGAGATAAATGATGATTTCTTCGGTCCTGCTGCATTTGCTAAAGCATATCGTTTTGAAGCAGATGTTCGAGATGAAGCACGTAATGAAAGACTACAAGAATTACATGAAGAAAAACAAGGTCTATGGGACTGTGTTAAATGTTTTGAATGTGCTGAAGCTTGTCCAAAAGATGTAAATCCAATCGATAAAATAACTAAGCTGCACCAAATGTTGTTTAAAGAAGGAATTGCAACCAGTAATGTTGCAACTCGTCATGCTGTGGCATTTAAACATTCTATCGCTAAATTTGGCGTACTTGATGAGGGAGGCATGGTTCTTTATTCTGAACGCCTTGCTATAGTCAAACATGTTCCGTTAGCACTTAAAATGTTTGTAAAAGGTAAAATTGTTCCACCTTGGAAAATTGTAAAATCGAAAAATCTTGATGAGATTCAAAAGCTTGTAAAATCTTCATCAACAGCTAAGTTCTAGGAGTAAAAGTAAATGAAAAAATTAAAATACGCACTTTTTACAGGATGTACCGCAAAACAAAGTACACCTGAGCAGATGATGTCAACTTTGGCAGTTGCAGATAAACTTGGGATTGAACTTGTTGAACTTACTGAAGCTTCTTGTTGCGGCGCTTCTCACCTGCAAGATTATGATGACTTTTTATCTTTAGTTTTAAATGCTAGAAATATTGCTTATGCTGAAAAGCATGGTTTAACTATGGTTACTATATGTAATACATGTCAGTTGAACACGGCGATGACTAAACATCGTCTAGATAACAATGCAGAACTTAAAGCTAGAGTAAATGAAAAGCTTGGAGAAGTTGGTCTAGAGTACAAAGGCACGTCAAATATTATTCACTTTTTATATGCGATTATTGATGATATCGGTCTTGATAAAATCAAAGAGATGGTTGTAAAACCACTTAGCCAATTTAATATTGCACCATTTTATGGCTGTCATAATATCCGCCCTTCTGAACTTCAAAACGAAACTCATAAAACACCGGAAAATCCATATAATCCTCGTTCACTTGATGATTTGATTATTGCATGTGGCGGTATGAATGTTGATTATGAAGAAAAAAATAAATGCTGCGGTTTTCATGTAGAGCTTCAAGCTCCTCATACATCTGCAGTTCTCGCAGGTAAAGCCGTTGCAGGTGCAATGGACGGTAATGCTGACTGGATGGTAACTCCATGTCCTCTTTGTCATTTAAAACTTGACACACAGACTAATCATCTCTCAGAAGCTGTCGGTCGTGAAGTTGCACTTCCTGTTTTACATATGCAACAAATGCTTGGTCTTGCTCTTGGATGTACAAATGAGCAATTAGGCTTTAAACACCACATTGAAAAAGTAAATTTCGTATAAATTTTACTTTATAAACATACTCTCATATTCTCGAGTTTTTACTCGGGAATCCTTCTTAAATCCCAAACAATTTTTTAAAGGTAATCCAAAATGTCAGACTCAATAGAAATTATCTCATGGAATGTAAATGGCATCCGCGCTGTAGCGAACAAGGAAGCGCTTAAATGGATTGATGAAAGAGAACCTGACATCTTATGTCTTCAAGAGATAAAAGCTCTTGAATCCCAAGTTCCTGAAGCAATGTTTGAAAAAGAATACACTGATATTTTGGTTAATTCTGCTACAAAAAAAGGCTACAGCGGAACTATGACCTGGAGTGTCTTACAAAATGACTACAACTCTACATGTAGGCATATCGATACAACGAGTGAGGGCAGAATTGTAGAAACCCATTATGGCGATATAGTTCTTTTTAATGTCTACTTTCCAAATGGTCAAAAAGATGATGAACGACTTGCACACAAAATGAAATTTTATGATGATTTCTTGATTTATTGTGAAGAGTTGAAAGAAAATGGAAAATCTATCATCATTTGCGGAGATGTCAACACAGCTCATAAGGAAATTGACCTTAAAAATCCAAAAGCCAATTCAAAAACATCAGGCTTCTTACCTATTGAACGGGAATGGATAGATAAACTGCTTGAGTCGGGATACATAGATACCTTTAGATATGTCAATGGGGATGAAGTCGATAGATACAGCTGGTGGAGCTACCGCTCAGGAGCAAGACTTAAAAATGTAGGCTGGAGAATTGACTACTTTTTCATCTCTGAAGATTTGTGTGAAAATTTGGAAGATGCATTTATACTAGACTACATTGAAGGCTCTGATCACTGCCCTGTAGGGATTAGAATCTCTATATAGCAATTTACTGGAATCGAAAAGTAAAACCCACTATCATACAAATGATTCATATAGTCATAACAGCCCAAAGATTATCATTTTTCAATGCAGTTGTTAAAAGCTCTCCTGTGTGATTGCATACAATGCCTATTGAAGTTAAAGATTCTTCTGCTTCATATTCTTGTGCACAAACTATGCAGGAGCTGAACTCAACTTTTTCTTTTATCATCTCCTTCACTTTTTCTCTTATTTGCTGATTGTTCTGAACAGATAAAATTGAAGCTCCCCAAAACATGATGTGAACTCTTTTCCAATACCCTCTTGGCAGGGCAACTCCACCGTATAAAAGTGGAAACTTTAATATTGAGTCTACATTGTCGGTTGATATTACTATTAATAAATTTTCTTTTGCCATGCTTTTTTTCCTTAATTTTTTTTATTTTGTATTTTTTATCTATATATACAGAAAAAGTTCCATTTAAACTTCCCAAAAGAGGTCTAAATTTTATTACCTGCTTCTATCTTTATGGTACTAAATAATAATCATTACTTATCTCATAACTTATTTCACACTCGCCAGACTCTTTTTTAGAATCTTCTTCATGACCATAATCCAAACCATAATCATACTCATAAACATAAGCGTACTCATGATGGCTTTCTAACTCTTCGTCTTCCCTGTCGTCAATATAAACTAACATGATAAATCCTTTTATCTATAGAGTTAATTCTCTTTATCTGTTAAATCATTAATTTGCTGATTTAAAAATGGTAATGCAGCTACTTGCTCACGCTTACTATTTAGCTCATCCAACAAATCATTATCAACAGATGTTGCCTGTTGTATACTTTTTTTTAACCAAATTATTGAGCCGACAAATACGGTTGAGAGTATTACGATTGTTATGATGCTGATTGGTTCCATTTTATGCCTTTAAGATATTTTGATAGTGTCAACTATCATTCACATGAGACTTTTCAAAATCATGATTTCAAAAATTGAAAAAAAGCGATTAAATGTTCTTCTGTAAAATAAATATACTCTTCATGTTTATTAAGTTTAATCTCTAAAAAATACATATCTCGCCATTCTATATGCTCTTTAAAACATTCTGGATGTTGCATAAGCTTATCAACTTCCATATCAATAATAAATTCATCATAAGCATAATCATCTGATGTTAATTTATTTTTAGATTTAGAAGTTAAAAAAGTTGCTTTAAAATCTCCACCATGTTTAAGAATCGAATGGCATCTAGAACATAAACATAATGAATTACTGGCATCTATCAAATTATGTTCATTCATTCTCTTTTGTTTGGTTGTCCATTCACCTCTTCCAAAATCCGTCCAAGTGAATCTTTCAAAGTGGTTTATACCTCTATTCGTTCTAAACGTATAACCACATATTTGGCATTGCCCTCGATACCACTCTTTACTTGCGAATTTGCTTTTTGTGTTTTCACTTCCAAATTTCTCCATCTTCTGGTTAGAAGCTATCTTGTTATTATCATTATATGAAATTTCTTGCTTTATTTTATTTTTTATTTTTTCAGATATAGAAGTTGAATTATCTAATGTTTCTAAAATTCTTTTGGTTTGACTTTTCTTGAAATCTTCTTGAAACTCTTTTGAATTCTTTACGATAGATAGTTCAAGTTCTCTCTCTAAATTAGAAGCTATTTCTCGTTCATGGTCTTCAATTTGCTCTGTTCCACGCTTTCTCTCATTCCTTTTTTCTTCTTCACTTTTTGGCTCTATATTTTCAGTTCTTTCTTCTTCATTATAGTCATTTTCAGAACTATTGTCTTCATCTTCTTGTTTATACGCATTATTAACAGTAGCATTATACTTTTCAGGTATTACATCAGAAATATCCAATGGAAAATTTTGTTTTACTTTAATATTTTCTTTTTTATAATAGCTTTCTTTTGAGTGGGAATTTACAACAACTTCATTGTAGAAATCTTTTATATCCTTATCACTTATAAAACCTATTATGTCTGAAATTATTTTAAATAAATCGTTTTCTTCTACAATAGATAAAACGTTGTCCTTAAAATAAAATTTTACATTTTCAACTTCAATACTAATCTTATTTACAGTAATACTAGAAATGATATCATCGTATATTTTTATTTTATTAACTGAATTAAGTTCTTTAAGTTCATCTTGTCGTTTTTCAAGTTCCCTGTATTTATCAGGAAATTTTGTAAAAAGTTTATCATAAGCAAAATCTAGCATTTTTCTAAAATCTGAAATATTACTATTTCCACTTTCTCTTCTATTTGAATGTATTATATCAATAGCACTCAAGCATTTTATTTTTAAAGTATTTATTAATTGTTCATAGTTGCCAAGTGGGTATGTTCTGTTAATTGAAAATATTTGATTTTCTAACTTTTCATCATAATTTTCAATTTCTAAATCATTAAAATAAAAACTTTCGTCTTTATTTTTCTTATCATTATCCAGAATGAAAACTTGTTCATCTTTTAAAATAAACTTTTTTGCATTTTCATAGATATTAGAACTGTACTTTCCATTTATCTTGTTGTTGTAGGACTGAACATATTTATCAAGTTCATTATTATCACTTATTAAATCATTTAAATCAATCAACAAATTAAAGTAATGATTATCTTTTCCGTTTATAGGCTTAAATTGATTAATAATTTGTCTAATATCTTTTGATTGAGAAACTTGTACGATTTTTACAAAAAATTTCTGTAATTCTTTTGGGTAATCTATAGAAAGTGTAAAAAGATCAGCATTACTTTTTTCTTCTTTCCAAGTAGTCTCTGGTGGAAAATAAGTTTTTCCATCTTTGCCATAAATTAATTTATCAGCTTTAAATTTTTGCCTTATTTTTTCTGTTGTAATAGTGTGATTTTTATTATGATCACGTAAAGTCGCTTCAGGATTTTTTTGCTCCAGATACTTATAAACTTCAATAGCTTCATTAAAGGTAAGATTTTCTTTCAAATATTTTATGAAAGGTTCTATGTTGTACTCTGACAAGAAATATTGCCTCAATGATTTAAAATATAAATCACCTATTTGCTCTTTATAATCCTCATGAAGAAAATCTATATCTAATTTATTTACTTTTTCAGAAAAGAGATTTTCTATTTTGATTAGTTTCTCATTTTGAGAATACACTTCAAAGTTCTTTATCTCTTCTATTTTTATTCCATCTTTATTATCAATACTTTTAATTATAAGCTCTAGCGCTTCAATATTTTGTTTTAAATTTAGACTTTGCTTGACATATTTGATAAAATTTACAACATCATTATCTTTTATATTTTTTTCAAAACTGAAATATTTAAAAAACTCTTTTATTTTTTCTTCATCAAGAGTATTTAAAATTTGATTATAGCTCTCATCTAAAAACTCAAAAATACTCTTATTAGTAATATATTTTTCAATTGAATCTGCATTAAACACTATTTCTGAAATATTCTGAGGTAAATAAATATTACTTGATTTACGATATTTTTTCCTATCATTGGATGAAATAAAAAACAAATCACTTTTAATTTTATATTTTTCTTCTTTTTCTAATTTACCAAAATTTTCAATAATAGATTTTGTATAATCTAATAATTTTTTGTCATTTTGCTTATCTCTCTTTTTTTCATTTTTATTAATCCAAGGCAGATACTCATTAATTATGATGTTAATAATATCTGCATCTTTAACTTTAAAAACTTTTGTAAAAAATTCTTTGTATTCTGTCTTATTAGTTAGTAATTTAAATAGCTCACTATTGAGCACTTCTAACTCTGTATCATTATCATTTGAAAAATAGATGTTCTCTGTTGCAGCTTGGAAGACCCAACTATGTGTTAGAATAAAAGGAATTTTTGAGATTCTATCTTTATTATCTTCTTGATTCTCAATCAAATAGTCTAAAATTTTTGAATAATTTTTTTGGATATCTCCTATCAAATAATTTTGCAAAATAAGTGGATATTTTGTAAAAAAGTCCAATGTTCTCTTGTTTTTATTTTCTTTTTGTTCTTCAATTATTTTTCGTATAAAATTTTCTAAAGATTTATTATTTTCATCTAAATAGTCATTTGATAAAAAATTATATTTACTAAAATCAAAATCTTTTTCTTTACATATGCTTTCTATCATAAAATTAGGTTTGTATTCAGAAGAGATATAAATAGTGTCACATAAGTACAGCTTTTTTTCATTTTTATATTTTGGCAAAATAGGAAGAGATTCTTTTACTCTTTCAAATAACTCTTTTTCAAAAGACAATGCTCGACTATCTATATTTAAATACTTACCTAAAAATTGAGTAAAATACAGTACCTCTTTTTTACTAAAATCATTTAAAGCTTTGGAGTCAAAATAATCACAAATTTTTTCAATAACTTCTTTCTTTGTAATTTTTTTTATTTGAAACTTATTAATAAAATATTGATCTAATTCAAATTTTTCATGAACTTGTTCAGATTCTTTACCAAATAGAAGCTTGAGATATTTTGTATCTATTTTTATATTTTCTTCAAATAAAATAATATTTTGTGGTTTCTGCCAAGTGTCATTTTCTGCCAATATCGTGTTGTTTGTTTTCAAATAGTTAATTATATTGGTATACAATTTTTCAATTAAAGAATTATGGCTATTACCATTTCTTGTAAAATAATTAAAATATTTTAATTTTAATTTTGTGTGATTTTTTAAAGCACTTATAATCTCATAAGAAATAAACTTTTCAATCTCGTTGAATTGCCATTTATTCCAGTCATTATCTATTGCTATATTTTCTCGTCCAGATTGCAATATAAAATCAGCTTGAATGATAAACTCTAATTCACTATGAAGTTTTGTAGGTAAAAAAGAAAAAATTCTATCTTCTTTGATTTTATTTTTATTCAAATCTGGAAAAGCAAGTATGATTTCTCTTTTAAAAACATTTTTTCGTCGACCATTTTTATCTTTAACTTCATCAAGATTTGAATCAACCTCTATACTCTTATTAAATACATAATAATGTTCAGTTATATTTTTATTTTGAATGTTTATTACATCCAATTGCTCATCTTTTTGAGATGTTTTAACTGTGTTTATTACATTTTTACCTGATTCACTGATTTTAATATTTGTAAGCTTTTTAAGAAAAAGTAATAATATTGGTTCTATATGTTTGATGCCATCTCTTAGTTTAGTAATATTTTCGTGTTTTTGATCTTTACTAAATGGTAAATATAGAGTTGTATGTGTATTGTTTTGAAACTTGAGTGGGTATTGTTTTAATATATTATCATCAATCCAATATGGGATAATATATTCAGTTGTTGTGCCACTTTCATCAAATCTATTAAAATAGAATCTATATCCATTTGAATATATTGCAGGTTTATCTGTGATTTTAAATACAGATTTAAATCCTATACCTTTTTCTCCAATATATCCTTCATTTTTTTCAATTGCTTTTGTAGATTGACCAAAAGAACAAATCGCTTTTATTTGCTCTTCATTAAACCCCATCTCATTATTAAATACAAGTAAGCCTTCATTTTCCAATTCAAATTCTAAAGAATGAGTATTTTCTATACTAATAGTGTCTTCAGCATTTTGTATCAGTTCATAAATAAAATGATTATCTTCTGCATAAATCCCTTCAGACAACTCTTTACCCATTTTTTGATATTGTGTCCACATATTTTTAATGGTGTTCTGCTTTTTATTCTTTTCTTCTAAATATTCTTGTTTTATATCATCAATTAATTTTTTTTCTATACTCATACAACAATCTCCAAACATCCTAAAACTTCAAAACTACTCTTAATCTCTTTTTGATTTTCTAGCTCTTGTATTTTCTTCTCTTTTTGAATTTTAAGATTTTCTATCTCGCCAATTCTCATTCTTTTGACATCTTCGTTGGAAAGTTTTTGTTCTAATCTTTTGACTTTTTCCATCTGCTTATCAAAGTAGTTGTTTATAGAGTTAATTTTTATATCGATTTGTCTATTTTGGTTTATAGCTTCTATAACTTTTTGTTCTTCTATGCTTTTTATAATGAGTGTTGTAGATTTTGTTTTTATCTCTTCTAGGTTTATATTTATAGTCGTTTCAGTGTGAGAGCATTCATTTATAAATTCAAAATAATCTATCTCGTCAATGAGTGCTAAATTTTTATCAAATACAATGGTTCTTATAACTGACTTATTTTTCATTTGTTTAAAATTCACCCTATAAACAACTGCATAATTATCTTTATATTTGTCACTAGAAACTATAGAATAGATGGTTTTGTGTATTTTATCTCTTGTAATTATCGAAATAATAGGATTGTTTAGATACAAATAAAGTGTTTGAAACTCATCGTTGTTGTTTGTAATAAAGCTAACTTTCAATTCTTTGTATCTGTTTATTTTTTGGAGTACTGCTCGTTCCTCTTTGTATTGTAACGCTTGAGTTCTCTTATCACTGATATTTGCTTTGAGTAGATTAAATAACTTTTTAAAATTTTCAGATGATAGTTTTATATCTCCATCTTTTAGCTCAAAATAGTTTATTTTATTCTCTTCCAGGTAATTTACAAATATTTTTTTACTTTGCTCTTGTAATGCATTGATTTTTATCGGATTTAGTAGCTCGTCATGCTTTGATTTGTAATGTATATCTTCATTGATGAGTTTTTCAACTTCACTATTTTGCTCTTTTATCTCCACCTCTTCTCTTCTTATAGCTAGTTCTTTGAGGTGTATTTTTTCATCTATCTCTTCTTGTGAAAGATGTATGAGTTCTGAGATATTGAGTTGTTTTTCTAACTCTCCCAAAATTGGTTCAAGCTCACCAACTGAATTTTCAAATATATCTAGTTTTGTGTAAAGCCTGTTTAGTATTCTATCTTCTATCGAACCAACGATACAAAGGTTAAATATGTGAAGCTTGTCAAACTTTTGACCAATCCTATCTATCCTTCCTATTCGCTGTTCTACTCTCATAGGGTTCCATGGCAAGTCATAGTTTATGACTACATTACAAAACTGCATATCAAGACCTTCACTTCCAACCTCACTTGAAAGTAAAATGTCAAAATTACCTTTCTTGAACTCTTTAATTTTGGCGAATCTCTCTTCTACAGAAAAATCACCATGGATTTTCCCTACACTGTATCCCATATTTTGAAGTTTGATTTCAAGATAATTGAGTGTTTTTTTAAAAAATGAAAATACAATCATCTGTTTTATATTTTGAGATTTTAAATCTTTTAAAATTTCTTCAAATCTTAAATATTTCGAATCATCATCTCCAATGAGCTTACCTTTCATAATAATGTCATCAAGATATTTTAGCGCCTCTTGTCTTATGTCAATATCTTCATAATAATCTTCTAAATCATCAATATCTTTTATAAAAAGTTTTCCACTTTTTTTAATCTCTTTAAAACTATCTAGTGATGCTATCATGGAAGAACTCGCCATTCGTTCAGGCATAATTGTTATAAACCCCTGTGGAGTGTCTGGATTTAAAAATTTTACCAACTCTATTACAGCGTCATAATACTCCTGTTCTTCGTTTGTAATCTCTACAATCACAGATTTTGCGCTTCTGGGAATAGAACGACCAACATCTTTCTTTTTTGTACGATTGATAATAAAACTTAAATGATCAGATTTTATCAATCTATCTATAAAATCAATTTTTTCTAAATTTTGTAAGGTTTGCAGCTTTAATATGTCACTAAATATATCTTTTAAAATTGTTGGATAGTTTTCATTGTCACTTGCATTGATAAATGATTTAATCTCTTGCAGTGTATGATTGTTTCTGATGAGTGCAATGAGCTTATGTATCACTTTATTCGGGATTAGCATCTTTTGAAAATAGTCATAATCTTTAAAATAATCTCCATCAAGTAAAGATAATACATTGAATAAATCGTTAAGACTATTTTGAACAGGTGTTGCAGTTAAGAATACAATATGTTCAGAAATGGATGTGATAAGTTCAGCACTTTCGAAAGTAGAAGTGCCATAGTTTCTCATAGTATGTGCTTCATCCATAATCAAAAAATCAACTTCAAAGAAACTGTTTTTTATACTTTTCATAACTCTTTCATCTCTCAAGGTATGATAAGAGATTATAATTTTCTCATTAATGAGCCTTGAATTGCCAGAGTTTTCAACTTCATTGATAAAATTTAAAAATTGGTTTGTTTTTTGTATCTCAAAATATTCGTCAAATCTTATGTTTAACTCTTCTTGCCATTTTAGAGTAAGTGATGATGGAACCACAATCAAAGATATTTTAAGCTCTTCTCTTTTGTCAATCTCTTTAAATATCATACCAGCTTCAATAGTCTTACCAAGCCCAACTTCATCGGCTATTAGCACACGATTGTTTTCTGAGTTTAAAAACTTGATGAGTGGCTTGTACTGGTGTGGTTCAGGCGTTAAACGGTTTGTATTGTATGAGTAGAGAATATCACTCAAAGGGTTTTTAATGCAGTTAATAAATATATTTTCTTTGAGCTCTTCAAAAGTAGATAGTTGAGTTTGTGAGGCTATGAATTCTAAATCATTTCTTGAAACTGTTTTATACTCGCCATCCAGAAGAATCTCGCAATACTCTTCAAATTCATTTAGAATCACTGTATTTTGTTTTGTTGGTTTGTAAATGGCTTTTTTCAATACTTACCCTCAATTCATAGTCAGTTGAAAACATTATATATCTTTTAATCTTAAATAACTAAAACAATTATAAAATAAAACTTAAAAATTCACAACAATTTTTCCTGACCTAACCTATATAGAGCAAAATCGTACTTTAGAGGATCATTCTTATCAAAGCCTTTTAAGGTTTCTGTTAGTTCTATGGCAGCTTGCAAGTCATAGGTTTTTCGCTCCAATAATC
>ERZ891376.98-NODE-98-length-21586-cov-6.443314_pt1 | contig 21586 bp, 18 predicted proteins | sample MGYA00520906_ERZ891376 | MGnify/ENA primary metagenome ERZ891376 (study PRJEB32303, sample SAMEA104408695) | aquatic metagenome | biome: Brackish water; feature: Chemocline; material: water | place: Baltic Sea | collected 2014-10-18T08:59:00 | depth 139 m ...
GGCGGAGACAAGTCGGCGGGTGTTTGGAGGGAGAAGACCGACTTGCCACACATCGAAACTGGTAACTTCTCTCAAAATCAGGCTGTTCCTCTGCCCTTTGAGGCTGCAATGATAGCCTATTCCACAAGGCAATCCATAGGGTTTTCGCTGTTGTTTGTGAAATTTTGCCAAAATGTACGCATATCCTACCGGTTGTTCTCCTGTTTCATCGCCTTCTGGCGTAGAGGTAATAAGCCAACGGTATGACCACCACGGTCAACACCGTCGAGAGCAACGTACCCATCATCAAGGAAATGGCCATGCCCTGGAAGATAGGGTCGAAGACCATCACGAACGAGCCGGTCACGACCGTGCCCGCCGTCAGGGCGATGGGCAAAAACCGCACCGCGCCCGCCTCGATGCAGGCCTCCTTCAGCTCCTTGCCTTCGCGCAGGCCGGCCTCGATGAAGTCGATCAACAGCACGCTGTTGCGCACCATGATGCCCGCCAGGGCGATCACGCCGATCATCGAGGTGGCGGTGAAGAAGGCGCCGAACATCAGGTGGCCGGGAATGATGCCCAGGAGCGTCAGCGGCACCGGGATCATCATCAGCAGCGGCACCGTGAAGTTCTGGAACATGCCCACGATCAGCAGATAGATCAGCACCAGCACGATGGCGAACGCGACGCCCAGGTCGCGGAACACCTCGTAGGTGATGTGCCACTCGCCGTCCCACTTCACGGCGTAATCCTCTTCCAGTCCGGGCTGCTCGCGGAAGTTCTGGCTCAGCTCCAGGCCGCTCGGCAGTTCGATGGCCGCGATGCGGTCGCGCATGTCGAGGATCGCGTAGACCGGCGACTCGAGCTGGTCGGCGACGTCGGCGGTCACGTACACCACGGGCTTCAGGTTCCGGCGGTGCCGGCTCTGGGGGATGGTCGTCTCCTCGATCACCACGATGTCCGACAGGGGGATCAGCGCGCCGGCCTCGGAATAGACGTACAGGTCGTTCAGGGCCTCCGCGCTGGAACGATCGGCCAGCGGCAGCCGCAGGTTCATGGGCACGGGTTCGGCGGCCTCGGGCATGTGGAGCAGGCCGGCGTCGTAGCCGTTGAGAGCCACCGCGAGGGTCTGCGCCGCCTGGGCCACGCTCACCCCACGCACCGCGGCGCGCTGCTTGTCGATGGTGAATTTCAGCTCTCGCATGGGATCTTCGACCCACCAGTCGATATCCACCACGCCGGGTGTGGATTCGAAGATCTCTTTGATCTGCTCGGCCACCTTCACGCGGCCCTCGTGGTCGGGACCGTAGATCTCGCAGACGAGTGTCGAGAGCACCGGCGGTCCCGGGGGAACCTCGGCGATCTTCACCGAGGCGTCGTAACGGGCGGCGATCTCCTGGATGGGTCCGCGCACGCGCTTGGCGATGTCGTGGCTCTGCTCGTCGCGGTGTCCCTTGTCCACGAGGTTGACCTGCAGGTCGGCCACGTTCGGCCCGCGGCGCATGAAGTAGTGCCGCACCAGGCCGTTGAAGTTCACCGGCGAGGCGTTGCCGGCGTAGACCTGGTAGTCGGTCACTTCGGGCACGGTGGAGAGGTAGTCGCCGATCTCGCGGGTCAGTTGGGTCGTGGTTTCGAGGGTCGTGCCTTCGGCCGTATCCACGATCACTTGGAACTCGCTCTTGTTGTCGAAGGGCAGCATCTTGACCTGCACCGTCCTTGTGAAGAACAGCAGGGTCGAAGCGCCGGTCAGCACCGTGACGGCCAGCAGCGCCATGATGCCCAGCTTCGGGTTGTCGACCATGGGCCGCATGATCCGGTTGTAGACGCGGTAGATGGCCGTGTTGTGCAGATTGTAGCCGGTCTCCTCGGCTTCGAATTCGGGGTCGTCGGCGAAGCCGCCGGTGGCGTCGAGGGCGTCGTGGTCCTTCGAGCGCAGCAGCCGCACCGCGAGCCAGGGCGTGATGGTCAGGGCCACCAGCAGCGAGAACACCATCGAGAGCGAGGCGCCGATGGGCATGGGCTTCATGTACGGACCCATCAGGCCGCGCACGAACGCCATGGGCATCATCGAGGCGATGACCGTGAGGGTCGCCATGATGGTCGGGTTGCCCACCTCCTCGATGGCCTGCAAGGCGCCGAGGAGGCTCGAACGGCCCGCCATCTTGAAGTGCCTGTGGATGTTCTCGACGATGATGATCGTGGCGTCGATCACGATACCCGTCACCAGGATCAACGCGAAGAGCGTGACCCGGTTGAGCGTGTACCCGAACATGTAGTAGATGAACAGGGTGAGGCTGAAGGTCGTGGGGATCGACAGGAATATGATCGTCGCCCCACGCCAGCCCATGGCGAAGAAGATCACGATCACCGCCAGGAAGATCGCCAAGGCCAGGTTCTGGATCAGGCCCTTGGCCTTGTCGCTGGCGGTGGCGCCGTAGTCGCGGGTCACCGTCACGTTCACGTCGGCGGGCAGCAGGCGGCCCTGCAGCTCTTCGAGCTTGTCCTTGACGGCTTCGGTCACGCGGGTCGCGTCGGCGCCCTTGCGCTTGGCGATCGAGACGGTGACGGCCGGGTACTCGCTGCCGGTGGGGAAACGGGCTACATCTATGCCGTTGCGTTCGCCGGCCGGGCCGACGCCCAGGAAGTTGTAGGTGTCGATTTCGTCGGGCCCGTCGACCACCGAAGCCACGTCGCCCAGCAGCACCGGGCGCTCCATGAACGAGCCGACGACCAGCGAGGCCACGTCCTCGGCCGTGCGCATGAACTGTCCCGCCTCCACGGCCACCTGTTCGTTGCCCTGGGCGAAGGTGCCCGCGGGCAGGGCCTGGTTGGCCATCTGCAGGGCCGGCAGGATCGACAGCGTGGTCACGTTGAACGCGGCCATGCGCTGGGGGTCGGGCTCGATGCGCAGGGTGCGCGGCCGGCCGCCGATGATCTCGACGGTCGACACGTCGGTGATGTTCTGGATCTCGCTCTTGACCTCGCCGGCGATCTGCCGCAGCTGGTAGCCGTCGTAGGCGTCGCTCCACAGGGTCAGACCCAGCACCGGCACGTCGTCGATCGACCGCACCTTGACCAGAGGCATCATCGTGCCCTGGGGCATGCGGTCGATGTTGGTGGCGATCTTGTTGTAGAGGCGCACCGAGGCGTCCTCCATGTTCGTGCCCACCACGTAGCGGGCGGTGACCATGGAGAAGCTGTGGAACGAGGCGGAGTACACGTACTCCATGTCCTCGACCTCCCACAGGATCTGCTCCAGAGGCTTCGTGATGAGGGTCTCGATCTCATCGGGTTCGGCGCCGGGGTGCATGACCATCACGTCGATCATCGGCACCACGATCTGGGGTTCCTCCTCCCGCGGGGTCAGCGAGAGGGCGAACATGCCGAGCAGGACCGTCGCGATGATGAGCAGCGGCGTCAGCTTGGAGTCGATGAAGATCTGGGACAGCTTGGTGGCGAACCCGTAGTCGCCTGCCTGTTTCGCCATGTCAGTTCACCACCCTGTCGCCCTCGGCCAGCGGCTTGGCGCTGGACAGGACGATGGTCTCGCCGCCGTCGAGTCCGGTCAGCACTTCGACGTCGTCGCCGAAGGCGTCGCCCAGGCGCACCCAGAGCAGACGCGCCACCTTCTCTCCGTCGACGACCCACAGGCCGGTCAGTTGGCCGCGCTCGTGGATCGCCGTGCGGGGCACCAGCACGCCCCGCCGCGTCCCGACGGGCACGTCCACCTTGGCGAACATGCCGGAGCGCAGGCGGCCGTCGTTGGGGACCGGCATTTCGATGTCGTAGGTGCGCGAGCCCGGGTTCGCGGAGGGGATGAGGCGGGCGACCTCGACCTCGAAGGTGGCACGGTCGAGACTGCTCACGTGGGCCGTGACCATGTCGCCCGCCGAAACGGAGTTCACGTCCTTCTCGCCCAGCCGGGCGACGATCTTCATCCGATCCATGGAATCCACGTACAGCAGCGGATAGCCGGGCGACGCCATGTCGCCGACGTCGACCATGCGCCGTGTGACGACGCCGGCCATGGGCGAGCGGATGTCCAGGTAACCCATGTGCACGTTCAGTTCGGCGCGGGCGGCCTGGGCCTGGGCCAGACCGGCGCGGGCGCGTTCGAGGCCGGTCTCGACGTCGTCGAGCTGGGACTTCGACACGGCCTTCGCCGCGTAGAGGTTGCGGAAGCGGCCGGCCATGGTCTCGGCGTTGGCCGTCACGGCCTCGGCCTCGCGGATGCCGGCTTCGACCTGGGCGCGCTTGGCCTTCATGTCCTCGTCGTCTATGGTCAGCAGCCGCTGGCCCTCGGCCACGACGTCGCCCTCGGCGACGTGGAGCTCGGTGACCCAGCCCATCATGCGCGTGCTCACCTGCACCCGCACGTCGGGCTCGACGCTGCCGACGGCCGTGACGGTCAAGGGCATGTCGCGGACGGCGGCCGTTGCGGTGACGCAGGCGACGTCCTCGCCGGCGGGGCGGACTTCGGGAGCCTTGTCGCCGCCGCAGCCGGCCAGCAGGGCCGCGCCGAGCAACACGAAGGCGGTTGCGGCGACGTTCGTCTTGGTGGTCATGGAATCGTTCCTCCTGATGGTCGTCATGACGATCACTCTCCTGCCTGCGCGGCGTCCGGCGCATAGCCGCCGCCGGCGAATTCGAAACGGGCCCGGCCCACGTTGTAGTCGTGGCGGGCCTGGACGAGGTTGCCTTCAGCCATGGTTGCGGCCGCCTGAACATCCAGGAGGTCGACCATCGAAGCCAAGCCCTCGCGATGCATGTTGGTGACGATACGTAGACCTTCGCGGGCGGCGGCGACGGCGTCGCCCGCCACTGCGAACTTGCGGGCCGCGGCGTCGACGTCGTAGGCGGCCTGACGGGCTTCCACACGGGCCTGGCGCAGCTGGAAGTCGTGCATGTAGTCGGCTGCGCGGCTCTGGGCGCGGGCTTTTTTCACGCCACTGATATTTTCGAGTCCCGAGAAGACATCCCAGGTGGCGTACACGCCGAACGTCCAGCTGTCGGCCTCGTTGCCGAACAGCTCGTCGTGGTGGAACCAGTTCTTCTCGGCCTGCAGGTTCAGGTGCGGCACCATGGCGCCGCGGGCGACCTTCGTCATGTGCGAGGCGGCCTGGGCCTGTTCGCCGCTGGCGACGACGTCGCTGCGCAGGCCGATGCCGTCGAGGCTGAGCGTCGCGGCGAGATCGAATGGAACATCACCGGCGGCGCCGGCCGCGGCCGCGGCCACGGGCAGGTCGGTGCTCACGGCCGTGAGCAGCTTGATGTGTTCGCCGGCGATCCGTCCCATGTTCTGCACTTCGATCAGCTGCTGCCGCAGCGCGTCGCGGTAGACCTTCGCCTGGAGCAGGTCGGCCTCGGTGACCATCTCGTTGTCGAACATGGCCTGGGCTCGGCTCACGTGGCCGTCGGCCGAGGCCAAAGCCTCGGTCATCACCCTAGCGTAGGAGGTCGCCAGCACGAGGCCCTCGTAGGCCTGCACGGCGTGGAAGCGCACGGTCTGCTCGGCGCGTCGGTGCTGTCCGGCCGCGGCGCGGCCCATGGCGTCGGCGGCCTTCTTGCCGTAGAGGGCCATGCCGCCGTTGAACACGGGCTGCTGCAGCTTGACCTGCATGATGTTGGTCTCGTTGGTGCCGGGATAGTTGAGCAGGTCGCCCTGGGGCGGCGGCGCCGCGCCCACGGTCATCGGCGCCGAGAAGTCCATCTGCGCGGCCCTGCGCTGGTTGAGCTTGAAGCCGAAGCTGTACAGGGCGTCGTTGGAGCGGATCCTGAATGTTCCCAGGGACAGCCGGGGCAGGAAGCCGCGCCAGGCGCCGAGGGCGTCCGCGTCGGCGGCGTCGGTCATGGCGCTCGAGGCCTTGAGCATCTCGTTGTGGGCGAGGGCTGCGTCGATCACGGCGTCGCGCGCCACGAAAAGGGTGTCGTTGCGGACCGTGCCGAGATCGGCGAAATCGGCCGTCGACGCAGCGGCGAGAAGAGGCGCCGCGGACGCCGTCAGGGCGATCGCCAGGACCAGGGTCCGGACCATCGTTCCATCGCTACGCATATCGGTTCCTTTCATGCGGATCAACCACAGCTGTTTTCGTTGGATTCGGGCAGCCCGGCCTTCTTCAACATGGTGATCATCGGACACCAGTCGGTGAATGCGGACTGGAGCAGGTTCAGACCGACGAACGCGGTGAACCAGAGCCAGTTGGGGCTGACGTAGTGGGCGAGGATGAGGCTCAACAGCACGAAAGAGCCTGCCACCATTCGGAGAACGCGGTGAATGGTCATGACAAGTGCCACCTTTCTTCAGGACCAGTTGCGGAATGACAGTCAATCAGTTTCGCAGATAAATATATCATGATCATCGATTCTGTCAAGATCATTTCTCGAGACGGATTGCCGCGGCTCCGTGGTCGATGTATCGTGGCGAAGACGGAGGAGGCTAAAACGATGTCCGATAAGCTCAGGACACTGTATCTCGTCAGCCCCCGCGGCTTCTGCGCCGGTGTTGAACGAGCGATATCAATTGTGGATCAAATGCTCGCTCGTGTCGAGGGTCCGCTCTACGTTCGCAAGGAGATCGTACACAATCAGGCGGTTGTAGAGGACTTTCGCAGTCGTGGGGTCGTGTTCGTTGAAGAGCTGGACGAGATCCCTGCCGGCGCAGCGGTCGTGTTCAGTGCCCACGGGGTTTCGCCTGCGGTCCGTGAAGAAGCCAATAAGCGCCGTCTTCAGGTGGTCGATGCCACATGTCCTCTTGTCACCAAGGTCCATAAGCAGGTCGTCAACAACGCAGCTAAGGGCCGGCATATCGTGTTGATCGGTCATGAAGGTCACGACGAAGTGGTGGGCACGATGGGCGAGGCACCCGATCACATCTCTCTGGTGACCAGTGAGGCCGATGCGGCATCGTTGAGTCTGCCCGCCGACCGCGAGGTGTACCACGTGACTCAAACCACCTTGAGCGTCGACGAGACGCGTGGGATCGTCGAGGAGCTGGAGCGACGCGTGCCCGATCTTCTCGGACCCGCCAAGAGCGACATCTGCTACGCCACCCAGAATCGGCAGGATGGTGTGAAGCACATGGTCGATCGAGGAATCGACCACCTCATCGTGGTGGGCTCGAGCAACAGCAGCAATTCAAGGCGGCTCTGCGAAGCGGCCGAGCGCAACGGCGTGAGCGCCAATCTCGTCGGTTGCGTCGACGAACTGGATATGGACGAACTTTGCCAAAAGGTTAACATAGGCCTGACCGCGGGGGCTTCGGCACCGGAATACTTGGTGCAGGGTATTGTCGATCGTTTCCGGACTGAGGGTTGGGTGATTGAGGAACTCACTGTCATGCAGGAAGATGTGAAATTCGATTTGCCGATCGAATTGAGATCTCAATCGTCTGATTAGTTGCTCAGCAAGGGGGTTGCGAAGCAGATTGACTTTGACAGCCCTCCGACGTCCGTCTATGTTGAAATCCGATTCCAAGTTCTGCCATAACCTGCCGCCGCAACGCTTTCTGTGAGGTTGAGACGTGGATAAAAAGCTCTACGAGATGCAGGCCGAACTCTGCAAGACCCTCTCGAATCCCAAGCGTCTGGAAATTCTGGACATCTTGAAGGAAGAGGGCGAGATCTGCGTCAACCTGCTGGCCGAGCGTCTCGAGATCCCCAAGGCCAACACCTCCCAGCACCTCGCGGTGCTGCGCCAGGCCGGCGTTGTCAACACACGCAAGGACGGCATCAACGTCCACTACTCGCTGCGCTCGCAGAAGATCACCGAGGCGTGTTTCCTTACGCGTGAGATCCTGCTCGAGCGCCTGGAGGACCAGGCGGGGTTGACGGATCTGATCAAGCGGCAGGACTGACCGCTCACTCCCTTTGTTGCAGTGCGATGGCCCGGCGTCTCTGGATGCCGGGCTTCGTCGTAGGGTGCTCGTGGGTGAAACGGTGACAGGCGCTGCAGAGAGTCGTGAGGTTCCGAGGCTCATGTTTTCCCCCGGCGCTCCGGGGAATGATGTGATTGACTTCGAGGAACCGTGTTGCTGGACAGCCGGGCGTGGTGCAGCGATGCCGATCGCGGGCGAGAACAGCACGCCGGATCGCCGGCGGGATGGTGGAGCGATTCGAGACCGTGCGATCCGAGGAGACCTGGACGGCATCGCAGCTCATCGCTTCGGCCGTGGCCGTCGCGACCGGTCGGTTGTCCACGATCATCGTGTTGCAGCGATCACATCTGTAACCGACGATTTGGTAGGGAGCTGCCGATGCCTCACGTGTTCTTCCCCTCTCTGCTAATCCCGCGACACCTTCCAGTAGGAGTTCCGCACGCGCCTCTCGGCGTCCCTGCTTCCGTAATCGCGCGAGGTGGTGCTGGACGCTGCCGTGACCCATTGTTCTTCCGTACGCGGGGTCGCCACGGCCGTGATGGTTCGGGCCTTGGTCCAGCTCAGGCGGCCGTCATCCAGAGCGGCCCGTGTGACCGGCAGATCGTCGAGAGCGCGGGCAAGGCGTAGGAACTGACGGGTCATCGCGAGCGAGAGGCCGAGGCCTTCGGTGCCGTAGAGCTCCATGGAGGCGTAACCGAGTGGTTTATGGAGTTCGTCGCGGAGAACACGGGCGAAGAGTGTGACGGCTGACTGTTCGGTGCAGCGGAGGCGATCGAGGGCGTTCACGAGGTCTGCGTGAATGCGGTAGGCGTTCGTCGGCATGGTCGATAACCGTTCCGGGAGGGAGCGTTCAGTCAATGTAGTTGATTAACGCACTTGTATCAAGTAATATTCTTGATCTCCGTGTGATCGCAGGACATCGACACGTCACCTCCCATCGCGCACGGTGATCTGATAAGATGCGCATCCAGGGAAGCGAACCCCGACCCAGCCCGAGAAAGGCCCCCATGACCGGCTCGATCATCATCGTCTCCGCCATCGCCCTGCTGACCGGCCTCACGATCGGCTGGCTCGTCGCCTCCGCCCGCGGCCGCGCCGAGGCCGCCCGTCTGCACGCCGAGCTCGATGCCGAACGCCGCGTCGCCGCCGAGAAGATCGCTGCCGTCGAGAAGGCGGCCTCCGACTCCCGCGACATCTTCAAGTCCGTCGCCGCCGATGCTTTGAAGGACAACAGCGCCGCCTTCCTGCAGCTGGCCCGCAGCGAGTTCTCGAAGGAACAGGCCACGGCCAAGGGCGAGCTCGAGAAGCGGGAGCAGGCTGTCGAAAACCTGGTCAAGCCCATCAGCAAAACCCTCGACGAGCTGCGCGAGCACGTGACCGCGGTGGAGAAGGAACGCAAGGAAAGCACAGGCGGGCTCAACCAGCTCCTCACTTCGCTGCGCGAGGATCAGGCGCGGCTGCAGGGGGAGACCAAGAACCTCGTCAACGCCCTGCGCAAACCGAGCGTGCGGGGCCAGTGGGGCGAGATGACCCTCAAGCGCATCGTGGAGCTGGCCGGCCTGAAGGAGCACTGCGATTTCACGACCCAGGCCCATGTGAGCGGGGAGGATCAGGCCTACCGTCCGGACCTGGTGGTCCACCTGCCGGCCGGCAAGCAGCTCGTCGTCGACGCCAAGACGCCGCTGGACGCCTACCTCGACGCCCTGCAGACCGACTCGGAGGCCGAGGCCGCGGCCCACCTGCAGCGGCACGCCCGTCATGTGCGCGACCACATCAACGTGCTGGGTCTGAAGTCCTACTGGGAGCAGTTCCCCAACACGCCCGAGTTCGTGGTCATGTTCCTGCAGAACGAGGCGTTCCTCTATGCGGCCCTCGAGGTGGACCACACGCTGACCGATTACGCGGCCGAAAAGAAGGTGATCATCGCCACGCCCACGACCCTGATCGCCATCCTCAAGAGCGTGATGTACGGCTGGCGCCAGGAAGCCCTGGCCGAGAACGCGAAGAAGGTGAGCGAGCTGGGGGCGGAGATGCATCGCCGCATCTCCGCGTTCCTGGGGCACATGACGCGCGTGGGCAAGGGGATCGACGGTGCGCGGGAAGCCTACGACAAGGCGGTCGGGGCGTTGGAGCGGCGCGTGCTGCCCCAGGCCCGCAAGTTCAGTGAGCTCGGCGTATCGGTGAAGAGCGAACTCGAGGCGCCCAAGGAGATCAACGCCACGGTCCGCAGCCTCGATGTTCCCGAGCTGATCGAGGAGAGCGAAGAGGCCTGAGTCCCCGGCAGGCAAAGCGACGGCGGCGCCCCTCCCGGGAGCGCCGCCGTTCTGTTTCCCCGCCGAACCCTTGTCAGGAGATGATCTGGAGGATATCCAGAGCCGCTGTCGTCTCGGCCATGATCTCTTCCTTATGCATCAAGGTCTTTTCGATGGTGATGTTCAGCTCGCGCAGGGCGGCGGGGTCGCAATCCGCCGACACCATGCTGGCCGGAGCGCCCATCCCGAACTGGTAGGCCAGGTAGTTGGACAGGTTGATCAGGGCCACCATGTCCGGATACGAGGCGCCCGGGCTCATGGTGTGATGGAACTGGACCGCCTCGACCAGGTTGGGCGGGAAGTTCCAGCTGCGCAGCACGGCCTTGGCCAGGGTGCTGTGATTCACACCGAGCAGCTTTTCTTCGGCTGCGCTCCAGGTGACGCCGTTGTCGAGGGCGTAGCTGCAGACCTCGTTGAAGTCGTTCTCGAAGTACTTCTTCATGATCAGCTTGCCGACGTCGTGGAGCAGCCCGCATACGAACGTTTCTTCCTGCTGCTTGATGCCGACCTTGTGCCCCAGGACCTTCGCCGCACTGGCGGTGCACAGGCTGTGTTTCCAGAATTCTTCGATGGGGAATTTGTTGTCGTCGGTGCAACCCGACACGTAGTCGAACACGCTGATGGCCAGCGCCGCATTGCGCACCGTCCGGAAGCCCAGGATGACCATGGCGCGGCTGATGGTGGTGATCTCCTTCTTGTAGCCGTAGAAGGCGGAGTTCACCAGCTTCAGGATCTTGATGGCCAGGGACTGATCCTTCGAGACGATCTCGGCCAGCTGTGGTACCGAGACGTTGGGATTGCTCATTTTGCTGAAGAGCTGCTGGTAGACGATCGGAAGCGTAGGTACTTCCTTCACGACCAGCTTGAGGTCCCTCGGGTTGATGTTCTTCAAAGACAGCGTAGAGGTCGACAAGGGGTTTCCTCCTGAAACATGATTCCAGATCGACGCCGTTGCGACCGTTCCTCCATGAGCCGGCGTCCATACCCTGTATCGGCGATGATATTGGTGTCTTGAGAGTCGAATGCTGGAAATTATCGAATGATCAGATGGGGTTCACCGGGGGAGTGCTCGTGCACCGATCCGATGTGGGCGGCGCAAGAGGCCCCGAGTTCGAGGGCCAGGTCCCTGAATTCCTCGATTCGGTCGACGGGGACCGCGATGAGCAGTCCACCGCTGGTCTGCGGATCGTTGAGCAAACCACGGGAGGCGTCGTCGAGGGACTCATCGTAGGCGATGCGGTCGCGGGTGTAGCCGTGGTTGGATTTGGTGCCGCCGCAGGTATGGCCTTCGCCGCAAAGACTTACTGCGTCGGGCAGCAGGGGCAGGGCGGCCATCTCGACCTCGAGGCGGACACCGCTGCCGGTGGCCATCTCAAGGGCGTGGCCCGTAAAACCGAATCCGGTGACGTCAGTGGCGGCATGGGCCCCGGCGGCGGCCAAGGCGGGCCCGCACGAGTTCAAGGCTCGCATGGTGGCGATCAGGGCCCGGGCATGTTCGCCGTCGGCGGGCAGGGCGCCTTTTTTGAGAGCGGCGGCCAGGGCGCCGGTACCCAGGGGTTTGGTCAGCAGCAGGGCGTCGCCGGGACGGGCCGTGCAGTTGCGCAGCATCAGCGCGGGGTCGACCAGACCCGTCACAGCGAGACCGAACTTCACTTCGGCGTCGCGAACGGTGTGGCCGCCGGCCATCGCGACGCCGGCTTGGCGGCACACCTCGGCGGCGCCGCGAAGGATCTCACCGATGACCTCGGTCGGCAGTTCGTTCTCGGGGAAGCCGCAGAGGTTGAGGGCCATGATCGGTCGGCCGCCCATGGCGTACACGTCGCTCAGGGAGTTGGCCGCGGCCACGGCGCCGAAGTCACAGGGGTCGTCGACGACCGGCGTGATGAAGTCGACTGTGGAGACGATGGCCTGACCGTCGGGAAGCAGGTAGACGGCGGCATCGTCCGCCGTTTCCCAGCCCACAAGGAGCTCGGGCCCGCGGGTGACGGGCAGCGTCTTGAGAATTGAGTCCAGACCCTCCGGACTGAGCTTGGCCGCTCAGCCGGCGCTCTTGGCGAAGCGGGTCAGGTAGATCTTCTCGCCGGGCAGCATGTCACCTCCTTCCCTCGCGTCAGAAATTGAACGAGTCCATGAACACGAAGGCCGTACGGTCTTCGTCCGTGCGGGCCGCCTCGAAGCGGAACACATGGTCGGAAATGCCCAGATGAATGCCGGCACCGAAATCGTGACGGGTGACGCCGGTGATTTCGTCGAAATCGGCCGCGCCCATATCGCCGAAGATGTGCAGACCGATGGCGACCACCTTGCCGTCGGCCGAGATGGGCATCAGGAAGAGAGGCCAGCGATATTCGGCCGACAGCAGCCAGCCTTCTTCGGCTTCGAGCTGGGCGTATCGATATCCCCGCAGATTTTCAGGGCCGCCCCAGAAGAGCATGTCTTCCGGCGGCACATGACCGTTCACTTCACGGCCCCAGGCATGGACGGCGATCACGTGCTCCCATGGCAGCGATATGAATTGGCTCAGATCGGCGACGAGTTCCGTGAATGAGGGAAAATCGTCGCTGTCGTGATGCGTCGCGGTGAGGCGGTGGTAGCCGCCTGCGGTGGGGTACCAGGAGATATCCCGAGTGTCCAGACCCAGGGTCCCCGAAGTGGACCAACGATTGCGCGTGCCGGCGGCCCAGGTGATCGGGGCGCCGTCGAACAGACCTTTCTGTTCGAACGATCCGCGTGCGACGCCGACCTCGACGAAGGCCGCACCGCGCGGAGCCCAGCGCAGCCTGAGGCCCGTGTTCCAGTTTCGATGGTCAAAGTCGCGGTAGACGAAGGGCGCGTTTTCCCAGCGGGCGTCGACTCCCAGCGAGAGCCCCTTGACGGTGAAGAGCCAAGGGTGGACCCAAGAAAATTCATAGCGGTGGGAGCGGTGCCAGATGCCGGAGAAGGATACCTTTTCACCTCGGCCTCCCAGGTTGATGTCGTAGGCGCGGAGGCCGAGCAGGATGTCGTAGCGACGGTCGTAGTCGATGATCGGATAGCCGCGAGTGGTGCTGTCCTCCTCGACAGTCAAGGTGACGGGCACCACGTCCAGCGAGTCGTCCATGGAGATGTCGACGAAAGCGAACCAACCGAGGTCCTCGAGATGCTCCCAGGTGGCGTCGACCTGATCGAAGTCGAGAGGGTCGCCTTCGTGAAAGAACATCTCCAGGAGGATGAGGCTGGTGGCGGTGGAGGAGTTGCCTTCGATGGTGATGGGTCCGATGACCTGGTCGGAAAAGAAATCGTCGTGGTCCGCGGCGACGGCCGGCGTGGACAACAGCAAGAGCATCACGATCGACAGGCAGCGGTTCATTCCTCGACGTCCCCCCATGATGGCCGTAGTGCAGAGGCTCCGGAGCGGACCGGAGCCTCAGGCTGGGACAATCTAGCATGGGGGTTGCGGAGGGGGCAAGGCGAGGGGTCAGGTGTTCATGCGAAAGGTGTGACCGGTGCCGGTTCATCCTCGGAGATGTTGGCGATGCTCCAGGTCACGCAGCGCAGGCCGTAGGGCGAGATGTCTTCGTCGAGACAGTTGCGGGGAAGCTGTGCGGCCCGCTCGGCAAGGGAGTCGGGGCCGGCTCCGTTTTCGTCGACCGTAGGCGTGGTGGTCGTCATCCGGATGGCGAGGAACGTGGGCAACAGGTGTGCGAGCGCATCGAGACAAATATCCTCTCCGGTTCCGTCACGATCGCGCAGGAAGGCATCGTAGAAAAGTGTGGGGTAGGTGACCAGCACCTCGAATACGCCGCTGGCCAGACGGGGCCCCGGGGCGAAACCGGTGGCCGGGCGGATCGGGATGTACTGATGCCAGGGAACCGACAGCGTGCGGTCGAGATGAAGGAAATACAGCATGCTTTCGATAGGGAGGCCGTTCTGACCACCGACATCGAGGGGATGAAAACCGGGCCAGAGACAGCGACTGAGTTCACCTCGTACGGACAGCAGGGCGATCTGGCCCTCGTCGAGGACAAGATCCATCCCCGTACCCGCCAGGAATGCCAGGTCGAGCGGCCCCTGGACCACACCCCCTTCGGGCGCAACCGACCACGGCGTGCGGTTGTTCGGAGTGGGTTTCGTCTCCCAACAGTGGGGATTCCGGTACATCATACTCACACTCAAATGTCCTCTTCGTTGGACTCGATGTGCGAGTCGAAACCCCTGAACTCAGATTCCCAGCCCAGGCCGAGCTGATTGTTTCGGTTTTCGGCCAGATCGAGGAAGTGGGCCAAGCAGGCGGCCATGGTGGCTGCTGTTCTGTCGAAATGTTCCTGGTCGCCACAGAACATGCTCGAAGTGCACATCCACATGTGCTCGAGAAGCATGATGAGCTGCCGGTCTAGATCGTTGAGCAGAGGAATGCAGACGTCGGGCTCGTCGACCAGGCGGATCACACCGGTGCGGTTGAGCAGCCTGAGGATGGTGGACAGGTCGTCCGTCATCAGATCGATGATCTGATGCTGCTCCTGAGTCAACAGGTGCGGTCGCTGTTCAGAGCCGTCGAGAAGCCGCTGTCCCATGGATTCGAGTTGTCGCCCAAGGGCGAGGCGGAACGATGTTTCGTCGGCGTTGGCGGCGTGCCGTTTGAAGTAGGTGTAGTAGTGGGGCATGGAGGCGTAGAGGTTCACCATTCCCATGTGCGTGATCGTGGCGGCCTGGACCATCGATACCCCTCCCTGCTGGGGTCCGCCGAAGTGGTGAGGGCGAACCCGCGGTTGTGCAGCCCCGTTGCAGGGGCCGTTCCGTCGTCGTCCTGTATATCGGCAGTAGAGGGGGGTGCTTGAGGGGCTGTCTGGCGAGAAATCGTCGTTGTCAGACTGCGATCACCGGATTGGTGAGGGTGCCGATGCCTTCGATGGAGACTTCGACAACGTCGCCCGGCTGCAGGAAGCGCGGCGGATCGCGGAACACGCCCACGCCCGCGGGCGTGCCGGTGGAGATGATGTCGCCGGGCAGCAGGGTCATGTGCCGGCTGATGTGGGCGATCAGTTCGTCGATGGGGAAGATGAGCTGGTCTGTGTTGCTGTGCTGGAGTATCTCGTCGCCGATCGAACCGGTGATCTGGAGGCCGTGGGCCAGGGGCGGCAGTTCGTCGGGCGTGACGATCCAGGGCCCGCAGGGGCCGCCGGTGTCGATGCTTTTGCCGCGGAAGAACTGCTTATCTGCGTATTGGGCCTCGCGGTCGGAGACATCGTTCATGCACATGTAGCCTGCGATGTGACTCTCGGCGTCGTCGCGGTCGATGCGGCGCCCGGCCTTGCCGATGACGACGGCCAGTTCCGCTTCGGCATCGACCTGGGTCAGGTCGTCGTCCAGGGCAATGGGTCCGAGGTGTGCTTGGAGGCAGGTCATGGCCTTGCTGAAGAACATGGGCGCCGCCGGCGGCGTCTTGTTCTGTTCTTCGGCATGGTCGCGGTAGTTGAGTCCGACGGCCATGATCTTCGGTGGGGAGACGATGGGCGGCAACAGGGGGTACTTGCCCATGCGGAACATGGGCACGCCGTCGATGATGCCTGAGGGTTCGTGCCAGCGATCGGCAAGTTCGTAGATGTGTTCCATGTGGCCGAACAAGTCGTTCCACAGGCGGGGCAGCGACGGATCGGCGGCGATCAGGTCGAGGCAGATCGTCTCGGTCAGGGCGACGCCGGGGCGCGGCCCTTCCGGGTGTCGGAAGGTGATGAGTTTCATGGTGGCCATATGGTAGGAAAAGGTCGGGACGATGTCCCGACCTTTTCCGTGTGGGTGTGTGAAATCCGTTGGCCGACTTGCGCTACTTGACTTCGACCCGGCGGGCCACGGCCGTCTCGTTCTTTGGCAAGGTGAGCACGAGCAGACCGTCGTTCAGAACGGCGCTCACGTTCTCGCGGTCGATACCACGCCCGATCTGGAAGGTGCGCCGGTAGTTAGCCTTCTCTCCGCGTTCACCGCGCAGGAGGCGGTAACCCTCGGCCGCCGAGTCGCTGCGCTTGGCGCTCACCGAGAGAGCCTCGCCGTCGATTTCAATCTCGAGATCCTCGCGGTTGACCCCGGGGAGATCCATCCTGATGATGTAGTCTCGTTCGCCTTCGAGTATGTCGGCGCGAGTAGTGAAGCGTGGTGCGGCATGCTCGTTACGGACGGAACAGGCGGCGGGGGCGAACAGGCTGTCCATGAGATGGCTGAAGGGCATCACGGCGGTGGTCATGGTGTTTTCCTCCTGGTCGATCGTAGTCTCTTGGTCGAGGCCGTCAGTGCGACGGCGCGTTGATCCCTTGGTCGCTCCCCTTAATCCAAGGTCCGTGCCAGGTGCACGATGGTCGGCGTCGGTTGCCGAAGATGGTTGTATTCAATGGAGATACAGAGTACTCTGGCCAGGAGCAGATCGATTGCGACGCACTGATACTGACAATACTGTCATGACGATAAGGCGGCTAATCTGACATGGATTTCATTTTTCGGACACGATGGCGGTGGGCTGTTGTTGCGGTCGCAATCGTTGCTGCCGGTCCGTCTACGGCGACAGACCCGATCCTTCCCCTTCATATTGGTGAAATCAAGATTGTCATGACCGACCTATATGGTGAAGCCGACCTGCAGGAAGCAGGAAAGCTGGTCGGGATGATCTATCGGACCATGAACACCCTCCATCCAGGAACCAGAGGCCATGTCGTGCGACGGGAGCTGCTGGTGAGCGAAGGGGATGTCTATGATCCCGCTCTTCTGGAAGAGACCGAACGCAATCTGCGCTCTCTGGGTTTTTTGACCAACGTGAGCGTGGCTGCCGTCGACACGCTGGACGACGGTTCGGTGTCGGTAGAGGTGAGGGTGCAGGAGACGTGGTCGCTGTCCACGCACCTTTCCTACTCCCGCTCCTCCACATCCGACCGTTGGACCGCCCTGCTGAGCGATCGCAATTTCATGGGATATGGGGTGAAGCTCGAGGCCGGGCTCGGTCAAGACGAAGACAGGGACTGGCAGCATCTCGGCTTCCAGAACCGGCGTCTGCTGGGAATGCCTCTCGAACTGGCCGTGGCCTCCATCGATCTGAGTGACGGCTATACGCGCCGGGTGCAACTTTCCCGTCCCCAATACGCCCAGGATGACCGCTGGAGCTGGACCATGTTGGCCTGGGACAACGTGTTCGCGCCGCGCTACTATCTGAGCCGCGGCTCAGCAGCGGCGGCGAACCTGGCGCGGCTTTACGCATCGCCCTCCATCCTCCGCGAAGGAGTATCCGCCTCCTGGCTGATCCGCCTTTCCCCGGAGGGCCGGGGGCGACTTTGGCGGGCCGGAGTGGGAGCAATGACCGAACGGGTCGACTTCGATCTCGACGGACCCATATCTTCCTCGGACGAGTTCGACCTCGCTCCCGATGCTTTCCAGGCCGCCGCCGGACGCCCCTTGCTTCGAGAATCGGGGCGGACTGCTCAGGTCTATCTGCAGTTCGAAACCCTGGGTCGGAACTGGACCAAGGATCGGTACGTGTTGCGTTATGGTGTCGAGGAGGACATTCTGCTCGATCCCTATCTCTGGCTGAGGGCCGGCCCCGCGCTGGGGGCTCTCGGCAGCGATCACGAACGGCTGATCCTCGAGATGGCCGGCCAGGACTGGTCGCAGCTCGCGGGCGGATGGTTGTTCACGAAGTTTGCGGGCCAAGGAGCCGTGGGCGGTCCGTCCGTAAGCTGGCACGTCGTGGACCTGGCGTCGGGCTGGCATCGCAAGGGTTTGGGGGGATTGAATCGCATGTGGGTGGAGGGCGCCGTAGGGCGGGACATCTTTGGAACGAAGGTGCCGGTCCTTGGTTTGACACGCGGCCTGAGGACTCTGGAGTATGACGGCATGGCTGGAGATCGCCTGCTGCGCTGGAACGTCGAGCACGCACACTTGGTGTCCAATGAACTGTTGGGCTTCTATCACCTGGCGGTGGCAGGATTCTATTCCGGTGGCGCCGCCTGGTGGACCGATGAACCCGCGTCGCGCCGTCAAGTGCGGCAGGAAGCCGGGGTCGGTCTGAGATTCGGTCCGACCCGCTCCTCCCGTGCCGAAGTTTCAAGGCTCGACTTGGCCTGGCCCCTCGACGGATCCAGCGGTCCGCGTCTGACCGCCGCCACTGGCGGACATTTCTAGAGAACGGAGTCGACCCTGCCGTGAAAGCCTCTCGCTTCGTGGTCAAGAACACGGCCTTGTTGTCCATCGGACTTTTCTCCGGACGACTTCTGGGCTTCTTCATCTACAGGCGCCTGACCGGTCTCGAAGGGGCGGCGGGAACGGGCATCTGGGCCGCCGCCGTAGACATCACCAGCATCCTCATCGTGGTGTCGAACTTCGGGCTGGGGACGTTGATCACCCGTGAGATCGTCAAGGCCAGGGAGCGGACTGCGGATCTGTTCTGGGCGGCGTTGAAAATCCGGCTGACCTTCGGCATGGCAGCGTACGGGCTGATTCTGGTCTATGTCTACGCTACCGGCTTCGAATCCCTGATCCGCGGCGCCGTGCTGGTGATGGCTTTGGGAGTTTTCATCGAGTCGGCGGCCATGGCCTGCGACTCGGTGCTCCAGGCCCACGAGAAGGTGCAGTACCAGACCTACAGCCAGCTGCTCAGCGCTGTCGTGTACTTCGGCCTGGCCTGGCTCTGGCTCGATCAGGGCCATGGCGTGATGGGAGTGCTTTGGGCCAACGTTGCGAGTCGCATGGCGCGACTGCTGCTCATCGCGCCGCTGATGGCCCGGACGACCGACAATTGGCGCGGTACCGGCAGCGCCGACGTGAGCACGCGTTGGCTGATGAAGCTGGCGCTGCCGGTGTTCCTGGGCACGACCTTCGGCCAGATCGCCTACAAGATCGACACGGTGATGTTGATCGAGATGCTCGGCGAGTCGGCCACGGGGATTTACAACGCGGGCCATCGGGCCCTCGATCTGTTGATCATGGTGCCCGCCCTGTTCGCAACGGCCTTGTTTCCCGCCCTGCAGCGGTATCGTGAGACCGGAGAAAAACCTCTTGAAGACGTTGCGCGCATGGCGTCGCGGGCGATGCGGTATCTGCATCTGGTGATCTTTCCGATCACCGTCGTCTGTGTGCTGGGAGCCGTGCCCTTGGTGCGGTTGCTGGCCAAGGGCGACGAATTCGCGCCGGCAGCCGGCGTGTTCCGCATCGTGATCCTGGGGCTGGTGCTCAACGCCGCCAACACCGTCTACAACCGGGTGCTGCTGGCTATGGGGCGCGAGAAGACCTTCATCCGGCTGGCGGCCACGGTGATGGTGGTCAACGTGGGTCTCAACCTGCTGTTGATCCCATGGCTGAAGTGGAACGGGGCGGCCATCGCCACCCTCGCCAGCCAGATCGTGAGCCACATTCTGCATCGTCGCTACATCCACTTCACCGGGATCTACATTCCCTGGATGCGGGGGCATCTGGGTGGATCGGCGGCCCTGCTGTCGGCCTGGGCGGTCAGCGTACCGCTGCTGAATGCCGCGGTGCCCGGTTGGGACGTGACCTGGACCCATCTGCCTCAGAACAATTGGGCGGAGTTCGTGGGCGCCCTGGCGGTGACGGGTGTGATCTATGTGGGAGCGCTCTTTGCGTTGAAAGTGCTAGGGCGTGAGGATTTGCAGATGATCAGGGAGTTGCGCAACGGCGGCTGATCCGGAAGCCGCCGCCGTTGATGATGAGCGTGATCCTCGATATCACTGGCATACCGGACATACTTGGTATTTAATGTTCAGGTTCCCCGCAATCAGATCAATGAGGCAGAGGAGGGCAGCGCATGAGCGCACCGTTCGAGATCCTGGGCACCGACCATGTGGGCTTCATCGTCGGCAACGCCAAGCAGGCGGCCGTCTATTATCAAGAGCGCTTCGGCTTCGAACCGGTGGCCTATAAGGGCCTCGAAACCGGCAGCCGCGACCGCACGTGCTGGGTTTTGCGGCAAGGCAAGATCACCCTTGTGCTGCAGACGCCCATGACCCGGGACCACGCCGACATCGCCCACCTCGCCAAGCACGGTGACGCCGTGCGCGATCTGGCCTTTCTCGTGGACGACGTCCGCAAGGCCTGGGAAACCACCACGGCCCGCGGCGCCGTATCGGTGATGGAGCCCACCGTGCTCGAGGACGAACACGGCAAGGTCGTGCTGGCGACCATCGCCACCTACGGCGACACCCATCACAGCTTCGTCCAGCGTGACGGCTACCGTGGCGCATTCATGCCGGGGTACGAATCCTATACGGCGAACAAGCCGGCCGTATCGGCGGGCCTGGAGTTCATCGACCACGTCGTGGGCAACCAGGGCGACGGCGAGATGGAGCAGGTCGCTACCTGGTATGAAAACGTGTTCGGCTTCCACCGCATCTGGACCATCGACGACAAGGATGTGTCGACCGCCCATACATCGTTGCGCAGCGTCGTGGTGGCCAACGAGAACGAATACGTGAAGATGCCCATCAACGAGCCCGCCGACGGCCTCAAGAAATCGCAGATCCAGGAGTACGTGGAGGCCAACTACGGCGCCGGCGTGCAGCACGTGGCCATGTATACCCACGACATCGTCGCAACCATCTCCAAGCTCTCGGCCAACGGCGTGGAATTCCTGCAGGTGCCCGACACCTATTACGAGGATCTTCTGGACCGCGTGGGCGACATCGAGGAAGACATCAAGGAGCTGCAGAAGTACGGCATCCTCGTCGATCGCGACGACCAGGGCTACCTGCTGCAGCTGTTCAGCAAGCCGGTGCAGGACCGCCCGACCCTCTTCTACGAGATCATCGAGCGCAAGGGCGCCCGCAGCTTCGGCAAGGGCAACTTCAAGGCCCTGTTCGAGAGCATCGAGCGGGAGCAGGAGCGACGGGGGAACCTGTAAATGAAGATCTGTTCCTTCACCTGGAAGGACGGCGACTACGCGCGCCTCGGCCTCGTGCGCGGCGATCGTGTGGTTGACGTGTACGTGGCCGCGTCGTGCCTGAACGTTCAGAGCGGCGTGCGCGACTGGGCGGGAGTGCCGCGGACTCTGATGGAGGCTCTTGACGACTGGGGTCATTGGGAGCCGCTGCTGCGCACCATGGTCGGGGCCAGCCGCATGCTCGGCGCCGACGCCCGCGAAGGCGACCGGCCGGCGTCGCTGCCGTTGTCGGACGTGACCCTGCTGCCGCCGGTGCCGCGTCCGCCCTCGTTCCGCGATTTCTACGCCTTCGAGGCCCACGTGCGCACCGCCCGCGGCCATCGCGGCCTGGAGATGGTGCCCGAGTGGTATGAGATCCCGGTGTTCTACTTCTCGAATCCGTCGGTGATGTGTGGTCCCGACGCCGCCGTGCCCGTGCCGCCGGGATGCGAGTGGCTGGATTATGAGCTGGAAGTGGGGGCCGTGATCGGCCGCGCGGGCCGCGACCTCGATGCAGCGACCGCCGAAGCGCAC
>ERZ891376.107-NODE-107-length-20913-cov-14.468214_pt1 | contig 20913 bp, 20 predicted proteins | sample MGYA00520906_ERZ891376 | MGnify/ENA primary metagenome ERZ891376 (study PRJEB32303, sample SAMEA104408695) | aquatic metagenome | biome: Brackish water; feature: Chemocline; material: water | place: Baltic Sea | collected 2014-10-18T08:59:00 | depth 139 m ...
TACTCCGAAGGAACCCCAAAAAAGCGGACCTGCTTTTACCTTTTTTAGCCTCTGCCCAAAGGGCACTCCCGGCGAGCGGAGAGGGCCCTTACAGAGCACGCGGGAGGTGATGCTATGGGCGGGTCAGGACTCAAGAAGCCGAAGCGCAAGTCTGTCCCCATGGTCGACCGCAAGGTCCTCCTCAAATTCAAAAAGCACCTGCCCGAGAAGTTCCGTGAGATGTGGGGGAAATTGCCCGACCCGTCGAGCCCCGGATTTCTCGCCCTCGAGGCGCAGCTCATGATCTGCCTGCAGATGGAAATGCTGAGCGACCTCGGCCTTGAGCGTCCTTACTCCGGCGTTGAGAAGCCGACGAAGGGCCAGCTCTCAGAGTTGAACAGGTGGGACCGCAACCGGCGCCTGACCTATGACTCCGCAATGGAGGCGGGGCAGGTCATCCGGCAGCTCGTCAAGGCTAACGTCGAAGTAACTCCGGACGGGCAGAAGCCCCTGGCCGGAAAGTACACATGGGAGACCCCCGTCACAATGCAGACCAACGACGCCACGGGTCAGTATGAAGTTGACGGCCCCGGGAAGCACCCGCCCTCACGCAAGCCCGAAGGCGAGCTTCCCGAGTGAAGCGCTACACGACCGACGACAACGTCATCTATGTAACCTTCCCCCGGCCCCCGGAGGCTGATGACCGTTTCGTCATGGGGCCCCTGGATTACCAGGTCGAGTTTATCAAGTCGTCCGCTGCTATCAAGCTGGCCCTCTGGGGAGTCGGAACGGGCAAGTCAGCAATGGGGGCGTTCCATACGGTCCTGACGTGCCTCGACAACGACGGGATGAGAGCGCTCGCCGTCTCCCCGACCAATACCATGATCAACGACGTCTTGATCCCCCTCCTGGAGGACATCGCTGAGACGTGGGAAGCGGCGAACGGCTTCAAGCTCTACACGCACCACAAGACGCAGAACCTCATTACCTTCCACAACGGGAGCAAGCTCTTCCTCAGATCGGGGGACAGACCCAACAAGCTAAGAGGGCCGACCGTTGGCTTCATCTGGCTCGACGAGACTAGCGTCATGCCTGACGAAGAGGCCGTCTGGGAAGTGTGTGTCGGTCGTCTTCGTGGCAGGGGCCCCCGTCAAATCATTATCACATCGACCCCCATGGGAGACGTCGGCATCATCGGCCACGTCCTCCAGGAGTGGCGAGCGGGAACGCCTGGCTATTTCGTCCAGCGCAAGACCAGCTACGACAATCCCTATCTCCCGGACGACTACATCCCCCGGATGAAGGCCGCTTATTCTCCCGAGTTCTTCGAGCAGGAAGTCTTGGCCCGGGTCCTCAAGGTGACGGGGCTCATGTATCCCGAGTTCGACCAAGAAACGCACCTTTGCGACTTCGACCCGGCGACGGAGCTCCGCAACGGTTGGGAGATCATCGTCGGGGTAGACTGGGGCTATGGTCACTCTCACGCCGTCTATTGCGCGGTGAGGGAGAACGTCAACCTCCCCTATCCGGAGGTCGTTGTCTTCGATGAGTTCGGCCTCGACGGGAAGAGCGACGAGGAGATGATCAAGGCGATCATCCAACGAATGAACAAGTTCCCCATGCTCCCCATCGGCTTCGCCCCTGACTTCAACGGGACCGAGGCAAACAGGGACCTTCGGAAGGCACTGAGGAACATCGGAGCCGGGATGAAGCTCCGGGTCGAGATGGACCACAAGAAGCGGCGAGTATGGCGCTCCGTTGAGATGGTCCGGCGACTCCTGAGAACCAGCGAGCGCAAGATCTGCCTCCGCTTTGCGAAGAGCCTTCTCCAGAACGGCATGAACGCCAAGGGCCAGTTCGGGGTAGTCGAGTCTATTGAGAACTATCGCCGGAAGTCGGCAGTCGTCGGGAGGTCCTTCAAGGATGAGCCCTATGACGACAACAGGACAGCGCACAGCATGGACGCCCTCCGCTATGTGGTCATGAATTTACAAAAGTTCGGCTTCAAGCTACAGTATCGCGTAGCAAGAGCCGGAGAGGTTGGAGTCGAGCGGGGCATTTACGCAGAGGAGGCGACGGGATAACATGGCTGAGAGACGACGCAGAGGGCAAACAATAGCAAGGACGACCACCGGGGCGAAGTCTCCCGCCCGGGTCCCCTTGAGTGCCGGCTTCCTGGTAGACCTTCATGAGGCAGAACTCGACGCAGAGGAACTCAACTTCCTCGAAGACTTCAAGCGTTGGAGTGATCTTCGAAACATCTGGTACGGTCGGCACCGGACCGTAATGGATGACGTCATGAGTCTCCGCTATCCTACTACTTGGGCCAACGGGAAGATTGAGCTTGTCTTCGGTCGCTTCCTTCGACGCTTTGCGGAAGAGTTCGCCCCGGCCCTCGAAGAGCCCCCGGAGATCAAGGGGACGCTGGGCTTCGTCGAGTTTATCAAGCGCTCGCTTGCGTCCATCTCTGACGCCTGGCAGGTCTCAGCCGTAGCGGGGACGATGTGGCTACACTTCGCTATGAGGCGGAACGAAGCCTTGCAGATGGAGCCGCAGCTCGAGGCGCTATGGGGGGACCAGTGGGACGGGCGAGCCAATGCCATCAACTCCCGCTCTCTTCAGGCAGCGGAGGAGATCCGCATTGCGACGAGTATCTCGACTTATATCCGCTACACCCGGGGGCCGGACGGCTTTGTCATCGGTGAGGTTGTCGAGGGCTCCGGCTCCGTGACCTTCGATCTCGGATTCAAGTCCCGCCTCTATCCCGTCTTCGCCTTCAGTCACGGGACGACGGACCTCCTCAAGCCGCTCATGAACGAGGTCCTCCTTCAGGCTCAGAAGGTCTATAACGCCATGCTGACCGACGTCGAGCATCACCGGCACAACCTCCCCGGGCATATGGTCTTGACCGGGAGCGAGCGGAACCAGAACGAAGGCGCAACGATCCTTGTCGATCCCGCTGTCGTCGTCATCCTGGAGCAGGGGGAGGACCTCAAGAAGATCGCCCCTGAGAACGCTCTCGAGGCGATGCTCTCGCTCTGCCGTGACTTCCGGGCAACTATCGCCCGTGACTTCGGCATGAGCCCCGAGACGTTCAAGATTGAAAGCCAGAGCGAGACGGGGCCGGCGAAGGGGATGGACCTCTATCAGAACTTCGCACTCCGGAAGGCTGACCGCTCGCACTTCATGATCGCAGCCGAGCAGCTCGTCGCTTGGCTGACTGGACTCATGGAGGGGGAAGGGCAAGAGGGAGACGGTCGGATCAAGATGCGAGGGGCGAAGATCATCCCGGCAGAGTGGCAGCCCCCGGAGACGGGCGATCCTCTCCATCAGTCGCAGGACGCTAACCTTCGAGCGCTGGCAGGGAGCGAGGCTATCGTCGAGCGGCTCCGCAGAGAGCGGGGACTTACCCCCAAGGAGGCGGCGGACGTCTGGGCTGACAACCTGCTCATTGCGAGACTTGCGGGGGCGTTTGCAACGGCTCCCGTCAAGGGGGTCCTTGCGGCCCTTCCGCTCATGAAGGGGCAAGACTGGGTTGGGGCTCTCGAGGCGCTCGGGGCAGCGGCGCCGGCAGTTCCTCCGGTCAACGCTCCGAAGGTCCCCCCAGTGGTTGACCCGCCCCCGGTCGAATAATGGAAGTCAAGGTCAAGCTCCCGTCATTCAAGGCCTATGAGCAGATCGACATCAACGCCAAGCGTCTGACCATCCCCTTCCTGGTAAGAAACGCCGGCTCTCTTCAGGCCGCAGTAAAGAGGCGCTGGAAGTCCGGACGGGGGACGGACGGGGAGAAGGAGTTCAACCTTCCGCCATACAGCGACACGCGAAAGGAGATCCGCAAGGACCGGGGGCTCAGCACTCGCCCGGATTATGTCCAGAGCGGCCAACTCATCAACAGCCTCTCGCCCTCGGTTCTCCCGGACAAGAAAACCGGAGGCGTCAAGCTCATCGACAGTCCGAAGGGGAAGCACATCTCGAAGAAGCAGGCCAAGGCAGAGCAGCGCGCAAGAAAGGGGCGAAGGATGTCAAGCGGGAAGTGGCAGAGGGACCCGCAGACGACTAAGGTCTTGACGGCCGGGGACCGCTATCTCCGGAAGGCCTATTCGTACCGCAGACATTCCACGGGGACGACGGTGCAAGTCCCGAGTCACTTCGTAAAGTTGCCCCCGGAGGACGTTGAAGGGAAGACAGCCCGGACGAGTCGCTCCGGGTGGTGGTTCTGGGTCTGGTATCAACATGACCAGACGCTCCGCACGAAGAAGATCCGCAAGGTGAGCCTCTATAACCGTGACCTCGCCTACTACCTCTCGCGCCGTCTCGGGCGGGGCCGATGGAGCAAGGGAAAGGTCCGCCTGCATCCCTTTATCCAGTTCGGTCCGCAGGAGCGCAAGGGGCTCGCATATCGCTACGCGAAACAGGTCCTACCGTCTCTCGCTAAAACACTAAACATCTAAGACGCTTGACGAAGTGTTACGCATTGGTACACTCTGAGTCTGAGAGTGGTACTTTTTGAAACGGTTCCGCCCGGGAGAGCCGAGCGGCCAAGGGGGAAAACAATGCGACTTGACAGATTCGGAAAGTTCATCTTCGAGCGAGGCACCTTCTACGACAAGGAGACCGATCCCGTCGTTGATCCCAAGCCTGACCCGAAGCCTGAGCCAAAGCCAGAACCGAAGCCCGAGCCCGTGAGGGGTCCGAAGGGTGAGGACGGAAAGGACGGCAAGGACGCCAGCGAGGAGCGACTCACCGCCCTTGAGCAGCGCAACGCCTTTCTTGACATGGCGCTCACAAGTCAACTCGTAGAAAAGAAGATGGGCTTCGCTGACGCCCGTTATTCTAGCCTCCTCCCCTTCAAACCGAAGATCGGACCCGATGGGAAGCTTGACGAAGAGAGCGTCACGAAGCTCGCAGCCTTCAAGGCTGACGCTGCGAACGCTCACCTTTTCGCCAAGGCCCCCGCAAGCGGAGACGGCGACGGTGGAGAAGGGAGCGGTCCCTCTGGTCGCGTAGGTGCCCCTCAGATCAAGCACGACGGGATTGTCCTCAACGCTGAGACCATTTCACAGATCCGGCAGACGAAGCCGGAGGTCTACGCGTCTGAGGCCTTCCAAAAACTGATTGCCCGCGTCTATAAACTAGCGTAGGGCACAACCGGGAGGATTATCATGGCTGGACCTTACGACGCGTTTAGCAAATTCATGAATGAAGTCTGGAGCCCCGAAGTCAAGGACGTCCTGGACAAGCAGCCGAGCTTGGCGAACTCCATCTCCAACGAGACGGATGTCGTCGGCTCGACGAAGGTCCACATCATCCTCAACGGGTCGATGACTGCGAAGAACATGGGCGACCAGCTCGCCCCGCAGGTCGTCGTTGACAGCGAGATTGAGCTCGTCCTGACCAAGGACAAGGAAGTCTCGTACTACGTCAAGGACCTCTATCGCCTGCAGTCTAAGTACAACCTCCGCAACCAGCGGTCGAAGGCCATGGCGAAGGCCCTCATGAGCGCGCAGAACTCCGACATCATCTCGATGTTTTCGGGCATTGTCCCGATGTCCGGGCATGACCAGACCATTGCAGAGATCCTCGCAGCGGACACGCAGGCCGAGGCCGGAGACAAGATCTTCGCCGGAGTCAAGCGCGGCAAGACGCTCCTGGAGTTGCAGGACATCCCCGACAGCCCCCGCTATATGCTGTGGTCTCCGTACATCTCCGAGGTTCTGCTCGGGACGGAGAAGATCACCAGCGGCGACTACGGGGACGACATGCCCCTCGTCAGCGGTTTCCTCGGTCGTCGGATGGGGATGATGGTCCTGGAGCATCGGGACGTTGCCGTCACCTACGACGAAGGCGAAGACGAGACGACCACGGAGTTCTACATCTACCATCCCGACGCGGCCGTCTTCGGGTCGTGGGAGTCCTTCGAGATGGAGGTGAGCCGTGAGCACATCGACAAGGCCTTCCTCATCTCCGGAACCAACAAGTATGGGTATCTGGCCTGCCGGGCCGGGGCCTTCGTGAAGTACAGCGTCACCTTCGAGGGTGACTACTTCGGGCTGGCAGAAGCCGAATAAGGCACAGGGGATTGAATGAACGCGATCCAGAAGGACGTAGGGGGTGATGTTGCGTACATGGTGAAGGGGGGTATCCCTACTGTGGCCGCTGCTCGCCTCCTGGGTCCTACTGGGTCGGTTCTTCAAGACTGGACCGCTTTGTCCGTGCCTTTCACTTCGACGGTTGTCTCAAGCTCACAGATCGACTCTGATGATGACCTCTACATTGTCACCTTGACCGACACTCCCCCGGCAACACTTCGGGAAGAGCGGGTCCGGATTGACATGGACCAGGGGCCGGTAGAATGGCCCGTTGTCGAAAAGGTCAGCGGGAAGACCATTTACGTCCGGATGCAGGAGGGGGATACGCCCCTGACTGTCACCTTCCCGCAGCTCGTCGCCTCCATCTCAGCCGCAAACGCAGACACGAAGAGCCCCGTCTATCGCTTCGAGTTCCGCTATACGGTCGCCGGGGTTGTCGAGTATGCGAGCGTTTACTTCCCCGTGGTCCTGAAGGTCGTCCGCCTGGAGTTGACTATCGGTGAGTTCCTCGACTGGATGAGTGACTTCAAGTTCCTCGAGGGGCAACTCAAGGACCTTTGGAAGCGTGGCCTCAAGACCATTGCACCGCGCTGTGAGATAGAGTTCGCAAAGCACGGAAAGCGGGTTGACCTGGTTGCAGGCGAAGACCAGCTCGTCCCGATGATGGTCAAGGCGATGGTTGTCGCTCTCGCAGAAAACGGGATCTTTCCCGCTGGCTACCAGGAAGACCGGCTCGGCTTCCTCGAAGACGCCCGGACAGAGTTTTCCAGAACCGCGACGGACTGCCTTCGTGATGCCTACTACGACATCACTGAGGACGGGAGCATCGGCGGGGCCGAAGAGGCGAAGGCTGTCCGCGGTGCGTGGGTCTCGAGGTAAGCAATGAACGTCTTCCGCAAAGTCTACGAAGACATCCACGATGCAGTAAAGCTCGTCAACAGAGTCGGGCTCGTCGGCATTGACCAGGTCGGTCAACTCGGCCGCATAGAAAACCTTTGGACCGTCGAGAGCGTCACGAACCAGCTCATCGAGCAGAACGACGCCGAGACCACCTACCAACGCCTATACGTCCTCAACGGCTACTTTGACATGGACGAGTGGGACCCCGAAACCATGGGGAAGATCGATGACTGGGTCGACAGAGTGCAAGCGACCATTCACGCACTCCCCGGGACGGACGCAACAGACGGACGCATTGACGCCTATTGGGCGAAGGACGTCTCCATCACTTCCGCAGCCGGAGGGGAGCAGAGAGACCAGCCTCATCAACTCGCCCAAATCTCTATTGAAGTTCACCTTCGCAAGACGAGGTAAGTGACATGGCCGGACCCTATAAGATTACTCAGGGAGCATTGTTTCTCGGGATAGAAGACTCCTGGGGGGCCGGCTCCTCTTCGCTGGTTTACGTCAAAGCCACAAACATCGAGTTCAACGATCTCGGCTACGGCTATGAGCCCGGCCAGGACATCACTCAGCAGGACGTGGAGGACATCGGGCAGCCCGTGCGACAGCCGGCTTCCGTTGGCTTTGAGATGGGATGTCACCCGGTAAGGGCAACCTTCCCGGCCGGCGCCCCTACTGACGACCTGCACCCGCCCGCGTTGCTGGCTTCAGCTGTGCTCGGGAAGTCCATCATTGACGGCTTTAGCCTGGTTGAGGCGGGGAGTACCGTCTCGGCTCTCAAGGTCGCAGAGGGCGACTCTTCCGAGTTCTCTGTCGGTTGCTCTTACTGGACCGTGGCGGCAAGCGGAAAGGTCATGATGTTCCGGATCAAAAGTGTCACCTTGAGCCCGGGCAACCCTGACACCCTCAACCTGCTCTGGGATCTCCCGACCGCTCCCGTTGTCGCAAACGAGATCTACGGCTCGTTCAACGTCTACAAGGGCGCGCTCAGCAACTCTTGGAACGTCCGCTGGGAAGGACTCAACCCGAAGGATGTCCGAGACGCGAAGGGATGCCAGCTCGAGAGCTTCAACCTTGCGGCCCCTCCGGGCCAGTTCGGCAACTTCAAGGTGAGCTTTCGCTCTGCTCGGGTGGATGACATCGACGTCGCAGAAGTCGGCGGGGCCCCCTCCGTCCAGGTCTACCCCTACCCGGAAAAAAGTCAGGCCCTCGACGGTGGTCTATTCTTGTGGAACGGGGTCTCCCTGACCAAGTTCACGGGCGGGGTTGAGATCGACTTCGGGGTCGAGCTGAGCGCAGACGACGGCTTCCACTTCGACGACCCCAACGGGATCGCCTCCTTCGTCACGCACAAGCGGGACGTCCGGATCAAGCTCACGCCGGCATGGGATGCTAACCAGCAGTTTGAAGACTTCCGGGACGGCGATCTTGTGACTGTCTTCGGATGGTGGGGCATCGGGTCGAAGGTCATGGGCTTTAACGCTCCGACTGGCTTCCAGGTAAAGCACCCGGAGCCGACGAACCGCAACGAGTTCTGGGGGCTGTCCCTGGAGTTCGGGGTCGCTGCGTATGGTGGAGACACCGGAGCGGACGACTCGGTCAACAACGTCTTCGGGCTGGCCTGGCTGGCAGGAGACGACGCAAGCTAACCGCAACTTCCCGGGCAAGCCCCGGCGCATCCATGAGGTAATACCATGGGGATCAAGCTGCTTGAGAGAAGCACGCGAACCTTTGAATTGATTCTCCCCGGCGATGAAGCAGTCGTCTCCGACGTCGCAAGCTATCGGGAGTATTTCAAGACGCTCGACGAGAGCCTCCTCACCATTGAGGGAAATCCGTGGCGTTTCCTGATTCGCCCCGCAGAGCCCCACATCATCCGGAAGGCGCAAGCCCTCTCTGATTGCAGCGGGAAGGCCCTCGACATGGAGAACTCTTGGTTCTGTGCGGAGCTGGCTCGCCTGGTCGCAATCGGGATCGACTTCGGAGAGGACTCTCCCCCGGATGACTGGCCGGCGAAGGTCACGGCCCGGGAGAGCGGGGAGCCTGTCCTCAGTCGAGAAGTGCTCAACCGACTCGGTGAGTCTAACTGCCTCGCAATCGCTGCGGTCGCTATCCGGCTAAAGACTGAGGTCGAAGAGCTCGCGGGAAAGTAGCTGTCGCACTCCGTGAGAGCCTCTGGGGTCAGATGTTCCCGGAGTGCGGCAGTTGTCCACATCCGAATAGCTGGGGAACCAAGCCCGCGTGCGATGCTCCGGACCCTGACTTCACATGGGCGAACGGCGGGATTGAGATCAACCAATGCCCCCGGGGCTTCCTCAAGGGCTGGGTCCGCGGCGTCAACCGTGCCTTTGAACTCTGGAAGCATTGGAAAAACGGACAACTTCAGTTACTCTTTGGTCAAGAAGCCCTTCCCCCTTGGGTTGAGAGAGTCGTCCTCTCGGTGGATGCAGAGCATAACGCTTGGGAGCATGAGAAGCTGAAGAGACAGAACCCCGGGGGGTAGCACATGGCGCTTACTGGTCAGGAACAAGCAGAGATTCTCATAGCGCTGAAGGACGAAGTCAGCGCACAACTCAAGCAAATCAAGACCGCCGTCAAGGGACTCGGGAAGACTGCCAAGGAAGGGCAGAAGGACCGGGACACTCTAACGACGTGGATGAAGACGCTCGGGACTCAGGCGCTCGCAGCTACGGGGGTAACGCTCGGGCTTCATGGCGCCATTGCGGGGATCGGTGCGGGGATGGATGCCCTCGTCGAAGGCGAGCAGATTAACAATATGAAGGTTGCCTTCGCCGGGCTCGACAAGGACGCACAGAAGATCATTTCAATGCTCAAGCAGAAGACGGGCGGACTACTCACCGACAAGCAGCTCATCAAGTTCGCCGTCGCTACCAGGGGGGCCAAGGTCTCCCTGGAGGAGATGGGCCGGATCGCTAAGCTATCTTTTCAACTCGCCGCAGCTCAGGGAGAGGACGCCGCTGACGTGCTTCAGCGCTTCGGGGTCGCAGTCCTCACCGGCCGGACGGCTGTCGTCGACCAGTTCGGCATTATCATTCAGGCCGACAAGGCTCTCCGCAACTATGCGGCAAGCGTGGGCCGAAACGTCTCGGAGCTGTCCGCTCAAGAGTCGCAGCAAATCAAGATGAACGCCGTCTTGCGTGAGGCCGACAAGATCTATGGTCGGGTCAACGTTGACGACCTCTCCTTCTCAATGCAGAAGTCCCAGGTTGAAGCTCGCCGGCTCAATGATGAGATGAAGAGTCTCGCTGCTCGCTTTGTCGAGACCGGACTCTCTCAAGCCTCGCTGGCTGACCCGCTAGACACGGAGGTTTTTGACCGGGCTATTGAGGAACACTGGGCGGCAGTTGGGGCGGGCATCCCTGCGTTGATAGAGATTCACCGGCGCTTTGTCCTAATGAATACTGACTTCGAGGATCTGAGCATCTCGGCCGCTCTTGCGACCGCCAAAGAGCGAGCCTTCGCCGCTGCGACTGAGGCGACGACAAAGGCGACCAAGATGCTAGGGGACGCCATTATTCAGCAGGGAGTTGTGAACCGGCGCGATGCTCTCGACGCATCGAAGGCATACTTCGACCTGGTTGCGGAGGCCACACAGATAGAGCAAAAGGGAATTGAGCAGACGACAATCCTCGACGAGCTGCAGCTCGCAGTCATCAAGGACAAGACGGCGGAGATTCTGAAGCAAGGTAAGGTGTCTTATGAGATACAAAACCTTTTATTTCATCAGCAACTTGGGCGCAATCTTGCGGCCGGGGTAGGAAAGGGAATTGCAGAAGCAATAACCGGAGTATCTGCGGTCCTTGCTCCTATAGAGTATGAAGCGGAGCGCATCTTCGACAAGGCTGCGGCGGAAGTCTCGAAGCGAGCGAGCAAGAAAAGCAGCGGGGGGGCGAAGCAAGAGGCCGCTACTCCCCTCGGAGTCACAGAGGCGGATCGTCTGGAGTTGCAGATCTTGAGCGGGCTCTTTACAGAGGCGCAAAACATAGAGCTGCAATATCAGGCGGACGTTGAGCGAGCCCGGGAAGACTGGGCAAGTAGGGCGATCAGCATCGACCGCTTTGCGCTGGAAGAGAAAAGAGCCTTCTATGAGAAAGAGAAGGGCCTCCGGGACATCGCAGAGCGAGACGCCCAAGGCGCAAGGGACAGGGCTCTCGACATTGCAAAAGAGCAGATCAAGCGGGAGGCCTTGCTTGAGGGTCTCTCTAGTGCTCAGCTCGACAGGCTCAACCGGGACCTTGAAGTCAAGTTCGGGATGATGGACGCCGAGCTCGCCGCTCAGATGAATTTGACTGACGGCATCCAGGCGGACATGGACCGGCGCAAGGAGATCTATGAGGGGTCTCTCCTTGTCGCACAGTCCGTGGCGGCGGGGTGGGCCGGCGCTCTCTCCGACATGCAAAGCATTGTTGGAACCCTGGCCGAAGATACGACGCTAGACGAGACCTTCGTCCTCCGGGCAGAAGCGCTCAACAAGTTCGCACTTGAGGCGGGGAACGTCATCGCCGCAAGTCTCGGGGGCACGGCAGAGCAGATCCGCCTGGGAGCGGCCGGCGCATTGAATAGCATGGGGGGCCTGGTCGGGGCCTTCGCCGGGGACGCAAAGATCGCCGCTGGCATCATGGCAGCGTTTGCGACTGCCTCCGCTCTGCTTGCTCTGCCCAACTGGGCACTAGCGGGGAAGTACGCAGCGAGTGCGGTCATGTATGGATTGATCGCCGGAGGGGTCGGGGTGAAGTCGTCGCCGGCCGTGAGCAGGGCCTCCCCATCAATCTCGCAGACTGCAGCGGCTCCCGCTGGTCAGGGGCAGACTCAGTTGCACGTGACCGTCTACAACTCCGGGCCAGCGTGGGCAACGCAGGACCAGATCTTCGAGAGCGTCATCAAGGGGGTCAACGCCTCCGCTCGCTATGGTACCCTGAAGATCGCCAAGCAAGCCGTGGAGGGATAACATGCTCGCGCGTAACTTTCAGTGTTCCTTTCTAGTGACGGAGGACGTCGCTGTCAGTTGGGTTAGTGCAGGCCCCGGGGGAACCATCAACAAGACCATCCCGGCCGGCACGGAGTACGACACCCTTGAAGACTGGGCAACGTACCTAACCGGGCTTTTTGCAAGCGCTTGGATCTCCTTCACCTTCGACGAAGCAGGAGGCTCTATAACCGTCGTTGACCCCGCAGGCCTTGCCTGGACACTGACGACCGGGTCTTCTCTTCTTGCTGCCTATCTGGGGCTCTCCACGGTGGAGGCTCACACGGGAGACTATGAGGGCGCTGTCGTCCCGGGCTGGTGGTCGGGATATGTCAAGCGCGACTGGGGTTACTCTCCCGTGCGGTCAGTGGCGAAGATCGGGGCCGAATATGGAACGGTGAGGCATGGCTCTCCCAACGTAGCGGACGACTTCATCCTCTGGGCTTCCTTTGACACGTCCGTCGCATGGGTCCAGCTCTACACGTTCATCAGCTACGCAGCGGACGGGAAGACCTTCACCGACAACGCAGGGCGGAAGTTTATCATCGGGGAGCAGAGCGAGTTTTCTCAGGCGCTCGTTGCCCCCCCCATGATGACTCAACTCGCCCTCGCAGCAATACAGGTGCCATGATGAGCGCAGTCCTGCAACGTATCTGGGAGGGTCCTCAAGTCGTCGGTCAAGTGGACATTGGCGGCGGACCCCTCGACGTGAGCGTCCTTTCTCCTGCCTATTCAACCCTCCAGGACGTAGCGGCGGCCTTTGAGCTGGGTCTTGAGACTGCGACGGGGGTCGGCTGGACGGTGGTCCTCTCGAATGTCTACGTCCTTGTGTTCTATCGGGACTCTGCGGCCTCCTTTGACTGGACGCAGGCGGGAGGCTTTGGCGACTTCTGGGGGGCCGCTGACGGGGTCGGGGTGAATATCGTCTTCGGGACGGAGTGGACGGCTGCGCTTTATACTCGCTACACGATAGAAGTGGGGCTCCCGATCCTTGTGTTGCGCCGCATTGTGACGACCGTCCCGGCTGGCCTTCTCGGGTCCTCTGTCCTGGATTCTCACCTCGAGCGGGACGTCTCCATCCGACTGCACACAGCGGACGGGGACGACATCATCAGCGTAGCGCAAGACGGCCCTTGGATCTGGTACAACGGCGATAACGTGGCCTGGTCCCCGGGCAACCTGGACGGCTGGCTCGCCCTTCGCCCCATCCAAAACCAACTACAGCAGCCGCAAGCGGTCTCTCCTCGCTCCGGCGCCTTCATGGCTCACAACATGCGGTGCGTTGACATCCTGACAGAGGTCTTCTAATGAGTTCGCCAGTCCTCGAGCATATCCAGAACCAAGCAGACACGAAGCTCGCAGTCTGGGCAGAGCTCGAGGCTATCGCTGAGCTTTGGGTCGGTCCCGACATGCCCTTCACAACCGGACAGACCGGGCGCTCGCACAAGACGATCCTCGCTCCTCAGAACCTCATGGGAAAGACGGGGACCGCTGACCCCTGGAAGGGGCTGTCGTCGGGGGCGGCTGTGCGGCTCAGAGTGATCGACGGGAGCGGCTACGTCTCGGGCTTGTTGGGGCGGGGCATTGAGACCGAGCTCGACGGGGCCCTTGGGCGGGCAGACGCAACGATCAACGTCATTGACACCACGGGCTTCCCGTCAGCGGGGACGATCTACGTCGGGAACGAGTGCGTAACTTACACGGGCAAGACCGCGACCAGCTTCACAGGATGCACCCGGGCCGTCTACTCTGTCGGCTATGCGACGAAGCTCGCAGCTCTTCCGGACGGGAAGAATCCGCTGCGGGTTGCTACTACCCCCTGGAGGCTTGAGGGCCGCTACGTCCGGATCTGGGCTATGCCGATCAACGCAGAAGGAAAGGCGATCTATTCCTTCGCAGAGGCCCAAGAGATATGGGTCGGGAACATTGATCACCTTCCGCTTGCCCTTGACGGGGTCCATTACATGCTTGCGGCATCCGGGCTTGAGAAGGCTCTCCAGAGCGTAGCCATTCCGGGGAATGCTCGCTGTGACCTCCTGCACTCCGAGGGGCTGCTTCAGATGGACGCAAACGGGGGAGAGGTTTACCAGAGCGGCTATTTCATCGGGCGCAGCAACAACATGGTTTATTATCGCTATGTCAAGAAGGACGCCGGCGCACCAATTCAGGTTGCAGACGACGTCGCCTTCAGCATCGCCCCGGGCATGTATTCGGCTGACGATCTCTCCTCGGTCCTCAGTATTGCCTTGAAGCAGTCCCTCCAGGACGCAGGCTTCCCGGAGTTTGCCGACTCGGTTGTCGAGTGGGTTGTCCCGTTGACCGCAAGCCTCAAGTGGTCCGGCCTTATAATGTCCGTCAACGATGCAACCCCGAATCTCTCCGGGGAGTTCGTTATGCTGGGGGGTATTCACGCTCTCATTGATACCATCGGCTGGCAGACGGGCCTCTACGACGTCTTTGGAAATGGCGTAACCTACCAGAGCCCCTACGACCCCGGGAACGGTATCTATGCAGGATCGTCCGGGGACTATCTCAAGGTGGGAACCAATTATGCCCCCTGGGTCATTACGGCAGCGGCTAAATACATCCCTGTGATATTTCCCGAGGGCCCCCCAGACTGGCCTAGCAACGGGAAGGTGCGCGTCGGGAAGGAGGGCGGGGAGATGGTTATTTACTCCGCCATTACGTCAACAGGCGTAAGCACGCCGGAGGGGTGGACTGTTTACGAGATTGAGGCTGATGAGCGCGGGGCCGGAGACACTCAGGCGACAGGGCTGCGCTATGGCGATGCTATCGGGGAGGGGACGGCTACCCTTCCGGAGATAGTGCCCGTGACTCCGATCTCTCTTATCCAGGGGGACACGGTCTTCGCGGCTGCGCTCGGTCTTCTCGCAGGTGTGAGCGAGGCAGGGGTAAATGGAACATGGGGAGAGCAGGACGGGGCCGGGATCTACGAGTCGTTTATCGACGTCGATGCGGGGGAGCTGCTCGCTGGCAAGCCTCCGATCTCCGGCTATCGTGGCGCCGTCGCTGACGACACGATTCAAGCGGCCTCATGGCTGGCCGACAACCTGGCAGTTGAGGGTTACGTCCTGACCCCCGGCTTCGTCGGGACCCGCTATCTCCTGACTTTCAAGAAGCTCGGGCTTCCGGGTCCTGCGTCTGCAACCTTCGACGCTGATGTCGACTGGAGCGGCTCAGTTGAGCAGCCGGGAGGGCTCGGGAAGGTCGTCAATATCATCGGCTTCGACCTGGCCGGGGGGCGCATCACCAAGCACGATCTCCCGTCTCAGGTGACGTTGAAGGTCAAGCAGGCCCGTAGCTTCAAGATCGGACAGGAGGCCAGCCTTGCGAACCTCTTCGACCTTGAGCTGGCAGCGGATCGCCTCTTCTATCTGTTCGGCCGTCCAGGGTACGAGATCGACTGTCCGCTCGGATCACAAATGCGCCACTTGTTGCCCGGGGATTATCTGACCATCACAGCCGGCAAGACGGGCCTGTCGGGGGCATGGCTCGTCCTGGAGTCTGCGCCTTGCTGGGTCCCCGGAAACGAGTCGCAGCGAGTCAGGATTCTCCTGCTCCCGCCCATTCTCTCGAAGTGGTACGCCCCGACCGGGAAGGTCGTCTCGGCTGCGGCGGGGAAGGTCGTCATCCTCCCGAATCAATACTCTGCGGGGCAGTCCCCGATCTACCCGTGGACCGATGCGAAGGACATCCACTTCTTTTACACTGGCGGGAAGTTGAAGTTCTGGACGCCGGGGAGCTTTGCGGCGGGACCGACCCCGACCCTGCTCGCTGTCGACATCTCAGCGAACGAGATGACCCTCGACAGCATTGCGGGAATCTCTGCAAACATGCTCGTCACTTATGACGATTATGCGGACGTGACCGCAGCCGTACAACAGGACTATATTTTTACCGCTCCCGCTGCGTCAACCTATTCACAGTGGAGCGACTAAATGACAATCAAGAAGACCATCGGGCCGGCAGACTGGACCATCGCCAAGCGGATCGGCAACACAGCCAACACAGACCTATGCGAGCAACACAACAGCATGGTTGCGGGAGTCGGCCGTCCGGCAATCAACACCTGGTCGCCGCGTCGGGTCTCCGTCTCGGGTTCAATCGTCTGGGCTCAGCGCTGGTTTGTTCCTCCGGTCCCTCAGATGAAGTTGATTATCACCTATGAGTATAACGGAGTAACCGGAGACGGCGGGACGATTGATGTCAAGTGGGACGATCCGGCTCTCTCAGGACTGGCAGACCTCGACAGCATTGCGCTCGTCGGCGGGAGCGTTTTCACTGCCTACGAAGCAAACGTCAACATTGAGGGAGAGGGGGGGCCTGGCTACTATTTCGCCCTCGAGGTAACTCTTGCGGCTGGAAAGCGAGTTGACATCATCGCCGTCATGCTCTGCACTAACGAGGGGGCCCCTGCTCTCCACGAGTCAGCGGCGGGGGTCCGGCTCATTGAGGCCGGCGAGTATGCCGACGACCAGCCCCTTCACGTCGACCTGATGGACCGGCTTGTCTCCGCTCCCCGGGAGCTGCTTGACTTTCAATCCTCGACGGTCTTCCAGTTCCAGGGGGAGGACGTCAACGCCGCCTATGTCCGGGGCAATCTGTACCCGGCAAGCTGGACGGCCTTCAAGCGGGCATGGAGGGACGTCCCCTTCCGAATCTCGGGAGAGTCGAAGGGGCTGACGATGCTCGTTCACGGCTACAAATTAGGGGCTCCGGACGCATACGTCCAGGCGATCATTGACGACGCTATAGAGCTACGCTGCGACATTACAGCGGTTGCCTTTCAGACGTGGCTTGTCGGGTGGGTCGGGGACACAAGCGCAGCGCTCAAGGAGGGCTGGCACTCGGTTTATATCAATGTCAGCCCCCCGGCTGCGGGCTCCCTCATCATCCAAGGGATCACCCTCTACGAAGAGGAGGTCTAACCGTGGCGAAGATTGTCAACCCCTCCCTGACTCTTGGGAATTATCAGATCTACAACGGCAACGAAGGCCGCTTTCCCGACCCCTTCTATGCTGACCGCGCCCAAGTGTATCTGCTCGCCGGAGTCCCCTGGTCAGATCCGATATGGGTTTATGGAAGGGACCCCGTAGACCACACCGTGAGTGAGTTCTTTTACATTCCAAGCGTCATGCTTCCGGGACAAATCGGGTGGAGATGGTCGGCCTTTTGCAAGGCTTACGACGTGAGCAAGGATGCCAACAATGACCCCAACTACCCCCCGCAAATAGAGCTTGAGGCGTGGCGGACGGACCTCGCTGCGGAACTCTCTCTGTTCACGTCTGCGATCCCGTCGAAGTCGCTCCCGTTTGAGGATGTCGCTGCGGGGTCAAACAACTTTGACGGCCTCATGGCGTTCGGCAAGGTGGCGATGTGCTCGCCGCAAGTTCTCTCTGCTCCGTTTCCAGTAGTAGCGGCCGCAGGGATCTTGCAACTCAATCAGTCAAATGGAGCGACGCCAGTGCTTATCAAGGTAACAACGACGAATCTTATGATCGGATGGATCGGGGGTCGTCCCGTCTTCTCTGGCGAGCCTATTGCGGACTGGTAGGGCCGAAGTTCTTCATGATGAGATCCCGCAACTGTTGAAGATCTGACCTTGTCCCCTTCACTTCCCCGTCGAGAGACTTGAGAGTCGTCGTCACTTCCGCCCTACATGTAGCGCAAGCCACTTCTTGAGTATGGAGTCGCTCGAGGTAATTGTCTGGGGTAGGGAGAGGGGGGGCGTTGCCGTTGCCCTTCCACTTCTTCACCAGCGGAGCGAGCACTTTGTCAATGAGGGCGTACATGCAGAACAGGAGCAGAGCGGGAACGGACTGACCGACGAGAGCTTCCACGGGTTCACCTCACAGCCACACCATAACCGCACAGCGGGCCGCTTGCAAGGCTAGAAAGGAAACTCGTCGCTGACCGCTTCCGTGTAGCACTTAGACGTTGCCTTCTTCAGTTTGTACTTGAAGCGGGGCTTGGTGCCCGTGAGCTTGTTCTTCGTGACCTTGCAGTTGCAGGACATCTCCGAGGGGGTCTCGGTCCCCTTCTCCGGCCAGAGGAAAGCGAGAACGTCTGCGTCTTGCTCAATCATTCCCGAGTAACGCAAGTGGGTCGTTTGCGGCTCTGTCCCCTCTGCGTCTCGGGAGAGCTGGCTCAAGAGTATCACCGTGGCGTTGCACTCCTTGACCAGGTCCTTGCAAGCGCTCGACATCTCTGCGACGGCCTGCTCCCTGTTGTTCCCCCGGTAGTCGCTCTTCAGCTTCTCCAGGTAGTCGATGCAGATGACAACCTTCCCCTTCCGCTCCCGCCTCCAGGCCTTCGCTATCCTGTGCATCTCCTTGGTCGAGACTCTCTTCCCGACGATCTCAATGCACTCGGGGAGCTGCTCCGCGTATCGGGCGACTTGCTCAGCGGAAAGCGCAGCCGTCCGGATGAGGGCCGCGTCGATCTTCGCGTTCATGCCAATGAGGCGGTTGACGATGTCCTGCTTCGTCTGGTCCAGGGAGAAGAAGAGGACCTCTATCCCCTGCTTCGCCGCAGCATTGGCAGCGGTCAGCGCCCAAGCGGTCTTTCCGACTTCCGGACGAGCCCCGAAGACATAGAGCCCCGTGAGATACCCCCCCGTCCCAAGATCCCAGTCCCCGACCTTGCTCTTCCATGCCCCCCGGGAGCCGTGCTCGCTCGCCAACTCGAATCGGATCGACTCAGCGATCTCCCGGACGCCGCTGCTATCCTCCGAGGCGAGGAAGGCCTCAAGCTTGTCGAGAGTCTCCCGGGTCGGGTCGAAGACGTCTTGGGCAGCCATCCCCGGGCTCCACTTGCTCGTCATCTTGAGCCCGTGCTCCCGGAGCTTCCGCAAGACGTAAACCTCCCGGATCTCCTTGCACAATCGGGGGAAGTAGTAGGGGACGAGCGAGGGAACGAAGGCCATGGTCCAGGCTTCGAGGATCTTCTCTGCGTCCTTGACCTTCTCCCGGAGTCCCATCTCGACGAGCATCCCGGGGGAGGGGAGCGTCTGCTTGGCCTGGCTGGCTTCCTTGTACTTCCCGAAGACCCACCGGGCTTGTGCTCCCTCGAAGGCCTCCAGGGGCCAGCTCCGGATCTCGTCGAAGAGTTCCGGCTTGCTCATGACGTTTCCGATGAGTTCAAGTTCTGCGATGAGGAGCTGAGGCTTGTTGCCGATGTTCATCCCCCTAACCTCCCCATGATCTCAATCAGCGGGTCCGCTGTCTCCTCCATGCTCTGCGGCGGCTGCGGCAACCCGGCCCCCGTCCATCGCGTCCGGACGTCCTTCGCTTTCCCGTTGAGTCCCCCCGTAAAGTGCGCTTGCAGGATCTCCAGGGCGAAGCCCCGGTAACGCGCCGGCGAGTCTCCCGGCTCGGGGTAGTGGTCGATGGTCGCCTCCATCCCGATCAAGCGGTCGAGGATCTTCCACTGGCTCAAGTGTCGCCAGTCTGCGACCTTCTCAAGCAGATAGTCGACAGGCATCAACGGAGCGGCCTGCACCTTGTTCGCGTTGAAGAGCGCAACCCCTTCGTCTATCCGCTCGTCGTTGCGGAGCATGTGCGGAAGTTGGATGTGGTGACGGTCCCCTTCCTTCATCCTCTCCGAGAGCCAGCGGTCGAAGCTGAGCCCGACTACGGCCTTGAGGGTATCCTCAAAGCCGTAGTGCTCCAGGTGGTAGCGGAGGACCTGGTCACGGCCGGGGGTGAGTCTTACGGTGGACTGGTCGCCCCAGTAGATAGCCTTCCATGTCTCGAAGAGCTGCTCTACCTGTTCACCCTTGAGGATGTCTGCGGGAGAAAGAACGATCTTCCTTGACGGTGACTTGCCTTTCTTCTTCTCTGGTTTCAGTAGGGGAGGGGGGTCGCACGCGTGAGCGTGCGTGGTCTTTGCCTTTGCTTTACTCTCTTCTCTTCTCTTCTCTTCTAAGTCTCCTCTACTCTCTATCTTATCTTTGAGAGGGGGCGTTTCATGCGTTACTGAAACGTTACATGGCGTTACTGAAACGTTACATGGCGTTTCGTCGCGCTTCCTTTCCCGATGACGGCGGACCCTCTTCGTGCTCTTCTCAACCTGGTACTCTTGCCACTTCGACCAGCGGAGAAGCCCGTCGTCGTCCTCTATCCATCCGATCCCTATGAAGGCAGCGACGGCCTTTTCGAGCGTCTCCTCGTCACAGTGGAGGGCATAGGCCGCTTGCTCTACTTCGGGGATCGACCCGTCATCGTCGGAGATGAGAAGCAACTCATAGAAGGCGAGGCGGACGTCTGGGGCCTGTTTGAAGTAGCGGGGGTTAGTCAGCATCTCAGTGTGGAACTTGCGCCATGGTTTCATTGTTGCACCTCCACACTACCAAACAACCCGCACGCATCTGCGATCCGCTTGCGTGCGATCTCGGCATAGTCCGGGCTCAACTCAACCCCGATGCAATCCCGCCCCATCTTCATTGCCACAAGGCCGGTGGTGCCAGCGCCGAAGAAGGGATCGAGGATCGTGTCGCCCTTCTTGCTCCCCGCCCCAATGCACCGCATAGGCAACTCAGGCGGGAAGGTGGCGAAGTGTGCGCCGCTGTACGGCTTCGTGGTGATGGTCCAGACTGAGCGGGCGTTGCGTCCATGCGTCCCGTCTGCCATCTTACTGGTAGTGTGGTTGTCGCCCTTGAAAGCGTAGTCTGCCACGTTAGCCTTGTTAGGGTGTTTGCGATTGGTGCCCCACGATGTTGCTTTGCGGGCGTGCTCTTCGCCGTATGATGCCTTCTCCATTATTGCATGCTGGTCCCAAAAGTACCGCGCCGATCTCGTCAGCAGGAAAATGTATTCATGCGCCTTCGTGCAGCGGTCGGTCACGCTCTCGGGCATCGGGTTCGGCTTGTGCCAGATAATGTCTTGACGCAACCACCAGCCGCTATCCTGTAGGGCAAGGGCGACGCGCCACGGG
>ERZ891376.119-NODE-119-length-19897-cov-5.546669_pt1 | contig 19897 bp, 13 predicted proteins | sample MGYA00520906_ERZ891376 | MGnify/ENA primary metagenome ERZ891376 (study PRJEB32303, sample SAMEA104408695) | aquatic metagenome | biome: Brackish water; feature: Chemocline; material: water | place: Baltic Sea | collected 2014-10-18T08:59:00 | depth 139 m ...
GTCAGCGCTGCATCAACACTTCTGGGTAACACGGTGAAGCAGGTAAAAGGGATGCAAACTGCCCTGGCCAGGTCGTCGGTGTCACCGGGAACGATGGAGACAGAGATGCACAATCTCAGACAAGAGTTGATGGATCTTGAGGAACAACTGCATGGCAACCGTTCCAGAGAAGAGGCCGGTGAGAGGTCACCTCCTACCATCTTTAACCGGTTGAGGGTGGCTGCTTCAGGTACCGGAAGTTCGTATGGGCCTACATCCACACAGATCAGAAACCTGGAGATAGCCAGGGAGGAGTTCACAAAATTTTCATCTGAACTGAAAAAAATCACCGATTTACAGATACCGGAACTAGAACAACAGTTGATATCAGCGGGAGCGCCATGGGGGAACCTGAAGTAGTTGCCGGAACTTCTTTGTGTAGTTTCTTTCCTAATGTGATAATAGTTTCAGCAGATGGTTCAAAAATAATAATTGTAAGTGAATAACTCTTCGAATTTATTCTTCGGAAATAGTTACTTTTGATTAATCATTGAGTTGAAATCCCATGATCACACTATCGAAAAAACTTCTGCTGTTTCTTCTGTTTTTCCTTGTAACATTTGTTGGGGGAAAGGTTGCGAGTGCCCAGGACCTTGAACTACGTGAAATCTGTTACCTGGACTACCGGACCGATTTTGCCTCGCTGCTTGAGAAGAACAAAGATTCTCTTTTCCCCTCCTCATCAACACTTGGCGCCGTTCATTTCTACCGTGGGCTCTCCTATCTTGAGAACAGCATGTTCCCTGAAGCAATTAGTGACTTCCGGATTGCCAGGACTGATTCCAGTGTGTCGAGAACGTTCTGTAATTTCTATATCGGGGTCGCCTTTTTAAGACTTAACCAGTCTGACAGCATCCTGAAGATTTGCAGCGAAGCACTGAATGTCCCCATCACACAGTTGAGAAATCCATCTTTCTGGCAGAATGCCCCTGTCACACAGGATCATATCTTCTCCGGTTACCTGATTGGGACTGATGAGGCGTTAAACCATCCAACAGACACCAACCTGATTGAAAACTGTCTTGCTTTTGGCATCAAGGATCAGGAATTCCTGGAAGCCTATATCAACTTCGGTGTCTGGAACTTTCAAAATAACCGGTTCAATAAAACAGTTGAATTATACAAACACGCATTAGAACTGGAGCCCAAATACGACTCCACGATCATCCTTTGCATGGGAGTTGTTTACCGCATGGCAGGTGATCCTGATCAATCATTGAAGGCATATATTCTGCTGAAATCGAAATATCCGAGGTTTGCCGAAGGGTATAACAACCGTGGATGCCTGTATGCATATACCGATAAAGACAATAAAGCCATTTCAACATTAACCACTGCGATTCGAAAAGACCATTCGTTACTGGATGCACTCTGTAACAGGGGGCTTGTTTATCTGAAACTGAAAAACTACGACCGGGCGTTCGACGACTTTACGGATGCCATTCAGATCGATCATAAATTCGCTGATGCATATTATTACAGAGGCTTTACCCGCAAGGCAATGGGAGATCTATCCGGTTCCATTGTCGATTACTCGCGTGCCATCGAGCTGAAGAAGTAACAAGAGGTTGTTGATAAAGTTTTTTTTCGGCTGAGAACTTGTCTTCTATTCCAAATACCTTTATCCGGTAAATTTATCTGATCTTCATGCGAAGACTGTTGCTCTATTGTGCTCTCCTGGGATTTCTTTCGATCTCCATAGTATCTTATTCCCAAACACAGGGTGTGTTAAGCAAAAAATGGTATGGAAACTGGTCAATTGGCATCGCCGGAGGGCCCAATATGTACTTCGGGCACCTGAGTGTGAATGACTATTGGCCGGTAAGCGAAAATATTGATGGATGGAGATATGCCGGCAGTTTCTACCTGATGCGACAATTCAGCCATGTATTTGCCCTGCGAGGTCAAGTATTGTATGGAGAACTAGCAGGATCCAAGCGGAGTTTTACAGATGGAACTCCGTACAACATGTATTTTGATGGTACTGTCCTGGAATATAACCTGAATGCTACCTTCAATCTCAGTAATATGCTGTTCAGGTATAAACCCAAACGGATTTTCTTCATCTATGGAACCGTGGGCGTCGGTTTGTCCAACTGGAACACCACAATAAAAGATCTGGCAACACATGAACCGGTTGGTGATCCTGGTTCCGCTGGAAAATGGAGCCGGGCACTGGTTGTTCCTGCCGGCTTGGGGGCCTATTTTAACATTGCAGACAGAGTCAACCTGGGGTTGGAATGGACCCTCCGCACAGTCAATTCAGAAATTCTGAATGCTTCAAAAACTCCGGCTGGGTTCCAGTACGATATGTATTCTTTTTTATCCCTTAACCTGGTATTTAATCTCAACCGCAGAAATCCTGTAGAATTGAATGCGGTGCAGGCAACGATGCCTCCAGTCGCATATCCGAAACCCTTACCCGATACTGATACCAAACCCGTTTCAACCACCCCTCTGAGTGTTCCTGATTCCATAACTGCTAGCAAGGCTGACCCAAGTCAACCGGTTGAATTATCCCCGGAACAAATGGTGATTATGGCGGACACGGTTATGCCTGACACGACAATGGCTGACAACACATCCGCACAACCTGATGTTCCGGAGGAGGTTACAAATCCCCAACCATATCAGCTGCCCGGTCTCGAAGCAGATCTTTTTTATCGTGTCCAGATCTTCTCCTCCAAAACAGGCCAGCGAACAGCCCGCAGTATTCAGTCCTATTTCAAACTAAACCTGCCTGTTGAAAAGGAGTTGACAGAAGGGTATTACAGGTATTATATCGGAGAGTTCGAAGACGAAAAAGAAGCCAAACAATTTGTCGCCAGCCTGCGAACTAAACCCGGAATGAAAGGAGCCTTTGCAGTCAAATATATAAATGGCAGACGAGAACTGACGCACCCGAAGTGAGGTAGGGAGGTAGGGAAGTAGGGAGGTAGGGAGGTAGGGAGGTAGGGAGGTAGGGAGGGAGGTATGAGGGTGTGAGGGTAAGATCCAGGATCCAGGATCTAGCATCCAGGATCTAGCTTGTTACTCTTCCCGAAGTGTAATGACAAGTTCCTTTTTAAACAAGCGTTGTATCGGGATAAAGATCCACAATGCTCCGCTGATCCATATTGTGACCAGCACTACCAGGAGAAATCCACCGGGAAGCTGGTAGGCCGGTGAGATCAGGGAGGGTAGAATGCCCGCCACTGCACCAATAATTCCGAGAAGCATTCCGGTCATGAGGATCAGCATGTATTCAATCATCAACATGCGTCGGATGAAATTTTTTCGGAATCCAATTGCTACAAACAGAGCTAATTCTCCTGATCGTTCAAGGTTATTCCTCCACAGGATGATCCCAAATCCAACAGTACCTATCAATACACCCAGTGCCCCAAGTAGCATAAAAACAGAAAGGTAGGTGTTCTCAACAGAGTTGAACTCAGCCAGGCGTTCCGATGCAGCAATGGTTATCATGCCATAGTCAGCGAAAAGCTCTTCGAGCCGGGTGGCAATCTCTTTTCGGGTGGGAAAGGGTCCGTCGACCAACATAATCCTGGTGCCGCTGATTGAAGGAAACCGCTCTTTCAACAATTTGTCAGAAACCAGGATATGTCCCTGGAAGATAGAGTTATCTAATCCTCCCATCAGTCTTACCCTGAGCTCTTTACCAGCTTCGTCAGTGTATAATAGCGTGTCTCCGACCTTTTTTCTCAAACCCCATGTGATCACATTCTGATCAGCGAATGCCGGGATCACATCAGGAGAAAGTTCCTTGCTTAGTGTTAGCCATGGATGTTCAGGATTAACTTCGTGCAGAGCATTGACAAGCCTGAAGGCTCCCAATGTATCGAATTCAATTTCCGGAACTCCGAGCATCATGGGTTGTGGGACCTGGTTCAGGTTCAGACAGCTTGCATCGTTTCCATCGAGACGGTGGAGTTGAATGAAACGGATATTCCTGAGCAGCGGTTCATCATCAAGGGTAAAATAGGCTTTGCCGGAGGGAGTGTTGAGATCGTAAAACAGTGGCATTGTCGTTTCTGTCCATAAAAGAAACCCACCTGTTCCCGATTGCCTTTCCTGCTCCGTCCCAAAAAAGGTTTTTCGGTTGGCCCCGGTAATGACTATTGTGAAAGTCCCTAAAGCCAGAAGAGAAATAGCAGCCATGCTCCTCGCCCGTTTCATGGATCCAAGTCTCAATACAGTTGTTAACAAGCCCGCTCCTACAATTGGGGGCTTTCCTGATCGCCAGACCAGTAAGGCATTTACAAGAGAGATTCCTCCTGCCAGCATCAGGCCACCTGCTACGATGAACAAACCTGCATCAGGAGCAGAAACTCCTGTCAGCAACACTATCAGCAATATAATGGAAATGATCACCAGCAGAATTCCAACTCCAATCCAAATCCCTCTTCTCCTGCGTAATCTTTTTGTTTGCAAAATAATTATCCCTTTGATCTGACCGGATATAGTTTGTCGCAACTGACCTCTCAGGGCAAGAAACAGAACTCCTGCTGCCAGGAGAAACCCTGCAACTGCACCAATAGCGATGGAGGTGAAATTTACATCCATCGTTATCATTGAGGTTCTGACGGCATCTTGCCAGAAAGAATTTAATCCTATGATAATAAGCTTGTTATATAGAATACCTCCAATAGAGCCAAGAATCACTCCTGGAAGTGCTACCATAAGAGCTTCTGAAAAGAGAATCCGTGTAATTAACTGTTTCCTGAATCCAAGTCCCAGCAACACCCCCACTTCCGATATCCTGCTCCGGGCGTATAGCGAAAAGAGCATTGCGGTAAGGAGGAGGGCAGAGGCAATCAGGAAAAAACTGAGACTCAGGAAGAGCCCCCCGAAATCTGTTGAATTTACAGCTGCATATTTTCCCTGCTCCCAAACAGGCTGAAATTTCATCCGGTACCAGGATGGATTCAGGCCGGCCATGATAGCTGAATCAAGCGATGCCGAATTTGCAGCTGTCTGAAAGCGAAATGAAGTAACTGTTCCGAATGGATTGTTCCAGAGTCGTTTACCTTCTTCCAGCGAAATAAATGCTTTAGGTGTACCTTTGTACCTGTTCCAATATGCTTCATCCTTATCACGAATACGATCCAGGTCCACAGGCGCTCCAGTTTCCCATTCACTGCAATTACCTGCATCGCTCATACCCGGGAAGTCGGGCATCATCATATCACCATAAGGAACCGAGTGCATGGGAATGATGGCTGTAACCCTGTACCCTGCCTGCTGTACATCCAACCTCCGAAGCGGGCCCATCACAAAGTAAATCAGATAGAGTGAGTCCCCGGGAATGATCCCAAGATCATCAGCTAACCAGTCGGTGACGACAATCTCTCCAGGTAGAATATCTACCGGTAAAATTCCATCATCTACGGCTGCCACAAATGAATAGGGTGTTTCTTTCCCATTGGATGCCAGGGTGGTAGCAAGGTAAGTCAACGTTTGCCGGGCATCGGGAAGGGTTGCATTGATCGCATCAACGGTTTGGTCGTCAAAGAAAATACGGTCGGTGGTCAACTGGAGTAACCCGGTGTCATCAAGCGGTATTAACCGGATTCCGGCATCCGCCATCTGCCAGATCAGAGAGAAAGCCTTATCAAGTTGCGCTGCACTAAGTTCATCATTACCGGTTCCGCGACCAAGTAACATATTTGCTGATCCGGGGAGCCCAACCCGCGAGGAGAGTTGATCCAGGAAGACAAATGCATTGAAGGGGGCTCGCTGGTTGCTCTTCAGACTGAATCTACCCATCCCCACCTCGCTGGCGATAGCTATGACTGTCAGCCTTAACGCCGTCTGTGGAGCCTCGTTAGTAACGAAAGGGGCATTTTGCGGGGCCTTTTCCATCCTGGGAAGCCTGATCAGTAAGGCATCTCCTATAGTAAGGCCAAGCCTTGCTGCCAGGTTTTCACTGATGATAACTTCGTCGCGGCCCGGCATCACTGGTGAGCTACTCCAAAGAGAAGAAAACCTGCTATTGGCACCGACAACCTGAATATCTTGTAACCGACTGCCAGTCGAAGGATTGATTCCAATACCGTTCAACTGTAATACAGGAACTATGGGCAGGTCCAGATCCCTTGTGAGATCACTTGCCAAAGCTGATCTGAAAAAGTGATCGGCCGGTTGCATGGCCCAGCGTGTTTTACCCAGTCGCAGTTCAGATAATCTTCCAAGAGATCCCCTGACCGAATCCCCTACCAGAAGTGCTCCTGTAAGCACAGCAGTACTGACCATCACACCGATCAGGATAGCCAGGTAACGCCATCGGTAATAACGTATGCTCCGGAAGATCAGCCTGTTTATCTTCATTCCTTTTCAATCTTTTCAAGTCTTCCCAGATGGAGACGATAGATTACCTTCATCCGCCGGGCCAGCTCCATTGAGTGGGTGGCCACAACCATGCCCATCTTCTCTTCACTGTTTAACTCAGTCAGCAGCGTTCCGAGAGCAGTTGCATTTTCTTCGTCGAGAGATCCGGTTGGTTCATCCGCCAGAAGCAATCCCGGATTGTTGATCAGCGCTCTGACAACAGCTGCACGCTGGCATTCACCAACAGATAGCTGTCCCGGAAGGTGTTTTATCCTGTTGCTGAGACCCACCCGCTCAATTAACCTATATGCCCGTTGCTCCGCAGCTTTTACCAAAGATCTGTTCTTCTCGGGAAGAACCGGAAGGAGGATGTTCTCCAGCAATGAGAGCTGTGGAAGCAAGTAGTGAAGCTGGAATACAAATCCGATAAATTGGTTTCGAATTCCTGCAAGTTTGTTGTCATCAAGCGATTCTATCCCTTCATCGTTAAGAAGCACACGGCCGGATGAGGGCCGGTCAAGTGTACCAAGGATATTCAGCAATGTACTTTTTCCCGACCCGGAAGGGCCGACAATAGCTATTGAATCTCCCCTGTTAATAGTGAATGAGATCTCATTCAATACTTGATGATCATAGTGTTTGGATACCTGTTGAAGTTCTGCCAGCATATTTTTATCATTTATTTTCTATGATCCTCTAAAATCAGTTGATATATATCTACCATCTTCCCGGTAAGGCTTCTGCAGTCAAACTTGCTGGAGACAGTTTCGATTCCTTTGATGCTCATCTCAATAAGCTGCGTATTCGAATCCAATACTTCCGCCAGTTTTATAGCAAGTGCAGATGAGGTATTCGGCTGGTACACCACCCCGCCTCCGGTAGCTTCGATAATTTCGGGGAATGCTCCTATTGCAGGTTGGACAAGTGGGACTCCGGAGGCAAGTGCCTCCAGCTGATAAAGTCCGAAGGCCTCCCCTTTCAGGACAGGTACAGAAAGCAGGGAAATCTTCCGGAAAAATTCCCTTAAACTATCAGGGTGATACGCATACTGGATCTCCACCAGATCCTCCAGTTTCGCCCGCTTCAGTTTCTGAACCTGCCTTCGGATAAATACTTTGTCGTCTCCGGTCATTCCTCCTGTAGCATATAACCGAAGCGGTGCAAACCGTTCGTTCCGTTTCAGCTCAATAAACGCATCTATGAGCAGACCGAATCCATTCTCCTCGTTCATCCGGGAAAGAAATCCAATCGCAGGTGGATCAGTAGCCGGTGGTGAGGGTTCATAAGAAGCTGGATTCAGCCCGATATGAACCACATGGATTTTCTCATCCGGTATCTTCATCCGTTGCTGCATCACTCCCGCATAAAAATGACTGACAGCCACGAACGCATCAACATCCTTCCCTCTCTCAGCCATCAAATTCCAGATTCTCTCCCTGTAAGATTCATGCATAGCATCCACCCAAACATCCTCATCCTGAAGTGAGCAGATTACAGGAACCTTTATCTCCTCCCTGATCTGCCTGGCTAATCCCAGAAGAAGTGCATTCGACAGGTGTACAATATCCGGTTGTTCTTTCCTGAGAAAGTCAACCAGCTCTTCGAGTTCTTTTCGTTGATTCCCTTCACTTCCCAGCAACATCGATTCTGTCATCTCCTCCAGCCCTTCTGCCCGCGTTGAACCAGCCTTGTGTGCTGCAATGCGGAGAATAGGTCCAGAGTTCAGGAGCCGCTCTACAAATCGCGGCATATTTCTAAGCCAGGGGTAGTTCTGTTTCAGGTAGAGATTCACTGCACCGTAAAATACTGGAATTCCGTCGGTTTGGGTCTCGCTGTTCAGGGTCAGCGGCAGGTACATGGGAATTGTAAGTGCATCGTGACCCTGCTTCCGCAGGGACTGAACCAGTGCGCTGTCTCTCAGACAATTGCCACAATAAAATGTACCTCCAAAACCCGGAACTATTTGTATTATTTTCATACTATCACCTCCTTCGCCTGCTTCATTTTTTATTACTGTTCATTTGTTCTTTTATTTCTCCGGTCCAAAAGCGTAGAGGGTACCGTCGTGAGCGCCCACAAGAATCATTTCGGAGGTTACCGCCGGTGTGGCGGTGATTTGACTTCCTATTTCATAGACCCAAATCTCTTTTCCGCTTTCAATCTCCAACAGGTGAAGTCTGCCGTCAGAAGAGGCTATAACTACCACCTCTCCGGCAATGACCGGGGAGGCATCCACCTTACCCAGGGCTTTGTACTTCCAAAGCAATTCTCCCGTATTAGCCTGATAACAATAGAGATAACGATTCTGAGATCCGATCAGAACATGATCTCCCTTGATTGCCGGTGATGAGAGGAATGGACCTCCGCCTCCGGTTTTCCATAATATCTTTTTCTGCTTCAGATCTGCGCAATAGAACTCCCCGTCATAATTACCAAACCATGCTCTATCTCCAAAAATAGCTGCAGATGAAGCCATGTAAGTCCCCAGGTCGATCGTGTCATTTGCCTTGCCGGTAATTGTATTTACCAGGTGAAGGTAACCGTCACATCCACCGAAAACAGCAATATTATCACTGATCGCTGCAGCTCCGTTAATGAAGTTATTGGACTCGTATCTCCATAAAGGTTTTCCTGTTACAGCATCCAATGCATGCAGATTGTAGTCGTAGCTGCCAACGAGAATCTCTTTCCGTTTGTTGTCACCCGACCACACCCAATTGGCTGAGCCTGAGATCTGGCCATCTGTTGTGTACTTCCATTGCAGGGTGCCCGATTCGGAATCCAGAGCAAAGAGAATCCCTTCCAGTGAACCTGCATAGAGAGTATGATCCAGGTATAACGGAGCCGCTTCAATGGATGTTCCTGCATCGTATTTCCACTTGAGTTTCCCGTTAAAGGAGAGGGCATAGATATACCCGTCGTCTGACCCAAAGCAGATCAGGTTATCACAGATTATCGGGGAGGATTTGATTGCGTCACCGGCGTTGAAAGACCAGAGAAGCTTCAATGGAGGTTGAATAAAAGCATGAGAGTTGCCGGTTAACCGGGGGTCACCACGGAACGATGGCCAGCAGTCGGGGTTGTTGGACTGACCGGTTACAGTTTGGGATACAGCCAGTGTCAGAAGGAGCCCAAATAAAAATACGTTTCCCTTAAAAAACCGAAGACGCAAAGAGCACCAGTCAAGAAAATGTCTCTCTGTATACCAAATATTCATTTCTATTTCGCTCATCTTAAACACAATACAATCATTAACCTTACCTTTTACATCCCCAACTCACAATTGCCGCGTCACTACCTGCTTCACTGCGTTCGCAGTTTCAACTCCTCGCAATGACATTACTCACAAACTCGCCAGCTCACAAACTCACTAGTTCACCATCTCACCATTTCACTCCCTCCCTACCTCCCTACTTCCCTACCTAACTACCTATTCGCCAGCGCTCCCGTCGGGCATCCCTCTACACACGCTTGTGCTGTTTTAATCAGTCCATCCTGCATCGATTTGCTGAAAGGCACACCTATTCTAACATCAAATCCCCTTCCAACGAATGCCAATCCCAAAGATTCTCCCTCTTTTTGTGTGATCTCAACGCATAATCCGCAGCGAATACATTTTTCGGGTTCGTAGACAACAATCTCGTGCTGCAGATTCCTGGTCAGTTGATTTCGTTCTGAAGCGGCAAACCTTCTTCGGTTTGCTCCATACTCATCTGAATAGATCCGCAACTTGCAACTTACCGGTTTCCGGCAGTCGCAATGCATGCATCGCTGAGCTTCACGGATGGCCTCTTCGCGGGTAAATCCAGTCAGATATCCCTTTTCCGCATCGGTTCTGTTAACTGGTGAAGCCTCCTGCATATACTCACGTTTTTCTGCTTCATTCAACTGGCCAAAAGCTGAATTAAACATAGGTTTTCGTCGCAGGTAGGTGTTCCCGTTTATAAAGGAATCGGCCTCCAGGGCCGCTTTTTTTCCCTGCGCAACAGATCTTACTGAGAGTAATTGTTCAGAAATAATACTGCCACATCCAAAAACACCAGGAATGCCGGAATTAAAACTCTTCTTATGGATGACAGATCCGGTTTCCAGCATCGGAAGCCCAAATCCATCTAGAGGATTCTCATCCCTGAATCCCGTTGCCAGGATCACGGCATCAAAACCTGGCAGGATCTCCTTCTCCCAGATCTCACTGGTAACCATATAGTTCAATTTGAACTCACCGCCAAGAGCCATAATAATTTCAATATCTGCGTTTAGCATCTCTTTGGGAAGAAGATCGTCGGGAACGCTGTAGCGTAATGCACCGCCGGCCTCTTTCTGTTTGTCAAAAATAATGCAGGCATGTCCCTTTCGGAGAGTGTAAAAAGCAGCTGCAAGTCCGGCAGGACCGGTACCGATCACTGCTACCCTTTTTCCGCTCTTTTGAGGAGGCATCTCCAAACCTGTTTTGCGAATAGTTTCATCCATTGCTGTATAGCGCTTCAGTAAGCAAATCGATACAGCTTCGTCAACTTTTTTTCTCCTGCATGCATTCTCACAGGGGGCCGGACAAATATATCCGAGCACCAGGGGGAGGGCGATCTCCTCCCTGACGACATGCAGCGCCTCTTCAACCCTATCTTCAGCGATCAGCCTGTTCATCAGCGGTATGTTCATAAAAGCGGGACAGGAGAGGCGGCAGGGGGCTTCGCAGTCGCCAACATGATCGCTGAGTAACAGCTCAAGCGCCTCTTTCCGTGCCTCTTTTACCTCTTCTGATGATGTCGAAAGGTTCATTCCTTCTGCAGCAGGCATCGCGCAGGAGGGAAACATAGTCCCTTTATCAAGATCCTTGACCATACAAACCATGCAGGAGGGGTGGTTGGTATGCCCGGGCAGGTAACACATCGAAGGGATGCGAATTCCTGCCAATTCAGCGACCTGCATAACGGTCATCCCCTCTTCGGCATCAATGGTTATATGGTCAATTGTAATCTGCATGGGCTATGTGATCAAAATGGCATCTTCGGGACACACCTGACGACAGATATCGCACTTGATGCACTTTTCCTGATCGATAAAATGTTTTTCAAAAGGTTTGTATTCAATAGCATCCGACGGGCATCGCTGAGCACATTTAGTGCAGCCGATACAATCGTCGTTTACGGAATAGCTTATCAGCGGGATGCATTTCCCGGCAGGGCATTTTCCCTGAAGATGAGCTTCATACTCTTCCCTGAAATAGACCAGGGTAGAGATTACCGGGTTGGGAGCGGTTTTTCCCAAGCCACACAAGCTGCCCTGTTTGGTGGAAGCAGCCAGATGTTCCAGGTTCTTGAGATCTTCCGGAACACCTTTTCCGCTGCGGATCTTTTCCAGTAACTCCAGCATCCGTCGGGTTCCTATCCGGCAAAACGTACACCTGCCACACGACTGGCTCTGTGTAAAAGATAGAAAATAGTAAGCGATATCTACCATGCAGTCATCTTCATCCAGCACCACCATACCACCCGATCCCATCATGGAGCCAACCTCCATCAGCCCTTCAAAATCGACAGTCAGGTCGGCCAGGGATGCAGGAATACAACCCCCGGAAGGCCCCCCTATTTGTACGGCTTTGAATGACTTTCCTCCGGCAATTCCCCCGCCGATCTCTTCCACGATCCTTTTGATGCTCATCCCCATAGGGACTTCAATCAAGCCACCACGGTTCACCTTCCCGGCCAGGGCAAAGACCTTGGTTCCCCTGCTGCCGTTAATTCCTATCCTGGCAAACGCATCGGCTCCATGCCGGATAATCCATGAGATAAAAGCGAAAGTCTCTGTATTATTCACCAGGGTTGGCTTTCCGTTCAATCCACTCCTGGCCGGATAAGGAGGCCTGATTCTTGGCAGTCCGCGGTTTCCCTCCACGGATGCAATGAGGGCAGTCTCTTCGCCACAAACAAATGCGCCAGCTCCTTCAAAAATCCGGATATGAAACGTACATCCGCTACCCATAATATTATCACCCAGGAGACCCTCTTCACGGCATTTGTTCAGCGCTTCATTCACCCTGCTGACAGCCAGCGGGTATTCTGCCCTGATATAGAAAATTCCATCGTCGGCCCCCGTTGCGAATCCGGCAATGATCATCCCTTCAATTACCCGGAAAGGATAGGACTCCAGGATCATCCGGTCCATAAAAGCTCCGGGATCTCCTTCGTCGCCGTTGCATATGACAACCTTGGAGGAGGCCTCCTGCTCTTTCACCAGCTGCCACTTCTTTCCGGTTGGGAATCCGGCGCCACCACGGCCACGCAAGCCACTTGCTGAGATCATGTCGATCACCTGCTGTTGAGAGAACTCTTTCAGGCATCTCGACAGTGCCTCAAATCCTCCGGATCGTTTGTACTCATCCAAATCCGTTGGTCTCACGACACCCCGGTTCTCTGTTGCTATATTTAGCTGGGGATCAAGAAATTCAGCAACTGGTGTATCGCGCTCTTCTGCCTGGTAACGCCTTACTGATAATGGGGATCCATCGTTTAGAATCTTCTCAAAAAGACCAATGACATCAACCTTCATCCTGTTGAAAAATCCTTCGGGCCTGAAGTGGTTCAACACCACATTTTTGACCTCCTCGGGTTTGATCTTAGCATAATATGCTGCTGGTTCGCCCGGTTTAACGACTTCCAGTACCGGTACCTGGTGACAGATACCCACACATCCTACCTGCTTCACTTCCACATGAATATGAGCGTCGGCCAGTGTTTTTTCCAGGGCTGATTTCACTTCAGAGCTTCCACTGGCCACACAGCAGGAGCCCAGTCCGATCCGTATCTCCCCCTGGCCATTCGGGCCGATACTTTCAATCGGTTGCTTATCCTCCTGATGAGTAGCCTTACTGAGCAGGAAATCCTGGAGTATCTCCCCGGCTTTTTCGGGCATTACTTGTCCATAGGTTACCGAATCGATCCTGATGACAGGTGCGATTGTGCAGCATCCCAGGCAGGCCACCTTTTCAATAGTAAACAGGCCCTGGCTGTCAGTATCTTTCAACCCTTCCAATTTCAGCTCCCTTCGAAAAGCATCGTATACCTGCGGGGCTCCTTTCACATGGCAGGCGGTTCCTGTACAAATTTTGATGCTGTGCTTTCCGGCTGGTTGATGCCGGAACTGTCCGTAAAACGTGGAGATACCGGTGATTCGGGAAGGAGAGATATCGGTAATGGCACAAACCCTTTCAAGAGCTTCATCAGGGAGGTAGTGAAACTCCTCCTGAATGGCCTGCAAAATCGGGATCACAGCTTCCACGGAGGTTCCCTGTTTACCAACAATTTGGTCAACAACTGGGATTATATTTTCTTTATTCTCAGACACCTTCTGAATTAATTCTTTGTTCTTTTCATTTTCAGCAACTTTTTACCTCGACCCTAAAGGGAGAAGTTGCTGAAAATCAGGCTCCCTTCAGGGTTGGGGTAAAACTGATTTTCAGCATTATTTCCCAATACAGTACAAGTGTTGATCACCTCGTATATAAATCCTTCCGCCTGCAAAAGCCGGAGTACATACCGATCCCTCTCCCAGAGCCGGTTCTCCAATTGAAGTAAATACCTTATTCGCTTTGAATATATGCATCACCCCTGCCTTATCCATCTGATATACCCTGTCATCAACAATTACCGGCGAGGCATATGTGTTTTCATCCACCTCTTTTATCCAGTACTCCTCTCCGGTTGTTGCATCGTAACAAACAATTGCTCCATAGCTGGTAACCAGAAAAAGATACTTGTCATTTGCCACCGGACTTGGAATATCTGACAGATAATCCGTTGATTCCCAAATTATATGAGGTGGGTTTTCCAATTTAATAGCAACCAGTTTAGCATACTCGTTTGTGGCAAAAACAATCCCGTTAGCATATGCTATTGAGGATCCGACTTCTCCGTAGATACAGTTAAGTTTCCAAAGCTCATTCCCGGTAGCCGGGTCATAGGACGCTACATTGGGATCGGCAGAGAGGATCAACTCCATCCGGTTTCCGGTATTGACCAGCACAGGTGAGGCCCAGGATATCCTGACAGGACGCGGTGTATTCCAAACCATCTCTCCGGTTTCGCCGTTAAACGCCTTAACACTTGCTCCCTGAGACTGATCCCACTGTACGATCAGTGAATTGCGGTACATGATTAGGGAAGAGGAATGCCCGTAATGGTTCTTCGGCATACCAAGATTTTTCGCCCACAATTGTTTCCCGCTCATATCCAGGGCTACCAGGTCGCCTGTTGCGAAGATGGCGTAAACGCGCTGGCCATCGGTTGTCATTGTAGGTGCCGCTAATCCGGTTTCCCTGTCAACCTTTGGTATTGCAGATGGAGTGCCTGGTACTGCAGAGACATCTGTCTGCCATAGGATCTTTCCCGAATTCGCATCAAAACAATAGACCTCCCGTTTGGAGGAGTTGGCCCCTGAAAGAAATACCATGTCGTTCCAGACAATTGGAGAGTTATATCCGGGAAGCGGAATCCGGGTTTTCCATTTGATATTCGCTCCTGTGGAGCCATTCCAGCTTACCGGAAAGTTTTTCCTGTAAACCACCCCGTTTCCGTCAGGGCCGCGGAATGTTACCGAGTTGTCGAGGATCTCCTTCCGTGAGGGATATTGCCCGGTTGAGAATGCTGATGCTGATTGCTCTGCAGTCTGCTTTATTGCAGGTGCGGTTGTCAAAGCAGTAACTGACTGACTATCTGGATGATTATCAGGATTTATATTCTGTGAGGTTGTTTGATCAGGAGGTGCTGTGTGTTGATCAGTCTGTGGTTGCCCGGATATGGTTGAAACAACCGAATCGATAACCAATTCTGTTGAAACCGTCTGATCCTGAAGCGTTTTTCCAATCTCAGAATAGGTGAGAAAAGCCAGGATAAGCGATCCAACAACAAGAAATATCCCGGTATAAATTATCCACCGCTGATTGGTTTTCCGATCGTCCCAGAATCTATCCCTGACCTGTTCGGGATGTGGAGGAATTTTCGGTTGGATCATTTCGATCCATTTCATACAGATGATCACTACCAGCAGACATATCAAGAGAATATATCCCCCCGTACGGATCTGCCACTGGCTGGTAAAAAATGCTTTTCGGGAGAGGAGGTCAAGTTCTCGAATCTCTGTACGCAGAGCATCATCACCGGGATTGCTTTTCAGTCGTTCCAGCATGACGGTCATGGCCGGTGTGTTAAGAGGATCAACCCGTTTCACCTGGATATAGTTGGCGATGATGAGGATACACAGGATAAATGCTACGATCCCGCTGATGGAGGCGATCCTTATCAGTAGCTTTCTGGTTTGTTCCTTCGACTTAGTATTTTCCATAATTCAGCAGATCCTTATCATGATTTGATCGGACAGTAATCCACACACCGGTTACAACTGAAACAGCTCCCCCGGTTGGGTTCAAAATCGGTTCGGTATTTTGTAGTCAGGCGACCTGCAAACAATCCGCCAATGGTTAACCCAATAAATCCTCCCAGAATCCATCCACCGATATAAAACTGACGGATAATCCGTGATGCCTCTGAGTAAATTTCCGTTGCCGGCTTCCCGGAAGTCCTGAAAGCAGCCATCTCAATCGATTCAGGTTCTCCCTGGTACTTTTGCGGATGCAGCAACTCGTTTGCCATTCTAACTTTCCCGTTAACCATTGCCAGTGACTCATGTATCTGAGACCCTGTCCATCCGCCTAAAAGCATGAAAAAGGGGATCATCAGGATAATAAGGATGAATTTCCTGACTATTGACTGCCGGGTTTCCGGATTTTTCACAGTTACTGGTTTTTCAATTACTTCGTATGGGCAGGAGTCCTCACACAAGCGGCACTGTATACAAACCGATGGTGTAATGGTCATATGGTACCTGGAAAAACGACTTATCCAGTTCAACAAAACACCATAAGGGCAGAGAAAACGGCAGTATGGCCGTGCGATAAATACTCCGGAGAGGAGTAATATACCAGCAAAAAGAAACATCCCGAAGGTAGCATCAAATCGAAAGATGCCAACGAATGGATCATACCTGCATATGATGAAATCTGTTTTTGTAGCAGCATACAACACAGCTAAAGCCAGATATATATAAGGTATTACTCCAAGTACTGCATTAAGTTGGGGGCCTATTTTTCTTGGTCGCCAGGAGATTAGATCCTGAAAAGCACCGAAAGGACATACGCCAGCGCAGAAGGTTCTGCCAAAGGCGAGTGTGAAAACAAGGGGTGCCATGAAAAAAACGAGGACAGTCCAAGGAATGATGTATGACCCGGAAAACATAGCCAGGGTAACATTCTGGATGGCTCCGATGGAGCAGACACATCCCTCCCTGTAAAAGCCGAAATAGGCCAGTGAAAAAACTGAGATCCAGAAAACAAGGTTTCGTGAGCGTCGTTTCAATACCGCCCAGGTAACCACCGACAATGCCAGTAAAAGAACCACTACGTCCATAACCTCCAGTATCTCCGCCCTGGGATTTGGAACCAGCGTTTCAGGTGTAATGTATCCCGATTCAAACTCCGGCTTTGGAAATCGTTGGATAGCATAGGAGGAGGCCATTTGCCATGCAAACAGGATGGTCAGGACTACTAAGGCTATTCCTCGTTTCATACAGGGTTAAAGCTCCTAAGTGATATCAAGTTTCTCTTTCCCGAATCCATTCAGGAGATATGGTTTATCCGCCGGAACCCTGGAATATGCGTCCGACGGGCAGACGCGGGCAATGGAGCACTCATTGCAATTGTCGCAAATATTTTGTCTAACCTGCAGCTGAAGCGAACCATTCCCGAAAGCGTCGCATCCCTTCACACATTTTCCACAGCCAATACAGAGCTCTTCATCAATTGAATACTGAAAGAATGGATCTTCGATGAAGGTGCGTTTGATTGCTTTGGTAGGACAAAGCTGGTTTTCGGCACCTGTGTTCAGTGTCTTGGTCTCCGGAAGAAAATAGCCTCCACAGAGGTCGCAATAACCGCACATGGCATAAACATGGACACACTTCACGGCCGAAGGGTTCTTTACGCAGCTTGTGGCACAACGACCACACTGAGTACATTTGGTGGGATCAAGCTGCCAGACAAATTCGCCGGATCCCGTTTTTCGGGCCACAAGTGCTGTAATCCCTCCCAGGCTAACCAATACACCAGCCTGTGCCCCTGTGCGGAAAAATTTCCGCCGGTTGATCCGTTTCTCTTCTCCCTGACCTTCCATATTATTGTTTATCCGTTTTTTGTTGCTCATATTTCCTGTATGATTCAGCGGCAGGCAGGCCACACTGCTCCGTTTTCCCGCATAGGGTGCAGGTGAAATCAAGAGAGCAACTCTCCTCAGTCTTTTCCTTGATGAGCAGGTATCCGCCTGTTACAGCCAGTCCGGTTCCTATAATCCCTTGCATGATCGTGGTAAGAAATTTACGCCTGGGAAGGTTTTTCTTTTTCGGGTCATTTTTATTCATTGTCTTCATCTCCTATATAAACAAATATCCTCACCTGGTTCCTCCAGGGATCAAGCAACAGAATTCTATCCTTTGAGTCTACGGCCAGATCCAGCCCTCGGGTTCCCTCTTCAAACTGATCTGGCGCAGCTACAAGGGATTTGAACTCTCCTGAAGGGAGGTATATTTTTACACGCTCAATTCCCTTTTCGCTTGTTACAAATGAGCCATCGGAAAGGATGGCAAAATTTGAGGGATTGCAGCATCCGCAAAATCCTTCCACGCCCATGGATGTTTTTCCCCAGGTCGAGATCAGGGAGCCGTCGGGACGAAATGCCTCAAACAGATGTCGTCCCGAGTTGACCACCCACAGTTCATTATCACGGCCCAATCCGAGGTCAAAATAGGGACTTGGGATGACAAAACGTGGTATTCCCGCAAGAGAATCCTTTTCACCAATTCGGTTAAGCAGATTGCCGTCCAAATCGTACCGATAGACAATTTTCTCACCGGCATCGGCTACATAAACATTGGTTTCGTCAGCAGCCACACCTGTCAGGACAGAGTTCTCACTTTCCGGCTTCCATCGGCTTATGATCATTCCTTCGGGATTCATAATCTCAATGTGATCCTCCATGCCCAACACTATCATTCCATCCGGTGCTATCGTGATGCAGTATGCAGTATCCTGAACAGGGAATTTTGATACCAGGTTTCCTTCTGCTGAATAAATTTCAAGACCGTTTGCTCCTGCCACATAAATGCGGTCCATCGGATCGGTAGTAATCCCATAGATATCGGATAATCCGGTAGAAAATTGTTGGACCTCACTGTAAGCAATCAGTGTCGAATCACTTTTTCGCAGTTCACTCAAACCATAATCATAAGGATTGTTGTTGCGATCATTTTCAGTAAAAAACAGATCATAAACCATGTATCCGATCACTGTAAGCAGAAGGATCACCGAAGCAATTATAATAAGTCTCTGTTTCATTGTTGTTCCATTTAATTCAAAATCAGATGATTGTATTTAGTTATCAATCTGCTTTTATATCAATGCAAACCAGCTGTTTCGAGTCCCTCATCAGCAGGTATCCTCCGGTTATCGCTATCGGGCCCCATGAGTCCTGTCCGTCAATGATCTGCGCCTGATCAAGCACCGTAAACTTACTGGTTGAGAGTTTCGCAATGGTCATTTCGCCATCGTCATTCAGGATAAATATTTTCCCATCTGCAATGATATATGGCCCCAGGCCAAATCGTTCGGTTTTACCGCTTTTCATTAGGACCTTCCTGCAATCATCAGGGTGAAACGAAACAAATTGATTCCGCAATCCACCGGCATCTTTTGGCATTATGGCAAGGAGGTGCCCGTTATAATAGATTGGTGTCTGTTGCTCTGAAGCCAATCCTTCCGTAGGTTTGTATTTCTGGATGATCTCCGTTGAAAATTTCCCCTGTTGCTCTTTCAGTTGCATCACAGCTCCTCCATATCCATAGCCGGCAGTGAGGAATATCCTTCCCTTGTCGAGAACCACCGGCGAGGGAGCTATCACTGAAGGAGAAAACTCCTGATTTTCCCAAAGGATATCTCCCCGGTCCGGACCATCGGCGGAAATCCCGCAAACTCCTCCGATGGCGGGATAGAGATACATCTTCTTCCCCTTAAAAGTCATAGGCATCACCGAGGCATGAGACATCTTCCAGCCGTTTGGATTAGGAGTTTTCCATGCGATGTTACCACTTCTGCAATCCACTCCGATCATCAGTGATGAGCCTCCAACTGCAATGATGGCCGTATCATCACTGATAAGCGGGCATTGGCCGGTATACCAGAAAGGCACCTCCACACCATACTCCTTTTCCAGATCGATTCCCCAGAGAAGATCACCAGTCTTTCTCTCCACGCACATCACCTGGCAACGGGGGCCAATGGTAACCACGTAGTTTTCGGTAACAGCCGGGACAGTTCTCGACAGTCCATGATTGCGTTTCAGGTGAACACTGTAAGAGCGGCGCCAGAGCTCTTCTCCTGTTTCGAGAGAGAGGCAGCGAAGGGCATCTCGTTTCAGGGTCTCATTGTAAT
>ERZ891376.120-NODE-120-length-19873-cov-6.702795_pt1 | contig 19873 bp, 23 predicted proteins | sample MGYA00520906_ERZ891376 | MGnify/ENA primary metagenome ERZ891376 (study PRJEB32303, sample SAMEA104408695) | aquatic metagenome | biome: Brackish water; feature: Chemocline; material: water | place: Baltic Sea | collected 2014-10-18T08:59:00 | depth 139 m ...
ATCCCTTTAACTCTCATTTTACATCTATGTATTCTAGGATCGTTGTATAATTTTTCTAATCTCATTCTAATTAATTCATAAAGATCTTCTAGTTCACCATCTCTTCTATCTAAATTTTCTGCTGACAGTGCATATAATGTTACAATCTTAATATTGAATTCTTCACACCAGTCAAGTAAATTTTCAACTGCATCTGCCCCTTTCCAATGACCTTTTTTATTAATTTCTAAATTTCTTTTCGCCCATCTTCTATTCCCATCTAAAATTAATGCAATATGATTTGGAATATCCCCTGCTTTAATTTCAGTTTCTAGTTTTTTACCATATATTTTGTATAACCCTGATAATTGTAAAACAACATCTTTTATTTTACCCATTTCTATTTTTCTTTGAACCTTGATGAATATATGATGATATCTATGTTTTTTATTTTTTTTTAAAATCTGATGATGTTAATCTAAAATCATTTCTTGATCTTTTTGTTTTCTATATTTTTTGAAGAGAATTGTAGCTGAAACTAATGTTACTGCTAATCCTCCCAATAATGGTGGAATCAATGTGAATGAACTTTCATCAAATATCATTATGTTTGTAAATTGTACAATAATTGGATATAATGAAATTAAAACAATTATTCTTAGAATATCACTAATTTGTCTAGGGATTCCTCTTATCCAATTACTTAGTAATATTCCTGCAAATATTGAACCTAAACCAATCCATAGGATTGGTAATGATCCTCCGATAAATTGCCCTATTCCTATTTGATTTAACATACTTTCGATGACTCCTCCATTCACTTCAATTATTTTTGAATCTATTGTACTAATTCCAGCTGGTATTGATGATAGAATTAATAATATTCCTGTAACTGTTGTAAACATTTTGATAAAACCTGTCGGTGTAGGTTTAGACCAACTTGACCATGCTCTGTCTATGTCAAACGCTCTGATCAAAAATGCTGCGCCTAGAATACTAACAAGTACAGCAAATATCTCTGCAGTATATCCAAAAATAGTTGCTATTCCTCCAATCAATAAAAGAATTCCTGGAACTCCTAAAAAGAATTTTGAATATTTTGTATCATAAGCCATCATTTTTAGATATTTTCCAAAAACTGCATAGGAATACTCTACACTTCTACTTACTTTCATTACCACTCGTTGTACTGATACTACTGGTAGGATATTTTGAATAACTGGAATTACGCTTTCATCGTCTTCTCCATCTGAAACAATAACTGCTCCATTTGCTTGAAATTTTTTTAATACTATTTTTGCTTCAACTAGTATTTTTTCATCTGCTTGAACTCCTCTATCCTTAACTCCTGTTATAATGGATACTTCAACTTGGTATCCTTTACTGATTAAATCTTCATATGTTTTAATTGCTGCAAATATTGAATTGGAATCGGCATCTTCTGGATCTTCTAATGCTAATCTTTGTGCTGCTTCTATACATGCATCTCTTCCTATCACCGGTGTAGTAATTCCTGTCTTCTGACCTAAATCGTCATCTCTATCTACACAAATCACTACTAATTTGTTGACTGCTGATTCACTGACATCTTTTTCTACTCTAGTAGATCTTTGTGACATTATAATTCATAATACATACTCTGTTTTTAATGATTTCTAACTATTCTCATTAGTATGATTATGTCTTGAGACTATGGTCTTAATTCATTTGATTTCTTGATATGTTCTATGTATTCTACTTTGATGGATTCTATTTTATTGACTGTCTCTAAAATTTTAGAATCTACACTTTTATTTTCAATTTGATTTGCTAAAACTTTAGTTTCTATAATATATTCATTAAATTTTTTCATTCCATTCATGTAACTAATGTAACTTTCTTGCCATTTTTCTGAAGGTTTTGATGTTACAAATTCACTTATCTGTGTAGTTACCTGTGATGATGTCACTTCAGTTATGATTATGTACTCACTTGGTGATATTCTTCCGTCTTGAAGATTCCTGTATTCTATATCTATTGATTCTTGTAAAACTTCATGGATATTTTTTACTCCGTCTAAATATCCTTCATAATCTGTAACTATGAATGTTGAATTATTTTCTTGCGGAACTACCCATAGCAAAAAACTGGCAGCTGTAATTGATGCTAAAATTATTACTGTAATTGCAATTCCTTTTTTTGATGCCATTTTCTATTTTTATGATTGACTAGTTTATAATGGTAATTTTTATAAAAATTATATTTTATTTCATGAATATTAAAAAAAAACACTATTATTTTATAATTTTAAAGATTTTTTCAAAAAATAGTTTTATTTCATGTAAATTTTAAGTTTTTTTCTTTTTTTAATGCCTAAAAAAAACTAAATACATCCAGTCTATAGTGAACTATTTTTCACAACTTCTTACTAAATACCACTCAATTCGATAAATTTCATAATGGTTCAAGCATACTGTGTAAAATGTAGAGCAAAAACGGATATCAAAGATCCTAAAGAGGTCAAACTAAAGAATGGACGTCCAGCTGTAAAAGGTACATGTCCAATCTGTACAACTAACGTATTCCGTATTGGCGCAATGCCAAAAGAATAATCTACAACTAGTCCCAATTTATTCTTCTTTTTCAAAAACAATATAGGGAATACTCTCCACGTTTTTTTATGACTACAACAGATTATGAGCGTCTGCTTAAACGTATTGAGGATAAACTAGGTAATTCAGATGAAGAATCTGGAAATAGATTTGAACTTCCAATTGTAGATGTAATGTGGGAAGGTCAAAAAACATTTTTACGTAATTTTTCAGAATTTCCTAAAATTCTTAGACGAGATCCTGACAAAGTACTCCAATATCTTTCCAAAGAATTTGCTGTACCTGCAGAACGTCTTGGTGACAAAGCCATGTTTGTTGGCCGTAGGGCTCCTGATGACTTTACTAGATTGTTTCAAATTTATGTAAAAGATTATCTTGAATGTACTACATGTAAAAGTCCTGACACAAAAGTTCTAAAAGAAAATCGTATCTCCTTTTTAGTTTGTGAAGCATGCGGTGCAAAATCTACCTTGAAAGGTAAATATGCGTAATGCAATTTTCAGTACGAACTACCAATTATGAAAAAAACATAATGCTAAACATGTGTGATGCTGAATTAATTGGAACTGATGTTGTTGACGGTAAATTAAAAATTCACATCAGTGAAAATTACTATGGTAAAAAATTAGTTGATAAAGATGAAGCACTATCTTTGTTAAAATCTACATCTATTATGAATCTCGTAGGTAACGAAACAATTTCTTTAGCTATTGATCTTGGAATTGCTTCAGAATCTGGTGTTAAAATAATTTCTGATATTCCATTTTTAATTATTTTTAATACATAAAATAAATTTCTGATTTAATATTTTTTATATTTTAATTGAAAAGCAATCTCTTTTATCTAGTATAGAAAATAATAACTGATGGCTGATACTATTAGTCGAAAATTAGAATGGAAATTAGACAATAAATTAAATGCAAAATCTAAACGAAAAAGTTTACCTGACGGATTCAAAAAAGGAAAAGTCGTCAATGAAGTTTTAGACAAGCCTACCGTCATGACTCTTTATAAAATGATTACAGACCATATCATTGCATATGTTAATGGCTCTGTAAGTGCTGGAAAAGAATCTGTTGTTTTTTGGGGTGTAGCTGAAGATAATTCTAATGTTGCTTTAAAAATTTATTTGGTTACTACTTCTAATTTTAAAAAACGTGAACCATATCTCACAGGTGATCCTCGATTTCGACATGTAAAAAAAGGTACTAAAAATTTGGTATATTTATGGGCAAAAAAAGAACATCGTAATTTGACTCAATGTTATAATGCCGGTATACCTGTACCTCGACCTCTTTATGTTACAAATAATGTACTTGCAATGGATTTTGTAGGTGTAAATGGTGCTCCTTGTCGCTCTTTACTAACTTCAAATGTGGATCAAAATGATTATGATCAAGCAATATCTCTAATTAAAGATCTATATGATAAAGCAAAACTAGTTCATGGTGATTTTTCAGAATATAATATTTTTAAGACTGATGATGGTTTAGTTGTTTTTGATCTAGGATCTGCTGTTGATCTTAGACATCCAAATTCTAAAGAATTTCTTAAGAGAGACATTAATAACATTATACGATTCTTTAAAAAAAGAGGAATGATTGTTGATGATTCTACTAATGTATTTGAGGATATTGTAAATGAGTTTTGAAAAATTAATTCGTATACCTAATGATAGAATTGGTGCTTTAATTGGAAAATCTGGAAGTGTAAAATCCAAAATTGAGGAAGCATGTTATGTTTCAATTGATGTTGACGGTGACACTGGAGAAGTTTTTATAAAATCTATTGGTTCTATTGAAAAAATGCAGCCATTCAAAGCAATGGAAATTGTTAGTGCAATTGGACGTGGTTTTTCTCCTGAAAATGCAATGACTTTGTTAGAAGATGAAAATATGCTACATGTTATTGATATTAGGGAGTTTGCTGGAAAGTCTAACGCAAATGTTGAAAGGATAAAAGGGAGGATCATTGGAAATGCAGGTAGAGCGAGAATAAATATGGAAAATCTAACTAGTACACACATTTCAGTTTATGGAAGAACTGTTTCAATTATTGGAAATTCAAATAAATTGAAATTAGCTGTTGATGCAATATGTGCTATTTCTAGTGGAGGTATGCATGGTGCAGTTTATGATAAACTAGAATCTGCAAACAGAAGAACAAAACAAGAAAAAATGCTATTGTGGGAAAATCAAGATGTCCTCTATTAAGGAAAAATTTAATCAAATATCTCCCAGTGAGTTTTTTTATAGTAATCGTGATTTAGCTGGATTTAGTAATCCTACAAGATCGCTGTATACTGCTGTTCGTGAATTTGTTGAGAATGCACTAGATGCATGTGATCAAAAAGGAATCCTTCCTGATGTTTATCTTACAATTAAAGCAGTTGACCCTGACAAACCTGATCCTAAACCCTATATTTTGACTGTAAAAGATAATGGCCCTGGAATAGATGCCGAACACATTCCACTTGCTTTTGGAACTGTATTGTATGGTTCTAAATTTGGACTTAAACAGGCTCGAGGAATGTTTGGACTGGGTGCCACAATGGCAATTCTATATGGACAAATTACGACAAATAAACCTGTAACTGTAAAAAGTTCTTCTGATGCAAAAATTCAAAATCAATTTGAAATATTATTGGATATTCAAAAAAATAAACCTGTAATTGTAAAACACACAACTAAAGAAGTTTCTAAAACAGGACTTACTGTAAGTATTTGTTTAGAAGGTGATTATTCTAAGGCAGGAAATAAAATTCGTGATTATGTTTATGAAACTTCTCTAATTACGCCATATGCTTCCATAACTTTTGATGATCCTAAAGATCAAAAATTTAGTCATCCTAGATTTGTGAAAGAAATTCCTCCACCTCCAACTATCATTAGGCCACATCCACATGGAATTGATGTTGAACGTATACGTAGAATGATTGTTGAATCTCAATTTGAAATTCCAACTATTGATGATGCGATGATTGAAAAAATTAGAAAAGATTTGGGTTTGTCTGTAAAAAACTTTAGTTTTACTTCTATTATGGATAAAGCAAAAAAGAAATGGAAAACACTTCCACGTCAAGTTAGGGTGGTAATATCTTTGATGTCTTTTTTAAAAATGGATTTTGAGAAACTCAATAAAATTAGAATTGAAGATATTGATATGCCTAACAAAAAATTATCTTATTGGGACTTTGGTGATTCACAATCAAAATCTGTTGACATGGATCCTGAAAGTGAATATTATAAACAATTGACAAATACTGTTCAGGGAGAACCTCTTACTACATTTTTGACTAAAAGATTCCAACGCATAGGTCCTACAACTGCAGTAAAATTTGCAGAATTTGCAAAATTTAAGCCTGAAAAAAGAATGGGTACTTTGACTAATCAAGAACTTGTGAATCTTAGTGATGCCCTTCAAAAATTTGAAGATTTTATGGCTCCTGATTCAAGTTGTTTGGCTCCATTAGGTGCAGAACCTTTAGAAAAGGGAATCAAGAAATTTTTTAATCCTGACTTTGTTGCTGTAGTTCAACGTCCAGCTTCTGCCTACTCTGGATTTCCTTTCATTATTGAGATGGGAATAGCTTATGGTGGTGATATTAAATCTGGTGGACCTCATGTTTATCGATATGCTAACAGAATCCCACTACTTTATGATGAGGGTAGTGATGTAGTTCTTAAAGTTGTTAATGATACCGATTGGGGCAGATACAAGATAAAAGGAGAACCTCCATTCATCATTGTTTCTCATATATGCTCAACAAGAATTCCGTATAAAACTGCAGGAAAAGAAAATGTTGCTGATAGACAAGAAATAGAGCGAGAGTTAAGATTGGCTTTACAATTTTTATCTAGAAAATTATCGTCTTTCATGTCTAAACGAGGTCAAGCTGAAATGGCAAAAAAAAGAGCTAATCTTTATGCAAAATACATTCCAATGATTGCAGAATTCTGTACAGAATTATCTGGAAAGAAAAAAGAACCTAATTATAAGAAAATGTTAGAAACTGAAATAGCATCAGAAAATAAAAAAGCAAAAGAGGAGGAAAATCAAATTGAAAACAACTAAAAAAGAACAAGAAAATAAAATTAAGTCTCGAAGTAAAAAAGCAGACGATAAACAAAAGCTTATTCTTGAAATACTAAAAACTCATGGTGCAAAAATCTATGATGATTTAGAAAATGGTAAATTTCCAAAATTTTCAATTCCTAGCAGGTCTGTAAGTAATATTGTTTATGATAAGCAACTTCGACAATACATTTTAGGCAATAATTCTGCTTTAAGAAGTTCTAGAAATTCTGCACAATTAAGATCATTCACTCAATTGATGTGGTTAGCATTTTTTGCAAATAGATTAACTACTGAACGAAAATCATCTACTTTAAGAGATATTTATTATTCTTCACAGGCTTTTGCTGTTGAATTTGAGGATCAATCTGAATCTGATAATATTATCGTAGATTTAGAAGCTGTTACTTCTAGGCCTAGAGAAGATTTTCATATTTTCCCTGAGGAGCGAAGTTCTATTTTTGGTGATTTGAATATTGAATATACTATTCCTGGTTATGAGGGAAAAACTATGAATTTGGCTAATCACCCTGATGGATATTCTATAGGTCCTAGTTTGACTACTGCTGAACTAGTTAGCACAAGTGCTGAAATTGTAATTGCGATTGAGAAGGGTGGTCTGTTTACAAGGTTCGTTGAAGAACAAGTTGATAAAAAATTCAAATCAATTATCATTAATACTGGAGGACAAGCACCACGTTCTACTAGAACTTTATTAAAAAGACTTCATGATGAAATGAAATTACCTGTCATCTGTCTTACTGACGGTGATGTGTATGGGGAACATATTGCAATGGTAATTAAATCTGGTTCAGCTAACGCTGCACACCTTAGAGATTTAACCGTTCCAGATGCAAAATGGGTTGGAGTGTGGGCTACTGATATTGAAAAATACAAATTACCTACAATCCCTATGACTGAATCTGATATTAAGCGATGTTATGATTTACAAAAAGATCCTAGATATCAAGATGGAATTTGGAAAAAAGAGCTTGACGTATTTTTAAAATTAAAGAGAAAAGCTGAACTGGAAGCCTTTTCAAAATATGGTCTTACAAATATTACTGATAAATATTTGCCTCAAAAATTAGAATTAGCAAAAAGCCTTTAGTTATTTTATTCTTAGTGTGAGTACGCCGTTTCTATATTTGAAATCCTGTATTTGCATTTCATTTACTCCTTCAATTGGGACTTCTTTTGAAAATCCATTTGTTCCACGAACATACAGTGTACCGTCTACCAATCTGACTGAAATTTTATCTTCTGGTCCTGGAACTTCTGCTACAAATACAAATTCCCCTTCTCCTTTGATTAGATCATAAACCCAATTCTTTGTTTCCTGCTCTTTTGATTGATTGTATGTTACTGGTTTTTGATCATTTGCCATTTTTTTAATAACCTTTATCCAGTAGATCATTGTAATTGCTGCTCCGCCAATCAAAATAAAACTCACATACCCTGAATCTACTCTTTGAGTCATTGTGTATATTATTCCTAAAAATAAAATAACAATTATCGGTATGACAAAATTTAATGACTGCTCATTTGAATATGTTTTTTTGTAACTTGACAAACAATACAAATTTACGTTTACCAAATATAAAGTATCTTTGATTTTTATTACCATTTTTGAAAATAACCCTGTTGTCTGATACGACAAAATCTAAACTTAATATTCGTGAGATTGCATTGAGAGGAACTATTATGGCTGCAATTCTAACTGTTCCATCAATTATTGCATTTTTACTAAGTTGGGTTATTCTTGATGATTTGATAACCGCTGGCATCATAGGTGGAGTTGTACATTTTATTGCTATGGGATTTGCTTTAAAAATCTCAAAAAAAATATTGCTTAAAAAATAACTCATTTACTCATGTTTTATGTAGTTGTTATTTTCTTTAAAAATAATGGATTCTTCCAAACTTGAAAATGATCTAATTTCTGAAATAAGATTAACTCCAATTCAGGCTAAAACATTTTTGTTAGTCACTTGGTATGGGAAAATGTCTTCTATTCAAATTGCAGAAAAATTGAAAATTTCATCTACGGTTGCTGAAAAAACTGCTACTGATCTTATGACCCTTGGTGGTTTTATTGATATTTCTGAAACTGAATTTGAGGCAATGCATCCTAGATTTACTGCAGTTAACATGTATCGAAAAATGTGTGAACGTGAGCATATTGAATTTAAGCGAAACAAAATCGTTGACAGTATAGGGGTAATTTTAGAACAACCATATGATGATGCAAGAACTAAATAATGCTAATAATTGCTGAACAACATTGAGTAATTCTGATACATCTTCAGTAAAAACTCCTAGTGATACTGAAAAAACTCTAGGTAAATCTGATGAAGAGCAACCAAAAACTCCTGAAGTTTACAAATGCTGTGATAATCCTCAGATTACATATTTTGGTGTTATAAACATCAACGTGGATGAAAGAACTATTGGTTCCGTTGATGTATGGCGATGTGCTGTTTGTAAGAAACAATTTTGTGAAGAAAAACAACTTGGTATTGAAGAAATTGCTGAAGTTGTAGGTATGCCTAGAATTGATTCTGATTCAAAATGGGCAATTTGTGTATGTAAATTACAAAAGAGTAGATACAAATGGAAATTAGTGAAATTAAAAGAAAATGATAACATTCAGCATGAATGTCTTGAAGAAAAGGTAATTTCGCTTAAAAGTGAAAATTTTAAAATTGTAGATGATCAACATTGGAGCTTTTTAATTGAAGACAATGTTAACAAGGCTGTAGAAATTTAACATCTATAATGGATCTTAAAGTTCACATTAATAATATTCATGGTAGCCAGATGGCTGCAAAAATTAATGGTGTTTGTACTTTAAATGATCATGAATTTCATTTTACTGCGATAGCATTTGGCAGAATTGGTGGACAAAATATTGGTGCAAAACTTTCTAAAAACACTGAAACTGAATTAGAGAAATTAGGTTATGATGTTGAAGAAGTAATAATGACACTTCAGCAAAATTTACTTCAAGGTGATTTGACACTGCCAGAAGGCCTCAAAAAAGATTCTTTTGTAGATGATTAAAATTGTGCTTCTTCTAGTGCTTTAGCACATGAGCAACTTCTAGTTGTTGGTATTTTATCAATTAATTCTGTTAGTATTTTCTTTGTTATCTCTACATTTTTTGAAAGTGTTTCTAACACTTCTTTTGCTGTAACTGGCTTATCTGCCCAAACATCATAATCTGTAACTGTTGAAATTGACGCATAACACATTTGTGCTTCTCTTGCCAGTTGACATTCTGGAACTAGTGTCATTCCAATAATGTCTGCTCCTGTTGTTCTATAAAATTTTGATTCAGCTCTTGTTGAAAATCGTGGACCTTCAATACAGACATAGGTACAATCTTTATGAATTCCAATATTTTGTTCATCTGTTACTTTTAGAATTGAATCTTGTAGTTCCGGACAAAATGGATCTGCTACTGAGATGTGAATAACTTTTCCCTTTTCTGAAAATGAACCGTCTCTTGATTTTGTAAAATCTAAAAATTGCGTTGGCAATGCAAAGTGTCCAGGTGCTAATTCTTGTTTTAAACTCCCTACTGCTGATGGTGCTATTATTCTTGTAATTCCTAATTCTTTGAATGCCCAGATATTAGCTTTAAAATTAATCATGTGTGGGGGGATTGTGTGTTTTTTTCCATGTCTTGGAAGGAATGCAATTTTTCGTCCTTTGAATGTCCCAACTGTTATGGTATCTGATGGCTTACCGTATGGGGTGTCTATCTCTATCTCTTGTGTATTTTCAAGTAGCCCTGAATCATAAATTCCCGTTCCCCCAAAAATTCCAATTTCTACATCTTTTTCCATTAATATTTCACCAATGATTTACAATTGTATTTACTAAGTCCTTTAATTCCATTCAAACCTGTTAATTCTATGATGAATGCAAATCCTGTGATTTTTCCACCTACTTTCTCAATTAATTTTGCAGATGCCTTTGCTGTTCCGCCTGTTGCAAGTAAATCATCACAAATTACAATTTTTTGACCTTCGTCAATAATGTCTTTTTGAATTTCTATTGTATCTTTTCCATATTCAATTGTATATGCTAATTTTGTAGTCTTTCCTGGTAATTTTCCAGCTTTTCTAATCATAACTATTCCTTTATTGTATTTTAATGCCAAAATTGTTGCTAGTAGAAATCCTCTTGACTCAATTCCTGCAAAGACGTCTACATCTTTTGGATGAAAATGTTTTGAAAATTCATCTGCAATATATGATAATGATGACGGATCTTTTAAGATTGGACTAAAATCTCTAAATAATATTCCTTTTTTTGGAAAATTTGGGTATTCTGTAATTTTGTCTTTAAGGTTCATGATAACTTGTCTTATTACCTCAGATAAAATTGTTTTATTTCATTATTATTTCAAATGTTGTTTCATCTGAGTTAATTGAGTCGTATGCTTTGATCGTATATGTTCCAGGGATTGTATCTTTTGGAACAGACCAAAATGTTTCACATTTGAATTCTTTTGTTGTATTACATGTCATTTTCTGTACTATATTTTCGTTCATATCTGATATTTTAATTATTATGGATGTTTTATGAGATGTCAAGATATCTATTTCAAGCAAATTCCCTACTTTGACTTCTTCAGTTGCTTTTACTGTCATTCCTTTTACTATTATAGGAAACACGCTAAATTCTATTTTATCTAAATTGGAACCACTTTTAATGTTAATTTGCCATAATCCTATTTCTCCAGTTGAAGGAATTTTTAATCTTTTTTCAGAAAATATACCCTTACTATTTGATGCAATTTCTAATGATTTGATCTCTTTTCCATTAGGATCAATTAAAGTTACAATCATTAACGAATTGGCATTTGCTGTACTACCCAATAATAATATCTGTTCTCCTTGTTTGTATTCTGTTTGTGTTATTTCAGATTTGATTTCTCCTGAACCTGCTACTAATCCTACTGAAAAGTTTTCGCTATTTTCTGAACCTCCTTTTTTAATTACTGCTGTATACATTCCTGATACATAACCTGATAAATCTAAATTGTAATTTTCTCTACCATTTAATTTTAATTCAATAACCACATCTTTGCCTAAAACACTCCCTGAAGGTGTTATAATTATCAGCGATATTTTTTCTGATGGTTCACCTGCTAAACTAATTACTGCCGTTTCTGTACTTTTATAATTTGTTTTATCAAGTTTTATGCCCACTGGAATTACTGGTGATACATTGTACCCTACATAGATAAACTCTTTATCCTTATTTTGAGTTGCAATTAAAGTCCATGTTCCTTCTACATCCTCATTTTCTGTTGTTTGATATTCAAACTCTACTATTCCTGAATCTAAAACTTCTATGATGTCTGATGCCATTTCATTTCCTAAACCATCTTCTAAAATCAGTTCTAATGGAATGTTTGGCATGACTGTTCCACTAAATTTAATTAATTCTCCTTCATCAAATTTTATTTTTTCTGGATTGATTATGATTACTTTATTTGTTTCAATATTAATTTTTTTTAAAACCTGAGTTCTTCCATCCGAAACCGTTACGCTATATTCTCCAAAGACTGCATTCAATGGTATATTGATTGGTTCTAATAATTTCCAATTTCCAATTTCATCTATTAGTGTTATTCTACTACTGATTGTTATTTTTTCTGGATTGATAATTTCTATTGTGATGGATTTCCCTGGAATTCCTATTCCATTAATTTCCAATACGTCTCCTTGATATGCTGTATCTGGCATTCCCTTAATTTCCAATCTAATATTTTTATCTACTATAATTCTATTTTCATTTTCTCCTAATTTCACGCTTAATTTTTTCTCTATTTGATCATAACCTATAATTTTAAAATCAACACTATTTTCTTTTTCTATATTTGGAATTTGCATTGTTGTAATAAAATGACCCTTACTATTTGTTATGAAATTTCCAATTTTTTCGGCATCCATATAAAAATCAAATTTTTGTGATGCTGCAAATTGATCTCCTGTAATTCTAATTGTTGATCCTGGATTTGGTTTATCTGGTATTACTCTGAATGTTGATTCTGAAAATATACTTATTCCATTATTATTGTAATTTTCATTTAATTCTATGTTTAAATTTTGATTAACCTTTGATAATTTAGATAATTTAACTATCCCTGTATCTATTATTTTGTTTTCTTGATCTAACGCTTTCCAATTAATTATCGGATTTATTTTATCTGTTTTAAGTCCAAATTTTACTAGTTCATTTGGTTTGACTGTTTCCGATGACGTAAAAATAATTACTCCTTGTTGGTTTTTTTCACCTATCCATCCTTTTTCTGTTTTAAATGATTTAAAATTAAATTCCTCCCCTAACCATACTCTGAAAGTTTTAATTTCATTTTCAGAATTATTTGTGGCTGTAACTATTACTGTTTCGTCTAATCCTATACTTACAACATTAACTTCATCTGCATAGGCTTCTAATGGAATTAGGATTAAAGATATTGAAAATAGTATTATAATTGAAATAGAAATTTCTCTATTTCCTAATTTATTCATATTTCCTACTCCCTTTTATGACCAGAACCGTGATTCTCTCCATTGAAAACATGTGGTTTAGCATACCTATTCTTGTTTTCCTGTTTTTTGAAATTTATTTACTTCTGGTTTTATGGCTGCGTTTTGATATTGTCTGATTCTTTCAGCGATTAGTCTGTATAATGATCTAAATTGGTCTTTAGTTTTATCTGATAAGAAATCTGTTTGCTCTAATGCAATTTTTTCACAAATATACCTTGTAATCTCTTCATTGTTAAATTCACCCCAATCATCATCTCTACGCTCTTGCCATATTTTTTTTAATTTTTCTAAAATCCCCTTACCTTCTTTAGAGTTTATATTTTCATGTGTGAGATTTGAATATCCTTCTTGCCTTAATTTAATTTCATAAGTTTGATTTACTGCATGTAGATAATCTTCAACTACAACATAGTCTTCTATCGATTCTAGTTTTTTACCTTCTCTTTCAAAAAATATTGTTTGAATTGCTGAAAATTGATTTGATTCTAATTGTGCTGAAATTTGTCTGGATTCTTCAGTGTTATCTAATAAAACAAATGTTTTGTAACCGTGATTTCTATAAAAAATTGCTAAAGGTAATACTGCATTTTTATTATACGCTGCAATTACGTTTAGTGGATTCATTGAAATATTTGGATCTTGTAAAAATTTATCAAATGCATTTAGATACATTGAATCTGACATTGTTTCAACAATAATTACTGGTCTGGAGTTTGTACCTATCTCCCTATCTACAATTGCCTCTACTTGACCTCTACATAATCCATATAAGATCGGCGTTAGTGTTTTATCATCTGCATTCCAATAATCATAAAATATCCTGCTCAGATGTTTTCTCTTATCTAATTCTACAACTAATAAATTTCCTGGTGTGTAATCAAATATCATAAATGGTGAATGTGTTGCATATAGTACTTGATTTGAACCTGCTAAATTTTTTAATAAATCTGAAATACCCATTTGTTGTGTTGGGTGAAGATTTCTTGCAGGTTCATCTAAAAGTAATATTGCTTCTTTTAATTCTGATCTTTGTGTTTCTGCTGCAAAGTTTACAATAAATGAAAATGTCCATTTAAAACCCTCTGCACGTCGATTTAACAATCCTGTGTTTGTAATTGTTCCATCCTTGTGTACGTCTGAAATTACCACACTCATAATGTTCCCTGGATTGTATCTCAAGTCAACATGGATGGGATCCCCTTTCCATGCTGGATTTAATTTCTTAGTTAATCTGTTGCTTGCTGTATTTAGTAATTTAATACATTTAGATGGTTGTCCTTTTACTTCATCTAATTCCTTAATATCTAATTCTGCTAAATAGAATAAATTTCTGACTGTTTCTGCTTTGTCAAATTCTTCTACAAATTCAATTGAATCTACTCTTTCTTCATTCTCTTTTCGTAAATATTCATTAAGATTTATGTTGCCATAGATTTTTTTATAATCTGAAAAATAAACAAATCTTGGATGTAATTCTGCTGCAATAAAATTTTGTAAAGCTATTTTTTGACTTTCACCACTTAGTAAATTTGAAAATTGATTTTCTGATTTATGATAAATCTTTTCCCACTCTTCGATTACTTTTGGTTCTTGAATTGCTATTACATGAAATTCATTACTAAATTCTGCCATTCCACTATCAAATGATTCTTGATTTTTAGGAACTGAACCATCAAATAATTTAGTGTTAATTTGTATTCTTATGTGATTTGGAAGTGTATCTAAAAAATCAAGAATTTCTTTTGTAAAATTCTCCCATGAATTAAGCCCTTGATCTTTGATTTCACTGATTTCTATGTCTTCAAATTCATATTGGACTTTTTGATTTCTATTTGTTCTAAATAATTTAATTTTTTTAATTTTTGGTAATCCTGGAAATTTCTCTTTTAATATCTCTGTTTCATGTTCGTTCATTTCAAATTCACCTTCAGCTAGTCTGATTTCATCTTTGAGCTCCTCTGACATTTCATCACAAAGATCTAACTCTGAAACCTGCTCATCTCTGTTCAATAGTGTTAAAGCCTGTAATATGGTGGTTTTTCCACTTTCGTTTCTCCCCACAAAAGCTGCTAAATCTCCTACTGTAATTTCACCAGAATCATGAATACAGCGGTATGCCCTAGCTCTAAATTTTCTAAGTCGCATATAGCGATATTACATAGATACGATTTAACTTATTCGTCACATTCACTTTTTATGCTAAATTTTTGCTAAATAGATATAAGGCAATTCCTTAATTTATAATAAAATGGTGTCTAAAAGACTATTTGTTGTATTTATTTTACCTATAATTTTCTCTGTCATTGTTGGCTCTATAGTTATGGCTGACACACTTCAAAAACCTGATAGGGAACTAAACATGTGGCCTATGTCTAACTCTGAAACCTCTCATAGTTCATCCATACAGATAATTGGCCTTTCAAGTCAATATTCAGTTTCAGAATCTATAGAAATTAACGTCAAAATTAGTGATTCTTCTTTTAATTGTGGGGATCTATACATTACAATTTACAACTCTGAAAAAAGCAATGTAATCACTCAGGGTGCATTTTTTGAACAGTGTTTTAACAGTGAATCCAACCTCATTCCTATTGACGATAAATTTTCTAAAGTCATTAATACACCTGGTTCATATGACTTAGTCGTAGATATGGTCTCAAAAGATTTATCAAATATCTCTACTAGTGGAATATTTACTGTTAAATAGGAATGAAATTATTGTATCCTAAGTGACAAATTGAATTTAAAAAATATGGTGATTAAATGACAAAAATTGATGAAGCAAATAAAATTAAACTGGAAATTGAAGAATTACAAAAGAAAACAAGAATTCTTGAAGCAAAACCCGTAAAAAAAGCAGCTAAAGCAAAACCAGCAGCTAAAGCAAAACCAGCAGCTAAAGCAAAACCAGCAGCTAAAGCAAAACCAGCAAAAAAAATAGATGAATCTAAAACCCCCGATGAAGTAAAACCTGTAAAGCCCGTAAAACCAAAAAAATTAACTAAAAAAGAATTAGCAGAAGAAAAAAGAATTGCTGAAAGAACAATTGAGGATGAATTAGAAGAACAACTTACAGAATCAGAAATTGAAAATTTTCAAATTGAAAAAGTTGACATGGAACGACTTACAAATAAAATATGTGATATTCTGGCAGAACGTGAATCTGACGGTATGTTGCAAAGTGAATTATGGAAAAAACTTAAACTTTCAAGTCGTGATGGCTCTAGAGTATCTTTAAAACTTGAAAGAATGGGAACTATCACTAGAGAAAAACTTCTTGAAAACGATCGTTGGACGTATAAATTAATTTTAAAGAAAACTCCTATCAGTACTGAATCAATTGTAAATGCTCCTTGCTTAGTTTGCACTGTTGAACAAAAATGTTCTCTTGAGGGTGAAATAAGCCCTAAAACATGTCAGCTTATTGAAGATTGGGTTATTACTGAACTTAAAAAACCTTTGAAGGCCAAATGAAATTAGCAGATGCACGAAAAGATTATTATCGAAGATTAGCCCATGAGCAAGGCTATCGGGCTAGATCTGCATTCAAGTTAAAAGAATTAAATGAATCTTATCGTTTAATTGGTCCTGGATTTTATGTCTTGGATCTTGGTAATGCTCCTGGCGGTTGGACTCAAGTTGCTGTCAAATTAGTTGGAAATCAGGGTAAAGTTATGGGTATTGATTTAGAGTATGTTGAAGAAATAACTCATGCACACCTCGTTCGAGATGATATTCAAAATGAACATTTACCTGATGAAATTTTATCCTATTTTGGGCGTAAAGTAGGCGCTGTAATTTGTGATCTTTCACCTCAAGTAACAGGAAATTGGTCTGTGGATCATGCAAGACAAATTTCTCTTAATTATGATTGTACCAAAATTATGGATAAGGTTTTAGCCCATAGAGGAAATGCCGTTTTTAAAATATTTGACGGTGAATATACTTTGGAATTTAGAGATTACATCAAGAAAAAATTTGCCAGGGTTAATCTTACAAAACCTGCTGCTAGTAGAAAACAAAGTAGTGAGATATACTGTGTTTGTATGGGTTTTACTGGATAAATTAAAATATTTTCATTATTTCATCTATGTTTGCATTAGTTCTAAACCCTGTTGGATTAAATGATGTTACACTAGACACAAATCCGTTTTCTTTTAACTTTAATATTATTTTTTCTAATTTGGGTGGGGATGATTTCATTTTTTTAGCAATTTCGTCTAATGTGAAAAACATTTCAGGCATTTCTGATTCCTCAAGACATTTGTAAAGTGTTTTCTCACATGATTTTTTTATTTTTAAATTTGATATTTCTTCAATCATATTTTTAACATATTCTTTATCAAAAATCTTTCCAATCCATAATGGTCCTGCAATGCTGGTTTTTAATTTACATAATTCACATTCATGTTCTTGTTCTACTGATATTTTTCTATGTCCGCAATTTTTACAATGAATAATATATCCTAAATTTTCTTCTTGGTCTACGTGATTAAGAATTTTCACATATGTTCTATAGTAATGCATTTCACTTTCAACAAACATTGGAATAATTTTAACTCCTAATCTGGCAGCCACAGTCCGTAGACTTCCTAAAATTAATCTAATGGCCATTTCATTTCTATATTCAACTCTTACTGGAATTCCGCCGTATTTCCTCTTACATGCACCTTGGAATAATCCGTTTAGAACTTGAAGATCTGTTGCCGCAGTGGATAGCATACCTCCGTGAACTGTTGCCCTAATCCCACAGTCAAAAAATTCCGCAGGTGAGCCAAATGGATCAATATCTACCAGTGTGCCTCTTTTTCCCTTCCTAGAATGTTCACTTAGAAATACACATGCCTCTTTTTCAGAAAATTCAATATTTTTTAAATTGTTTAGATTGGCTGAATGTCTTGCCATTTCTAATGCTGTTGGATTTAGATCATTAATTATCACATTTTCTATTTTTAATTCATTTGCAACTCGTAATCCTCTTGCTCCAACTCCTGTTAACCCCTCCAAGAAAATTTTTGGACCTTCAAATTTTTTCAAAAATGCCGCATATGCAATTATTGAAAAATCTCTATTTGTTCTTGCTTTAGGATTAAAAAATGCTGGTTTTATGGGTGGAGCTTTTTCTGTCAATGATTTTTTTGGAACTAATATTTTTGTACTACCTTCTATAATTTCTTCAAATATGTCATTTGATATTTCCAATTATTTTTCTAATTTTTTATAACGTATAACGGTTTAATACTTGTTTTTTTGAGACAAAATTTGTGCAAATTTGTGGAATTGATGATGCTGGACGTGGTGCCATGTTGGGCCCTCTAGTTATAGCTGGAGTTTCTTTGGATAAAAAAAATTTAAGAAAATTGACTTCTCTTGGTGTAAAGGATTCAAAAAAACTCTCTCCAAAAATACGTGAAAATTTATATAAAAAAATTATTGAAACCGTTGACAATTACTATGTTGCAAAAATTCCTCCACGTTCTATTGATGCTAGTGTTAAGAAACATCTTCTAAATAATTTAGAGGCAAAATATATGGCAAAAGTTGTTTCAAAATTAGATGCTGATATTTCATATGTAGATTCATGTGATGTCAATCCTCTTAGATTTGGTAAGGAAATTTCTGCTCTTTCTGATGGTCATAAAATTAAATCATATCATCATGCTGATAGTCGTTTTGTAGCAGTTGCTGCAGCATCTATCCTTGCTAAAGTAACTAGAGATAGATCTATTGGAATATTGAGAAAAACACATAATCTTGGAAGTGGGTATCCTTCAGATTCTATTACAGTCAAATTTGTAACTAAATATTATAAAAAAAATCACACTGTACCTATTTTTGTACGTAAAAGTTGGAAGCCTGTTCAAAAAATAATGGGTAAAATTTAGTTTTTGTATTTTGCAATTACCATTGCATGATCTTTATCATACGGGTGTAGATCTATTGATTCTAAAATATCAAATTTTTCTCTTAGTTTCTGTATTTCTTCCTCCACAATTCTTTTTGGTGCTTTTGTAACATCTATGCTTCTAGTTTTGATAACTAGAAAGAAGAATCCATCTTTTTTTAGAAACATATCACAATTTTCTATGGCAATTTTTGTTTGATCTGGTTGTGCTATGTCAACATAAACAACATCTACTTTTCCAAATACTGAAAAATATTCTTTAGGTTTTCTTGCATCTTGTAGTATTGGCATGACGTTTGCTCTATGAGTTGCTACTCTGTCTAGGAAATCTCTTGCAACTCTACTTGCATGTTCTACTGCAAAAACTAATCCATTTAACCCTACAATATCTGAAACATGACTTACTGTTGTCCCTGTGGATGCACCTAGATACAATACCGTTGTTTTATTTTTAAAAGGAAAATTTTCTAATCCATTCATTATTGATGCTGCTAATTTACTTCTAAATGGATCCCATAACCTGAATTCCACTCCGTTTTTAATAATTAGTTTTTCTTTGTATACTTGATTTCCTGGAACTAAATTTTTGGTAGAAATTTTTTGTTCTCCTTCGTATTTTATCCAAAAATATGATTGATTATCTTCTTCCAAACTTCTTTCTCTTTGAATCTGATCCTTCTCTTCTTTCACCATAGCTGGATCTTTCATTTCTATCTCCACCGGATCTTTCATTTCTATCTCCACCATAGCTG
>ERZ891376.124-NODE-124-length-19582-cov-18.633175_pt1 | contig 19582 bp, 18 predicted proteins | sample MGYA00520906_ERZ891376 | MGnify/ENA primary metagenome ERZ891376 (study PRJEB32303, sample SAMEA104408695) | aquatic metagenome | biome: Brackish water; feature: Chemocline; material: water | place: Baltic Sea | collected 2014-10-18T08:59:00 | depth 139 m ...
GGATTTGATACAACTTTGAAATATGCTAGTAGCCAAATTGATGAAAATATAGGAACTTTTGCACTTTCTGCAAAATCCATCAGTGAATCTTCTGCTCAACTTAATGCATTATTATTACCAATCATTGCATCAATTGGACTAATTGTTGCACTACAAGTTACAATACTTGCTAGAAGAAGATAGTTATAATAACAAAAGAATGGAAAATTAAATAATGCCCAAAGTGGCTATCTTCTTTTTCATATTGCTTTTCTCTCCAATGATAACAAATTCATATGCATTCCTTCCAGTTGATCTAAATAATATTGTAGATGCTCAGAATTCACTTGTTTTTGATTCTGGTATTGTAGACGTAGACACAGATTTTTTTGTTGAAAATGATTTTAAAAGATATTTAATTTTTGGGAATAGTTTAGATGAAAATAATTTTTTACAATCTAATTCCATTTATGGAATTGAATCTGATAATGGGTTTTTTTCTGTCTCCATTCTATCTGAAACTTTAGCATCTAATTTGATTTCACAGGGGTATTATGTTGTTGAAGATTTTAAATTAGATTTCCATTCATTAGATAATCAAATTCAAGATGCATCTAGAATTGGTGAGATTACAGGTTCAAATTTAGCTAAAACAAAATATAATTCCTCAGGAAATGGAACTGTAATTGCAATTGTAGATACTGGAGTTGATTTTTCAAATCCTGATATACAACATTCTCTTGCAAGAGATAACCTTAATCATCCAATTATGTTTGATCCTGACGGACAAGGAATTGTATTAACAAATGCAACTTTTTTTGCATACATTGATGAAAATGAAATTATTCGAAATTACAGCAAACCAATTCCTTCACACATGACATCCTCTGCATATGTTACACGCGATGGAGTATTTCTTGATATATCTCAAGGAGGTAAAGGAAGTGACATACCAATTTATAATTCATTTTTTCCACAGATAGGAACTTCTGTAATTTTTAATGGAACACTAGATACTGATATGAAAATCGGTGAAGATAATCGAAATTACATTAAATCAAAAAGTGGAATTTATCATCTAGGTGTGATATATCAGGGAGGACTAAGCGGTCCATTAGCAAGAATTCAAGTAGTGCCAGTTCTAGTAGTTGATTCTTTTATTTCAGGTGTTTATGATACTATAATTCCTGATCTAAGCACTTCTTGGGAGGATTATACTCGATTTGATTTGGAAACTGGAAATAAAGTAAATTATGATTTTGATTTTACTGATGAAAAACCAATAGTATTGGGAAGTGGAAAAGAATTTCTTGTTTATGATTCAAATGGCGATGGGAAAAATGATTACAGTGCCGGAACATTTGGTGCACAAGTTCTTGATGTCTATGGTGTGATTAAAAATAATTCAACTGACATTGATGATACTCTAAATGCAATTAATGGAACTCTTTTACCTCCTTTAGACTCAGATGGTGAATTTTTTGGTTTGATGACAGACTTTATGGGTCATGGAACTTCTAGTGCAGCATCAATTACTTCACGCGGTCAAGAAACTTATGATATTTACAACAACACAAAAAAATATTCTATTACAGGTGTTGCCCCTGATGCAAAGATTGTACCTGTAAAGGCATTGTGGTTTGGTGATACTGTATATGGTTGGTTATGGTCTGCAGGATTTGAAAATAAAGATCATAGTTGGAAATATTCAGGTAACCCTAAAGTTGATATTATTTCTAACAGTTGGGGCGTATCAAATTTTCCTTCTTTTAATGCATCACCTGGGATGGATATTTTATCATTAATTTTGAGTGTGCTGGCAACTCCCAATTCTTTAGATGATAATTATCCTGGTGTAACAATAATTTCAAGTGCAGGAAACTCTGGTCATGGTTATGGTACAATTGGATTGCCAAATGCATCACCATTTGGAATTTCAGTAGGAGCTACAACAAACAATGTTTTTGTTGGATATGGTCCTTTCAAGGATCAACCCCGATTTGGTGATACCACAATTCACTCTAATGACGTAGTTGATTTTTCTAGTAGAGGTCCTAGTTCTATTGGAGATCCAAAGCCTGATGTTATGAGTATTGGTGCTCACGGATTTGTACCCTCAAATATTTTAAAAATTAATAAAGATTCCAAGGAAGAATCCTTTTCATTATTTGGTGGCACTAGTATGGCAGCACCTCTTGTATCTGGCAGTGCTGCAGTATTAATTGAAGAGATGAAAAAACAATCAAAAGATTATGATTCTTTTTTGATCAAAAATATTCTCATGTCCACTGCAACTGATCTGTACAATGATCCATTCACTCAAGGTTCAGGTTTGGTAAATATTGAATCTGCACTGGACTATGTAAATGGAGAAAACGGAGTTTTCATAGTGTATAATGATGGTTCATATGATAATATCAAAAAAATTCTTGAGCCAGCAATAGAAAAAATCAATTCTGCATCAATTGGTTTTAAAAAATTTCAATTAACTTCACATCCATTTCCTATGACCAGTTGGTTTGCAGGACAATTACTTCCTGGAGACAGAACTACGACCACTTTTACAATTGATAATCCAACTAATGACACACTAACAATTAATGTCAAACCTCAAACTTTGTCTATGATTTCAAAAACCCAATTTAACGGAACAACCATTCTACAGCAACAAGATTCTATACTAAATGACACTGGGACTTTTATTCCAAACTATGTGAAATTATCTGAACTTGGTAATTCATCTGAACTTGGGACTTTTTTTAATAACGATGATCCAATTCCTGATGAATCCTCATTAATGATTTTAAATGTCAATTTCCAATTCAATGATTTTATGAATAATACTGCAGATGTTTATGCTGATGATCTCAAAATTGCATCTCTTTATCTTTATGATTGGATTGACAATAACAATGATACAAAAATTACTAGCAACGAATTATCGCTGGTAAATAGGGCTGGTTCATGGGGAACTGTTCAAGAATTAAGAGTTTCAGAACCTAATGAAAAATTCGAAGGAATACCACTAGTTGGAGTTTATCCAGTACCTACCAGATATTCTTATTGGCTAGGAGATACAAAACAAAATTCAACTTCAATGGATTATACCATTTCTGCCAGTTATTATGAAAAAGAAAAGTGGCCTTTGTTGTGGACTGAACATGAAACAATTTCTGTTCCTCCAGAAAATTCATCCACTGTAGATGTAACATTGGTGACCCCTACTGATTTTCAAACTGGTGCTTATCAAGGATTTCTAACTTTTGAAAGTGAAAAACATGTTGTAAATGCTCCGATATCTTTTGTAATTAAACAACCTGTAATTGAAAATGATTCTACAATTCTGATTAAAGGAATTCAAAGTGATGATATTCTTTACGGGAATGGATATACAAAAGGTGCATTTGATATGGTTAATCGTTACATGGCAGGTGATTGGAGACAATATTATTTTGATATTCAAAATGAATCTATCAATACTGCAGCAATTGAACTTTCATGGATTAGTAATAACACAAATCTATCTGTATTTGTAATGGATCCATCCGGAAAAATAATACAAACCAATATGCCTTCTGGGGTCTTTGGACATTTTCTGGGATGGGTATCACTTGATTGGTTGGGTAGTTCAATCTTTAGTCAAGGCGGTGGTTTTTTTCCTGTAAAAAATAAAGATGACACTTCAACAGTTCTTTATGTGCCAATTAACCAAACTGGAACTTACACACTTTTAACACATTCAACTTTATTTGGTGGCTCATCAACCACTGAACCAATTACATTAGCAGCTAAATTTACAAATATTTCCCCCGAAATGATGGATTTTCTTGAATCTTCTGATGTTAAAATAAAACCAATAGAGTCTGAAGAAATTTTTAAAATTACTACATTAGAAACTCAAGATCAAGTCAAATCTAATTTACAATTTAATATTGGAATTGCAGTGGGGATAGTCATTGGAATTGCGATCGGTGTAGTTTTTATTTTAATCATTAGACAAAAAACTCCCAAATAATTGAACAAGATTTATAAGCAATTTGGCGAGAACGAGAGCTGAATGTCAGAGTTGGGGACAAAAAAGTCTGGCGGATTATCCAGAAGAGACTTTCTAAAATTAATGGGTGCTGCAGGCACTGGATTAGCATTTGCTCCATTTGTCCCATTTGGTAATTTCATGCCAAATCCAAATCAGGCATCCCTTGAAAGAGTTCCAGTAATTTTACCTGATGGCACTCAAGCAAATATCAATACTTACCCTGTTAATCATGCTGAAGTAATTACATATCCTTCAACTGGCGATGCTGCACTTGATGCAGAAGCTTTTCGTAAATGGCAATTCATCAGACTTCCTGAAGAATTAGGTGGAGGAAAAAAAGACACTGATGCATTACGAGCTTATAGTATGATTTGTTTACATCTTTGGTGTTTATGGAAATATTGGCCAGATGAAGGCAGAAAAAGAGGTGAATGCCCTTGTCATGGAAGTATGTATGATCCAATGACTGGAACAGCATTCGTTGGTCCTGCATCAGTACAAGCTGCACCATCAAACACTTTACCACAACTAACTTTAGACATTGATTCAGATGGATTAATCTTTATCATGCCGCCAAAGTTTAATGCAAACGATAATGGAGTAATTGGATATGGCCGTTTCACTTGAAAGAAGAACAGGGGTAGTAGCGCTCCTTTATTGGTTTTGGGACGGAGTAGACAGAACTATCTTTACTGCAATTAAATTTTCATTCCCTTCAAGATTTGTTAGTCCATTTGGATTCTTAGGAATGCTTACGTTCATCGTGTTCATTATTCTTGGAGTATCAGGTGCATTACTGATGTTTTACTATCAACCAATTCTCGACCGCGCATGGGACAGTGTTCAATTCATTAATGATGATGTTCCATTTGGTTTTCACATTAGAAATATTCACTATCATGGTTCTAACGCTATGGTCCTTCTTGCAGTGCTTCACATGTATTATCAATACTTTAGTGGAAGATACAAAATTAGAAATGAAGTTTTATGGATGACTGGTGTTATACTTGGAACTGTTACAATTCTTGAAGCGTTTACTGGATACGATGTAATTTTCAGTGAAAGAGCGGAGCTTGCAATTAGTATTGCGGCGTCATTAACAACATCCATCCCTGTTGTGGGACCTACAATTCGTGATGCGGCGCTGGGTAGTGGGTTTTCGGACTTTGTATTAAGATTCTATGCACAACATGTATTCTTGCTACCTATTGTAATGCTTGGATTAATGGCAGTACACTTTCCAAGATTCTTAGTATTTGATGTACCTATGGTGATGGCAATCGGTGGTGCTATTTTGATCACTGGTGGTGTCTTCCCAATTGATATGGGATTCAAGTTTGAACCCACGGTACCGCCCGGTGTCACAGTCCCTGAATGGTATCTTACAGGAATCTATGCCTTCATGAGGACACAATATGACAAATTTGTTACAGGTTTACTGTGGCCGTTATTGTTTATCATATCCTTTGTATTGATTCCGTTTATAGATAGATACAAGAAATTCTCTTGGAGAGATAGACCAATCATTACTGCATTTGGAATTACAAGTCTTGCTCAAATCATGGTTACAACATACTGGGGATTCTATATCTCACCAGACACAAAACTTCCATTAGTGGAGCGTTTGGTAATTGATCCAATATTCTTCTATTCTACAATGATCTTGTTGGTACCTCTAGGATTTGGATTTACTTACATGATGATCAAATTAGCAAATGAAGCTGAAAGAAAATCAAAACTTGCAAAAAGTAATGGTCCTCAGAAAGTAGCTACAATCAACCTATCTGAAAAATGGATTAATTGGCTATTGGTTGCACTATTGGCCTTCCAAGTATTTCTAAACATTGCAGCATACAATGCAGCTTTGACAGGAATGAAGAATGTTTCATTGTTCTTTATTGGAATTATTTTGCTAGTGTTTGCTGGATTCTTCCATGTGTACAGATATGCAATGAGTCAACAAAAGAATGCGCCTCCACCTGCACCTATGCCTGTAGTTGAAGAGAAACTAAAACTAGCAGAACCTGAAGTACCTGTAGAATCGAGTAAACTTCCAGAGGGTGATACGACATCTGATGCAAAACCTGATGCAAAAGAATTATCTCCTGAAGTACCAGTACCAAAAACTCAAGCTGATATGGGAGTCGGTACAAATAACAATTCAAATATTGGTTCTAACGATATTGATGGAGTGAAAAAATTATGAGTATGCCTACATCCAGTCATGCATATGGTATTGGAATGATTGCATTGATTATTGGAATGTCTGCATCTGTCGTATTTTATACATCATTTTATCTTCCAGAATCAATGGCAAAACCATCTGTTTCTGAACATATTTTAGAACCTGAAGATGATTTTATTATTGAAATTGTTCCAGGAGCTGTTGTAGAAGGAAATAAAAATTATGTTCCAAACAATGCTGTAGTGACGTTGACTATAAACAACAAAGTAATTTGGCAAAATAATGATGACACTGCCCATACTGTAACCCCTGATCATAGAAGTGAAGATAGTTACAGTGGTGAATTTGGTTCACCTGGTGTGATGAAACCTGGAGAAAGTTATGAATTCCTATTTACTGAACCACAAGATGTACCATATCACTGTACACCTCATCCATGGATGGAGGGAACTATTTCAGTAGAATTAAGTAGATTCTAGTTAGAATATTTTGCAAAGATTATCTGACTTTCAATTTCTTTATGTTGTTCAATAATTGACACTCTAAATTTTACTTCGTGTTCTTGATTTGGTTGAAAATTAATTATTGCAGTAAATTCTGCTTTATCCTCAGGCATTACATCTTTGTTGATAAATAATCTTGAAACATTTTGTGATATTTTTTTTTCATTATATGATTTGTAAATTATATGCTCATTTGAATCCAAAATTGTTGTATTGATGACCACTCCGTCATATCTTCCTGGATAAGAAACTGCAATAGTTCCTTTGATTTCAGAATTTGGATGAATTTCTATTGAACTTAGTTTAAATTCTAAATCTTTCACAAAATTTTATTCCCAAGTTAGAATAATAATTTTGTTAAGTGGGCCCAAAGGGCTTCGATCCCTTGACTTTTGGATTAGAAGTCCAACACGCTATCCATGCTGCGCCATAGGCCCAGAAACCTAAAAATTAATTACCATTTTAAGGGTTTACAGCCACTTTTTTTGGTAATTTTCTCTCTCCATTTTGAAAAGAAATTGTTGTGAATACCCTGCATATGGACCAAAATGGTTTACAATTTTTTCGTGAAGAATTCCATATTGTTTTTCTGTTATGGTTTTAGTTTCTAGTTGAAATTTATCTGAATAATATTTTTCTAATATTCTAATCATCCATCTATCTAAAGGAAATGATTCTAATTTATTTAATGAAAATAACAAGACACAATCTGCAACTTTATTTCCTACTCCTGGAATTAGACAAATTTCATCTTTAGCATTTTGATAATTAGTTTTTTTTAGGTATTCAAAATTGATTTTTTCTAAGACTGTTCTGTTTGCTGCTTCTTTGATAAATCTAGCACGATATCCAACTCCGCAACTTTTAATTTCATTAATAGATGCATTTGCAAGTTTCTCTGGTTTGGGAAATAAAAAAAATTCTTGATTATCAAATTTTACTTTAACTCCAAACTTTTTTGATATTTTTTCTAAACTACTTTTTATTTTTTGAATGTTAGAGTTTGATGATGTGATAAATGAAATTAAACATTGAAACGGATCTTGCTCTAATATTCTTAATCCTGCATATTGTTTTACAGCCTTTTTTGTTATACTATCTTTTGAAATTGATTTTATAATTTTTTCAATATTGTCTTTTTTTCTAAAAAAATCTGTTTTGATATTTTGATATGATTTTATACTTCCCGAATTACTTATTTTTAGAATATCTTGCCCATTAATGCCATACCAATAATTACCATTTTTTCTCCAAAGAAATACTTGACCACTGTTAATTGAGTTTTCAACATTTATTGTATAACTATTTTGCATCTCAGACAGTTATTTCATCATTAACTACTGGTGCATGTGTTTCAAAACCGAATTTTTCATGAATTTCTTGTGCAAACATCTTACATGATTCAGAATCTCCGTGTACTGTCCATACTTTTGGATTTCCTTTTATTTTTTTAATCATGTCAAACAATTCTTTTTTGTCTGCATGTCCTGAAAATTGAAATTGTTTAACTTCTGCTTGAACCTTGAGATCTTTACCTCTGGTTGAAACCATTCCTGTATCTAGTAATTTTTTACCTGGGGTGCCTTCTCCTTGATAAGATACTAGGGCTATTCCATTTTTATTATTAAAAGATAATTCTTGCAAATAATATACAGCGTTTCCTCCAACTAACATACCAGCTGGGGATATTACAACACACGGTTCACCCATTGCACGTTTTCTTTCTGCATGTTCTCTTATTGCAGTTGCACTCTTGATTGCTTCAGAAAATACTTTGGGATCTCTTAGATATTCTGGATGCTTAAACATTATTTCATTTACTTTTAGTGCCATTCCATCCATTATGATTTTGTGTTTGAAATTTGCACTTCGTAAAATACAAGCAATCTCTTGAGAACGTTCAACTGAAAATGATGGGATAAATAATATTCCTTTCCTATCCATTACTTCATTTGCAAATTCTATCAATTCCGTTTCTGATTCTATTCTTGGTTTTTGCTCTGTTTTTGCATAAGTGCTCTCAGTGATCAGCATATCAATTTCCCCTATATCCATATCCATCTCTCGAAGCATCCTTGAGCCATTTGTTTTAATGTCACCTGTATAGAATAATCGTTTTCCCTCTGATTCTACTAATACAGTACTTCCACCAATCACATGTCCTGATTCTCTGAATTCAAAAGTTGCATTTCCTTTGGTTACTTTTTGTTTAAATCCTATCTCTTTGGCATTTTTCATCATATTATTTAATTCAGGTAAATCAAATGGATGTGCATTTTTTTCAATTTTTAACATGTCATTGATTAATAATTTTGAAAGATCAAATGTTGGGGGTGTGGCGTAAACGTCTGTATTTCCACTTACAAAAAGTGATGGAACATTGCCTGAATGATCTAAATGGGCATGAGTGATAATAATTGCATCCAAATCTTTAGGTTTCACATGTAGAGGGTATTTTGGTGGTGAGCCTCTTCGTCCAAACATTACCCCATAATCAAGTAATAATTTTGTCCCATTACAATTAACTAAAAAACCCGATCTGCCAACTTCATTTGCAGCTCCTAAAACTTTAACATCCAAGAATTAAAATGAATTTTTATCTACGTTAAAACCTTCTTAGGGTGGATCCGATCATTATGCCTATCATGGAATCTACAAAAGCTTTAATTAGTGTAAGCTAAGATTCGTTTCTCATGGGACGAACCTATGACGAATGGATAGCTCAACAAGATCAAGCTGTCGTAGCAAAAACTCGTGCAGGCGATGAAGGAAACAAAGTACTTCTAAACCAAATTAACTGGATCTGGGTTAACAATCTGATGAATAAAAAAGCAGACCTTAATCCGTCTTCAGCTGAACTACTTGACTGGGTAACTTCTGGTCAAATAGATGCAATGAGAAAATAAACGTGCACTTCACGTTATCTTTTTGTTTTTTAAATTTCTTAATCTAATTTCTGCGCATGAATTTTTAGTCGATCATTTTCATAACAGGGTTATGAATTTCAATCATGGTTTAAATAGTCACCAATCAATCTTAACTTTGTAATGCCAATAGCAATACTTCCAGACATTGATGAACAAAGATGTATCGGATGTGCACTATGTGTAGAAATCTGTACAACTCTTGGTCCTGATGTCCTTAGAGTCAAACCTGTTGAAGGCTGGAAGAGAGGTAAAGCATTCGTTTTCTACCCAGAAAGATGTATTTCTGATGGTGCATGCATAGGTGTATGTCCAACAAAATCAATCTTTTGGATGAGACCAATGAATTACACAGCTGGACAACCAGTACCTCTTCACAAAAACGGTATCTTCATTAAAGGTTGGGCTGAAGACGCCGCTCTATAAGCAGCATCTTTTAGCACATTCTTTTTTCTTATTTTTAATTACACAAAAGATTTTTTCTTGATGTCTTTTGGTAAATCTTTTACAAAATATTTTAGGAATTTATCTTCTTTATCATAATGTATTTCTGAAAATTTATTGTTTGAAAAGAAATCATTCCATGTTTTTTCAAATGTAGGAAACTCACTTGGTTCAAAATCTATTCTCGAAGTTTCATGATGTGCTGCTGGAAATATATCTGAAATTTCAATTGGAATTAATCCTAATTGTGGATTATATTGACACACTTGGAATGCTTCAAAATCTTTGAGTTTCTTTTTTAGTCTACTATATTCATGAGAAAGATATCCTGGCTTTGTACTGGATTCTTTGGTGATGATTAATTTTTTCTTCTTTGATTTGAACTTTCTAACAGTTTTATGGAATGATACAACTTCTGGTCTATACTGATCCTCTTTACTGAATAGGAAAATAGCTCGCTCTTTGAATTTAGGAGTGCTTAAACCGAGAAATTCATAATTTTCAGTCATTACTTCAATCATTTCAAATAGTTTGGGATGAGCTCTTGCCTTTTTAATTACATATTCCCATAATCTTCCTTCATGAATTGCTTGTTTGACTTTATCAACTTCTAGTTTTATTGCATACAAATTATGAATTGCCAATTGATTGATTTTTTCAGTTGCTTCTAATTGACGAAATTCATCAGGAGTGTATTTTGAACATATTTCACAATTGCATGGAAATATGGAAATATCTGATAAATATCGTGTACCATCATCAGTGATGTATCTTAGTTGTTTTGCATAAAGCATGTATGATGCTGAATCAAATGTGTCGCAGCCTAATGCTATTGCAAATGGTATTGTGAGAGGATGACCTGCACCAAAAAGATGAAGTGGAATCGAATGTGGCATCTGTTTTTTTGCAGCAACTATCATTTGTGCTAATAATCGATATTCATATGACTCCATAAATTCAACTGGACTTCCTAATGCAAGCATTTGAAATCCCATGTCTACTAAACTCTTGGTAGATTTTGCAACCAGATCAAAATGTTCTCCTCCTTGAATAGGTCCAATCCAAATTTGACCATTATCTGCTCTTCCGTCAAGAGTTTCTTTTGAAACTTTTAGAGTATGTTTTACATATGCTTCTGCTTTTTTAATTGGCATTCCATATCCTGTTGGTTTATCCAACGGAATAGCAAAATCAGTTAGAATTCCTTTTTCAAAGTTTGCCATCTCTGGTGGTGATACATCGACATCTCCATATTCGAGAACTTGATATCCTCCGGAATCTGTCATGATTCCTCCATCAAAATTAATTATTTTATGAATCCCTTTCTCAATAGCATCATCACCATAACTATTTCTTGTAATGTATGCATTAGTAATTACTAAATCAAAACCAATCTCTCGAATTTTTTTAGATGGGATTGTTTGTTTAACAGGATGAATAACAGGAACAAATGCTGGAGTCTCAATTTCTCCATGATTTGTATATAGAGTACCAATTCTTCCAGCTAAATCTGTTTTTGAGATTTCAAACAAGTAATTACACAAATTCAAAGGCGTTATTTAATCAATCAACAAAAAATTTTCCTAAATCATTATTTTTTGTCACTAAATCAAGCCAATCTACTTCCTCATTTCCCTCTTTATTCATAATTATGCTCATGATTTTTTCAAGCACCTCTACAACTGTTTTTTCGCTGACGTTAATTTGAAATGTTTTTTCTTGAAATTTAGTAATTGCATCATTTGCTATAATTCCTAAAATTTCACTACCTGTATTATCTATAATTTTTTTATCAGAGTATCCTCTATTTTTGTAAACTGGAATCAAATCATAAGGACTTCTTCTTAACACTATCATTGTCTTTACCTGATTTTTTCTTAAAACATATGGGGCCAAATGTCCTACAATTACATTATTTTCAGAAATTTTTTCTTCAAGTATTTTTTCTAGTTTTTCAACATCTATATCATTTGTATCGTCATTTTTTTCAAAAAGCCCTGAATCTTTTGCAATTTTATTAATATCTATTATTGATAATTTCATTTTATCTGCAATTTGTTCTGTAATCGTATGTTTTCCAACACCTGGATTACCTGTAATTACAATAGACATGATGTGAAATCATAACTAACTAGATTAAACGATTTCTGTAATACTAATAAGTAGAATTAGGTTTTTGATAATATTGCAAATTGGTTTACTAGGAAAAGCAAATGTTGGTAAATCTACATTCTTCTCAGCTGCAACTGAAATGCCTGTTGCAGTAGGAAATTTTCCTTTTACAACAATTGAACCTAATGTGGGAGTAGCATATGTTCAAGCAGATTGTGCTTGTAAACATTTTGAAATCAAACATGAAAATGAATTATGTGTAAATGGTACACGTTTCATTCCTGTAAAACTCATTGATGTTGCAGGATTAGTTCCAGGAGCACATGAAGGTAAAGGGTTGGGAAATCAATTTCTTGATGATGCACGACAAGCTGAAGTTTTAATTCATGTTGTTGATATTGCAGGAACCACTGATATTCAAGGACAATCTGTTCCAGTTGGAACCCATGATCCATTAGAAGATGTATCTTTTGTACAAGATGAATTTGATCAATGGTTTGCAGATATTCTAAAAAGAGAATGGGATAAGATTACTAGGGAAATAGATCAAAAGCGAGCAAAACTAACTGATGGTATAGCAAAAAGATTTTCTGGATTGGGAATAAAAGATTACCAGGTTCAAGAAATTCTTCAAAAATTAGGTTTTATGACCAAAAATCCAAAAGAATGGAAAGAAAATGACATTGAAACTTTTGTTAAAGAATTAAGAAAAAATACAAAACCTATGATTATTGCAGCAAACAAAGCAGATCTTTGCCAAGATCTTGATATTATTAAAAAAATTTCTGATAATGTAATTCCATGTAGTGCAGAAACTGAATTACTTTTACGAAAAGCATCAAAAGCTGGAATTGTAAATTATTCTTCTGGCGATGAAGGATTTACTCTTGTTGAAGGGAAAGAAATTCTTCCACCACAACAAAAAGCACTTGATTTAGTCAAATCTGTTTTTTCAAAGATTCACTCAACAGGCATTCAAAAAATTTTAAACACTGCAGTTTTTGATTCACTAAAATTTATTGTTGTATATCCTGTAGAAGATGAAACAAAACTAACTAACAAAGATGGTGTTATCTTGCCTGATACAAAATTAGTTCCACCTGATTCTACTGCTAGAGATTTGGCGGAATTAATTCATGCAGATATTGCAAAGGGATTCTTACATGCAATAGATTGTAAAACTAAACAAAGAATTAGCGGAGATCAAAAACTCAAAAATGGTGATGTTATCAAAATTGTTTCTACATTAAGTCGTGGATAATATGCTAGGACTGGGAATTGAAAGCACTGCTCATACATTTTCTTGTGCTATAATTGAAAAACATGGAAAGAAAGGAAAAATTCTTTCAGATATTAGAAAAATTTATCGTCCTGCAGAGGGGGAAGGAATTCATCCTCGTGAAGCATCTCGTCATCATATTGAGTATAGTTCTCCAGTACTTTCTGAGTGTCTCCAAGAAGCAAATGTCACAGTCAAAGATTTAGATATTATTTCATATGCTGCAGGACCAGGTTTAGGTCCATGTCTGCGTGTAGGTGCTGTAGTTGCTAGATCTCTTTCTTCTCACTACAAAATTCCAATATATCCAGTAAATCATGCAATTGGACATATTGAATTAGGAAAATTACTAACTGGCTCAACTAACCCTCTGGTACTTTTGGTCTCTGGGGGCCACACTATGATTTTGGCATTTCTAAATAAACAATGGAGAGTATTTGGAGAAACATTGGATATCACTTTAGGTCAACTACTGGATCAATTTGGACGTTCAATTGGATTTGCATCCCCATGTGGAAAAAATATTGAAGAGTTAGCATCTACATCTTCAAACTATGTCTCTTTACCGTATTCCGTAAAGGGTAACGATGTATCCTTCTCTGGATTATTATCTGCAACAAAATCTGTTGCAACACAAAGTAAAGTAGATGCTTGTTATTCCCTTCAAGAAACAGCATTTGCTATGATTAGTGAGGCAGTAGAACGTGCTTTATCATTTACAAGAAAAAAAGAATTAATGATTGTTGGAGGAGTTGCAGCCAACAAACGATTATCTGCAATGTTGAAAGATGTTTGTAAACGACATAGTTGTAAATTTTTTATTGTCCCATTACAATATGCTGGTGATTGTGGAAGTCAAATTTGTTGGACTGGTTTGCTGGAATCTCAAATAAAATCAGGTGTAAAACTAAAAGACACATTTGTTACTCAATCTTGGCGATTAGATTCTGTTAAAATTGATTATTGATTTTTACTTTCACTAATAGTCTGTTCAATAATTTTAACCCAACTTTTAGTATTGAAAACTCCAAACTTGAAAGTTTGTTCACCTTCATCTATTTTTGCTGTAAAACATACTTTTTTCATAAATAACCCTTCTTTCCATGTTTTTGTTATTTTATCTAATGAAATATCTAAAACAGTGTCTCCAAAATGTTTAGAAAAATCCATTATTCTTGCATTGGTTTTATCAAATGCCAATCTCTTATTTGTTAATGTTAAAATTCCTGCACCTAACTTATCTTCACCACAATCTTCTTGTTTGATTCTTTTCTCCCCTTTATCCATGATTAATTTTTATTGAATTCCTCTGGATATAATGTTAATGAAATTAATAAAAAAAGGCGCTGAAGCAGATATCTATCAAACTAAATGGCAAAATTCTAACGCAATTTTAAAAATTAGAAAAATTAAAACATATAGAAACTCCTCATTAGATTCAAAAATTCGTAAACAAAGAACTATTAAAGAATCTCAAATGCTTTCACTTGTAAAATCATTTGGAATACCAACACCTCTTGTTTACTTTGTAAATTTAAAAAAAACATCCATTACTATGCAAGAAATTCCTGGAAAACCTGTACATGATTTATCTGAATCAAAAATTATTAAACTATCCAAGGATATTGGAAAACTAGTTGGTACTTTACATAAGAATGGAGTTATGCATGGTGATTTAACAACTTCAAATTTTATTTTATTTCAAAATATTGTATTTGTAGTTGATTTTGGATTATCTCAAACTACGATAAAACCTGAAGATCATGCTGTTGATTTGAGATTAATTAAAGAAATTCTCAATAGTGCTCATGCCAAAATCATGCTATCTTCATGGAAAAATTTCCTAAGTGGATACAAATCTATAGTTGGACATGCCTACTATGCCAAAATAACTAAACTAGTCTCAGAAATAGAAAGTCGTGGAAGATATGCACAAGTCGTTTGATCTATTTTTTGTATCTTCTAATAATCACAAATATCAAGAAGCAAAGATAATTTTGGATTCTTTAGGAATCCATCTTGGATTTTTAAAATCCACTTTAGAAGAAATCCAATCAAACTCACTTCATAATATTGCAATTGCCAAAGCGAGTGATGCATTTTCTAAATTTAAAAAACCTATCATAATTGAAGATGATGGTTTGTTCATAGACTCAATTGATGGATTTCCTGGTCCATATTCATCATATGTTTTCAAAACAATTGGAAATAAAGGAATTCTTAATTTATTAAAAAATAATAGAAAAGCAAATTTTGTTTCAATTATTACTTATTGTGATAAAACAAATTTACAGTCATTTGAAGGAAAACTAAATGGAGAAATATCTAAAACACAAAAAGGAAAAGGTTGGGGATATGATCCTATTTTTATTCCAAATAATTCAGTAAAGACATTTGCTGAAATGAATAACAAAAATGAATTATCTCATAGATTCAAAGCATTGAAAAAATTTTCTAAATGGTATTTGCATAAGTAGGAATAAAACGATCTATAAATCGTTCATTATTTTGCAATATTGAAATTCTTGAAACAATACTTTCATCCATTATTGAAAATATTTTACTTTGTTTAGCAATTTCTTCACTAAAACTTTTTACTTCATCCATTTCCAACATATTTTCATGTTCTAATCGATTGGTTGAACGTCCAATGTGCATGTATGATTTAATTTCAATAAAGTGTGGACTAGCTTTTCTAAACATTTCAGCAAATGCTGGAATTGATTCTTTCTGATCATTATAATCTCTAATTAAAGTAATTCTTAACACTGTTCTTGTTTTCAAATCTTTTAGCATACTGAGTGTTCTATTCCATCTTTCCCATGAATCATCATATTTTGGTTTGTTTATTCTCATAAATGATTCATAATCTGCAGCATTTGTTGATAGATACAATTGTGTTGGCAATGCATCTTCATCTTGTAATTTTTGAATCATGTCTGGCTCTTGTCCATTTGTTACAAGAAAAATTGATTTTGTTGCTTCAAATGATTTTAGATATTTAATTAATTCTGGAAGTTTGGGATACATTGTAGGTTCTCCAGAAAGAGAAATAGCATAATGGGCAGGCAATAATGATTCATCTAATCTTTGTTTATCATTTCTTGAATCACCATAAAATCCATTGATCAATTTTTTTCGTTCAGCCATTAATTTTATTAAAATTTGTTCAGGCTCTGCAACTTGTTCTGGTTTCATTTGCATTGAATCATAAAATTCCATTGGTCTCCAACAATACACACATCTGTTTTCACAATACATACCAGCAGGAGAAAATTCCATACATCTATGGGTTGAAATTCCATAAAACTTGTGTTTGTAACAACTCCCTTCATGTTTGAATGATTTTTTTGTCCAATGACATAGTCCTACAGTTGAGTGATCTGCTACGCCATACTTTGCTTTTTTTAATTGTGCAGATATTGCAGGCTTGATCTGAAGTAATTGCTCTTCTTCTTCAACAGTTTCTCCAGAACAACTCATGAGTTCAGATCGTGTTTTGGTTTACTTAAATGATCGAGTTTTTTGTCCAATATGAAAATTTTTTTCAAAACTATTGATATTTTTAGCTAATTTCAGAGTGAGGTTTAATAACTGGATCCTCGACGTATTTTTAGACCTTGACAAAAATACACTCTTTATCTTTCTTATTCTTGCTTATAGCGACATTAACTAGCATGCCAATTAATTCTGTTTTTGCTGCTGAGGACTTGGATAATGATGGTGTTGATGATTCTATAGATGCATGTCCTAATTTGCAAGAAGATTATGATGGAACAATTGATGGATGTCCATCAAATTTTGTTCCATGGTATGATGAAGATTATGATGGAATAGAGGATCACATTGATCAATGTCCAAATCTTAAAGAACATTACAATCAATTCCAAGATGAAGACGGTTGCCCAGACACACTTCCAGGAAGTGGAGATGGAGGGGCACCAGATTCTGACGGTGATGGTATTATTGACTTGATAGATAATTGTCCAAACCAACCAGAAACTTTCAATGGTATTGATGACAGAGATGGTTGTCCTGATTCTTATGGTTCCGGTGACAGAGATAGAGATGGAGTTACAGATTATTTAGATGAATGTCCACTAAGTGCTGAAACTTATAATAAATTCCAAGATGATGATGGTTGTCCAGATTCTGTTAATGATTTTAGTTTTATTGATACTGATAATGATGGCATTCAAGATAAAATTGATTTATGTCCAACTGAACCTGAAGTCTATAATGGTTACAGAGATACAGATGGTTGTCCTGATATTGCATTAGATACTTCATTTAATGATAAAGATGGTGATGGAATAGCTGATCAATTTGATATTTGTCCAAACCAACCAGAAACTTTCAATAGATTTGCAGATTATGATGGTTGTCCAGATTCATCTCCTTTATTTGATGGAACACTAAATGATGCAGATGGTGATAGAATTATGGATGTTGATGATACATGTCCATTAGATCCAGAAAGATACAACGGTTTCCAAGATGATGATGGTTGTCCAGATGTTCCTCCTTATTCAAGTGATGTTGATTCTGATCTTGATGGAATTCCTAACAGTATTGATCAATGTCCTCAAGTAAAAGAAACTTACAATAGATTCCAAGATGATGACGGTTGTCCAGACTTTGTAGGTGCAAACAAGGAAGTGCCAGATTCTGATGGTGATGGAATTAATGATTATTCAGATTTATGTCCAAACCAACCAGAAACTTTCAACGGTGTATTTGATAGAGATGGTTGTCCTGATACTAACTCTTCAGGTGATAGAGACTTGGATGGAATTCCAGATGCAATAGATTCATGTCCAACTGCTAAAGAAACCTATAATGGCTTTGAAGATTACGACGGTTGCCCAGATAGTGTATCTGGTTTGTCTGGTCAAGATTATGATGGTGATGGAATTACTGACTTGAATGATAAATGCCCTCTTGTTGCAGAAACCATAAATGGTTACTTTGATCAAGACGGTTGCCCTGATGTCGCTGTATTAGATTCTGACGGTGATGGTATTAGAGACTCTTTAGATCAATGTCCTTCAACTGCTGAAACATGGAATCGTTATCAAGATCAAGACGGCTGTCCTGACGATCCAACTAATGCAGATGCTGACGGTGATGGTATTTTAGATTCAACTGATCAATGTCCTCTTGACAGAGAAAGATACAACGGTTTCCAAGATGAAGACGGTTGTCCAGATTATCCAGATTTCCTTACTGGTAGAGATTCAGACTTTGATGGAATTGTTGATGACTTGGATGAATGTCCACTAGTTCCTGAAACTTATAACAAATTCAAAGATTTAGACGGTTGCCCAGATTATGTAGCTGATAACAAAATTACTGCTGATTCAGATAATGATGGAATTAATGATTACAAAGATCATTGTCCAAACCAACCAGAAACCTATAATGGAATTCTTGATTTAGACGGTTGTCCAGATAATTACATTCTAACTCAAGATAGAGATCAAGATGGAATTCCAGATGCAATAGATGCATGTCCAACTGCTAAAGAAACTTACAATAAATTCCAAGATGATGACGGTTGCCCTGATTCTGTATCTACATCATTTGTAGTTGATTCTGATAATGATGGCATTAACGATGTTTATGATGATTGTCCTCTAGTTGCTGAAAACTATAATGGTTTCCAAGATGAAGACGGTTGCCCAGATAGTAATAACACTCAATCTGATTCTGATGGTGACGGTGTTCCAGATGTAATGGATATGTGTCCTACCCAATCTGAAGTTTGGAACAAATATGTTGATTATGACGGTTGCCCTGATACAGTACCGATTGGAAATGTTACTATTGATAGTGATGAAGATGGCATAAACGATGAGATTGATATGTGTCCAAATGAAAAAGAATCTTGGAATAAATACAATGATAATGACGGTTGCCCTGATATTGCACCAGAACAATCAAGATACAAACATGATGCTGATTTAGATGATATTATCAACGAAAATGACATGTGTCCTTTAGAACCTGAGGATTATGATGGTGACAGAGATACAGATGGATGTCCTGACCTTTAGGAGTATCTAGAAATGAAAAAACAATATCTTTTAGGATTTTTACTTTTACTTACATCTACAATTG
>ERZ891376.127-NODE-127-length-19300-cov-4.525747_pt1 | contig 19300 bp, 18 predicted proteins | sample MGYA00520906_ERZ891376 | MGnify/ENA primary metagenome ERZ891376 (study PRJEB32303, sample SAMEA104408695) | aquatic metagenome | biome: Brackish water; feature: Chemocline; material: water | place: Baltic Sea | collected 2014-10-18T08:59:00 | depth 139 m ...
CCTTTGACGCAAAATTTTAAGAACGAATGAACTACGTACAAGACTATATTGAAACTCATAAAGATCGGTTCCTCCAGGAGTTGTTCGGGCTGATCAGGATACCCTCCATCAGTTCTGAAAGGGAGCACAAAGAGGACATGATCAAAGCAGCCGAATACTGGAAAAGAACGATACGGGAGGCCGGAGCCGACAAGGCAGATGTTTTTCCTACGAAAGGAAATCCTGTCGTTTACGGAGAGAAGATTATTGACCCATCCCTGCCAACTGTTCTTGTTTATGGCCACTACGATGTGATGCCTGTAGATCCTCTCGATTTGTGGGAGTCTGACCCGTTTAAGCCAGAGATCAGGGATGGAAAGATCTGGGCCAGGGGAGCTGATGATGACAAAGGTCAAGCTTTCATGCATGCAAAAGCGTTTGAATTAATGGTCAGGACCAACACTCTGCCATGTAACGTCAAGTTTATGATCGAAGGAGAGGAGGAGATCGGGTCCTCCAGTCTGCCTGCATTCTGCAGAGAAAACCTGGAGATGCTAAAAGCCGATATCATCCTTGTTTCCGACACTGGTTTGATATCCCTGGATATTCCGTCGATCACCGTAGGATTGAGAGGTTTGGCATATATGCAGGTAAAAGTTACTGGTCCAAACAAGGATCTTCATTCAGGGCTATTTGGTGGAGCTGTTGATAACCCGGCCAATGTGCTTACAAAGATGATTGCCTCTCTGACAGACAAGGATGGGAAGATCACAGTCCCCGGCTTCTATGATGACGTTCTGGTTATCAGTGATGTTGAACGGTTTGAGATGGCTAAAGCTCCCTTTGACGAAAAGGAATATATGGATGCATTGAATGTGGATGCATTGGCCGGTGAAGCTGGCTATTCAACCAGGGAGCGTACAGGTATTCGTCCATCGCTGGATGTAAACGGGGTTTGGAGCGGATATATGGGAGAGGGGTCAAAAACCGTTCTGCCTTCAGATGCTCATGCCAAGATCTCTATGAGACTTGTTCCTTACCAGGATTACAACAAGATCGGCGAGCTGTTTAAGAAACATTTTGGCTCCATTGCTCCCGAAACAGTTAAGGTTGAGGTGGAGATTCTTCATGGAGGAACACCCTATGTTTCTCCGATAGATACCTCAGGCTACCAGGCTGCCAGCAAGGCAATGGAGACTACCTTTGGGAAAAAGCCGGTCCCGGTCAGGAGCGGTGGCAGCATCCCTATCATATCTACCTTTGAAGAGGTGCTTGGAATAAAATCGATTTTAATGGGGTTTGGCCTTGAATCCGATGCAATTCATTCGCCTAACGAGAACTATCCGTTGGATAATTTCTTCAAAGGCATCGAAACGATCCCTTACTTCTTTAAGTATTTTACGGAGTTGACGAAGCAACCTCCTACTCCTTAACAAACCTTTCCACGAATACCTGGCCGTTATTTCTGATCTGAACCATATACAAGCCAGGTGCTAAGCCTTCTACATCAATCCTGATAAAGAATCCTGTACCAGGTTGGGATATAACAGGGTTTCCCAAAGCATTATAAATTTCGAGTTGGTATCCGGCATCCGGCATCCTGATATCTATATGAGTCTGAGCCGGATTCGGAAAGAGCCTGATCCTCTTCCTATTTTCGGGATCATCGATCCCTACTGCATTAATGGTGAAGCTCTCTTCGGGTGCGAATACACTGCCCATGAAGCCATTGTCAATCGACTGCACGCTCCAGTAGTAGGTCCCGTCTCCCAGGCTGTTGATAGTAAAACTTGTATCCTGGCTGGTATTGCCCAGGGATGCCAGATACCGGATGCCGGAAGCCGGATTGGAGCTAGGTGTAACAACATCATGAGTTGCTGAGGTTGTCCCGATATACAGGTTGTATCCTAACCCCCCGGATGGGGTCTGAGCATCCGTAGCCCGATCCCATGCAACAGTCACACTGTTTCCGCTGGTAGTTGCTGTAAGTCCCGGCGGAGCTTCTGGAGGGGTGTTAGCTGAAAAGATTCCGCTTCCACCATCGTTGTTGTAGAGGTTGGTTTGTGGGAGATCAAATCCGTCGAGCCCGGTAAGTAAAAGATCAGTAAACCCATCGTTATTGAAATCACCCCAGGTGACGTCCCCCTGTTTGGAACCGGGGATCAGCGTACTCACTTCGAAGAAATTCAGAAATGTCTCATTGCGGAATAACATTGTAGCGGCGGTAGTACCACATCCCACAATCTTACCCGTGACGATGATGTCGAGCCAACCGTCATTGTTGTAATCGGCCATATCCACAGCTGTAAATGCGATGGGATTCGTGAGAGTATAAAGCGTCATGAACTGATCGTTGCCATCGTTTCTGTAAAGCATGATGTGGCCGTCAAGGTAAAGGTCCACACCAGCAAGAACCAGGTCCATATCCCCGTCGTTATCCAGGTCACCCCAATGGATATCACCGGCACTCAACCCCATGAATCCTTCAGGATTGACCTCTTTGAAGCTACCATCTTCCTGTTTATAGAGCCTGGTGATCATTCCACCTCCGCTGTCGCCCCCGATCATGACATCGAGCTTCCCATCGTTGTTGTAATCTACCCAGGCAACAGAAGCATTCTGAACTCCGGGGAAATGTTCACCATAATCGGTGAACTGACCATTCCCGTCGTTTTCCATAATCCTGGTATAGAATGTCAGCCCCTCATGTACACCTGCCATCAGGATATCCAGGTCTCCGTCATTATCAAAGTCGCCCCACGTAGCTTCTCCACCCATCACACCTGGCAGGTCTGCCCCGGAAACGGTAAACAACCCATTGTCGTTCTCAATGATTATTGAGGTAGCCACATTGTAGTTGTTTCGGCCAACCAGCAAGAGGTCGAGATCGCCGTCAAGATCCCAATCCCCCCATTCTGCCGAACCGTCTGTCAATCCGGGAAGTCCGGCCCCGGTCTCCTGGAAGTTTCCATCATTGTTCTGATAGATATAGGTTGCCGGAATCGTGTTTCCGGGTTCGCCGGTCAGTACCAGGTCAAGATCGCCATCGTTGTCATAATCACCCCATGCCACGCTGCTGTTACTGAGGTGTTCAAGAGGTGTACTTACGTGGGAGAATAGCTGACCGGATGCACTTATAACAGCGATCAACAAGATTATGAGGAGGTTTAAAAAATGTTTCATGAAGTTATTTTTGTTGGTTTGAATGGAATACCTCCACACCCTTGTCCAGAAAGTCTATGAATCCCTGTTTATCGGTGTCGAATGCCCTGGGAGGGATAAGTATTTCACCGGATGTGTCGAGCAGCACATAATAGGGCTGAGCGTTTACATTGAACCTGGCTATCTGGAAATCGGCATTTTTCCGGCCAATCGTCTTTTTTACCTTCCCGTCAACCGTTGAGGTCACCCATTCAGCCTCCGGGAGCTCGGTTCGTTCATCAACATAGAGCGCTGCAATGACATAATTCTCCTTCAGTCTGCTCAGTACTTCGGAATGAGGCCAAACGGTTCGTTCCATCACTTTGCAATTGACACAACCATGCCCGGTGAAGTCGATCAGCATCGGTTTATTCTGTTCTCTGGCACAGGCCAACGCCTGCTCATAATCAAAGTACCCCTGCAAACCATGCGGGAGTTTCAGTAAGTTACCATGTTTCGGCTCCTCACACAATGTCCATGTATTCTCAGCCAAAGGGCCGCTTCCTCTGTTTTCCTGGATGATCTCAACAAGGTTGAACGATGATTCGGCGGGGAGAAAAGCAGAAACAGTTCTCAACGGAGCACCGATCATACCTGGAAGCAGATAAACTACGAATGTAAAAGTGGCAATGACCAGAAACAGACGTGGTACGCCAATGTAAGGGAGATCACTGTCGTGCGAGAATTTGATCTTCCCCAGGAGATACAATCCCATCAGGGTAAACAGAACAATCCACACAGCAATAAAGAATTCACGGGTAATGCCCCAGCCCAGAGCCTGGTTTGGGACCAGCAGGAATTTCATGCCAAGGGCAAGGATAACAAAGCCCAGAACAACCTTTACCGAGTTTAGCCAGCCACCTGATTTGGGCATCTTGCTAAGCATCGACGGGAAGAAAGCAAGGATTGTGAACGGTAGTGCAAAGGCTATTGAGAATCCAAACATTCCAATGGTGGGTTTGAGGATGCTTCCTGACGAGGCTTCCACAAGAATGCCTCCGATAAAAGGAGCCGTACAGGAGAAGGAGACGAGAACGAGTGTCAGGGCCATGAAAAAAGTTCCGATCAAACCGCCTTTGTCGACCTGCTTATCAGATTTATTTGTCAGTTTGGAGGGCAGGACGATCTCGAAGAGCCCGAAAAAAGATGCGGCAAATGCTGTAAAGAGCAGGAAGAAGATGATGTTGGTTATCCAGTTGGCACTTATATTTTTTATTGAGTCGGAGCCAAACAGAACGGTCACAAGGACTCCGATAAAGGTATAAATGACAATGATTGACAAACCGTAAAAGAGAGCATTTGCCTTGGCTCCGGTTTTACTCTTGCTGCTGCTCATGAAGAAGGTTACCGTCATAGGAATCATCGGGTAAACACAGGGGGTGAGGGCACCGGCGAATCCCGCAAGCAGCGCAACAACGAAGAAGACCCACATGGAATCACTCTCTTCGGGTGTAGATTCTGTAATGGATTCAATGACAGCTACTTCAACGTTCCCGGATTGTCCCTCTTCACCAACCGTAATGCCGTCAGGGACGACCTCGGTTGTTGCAGCGTCTGTACCGGTCGGTTCTGCTTCTTTCTCCGCCACAGCAGGCTTCCAGGCTTCAAGTTGAAAATCAAAGTCGACACCGGTCGGTGGCAAACAGCGTTTATCATCACAGCACATGAACTCAAGTTCGCCCGTTATAGCAAATGCAGATGAATTAAGGATCTTAATCTTTTGTTTGAAAACAACTGTTCCATCGAAGAATTTCAGGTTCATCTCAAAATTGGGATCGTACTCTTCAACTCCCTTCGGTTCAGATGCTTCCCCGATCAATGTGTAGTCCGTACTTTCATTGAATACAAATACAGTAGGGAGGGGGCCTCCAGTTGGGATATGTTGGGAATAGAGGTGCCATCCTTTGTCGACTTTAGCGATAAACGATAGCTCAGCCTCATACTGGCTCGTACGCTGTGTCTTGAATGACCACTTAACGGGATCCAGCACCTGGCTTATGGAAAATAATGGCAGTAACAATAATACCAATCCTGAAACAGCAATTTTTCTCATGTAATTAAGCATTAATTTTATAGATGCACAAAGTTAGATAATTTTATCTTAATGGGGAAGGAAATCGACGACCAGAAGCTCTTTGGTGCGGTTTGATACCCGAAAACGATGGTCGATCCGATGACCGGTTACCCAAACAATATGATTGCCGGAACATAACAACCAGCACTCCTCTTTATCCGGGATGGAAATCTTTTCATCAATAAAGAAATCGCTTAGCTTCTTGCGTTTATTCATACCAAAAGGATAGAAGTAGTCTCCCGGTTTCCACTTCCGGAGAATTAGTGGGAAGGTGAGTTTGTTTTTATCAAGTGTTGCCTTGTTCTGATCGGCACTGATCAAATACGTGGCTTCCCGGATTATCGTTTGAAAGGATAAACTGATGGGTTCATCAATCTCGGTTGTCACATCGTCAAGCAGAAACTCTTCAGGCATCTCTGCATGACCTTGTCGAGAATGCTCTGTAATAATCAATTGTTCACGATCCTTAATGATCCTGTAAGATGCAGAGTAAAATGACCTGCCACTCTCCTGGTCAAGAGACATGATCAGGTTACGTATAGTAGCTTCATTGAATTCAAATGGAGCAAGTAATTCATACAACCAGGCTTGAAGTGGCTCCAACTTCCGGAGTTCACGAATAGAGATAACCCATTTCTCTTTCATCTGGCGGATAAGCTTTTTGCGACTCTTCTCGATAAGTGGCTTCAGGATCGATTCGGTTTCCTGGATTCTATGGATTGTTGCAGTAATCTGTTTCGCGAATTCAGGGTTTATGGTCCGGAGCATCGGAATCAACTGATGCCGGATTTTGTTCCTGGTATATTTAAGGGTATTGTTTGAGCTGTCTTCCCGGAAGGAGAGATCGCATTCCCTTGCAAAGGTGAGAACCTCTTCTCGTGATGCGAACAGGATAGGCCTGATAACATTGCCATTCCTGACAGGAATTCCATGTAATCCTGAAATTCCAGTTCCCCGAAGAAGGTTGATGAAGAGAGTCTCGACCTGATCATCCAGGTGATGGGCCGTTGCAATAAGATCAAATCCATCCTGCTTGCGGATCTCCTCAAACCATGTGTACCGAAGCTCCCTGGCGGCCATCTGGATAGAAATGCTGTTGAGATATGCGAAATCGGCAGTGCAAAAACGGGTAGAATAAAAAGGTGCGTCGTAGCGTGATGCCAGAGATTTGACAAAGCGTTCATCCTTGTCAGACTCCTCACCCCGCAGCTGGAAATTGCAATGAGCTATCCCAAACGGGTATGCGGCCTGATGAAAAAGCTCAGCCATCACCATAGAATCCATCCCCCCCGATACTGCAAGGAGGATACGGTTGGCAGGCTTACACAATCCTTGATCTTCAATAAATGATTTGAATCTCGATAGCATCGGGACAAAGATACTAGATAACTGGATGACTGGATAACTAGATAACTGGATAACTGGAAATTACTATCTACTTCGTACTTCTGACTTCATTTTATCTCCCAGGTTTCACCGCTCTTAAACAGATGGTCCATTTTTTTGATGGGGGATTCCTCTATGCCAAGTCGGATTTTCTCTTCAACCAGGTCATCGTAGGTGGGGAACATGGCCGACCGGATTACGCCGAACACCCTGGGAAAATGAGGAGGTCCGAGTTTAGCCAGCATAATGTGAATTCCGGGATTGGGATCGTACCGGTCATGCACCAGGATATCATCGATTGTAATACCATCTTTTCCTAATTCCACAACTTCGAGATTGGTTCCGTTCAGGCGAAGCCCTTTTTGTTTATCGGCACCGAACAGGATTGGTTGCCCATCCTTGATAATGCACATATTCTCGTCGCGGTTCTCTTTGCTGATGATGCCGAAATGCGCTTTGTCCGCAAAGATGATACAATTCTGGAGCATTTCGATGATAGAGGTGCCGTCATGCTTGGCTGCTTCAAACATCGCTTCCGTCATCTGGGTGAGGTCGTTGTCCGGAATCCGTGCAAAGAAGGTTCCCTGGGCTCCCATCACCAACTCCCCTATGTTGAAGGGATGCTCGATTGTTCCGTGCGGACTGCTTTTGGTCACCTTATTCATTGGAGTGGTGGGAGAGTATTGGCCTTTGGTAAGTCCATATATCTCGTTGTTGAAAAGCAGAACATTGATGTCTACATTCCGGCGGATGGTATGGATGAAATGGTTCCCGCCAATGGCCAACGAGTCGCCATCGCCAGTAGCAACCCATACACTGAGGTGCGGATTGGCAACCTTAACACCGGTGGCAATAGGCATTGCACGTCCGTGAATACCATGGATACCGTAAGTATTCACATAGTATGGAAAGCGTGAAGAACACCCGATTCCGGAAACGAGGCAGAAGTTCTCCTTTTTGTATCCAAGTCTCGGAAATACACGTTCAACGGCAGCAAGGATGGCATGTGCTCCACAACCGGCACACCATTTCACCATCTGATCACTTTCAAAATCTGACTTCTGAAGCTGAACGGTTGTTCTCTCTACTGTATTATTGATAAAGTCCATGGTTATTTCTCCTCTAACAGTTGGTTGAATTTCTCGGTTAATTCATTGATCATGAAGGGTAGGCCTTGTACTTTATTGAACTGGTGAATATTAGGCATTGGGAACTGCATCCGGAGATAGTTCACAAACTGACCACTATTCAGTTCACATACCAGGACTTTCTTAAAGCTTTTCAGGATCTTTCCAGTATTCTTTGGCAATGGATTGATGTAATTGAAATGAGTGTGACTGATCTTTTTGCCTGCCCGTGTCATTTCTTGTATTGCAGAATGAATTGCCCCGTAAGTTCCACCCCAGCTGACAATCAGGAGTTCCCCTTTTGTTGGACCTTCAACCTCCTGTTCAGGAATGTAGTTGGCAACCCGGGCTACCTTTTCAGCACGCAGATTAACCATCAACTGATGGTTGAGAGGGTCGGTGGTGACTACACCGGTGATGTTCTCTTTCTCGAGCCCGCCAATTCTGTGCCGCAATCCATCTGTTCCCGGGATAGCCCATTCTCTGGCAAGGGTCTCAGGGTCACGTTTGTATGGTTTGTAGTTTTTATCTCTTGCTTTTGCAACCGGTGGATTGATCGGAGGCAGGTTTGCTAACCTCGGATTCTTAAAAAGAGAGGAACCGAATCCAAGATATCCGTCGGTGAGGAGGATACATGGAGTCATGTGTTCCATCGACAACTTGGCTGCCATGTACGCATAATGAAAACAGTTGTCGGAGGTTGAGGCTGCAATCACGATGACCGGGCACTCTCCGTTCCTTCCAAAAAGAGCCTGGTAAAGGTCTGACTGCTCCGATTTTGTGGGCAGTCCGGTAGATGGCCCTCCCCGCTGAACATTTACAATGACAAGAGGAAGTTCCGTTATCACAGCCAGCCCGATCGCTTCACTCTTCAGAGAGAGACCAGGGCCGGAAGTGGTGGTACAGGCCATCTTGCCTGCATAACTTGCTCCGATAGCTGAACATATCCCGGCAATTTCATCTTCAGCCTGGAAGACTTTAGCTCCAAGTGATTTATGTTTTGTCAGCTCCATCAGGATTTCCGTTGCCGGAGTAATGGGATAGGAGCCAAGGAAGAGTCCCCGTTTTGATTTTTCAGCAGCTGCAAGCAGTCCCCATGCAGTAGCAACATTTCCTGTGATATTCCGGTAAAAGCCAGGTTCCAGTTTGGCAGCAGAGACATGGATCACCGATTCAATCGCCTCAACGGTATCAGCATAGTTGTAACCTGCCTCAAGAACTACCTTGTTGATCCTGGCAAGATTAGGATCCTTCTTGAATTTTGCATCGAAAAACTTAAAAGAGGGTTTTAACGGTCTGTTAAAGATGAAGAAGAGCATGCCTAGCGCAAACATATTCTTGCTACGGCTGGCAATCTTCCGATCAACTCCGAGGTCTGCCAGGCTCTCAATGGTAAGGAGAGTGATAGGGGCCTTTAGAAGGTTGTACTTCGTCAGACTTTTATCTTCAAGTGGATTTGATGTATATCCGGCTTTATCTATTGTTTTGTCATCGAAAGCATCAGAGTCAAAGATAAGGGTAGCTCCCACCTTTGCCCATTTCAGGTTGGCTTTGAGAGACGCAGGGTTCATCGCTACGATAACATCACAAAGGTCACCAGTGGTGTAAATTTTGGCACTCCCCACGTGCACCTGGAATCCTGAAACGCCGGCAATGGTATTTTGCGGAGCACGAATCTCAGACGGAAAATCAGGGAAAGTAGCGAGGTCGTTACCAGCGAAAGCAGCCGACTCAGAGAAGAGGTTTCCGGAAAATTGCATCCAGTCTCCCGAATCACCGACAAACTTTACAACAACTGATTCTCGCTCTTCAACAGGTCTGTTCATTTTTGTCATGATGGGTTGATTTTTAAGTCTGCAAATTTACAGCTTTCACAGTCAATAGAAAGAAAAATCCAAAATCTTTTGTGTATTCCAAAAAATAGTATCTTTGCCGCCAGAACCCAATTCCTTAACTGATTTCCCGGTCAACGGGATCATAAAACTCACTGAATCATGGCCTATATTATTAACGACGATTGCACCGCTTGCGGAACCTGCATCGATGAATGTCCGGTTGAAGCAATTACTGAAGGTGACATCTACTTGATCGACCCTGAAGCCTGTACTGATTGTGGCGCCTGTGCAGATGTTTGTCCAGTTGAAGCAATTCATCCGGAATAGTGATTTCCGAATGACTGTTTGTGGTCCACAAAAAAGCGTGACATCAGAAAGATGCCACGCTTTTTTTATTCAAAAAACTTCAGTGTAACATCTTCGCCGTCAAACACACCATAACTGAAATGAGTCAGCCAGTCACCCAGCACAATTTGCCGGCAACGGTCGTTTAGCCCGATGTCTAAAGGGAGATGGTAATGGCCATAAATCAGGAAATCAAGATCGGGATGGTTTGTCAGAATCTCTTTGGAGTGAGTGGTGAGTCTTGTCTCAATAGTCCGGCGTGTAAGGTCCTCGTCTTTCTTCTCCCTTGCCTCCGAAACATACCTGCTTCTGCGAGACCAGTAAAGTGCCATCCCGATGCCGATATCAGGATGAAGCCATCGGAATAGCCATTGGTTAAACCGATTTGCAAATACCATTTTCAGGAATTTATACCCGTTGTCGCCCGGTCCCAGTCCGTCGCCATGGGCGAGGTAAAACTGCTTTGAACCGATTGTCTTGAACTCCGGTTTCCTGTGAAGCTCAATGTGAAGCTCTTCCTGAAGATACCTGAAAGCCCACATATCGTGATTTCCGCGGAAGAGGTGCACAGGAATACCGGAATCGGTGATTTCGGCCAGCTTTCCAAGCAAGCGCGTGTAACCCTTGGGTATAGCCGTCCGGTATTCAAACCAGAAGTCAAAGAGGTCACCCATGAGGTAAATCTCAGAAGCATCTACTCTGACCATTTCAAGCCACCTGACAAAACGGGATTCCCTTTCCAGACTTCGGTCATGGTCGGGGATTCCGAAGTGAAAATCTGATACAAAGTAGACTTTGATACCCATAGTGTAAAGTTGATCCAAACTTACAACTTTTTACTTAACCTGCTTTATCCATTGATGAAAGAAGAGGGTATGCCGGTTCCCGGGGTAAGCAGCCATCAGGCCGCTGTCGACCCGAAGGTACTCCTCCGCATCCGTTTTCAGAGACAATACCGGCCGTACACCAAAGTGATAATTGACAACCAATAGTGATGAAAAAGTTCCTGCATGTTCCCTGATAAAGTTTTTTTCATACTCCCGCTGCCGCTCCCAAATCTGGTTGAAGAGGGAATCGGCCATCACTGTCAGTTCATAGAAACCGGGATCCCCCTGATGTATGTCTATGATCAATTGCAACGAATCAACTTCCCGGATGTTTCTGGCTGAGTAGGCATAAAAGGATTGAATCAGTGTTGACTCACTATTCCCGGCTACCTGGAGCAGGGAAGGATATTGATTCATGTTTCCGGTAATCCGGATTGAATCCCCTGCTTTTGCAATAAAGACAAGCCGCTCATCGGGTTCTGAAAGCAGGGAATAAATACTTGTCTCCCCGGCAAGGACAGACCAGTGAAACATACCTTTCTCATCAGGTATTGCGGAGTCTATCTTGACCAACCCGGAAGTTTTTTGTTCCTGCAGATAAATCATTCCCAAAACCCCTTCAATCTGTCCGGTGATAATGATCCTGTTCTCCTGGCTGGGGCTGCAGCCGGAAGCTATGAATAATAGTGAAATAGCGAAATAGCGAAATAGCGAAATTTGCATTACAGGTTTACTTTAAATTCAGAAGCAATGATACCACTTTTTTGTCGATAGGGAACGTCACGTCATCCTCTGACAGGGTATCAAGCTGGAGCCACCTGAAACACTGGGCTCCTTCAACCATCTCAGGGAAGGAAAACGGAATATCCGTGGTTATAAAACGCATGGTTTCTATGGCCTTCACAAGGTAGTAAATACTGATCAGCTGCATGGTTGAAGGAAGTAGCTTTGTAGGCTGGTAATAGTCGGTAGTGTAGAAATGGCTCTTGATTTCGACTTTAAGACCAAGCTCTTCCGTAAACTCCCGTTTCAGGCAATCGATTGTCCCTTCACCGAACTCGAGTGCACCTCCCGGGAATTTTGTCATCAGGGTATCCATTCTGAGTTCATCGGTTACCAGGATTCTCCCCTCAACGATGAGTAAACCATACACTCTTATATTGAACTGACTTGCACTCATCTTTCAGGACTCATTTCCTGTTCAAAAGTAGGGAAAATACTTCACTTTTTCTGTGCACGGAGCATCTCCCATTTACCCGGTGGGCCTTGTAGCCTTTTGATTGAAAAACCGGCTTCCCTGAGGTTCCGTTTCACAATCCCCTTACAGGAGTAAGTTATTAGCAGCCCTCCATGAAGTATCAACTGGTACATCTTTTCAAAAATCGTGACGGTCCATAGATCAGGTTGCACTTCGGGCGCAAATGCATCAAAATAGACAACATCGAAAGCTAACCCGGATGGATCAAACAATCGCACGTCGGCTTTAAATTTAGTAAGTGTAAAATATGGATTCACCTGAGATGCTTTTTCCCAGGGAGTTTCGTGGATTTTTACAAACTCTTCCCCGGCATCGGGTTCCATGAGGCAGGAATTGTAGTTCAGCCTTTTCAGTACATTGGTTTCCAATGGATGAAGTTCAATGGATGTGTATCGTACTTCGCGCCTTTGCGCCTTCGCGGTTAAGGCTGTAAGAAGTGCATTCAGTCCCGTCCCAAACCCCACTTCAAAAACAGAAACCGGATCAGTCCCAACATCAACAGCCATTAATCCCTGATCGATAAATACATGCCTCGACTCCTGCACAGCACCAAACATAGAATGATAATGCTCATTCATCTCCGGCACAAACAGGGTGTCGGATCCATCGAGTGTTCGTTTGATCTCTATGTTCATGGTAGTTGGGACATGAAGTCTTTTTTACCCCTAAATCCCCTGAAGGGGACTTACTCCCCCTTTAGGGGGCCGGGGGGTTATCGGCTCCTCGCAATGACATTACTCACCAGTTCACCAACTCACCAGTTCACCAGTTCACCAGTTCACCAGTTCACCAGTTCACCAGTTCACCAGTTAATAGAGTCTCGGATACTTATTCGGGTTGAACTCATGCATCATGTCGTAAACAGCCTGGAAAACATCTTCGGCATTAGGATTGGAGAAATAGTCACCATCGTTTCCATAAGCCGGACGGTGATCGGTTGAAGTGAGTGTTTTAGGAACAGCATCCAGGAACTGATATCCTCCCTGGTCCTCCAGAACCTTCTGCATCATATAAGCGGTGGCGCCCCCAGGTACATCTTCATCGAAAAAAATGATCTTGTTGGTCTTTTGCAACGACTTCAGAATGTCGCTGTTGATGTCGAATGGGACGAGCGACTGGACATCAATCAGTTCAACTGAAATTCGAAAATCTTTCAACTGGGGAAGTGCTTCCAGGGCGATTTTTACACAGGAACCATAAGTCACCAGGGTTACATCAGTCCCTTCCTGAAGTATCTCAACTGTGCCAACCGGAATCCGAAACTCACCAATATTATCAGGCAGTTGCTCTTTCAGGCGGTAACCATTTAGAGGTTCGATGATCAGGGCCGGATCGTCGGATGCCATCATGGTGTTATAGAATCCTGCTGCACGCGTCATATCCCTTGGTACAAGTACATAAACTCCCCTGATTGAGTTGATTACCATGCTCAGGGGAGAGCCGCTGTGCCAGATCCCAACAAGCCTGTGTCCGCGGGTACTGATGATCATAGGGACCTTTTGTCCACCTTTGGTACGATACTGGGTAGTTGCCAGATCGTCGCTCATGACCTGAAGCCCGTAAAGGAGGTAGTCAAAATACTGGATCTCTGATATCGGCCGTAATCCGCGAAGTGCCAGACCAATTCCCTGTCCGATAATAGTTGCCTCCCGGATGCCTGTGTCGAAGATCCGGTCTTCGCTGTATTTCACCTGCAGCCCTTCGAGCGTTTGATTCACACCTCCGATCTTTCCCACATCTTCGCCATAAATTACGGCAAGTGGATTATTCTTAAACATATAATCGTAATTGGCCAGCAGTATTTCCCGGCCGGTCACAATTGGCGATTTATCTGTGTAGTGAGGGGGAATGCCTTTTATATGAACAGCACCCTGTTCCGACTCACTATAAAGGTGTGAGTTGTACCGGTCGTAATTCTCTTCCATTTGCTTGTCAAGCCAGGTGCGGAGATCTGCAACCATCGGTTTCTTCGCACCACAACTTAAGCACACATCTCTGAGGATCTTTTTGGCAGCAGAGATCACATCCTTCCGGATAGGTTCGCCCACCAGGCTTAACTCTTCCACAATTCGGTCAATTCTGTCCTGTTTCTTACAGGGGCAGTGTGTTGTCTTTACGGTTTCAATCAGCTTTTTCCGCTCTTCCTTGATGGGCGTCTGATAATGGTTCCAGGCATTCTTCCTTGCTTCCCGTGCACGCTGAAGGGCTTCCTCCTGAATCTGATCAAGTTCCTGTGAGGTGGCAAGGCCACTTTCGATGATCCACTTCCGCATCTGGGAAATGCAGTCGAACTCCTTCTCCCATTCCAGGCGCTCTTCTGATTTATACCGTTCATGAGAACCGGATGTTGAGTGTCCCTGGGGCTGGGTTAACTCCGAAACGTGGAACAACACAGGGATATGTTCTTTTCTGCAAATAGCAATCCCCTCTTTAAAAGTCTTGATAAGGGCAGGGTAGTCCCATCCCGCCACTTTGTAGATGAGAATTCCCGGATTTTTGTCGTCCTTTTGAAATCCCTTGAGCACTTCCGAGATACTTTGCTTGGTAGTCTGATACTTTTGTGGAACAGAGATGCCATAGCCATCGTCCCATACAGCCAGGGCCATGGGAACCTGCATCACCCCGGCAGCATTTACCGTTTCCCAAAAATGGCCTTCCGAAGTAGATGCGTCACCAATCATCCCGAAGGCAACCTCATTTCCGTTGATCGAAAATTGGGTAAACGGTTTTAACCCCGGGTTACTCCTGAAAAGTTTTGAAGCTAAGGCCAACCCGAGTAGCCGTGGCATCTGGCCGGCAGTAGGTGAGATATCGGCAGAGGAGTTTTTCTGTTTGGTCAGATCTTTCCACTGTCCATTTTCATCAACACTGCGTGTTGCAAAGTGGTTGTTCATGATTCGTCCGACAGTCCCGGGATTGACAGTTATATCAGTATCGCCGTAAAGCTGGGCAAAAAACTCTTCGGGTGTAAACAACCCGGCTGCCATCATGAAAGTTTGGTCGCGGTAATAACCTGAACGCCAGTCGCCATCCTGGAAAAATTTAGCCATGACCAGTTGTGGAACCTCTTTCCCATCACCGAATATGCCGAAATTAGCTCTTCCGCCAAGGGCTTCACGCCTTCCCAGTAAACTCAGCTGACGGCTGAGATTCGCCAACCTGTAATCGGCCAGCACCTCTTTTTTATTGAATTTTGATTTTGTCATTTATTAAAAGTTTTCCGCCTTGATCTCAAAGTACGCCAGGGGATGATCACAAACCGGACAATTGTTTAATGCCGAGTTCCCAAAATGTACATGACCGCATTCACGGCAGATCCAAACCTGTTTCTCTTCCCGTTTAAACACCTTGTTATTCTCCATATTCTCAAGCAACTTGAGGTATCTGGCTTCGTGATCTGCTTCGATCTTGGCAATCAGTTTAAAGGCCGTAGCAATTTTTGGGAACCCCTCTTCCTTTGCAACTTGCGAAAATCCAGGGTACAGATCTTTCCACTCCTCGTGCTCTCCCATTGCTGCAGCTTTTAAATTCTCGGCAGTTGTTCCGATTACTCCGGCAGGATATGAGGCGGTGATCTCCACCATGCCACCTTCCAGGAAACGGAAGAATATTTTTCCGTGTGTCTGTTCATTCATGGCAGTCTCATTAAAAATGGCTGCAATTTGCTGGTATCCATCTTTGATCGCCTGTTTGGCAAAAAACTGGTAGCGATTTTTTGCTTGTGATTCTCCTGCAAAAGCTTTCAGGAGGTTCTGTTCTGTGCGGGTTCCTTTGATGCTTTTTTCCATGGTAATATCTGGTTTTAAAGTCGATTTTCCATCTCAAAGGTAATTATTTCACTGAAGAGTTCTATCTAAACCACCTAAGATATTATGCTGGCAGAGATTCCTAAGATACCTGAAAGAAATGAAATGTGGCTAATCCATCAACTCATAATCTTCTTTGGTTACCTGGCAAACAGGACATCGCCAGTCATCAGGAATATCTTCAAACAACGTTCCCGGAGCAATTCCCGAATCAGGATCACCTTCAACCGGGTTATAGATATGACCACAAACAGTGCATTTGTACTTTTTCATTCTATAATTTTTTTACACATTTCTTGCCGCAATCTGATTTGCAGCATTTCTTCTTTTTCTCTTTCTTCTTCTTTTTCTTGTTCCCCATTGACTAATTGCTTTTAGTAATCCACTCCACGATGGTTTCACCCATCGGTGATTCCCCAGGAGGGACCATACCGGCAAGTGTACAGTCTTCGTTGATCATGAACTTCTGAAAGTTCCATTTCACCTTTGCATCTATGACGCCATTGAAATCTTTCTCAGTAAGCCACTGATAGAGAGGAGAGATGTCACCTCCCTTTACCGAAATCTTTTCCATCATTGGAAATGTGACTCCGTAATTTACCTGGCAGAATTCCTTGATCTCTTCGTTGGTACCCGGCTCCTGGCTTAAAAAGTTATTGGCAGGAAAGCCAATTATCGTAAAGTTCTCCCCGCCATGTTGCTGATAAAGCTCTTCAAGTTTGGCATACTGGGGCGTGTAACCACATTTCGAAGCAGTATTCACCACAAGTACTTTCTTCCCTTTTAACTGGCTCAATGGAAACTCTTGTCCGTCGATTGTGGTCACCGTATAGTCGTAAAAGGATTTTTGGGCCTGCGTTGTTGTTGAGAAGGTCATAGCTAAAAATATTATGGGATAGATGAGTCGTTTCATTTTCGTATTTTTAAAGTTTACTTTAACTGCATGCAAAGATACAAAAAATTATTATTATTTATACTTATTCTAAATTATTCATATATTGCAAGCACATGCGACAGCAGAAATCAAAACAACGATACGATGGCAAATAGCAAAAGCGTTGAAATAGGTAGACGGGCTCCCGAATTCATGCTGCCCGATTTGAACGGAACGATGGTGAGTTTATCAGATTTTGCAGGTAAGTCAAACCTGGTGGTCTATTTCTATCCCAAAGATGAATCGTATGGTTGCACCAAGGAGGCCTGCAGTTTCCGCGACCAGTACGAGGATTTTATCGAGTCCGGAGCCGAAGTCATCGGGATCAGTTCCGATGATGTAGCATCACACAAATCTTTTGCTGCCAATCACAGACTCCCCTTTATTCTCCTCTCTGATCCGGATAAAAAGGCTGCAACAGCATATGGAGTTGGAAAGACGATGGGATTTCTACCCGGTCGGGTAACCTTTATTATCGACAAAGAGGGAATCATTCGGGGGAAATTCTCCTCCCAGCTTCAGTTCCAGAAACATATTGAAGAAGCGCTAAACGTTCTTAAAGGACTATAATTTAGGAGAAGTGCAAATTGCGAATAATTCAAGTTTCGATTTTCGAATTATTTTCCAAACTCACCAACTCACCAGTTCGCCAGTTCACCAATTCACCAATTCACCAATTCACCAACTCACAAACTCACCACCTCACCACCTCACCACTCACTCCCATCCCAAAAAGGGCAAAATCATACTTAACCGGATCTGTTGGGTCAAACTTTCGGAGGTTCGCGGTTAATTCTTCTGCAGCATGCCAGTCATTTGCTTTTCTTTCCAACAAGCCAAGCTGACGGGCAACGCGACCGCTATGTATATCCAGTGGACAGAGTAGATTTGCCGGGTCAATGGATCGCCAGAGTCCGAAATCAACGCCACGATCATCTTTTCGAACCATCCATCGCAGGAACATATTGATCCGTTTGGCAGCAGATCCGGATTCCGGATTTGCAAGGTGTTTTTCGGATCTCCGGAAATGAGGCACCTCCAACAAGGCATTCCGGAATTCAATAATAGCCTGTTTGGTTCCATGCTGATTCACTGATGAGAACACCTGCTCCAGGCCCCCTTTGTTCTTGTAAATATGTTGAATTGCCCGTATCATGAAGTCACAATCTTCTCCCTGGAATGTACGGTGAATGAATCCTCGTAAAGGGGTCAGGTCGGATGGAGTGGCATTTAAGACAAACTCGTGAGGTGTGCCAGACATAAGATCCATTAACCGGCGGGCGCTGTTGAGGATTGAGGTGCGGTTGCCCCAGGAGATCAATGCAGTCAGAAGTCCGGAGATTTCAATATCCTCCTTTCTGGTAAACCGATGGGGTATTGAGATTGGATCAGGCGCTATAAAAGAGGGATGATTGAACCTGCGATAATTGACTTCAAGAAGATCACTCAAATCCTGCATCGACTCTCAGTTTTCGCGCCCGTCAAGGGGAGGGCCAGGGAGGGGTCATGCTTAAAGTACATGCACTGGCTGAATCAGATCCTGCCCGATAGTAATAGCCTTTTCATTCTCCGGGATTAGTTTATGGTGCCTGGAGGGCAGTGATTTTTCTAACCCTTTCCGAATGTTTTCCAGTTGAACAATCGGTTTCAGCTTAAGGAAGCCGCCAAGAACCATCATGTTAAAGACCTTTGACAAGCCTATCTTGCTTGCTTCATCAGCTGCCGCAATTGAGTAAATATTGATGTCTTTCCGTTCAGGATGCCTGGTAATTCCGTTCGGATCGTAAATGAGCAGGCCACCTGGTTTGACAGCGTTCTCAAACTTATCCATCGACTGTTGGTTCAGAATGATGGCCGTATCAAATTTATTCAGGATGGGAGAGCTGATTCGTTCGTCGGATACGATTACCGTTACATTGGCTGTACCACCCCGCATTTCCGGACCGTAGGAAGGCATCCAGCTCACCTCCTGGTTTTGCATAACACCCGAGTATGCCAGAATTTTTCCCATGGAAAGAACACCCTGTCCACCGAATCCCGCAATGATAATTTCTTCAGTCATAACTTATTGTTCTTTTTTGACGTTTGTTTCTTCTTTTCAGATGCTGGATCCTGGATCCTGGATCCTGGATAACCTATCCCGTGTTTAGTATTTAGCATCCAGCATCCAGCATCTAGCATCTAGGATCTTGTTACCAGCTCCCCATCTACCTTAATGTCTCCCAACGGATAGACTGGAAACATATTCTCCTCCATCCATATGTTCGACTGAACCGGGGTCATTTTCCATCCTGAGTTGCAGTTTGAAACGACCTCAACAAAAGAGATCCCTTTTTTCTGATCCTGCAAGTCGAATGCCTTCCGCAACGCTTTTTTTGTCTTTCTGACCGCTGAAGGTGTCTGCACCGACTGCCGGGTCACGTAATATGTTCCGGGAAGCTGGGCAATCACCTCAGTGATTTTAAGCGGGTGTCCCATGATTTCGTTATCTCTTCCATATTGTGAGGTTGAAGTCCGCATGCCAGGTA
>ERZ891376.129-NODE-129-length-19277-cov-4.482884_pt1 | contig 19277 bp, 19 predicted proteins | sample MGYA00520906_ERZ891376 | MGnify/ENA primary metagenome ERZ891376 (study PRJEB32303, sample SAMEA104408695) | aquatic metagenome | biome: Brackish water; feature: Chemocline; material: water | place: Baltic Sea | collected 2014-10-18T08:59:00 | depth 139 m ...
ACGTCCCCTGCTTGCAGGGCACTTGCTTCTCCGAATCGCACTCCGGTGTAAGCCAGTGAGTCGATACTGCGTGCACTCTGCACTGGGAAACACCTCGCAGCTGATTAGATGAACAATTACTGACCATACTCTAATTGCAACGTCACGCTACCGCACGACTATGGGATCAGACTAACTGATCCGACCAATTCGCCGATTCTGCGTTTCAATATTTTCCGCGCCCGATACCGCAGGCGCGCGTTTGACCAGAAATACCATAATTACCACACCGATTGCCGTGCCAACCCCTGCATAAATCAGCGGGAAAAATGCGACAGCCAACGCCGCTCCGGCAATCAAGGCGGTCCACGCGTACATCAAGGAGACGGCTCGTCGTTGCGAATGGCCCATTTCCAATAGTCGGTGATGTAAGTGTTGTTTATCAGGTGCGAACGGGTTACGTCCGGCCCTCGTACGCCTGATCACCGCAAGCCCTAGGTCGATTAACGGCAGAGCCATAACGGCAAAGGGCAAAATTAGTGGCAACAAGGTTGGCAGGAAAACGCCACTGGACAAGGCGCTCGGGTCCACTTGCCCAGAAAGCGTGATTGTTGCAGCAGCCAATAGCAGGCCCAGGAGCATCGAGCCCGTGTCTCCCATGAATATTCGGGCTGGGAACAAGTTATTCGGTAAAAATCCCAGTCCCATGCCCACCAAAACCACACTCACCAAAGTCGCAAGGGTCGCACGCTCAAGTCCAAGATCAACCGAAAGTACATATGCGTACACAAAGAATGCCCCTGCGGCTACCGCCACGATTCCAGCAGCCAGGCCATCAAGACCATCGACAAAGTTAATGGCATTAATGCTTACTACAACGACAATTACCGTGAAGAGAACACTCGTTAATGGGTCAAGGACAAATGTTCCACCAATGGGTAGCCAAATTATGGCAATCCCTTGAAAAGCCATGACGCCTGCCGCGAGAACTTGGCCGGCAAGTTTGGTCGGTGCGTCAAGTCCCCACTTGTCATCAACTATGCCCAAGATAACGATGATGGCCGCCCCTGAGAGCAGCGCGACGACCGTATTCGAGCCGTCAAAGACAACGCTCATCATGGGAAGCTTGCTCGCGAGTAGGAAGCCAGCTAGCAGTCCACCAGCCATAGCCAACCCACCCAGGCGCGGGGTGGGCGTGTCATGGACATCACGGTCACGAACCGGAGCAATCATCCCCCACCGAAATGCCAGGGCGCGCACGGGAGGAGTCAGGAAATAGGTCACTGCGGCAGCTGCAAAAAGACACAGCATGTATTCGCGCATGACCTACTCCTTTCGATTTAATTCCGTGGATATGCCGGGAAAGCGGATACGAGTTCATTTGTGTGCGCAGCGATGTCCGCGATGGGGTCACTCTGGCGCACAGCGCGATCAATGAGGTCAGCGATGACATCCATTTGGTCTACGCCCATTCCCTGGGTTGTCACTGAGGGAGTTCCCACTCGAATTCCTGAGCCAACAGATGGAGGCAAAGTGTCAAATGGAATTGCATTCTTATTAAGTGTGATCCGCCCAGCATCACACCGGACCTCCGCTTCACTGCCATTGGCTCCGGTGCCAGAAAGGTCGATGAGCGCCAAATGGGTGTCTGTCCCACCGCTCACCGGACGCATCCCCCGCTTTGCCAATCCCGCTGCCAACGCCTGCGCATTAAGCACAACTTGCTGAGCGTAGGACTGGTATTCGGGCGTACTCGCTTCTTTGAGTGCCACAGCTTTTGCAGCAACCGCGTGCATCAGCGGGCCGCCCTGCATCATTGGGAAAACTGCCTTATCAATTTTGGCAGCATGCTCCTCCTTGCACAAAATCATTCCGCCACGCGGTCCACGCAAAACTTTGTGAGTGGTAAAGCACACAATGTCTGCATAAGGCACAGGGCTTGGGATCGCCTTTCCGGCAACCAGACCAATGAAGTGTGCGGCATCAACCATGAGGATCGCACCCACTTCATCGGCAATTTCGCGGAAACCGGCGAAATCAATGAGTCTGGGGTAGGCGGTCGCACCACAAATAATCATTTTGGGCTTGTGCTCAACAGCGAGCCGACGCACTTCAGCCATATCAATTAATTCGGTCTCCGGAGTAACCCCGTAGGACACCACATTGAACCATTTCCCAGAAAAACTCACCGCGGAACCATGAGTGAGATGACCGCCGTGCGGCAAACTCATAGCCAATACAGTCTCTCCCGGTTTTACAAAGGCGCCGTAGGCAGCGAGATTGGCACTTGCGCCCGAATGCGGTTGAAGGTTTGCATGGTCGGCCCCAAAAAGCTGCTTTGCCCGCTCGATGCCAATTGTTTCCGCTCGGTCCACCTCTGAGCATCCGCCGTAATAGCGCTTGCCCGGATACCCTTCGGCGTATTTATTGCTCAGCGTTGAACCAAGTGCCGCCAATACCGCCGGAGAAGTGAAATTTTCGCTTGCAATAAGTTGCAACCCTCCGCGAGCTCGTTCTAACTCAGAAAGCAAGATTCCAGCGATCTGTGGGTCTTGCGCCTCAAGCTCAACAAAATCTGGGCCCCAAAAAGTCATACGGTCACATTCCTCTCACGCATAGGAGAAAAATTCCTACACCTATTATTCAACGAGGCCACAGTCTAGGCGGTCGAGATGAAACCCGCCCCTAATCGCGGGTCAATTCATGTGAGTTAATGAACTCAATGAGGCCCTCTTGCGCAAGCGCTCCCTCGCGAAGGATCTTGGGCTCCCCCCCGCTGCAGTCAATTATCGTGCTTCCACTGCCACTGGCGAGATCCCCCGCCGCGATCAGTACCGACACCAGGTCCACATCGCACGTATCAAGGTAAATATTTTGGGTGATTTGCGGCATGCCTACCGGCTGAGCGCTTGACGACGCCAATGGGCCAGTCGTTCCCAGCAATTCCAACAGATACGGGTGTCGAGGCATCCGAACCGCGATTGGCGCACCGACCGGGTGATCCCACGCCAATGTTGTCCCCGCTGAGAGCAGCAGGGTGAGCTCGCCCGGCCAATAACACTCCATTAATTCACGGGCAATCTGTGGAATAGATGCGGTGATCCCAGACACCGCATTTGCGTTAGGCACCAGAACTGTCAGTGGCACATGCGGTCCTAACCCACGGTATTCGCGCAGCAGCGCGGTTCCCCGTGGAGAGAAGGCGTCGGTGACCACGGCGTACTGCGACTCCGTTGGAACGATTACGAGCCCGCCCCGTCGCACAGTCGAGTAGGCCATTGAAATAGCTCGGTCCCGATTGTGCAGGTCACCTGCATCGATTCGAACGCTCACACCCTGAGCCTAAACCCGAGTGGCCATAGAAAAGCGAGGTCGCTGGTTGAAGTCCAGACGGTCAGTGACCTCTGCAAACAGGGGCTCCCCCAAGATTCCCCGGACATAAGTCGTCAGCTCTTCATCAAGATGAGCTTGCTTTAGGAGGTTCACCACGCTGGCGTCACCAGCATCTGCGCCTTGGACATCAGCATGCTCCACTACGAGCAGCCCTCCTGACTTAAGAAGCATGGCAGCGGTGTTCACAATTCCCCGAATGACATCGAGGCCGTCACTTCCCCCATAAAGCGCCACTGCTGGTTCATGGATACGGACTTCAGGATCACGTGGAGTCATATCGATCGGGATGTACGGGGGGTTGCAGGTAACAACATCGCACTTACCCGCCAATTCAGAAAATACACTTGCAGTAAAATCAGTTGCGTCCACTTGGTGAATCTCGACCGGAATTTCACAGTCGAATCGATTTACATTTTGCTGAAGCCACACAAACGAATCGGCACTCAATTCCACCCCGACCACTCGGGCACCGGGCACCTCAAGTGCCAGTGACAACGCGATGGCCCCCGATCCCGAACACAGATCCACTGCAATTGGATTTTCGCATTCACGTAAGAAACGAATTGCCGCCTCGGCTACCAATTCACTTTCAGGCCTGGGAATAAAAACACCCGGTCCCACCTTGAGTTCAATTCGACGAAATGGAGCTGTACCCGTGATGTGTTGCAGCGGAATGCGGTTGAGTCGCTTGGCTAATAGCCTTTCAAATGCAACTCGATCTTCCTCGTCAATGCTGTCCTGCATGAACAGGCGGTTTCTCGGAACGCCAAGAACGTGGGCCAATAACTCTGCCGACTCCGTCGACGCTGACTCAATCCCCGCATTTGAGAGTCGACGCTGAGAGTCAACGAGGATGTCGCGGATAGTGCTCACGCCGAGGGCTCTGCCAGCCGACTCTGCTGATCTGCAGTTACACAGGCTTCGATGACTGCGTCAAGATCGCCATCAAGGATCTGATCCAAGTTATGTGACTTAAACCCAACCCGGTGATCATTGAGCCGATTCTCTGGAAAATTGTAGGTGCGGATTCGTTCACTACGGTCAACTGTACGTACCTGGGACCGTCGGATGTCGGAGGCTTCTTTGGCTGCAGTTTCTTCGGCAAATGCGAGCAGCCGTGCCCGCAAGATTCGCATGGCCTGCTCCCTGTTTTGTAATTGACTCTTTTCATTTTGACAAGAAACCACAACACCTGTGGGAAGATGTGTGATTCGTACCGCCGAATCCGTGGTGTTAACACTCTGACCACCAGGCCCAGAAGACCTATATACATCAATCCGTAAATCATTAGGGTCAATCGTGACGTCGACGTCTTCAGCCTCGGGAGCAACCATGACACCGGCGGCCGACGTATGGATGCGACCCTGAGACTCAGTGACAGGAACTCGTTGTACCCGGTGGACGCCGCCTTCAAAACGCAAGCGCGCATAAGGTCCTTCGCCCGGCCCTGGGACTCCCTTGAACTTCACCGCAATCGACACATTTTTGTAACCACCCAAGTCTGATTCGACTGCATCGAGAACTTCGGTGGTCCAGCCACGGCGCTCGGCGTAACGCAAATACATTCGCATTAGGTCGGAAGCGAAAAGTGCAGATTCGTCTCCACCTTCACCGGCCTTAATCTCTACGATCACATCTTTGTCATCCATCGGATCACGTGGCAGGAGCAATTCTGTCAGTTTTTCCGCGAGGATTGCTTGTCTGGGGAGCAGCTCAACCGCTTCAGCCGCGAATGCCTCATCTTGATCCGCGAGTTCCCGAGCCGTTTCCAGGTCCGATGTCACCGCCAGCCAGTCACGATAGGCGGCAACTATCGGACGCAGAGCTGCGTACCGGCGCCCAAGCTTGCGGGCCTGTGCTTGATCCGCATGAATTGCCGGGTCAGCCAGCCCTGCTTCGACCTCGTCGAGTTCACTTGCAAGCTGGGCACATGATTCGAACATGATTCGCTCCTGAACTTGCGCTCGTTACTGAACGGTGGACTAAAAAACGAACGCCGTTCTGGGATCGACCGCGCGACGGGGGAGACACGCGGCCGATCCCAGAACGGCGCCCGGGAGGTAACTACTCAGATTCTAGTTTTTCGTCCTTTGCAGGTGTGGCCCCGTAGCGGTTCTGGAACTTCGCTACCCGGCCACCGGTGTCAAGAATTTTCTGCTTACCCGTGTAAAACGGGTGGCAATTCGAGCACACATCAGCGTGGATGCTGCCGCTCTTGGCAGTGCTACGTGTTTGGAAGGTACTGCCACAAGTGCAGGTCACCGTCGTCTCGACGTAATCTGGATGAATACCAGCCTTCATGTCCTTCTCCTTAATCATTGCCCGGGTCGAAACTTGCGACGCAATTTTCATGCGAGTGCAGAAAACCTTGAATCAATCGAAGCCCCGTGAACCGGATGCTAATAGTATGCCATGTCAGCCCAGACCGGATTTCGGTCCCCCTGACAGTTAGTCCTCGTTGTCGCTACCACCTGAAACCGATGGTGTGGTCTTTTGAACCTGCTTGAGGAACTCGTAGTTGGTTTCGGTCTCACGAAGCTTGTTGAGCAGCAGCTCAATTGATTGCTGTGGATCCAACGCATGGAGCACCTTGCGCAGGGTCCAGACAATCTTGAGCTCTTCGGGTGAGAGCAATAGCTCTTCCTTGCGCGTTCCGGACGGGTCAACGTCCACAGCCGGGTAGATTCGCTTGTCGGCCAGCCGACGATCAAGTTTGAGTTCCATGTTGCCGGTGCCTTTGAACTCCTCAAAAATAACTTCATCCATCCGAGAGCCAGTCTCAACTAGTGCTGTTGCCAAGATGGTTAGCGAGCCACCATTTTCGATATTTCGCGCGGCACCAAAGAATTTCTTAGGTGGATAAAGAGCCGTTGAGTCCACGCCTCCGGAGAGAATCCGACCTGAGGCGGGTGCTGCCAGGTTGTATGCCCGTCCCAACCGGGTCATGGAGTCGAGAAGTACAACGACGTCCTGACCGGACTCGACCAGTCGCTTTGCCCGCTCGATTGCTAACTCAGCAATGATTGTGTGGTCTTCAGCCGGGCGATCAAATGTCGAAGCGATAACTTCACCTTCGACACTGCGCTGCATGTCAGTAACTTCTTCGGGGCGCTCGTCAACCAACACGACCATAAGGTGGCAGTCGGGGTCATTCGTGGTGATTGCGTTAGCAATTGCTTGCAAGACCATAGTCTTTCCCGCTTTTGGCGGAGACACAATCAGCCCCCGCTGGCCCTTGCCAATTGGCGACACCAGGTCAATTACCCGGGTCGTCAGGTTTGAACCGGTTGTCTCCAACTTAAGTCGCTCCTGCGGATACAAAGGAGTCAACTTCGAGAAATCTGGACGGTTCTTGGCTGTTTCAATGTCAAGACCGTTTATGGATTCAACTTTGACCAACGGGTTGAACTTTTCGCGGCGTTCCCCCTCGCGAGCTTGCCGCACCGAACCGATTACCGCGTCGCCCTTACGGAGCCCGTATTTGCGAACAAATGAGAGGGAGACATACACATCATTTGGGCCTGGCAGATAGCCACTCGTACGGACGAATGCATAGTTGTCTAGGACATCCAAGATGCCGGCTACCGGAAGCAGTACATCGTCTTCGGTCAGTTCCGGCTCGTTTTCGTTCATGCCAGCCTGACCGCTAGGGCGACGGTTTCCCTGCCGATCACGACGATCCCTTCTATTGCGATTACGGCTGCGACTATTGCGATCCTCGGGTCCGCTATTGCGATCCTCGTCGCCATCATTGGAATTGCGATCGTTGTTATTGCGATCGTTGTTATTGCGATCGTTGTTATTGCGATCGTTGTTATTGCGATCACGATTATTGTTATTTCGACTATTGCGATCACGATTATTGTTACTACCGCTATTGCGATCTCCGCTGCGCTGCTCCTGTTGGGAATCCTCGCCCGAATCGGATTTGGCCGGCTCATCTTGGGTCTGCGTTTGTGACGTACTTTCTTTTGGCTCTTTTTCAGGCGCTGACTTGGGCGCTGCTTTGGGCGCTGCTCGGCGGCTACTGGCTTGATTTTGACGTTCGCCAATGGCTGAGACTAAATCTGATTTGCGCATGGCGCTCGATCCTGCGATACCGAGTTGTTGCGCAAGTTGCTTCAACTCTGGTAGCAGCATTCCGGAGAGCCCATCTGTGCGACGTTTTGAATCGTTTGTTTCTGACACTCAATAATTCCTTTGTGTGTATGGGCGAAAATGCCCTGGGCCAAACATGATTACGTTTGTGAGATACCCATTAAAAAGTGGAACTGTGCCCCCGATAAAGCTTCATATTCACATAAATCGCTTCTGCAGATATGCATGAATGTGATTCTTAAAGGGCGCTCGCCACGACTGTGGACGATTTAAGGCTAACACAGACAGAACTGGCCCGTGTGCAAGGGCCTAAACCGGGAGTGGGACAGCCCTGACCCCTTCGAAATCAACGGGCACGGCGATGCGAGTCCAATCCTGTGGAACCACCGACAGGGCCGCTTCAAGTTCACTCGCGTGATTGCGATCAATTAACAGCAAAACGGCAGGCCCCGCTCCCGAAGTCATTGCGGCCATATTGCGTTCTCGGAGTGCGGAAATAATCTTTGTTGTTTCGGGATACATCTGCGCTCTGGCATCTTGATGTAAACGATCCGATGTCGCCTCCCACAAAAGACCTGGGTCCTGGGAAATTGCGTACACCAACAAACCGGTTCGCGAAAGATTGTGACAAGCTGCCGAGCGGTCAACCTGCTGCGGCAAAACTCCGCGAGCTTTGCTGGTTGCCAATTCATGAGGCGGAATCAGCACTACCGGCACTACGTCTTCATGCACTGACGGTTGCACCGCTCCAGCGGTCCCGTTAGTTTCGAGCCAGCTCACGTTAAAACCTCCGTGTAGGGCAGCCGACAAATTGTCCGGATGGCTTTCGAACTCAAGTGCAATATTGAGAATTTGTCGATTCGACATGAGATCCTCGCCTCCCTCAACGAGTGAGCGAGCCACAGCCAACCCACCAATCACAGCCGATGCCGAGGAACCCAATCCTCGGCCATGGGGAATGGCGTTGCGACATTTAAGGATGAACCCCGGCGGAACCGAATCCATTGCCGAAAACCCACGATTCATTGCCCGGACAACCAAATTCGTTTCATCTGTCGAAACAGCGTCTGCCCCCTCGCCTTCGACATCAACTTTGATGCCCTCGTCATTGGTCACCATTGCTGTCAATTCATCATGTACCGCGAGTGCAAGCCCCATCGAGTCAAACCCTGGGCCCAAATTCGCACTGGATGCTGGAACCAGGATTCGAACGGCGCCTGAAACAAAAGTCACGGAATCAGCCCACTAAGCCTAATTTTATTGCCGCAAGGCCAACATCAACCGGAATGCTCACGGGGTCAGCAGCACTGTCAATCGCCCATTGCGGGTCTTTGAGGCCGTTACCGGTCAAGGTGCAGGTGATTACCGAGTCTTTCGGCACCCGCCCCGCCGCATGCATTTTGAGGAGCCCGGCCACACTGGCAGCACTCGACGGCTCGCAGAACACACCTTCCTGCTCAGCAAGGAGGTGATAAGCAGCCAAAATCTCCTGATCGGTCACAGAATCAATGTGCCCATTGGATTCATCTCGCGCTGAAATTGCCCTGTCCCATGAAGCCGGATTTCCAATGCGAATTGCCGTCGCGATCGTTTCAGGGTCCAATACGCGGGCCCCGGTCACCAAAGGCGCGGCTCCTTCTGCCTGGAACCCCCACATAGCCGGTGATGCACTTGTGACTCCCGAGCTTTGGTACTCCTGGAAACCCTGCCAATAAGCCGTGATGTTGCCTGCATTCCCTACTGGCAGGCAATGAATATCTGGCGCCTGACCCAACCGATCAACAATTTCAAATGCCGCCGACTTCTGTCCCTCAATGCGCACTGGATTAACGCTATTGACCAAGGCAACCGGGTAATTCTCGGAAAGTTCACGGGCGAGAACCAGACAATCGTCAAAATTGCCTTCCACTTGAAGCAGCACTGCACCATGAACAACTGCTTGGGCCAGTTTTCCCATGGCGATCTTGCCTTTAGGAATCAGCACTGCGCAGGTCATGCCGGCTTTAACGGCGTAGGCCGCGGCACTAGCAGAAGTATTACCCGTTGAAGCACAAATAACGGCTTTGGCACCCTCGTTCGCCGCATGTGAGATGGCCATGGTCATGCCGCGATCTTTAAACGAACCCGTCGGGTTAGCTCCTTCATATTTCAACCAGACAGACCCACCCACAGCTTCACTCACAGTGCACGCGTAGACGAGCGGAGTGCCCCCTTCGCCCAAACTCACAATGGGTGAGGAATTGTCAAGCGGCATCCGGTCGCGATATTCGGTGATTACTCCACGCCATTGATGTGCCATTTAAGCCTCACCTTCGACTCTCATCACACCGACAACTTTTCTGACCTCATCCATTGATTCGAGTTGATCAACAGTAGCTTTGAGCGCTGCTTCGCTTCCACTGTGTGTTCGCACGATCAACCCAGCCTCTGAACCTTGTCCTTCTTGCCGCACCACCTGAATACTCACTCCGTGCGATGCAAATGCATGAGCAATATGCGCGAGAACTCCGGGCCGATCCTGTACGTCGAGGTTTACGTAATATCGTGTTTCCACGCATCCAATGTCGAGAACTTTTAAACCCGAATAGGTACTTTCACCCGGGCCCCGTCCCCCTAAGACCCGATGCCGTGCAGCAGCGACTACATCTCCCAAAACCGCGCTCGCGGTCGGATCCCCGCCAGCACCGCGCCCATAGAACATCATTTCTCCGGCAGCTTCCGCGTGCACGAAGACCGCGTTAAATGAACCGCGCACATTTGCCAAAGGATGGTGTAGAGGAATCATTGCCGGGTGCACCCGCACAACAATGCCATCTTCTTTCTCCTCGGTACAGACTAATTCAGCAATTGCGAGCAGCTTGATCACAAAACCCATGTCGCGTGCAGCACCGATATCGGCCTTGGTGACGTTACGGATTCCCTCGCAATAGACATCGGCCAAAGTGACCCGAGTATGAAAAGCCAACTCGGCAAGAATCGCGGCTTTTGCGGCCGCATCAATTCCGTCAACATCGAGGGAAGGGTCGGATTCGAGGTAGCCCAGTGCATTCGCTTGGTCAAAAACCTCGGCGTAGTCGGCTCCTTCCTCATCCATTTTGGTAAGCATGAAATTGGTAGTTCCGTTGACTATCCCCATCACTTTGGTGACTCGGTCTCCCGCCAGGGACTCACGCAGTGGTCGAATCAGTGGGATGGCGCCCGCAACAGCAGCCTCAAAATATAGGTCAACATCAAATCGTTCTGCTGCTGCGTAAAGTGCCGCGCCATCTTCTGCCATGAGTGCTTTGTTGGCGGTTACAACACTTGCCCCGGCTTCCATCGCTGAGAGTATGAGCGAGCGAGCCGGTTCAATCCCACCCATTACTTCGATAAGAATGTCCGCCCCCGACAATGCCACCGATTCCAAGTCTTGGGTGAGCAGCGACTGGGCAATTCCTACCCGAGGCTTATTAATATCTTTGACTCCAACGGCGATCAATTCAAAGCCGGCCCCAACTCTGTGCGCCAAATCGTGTTGATGCCGGGCCAAGAGCTGGGCGACCGAGGATCCCACCGTCCCAGCGCCCAACATGGCGATGCGCACTGGTGGAGCAGATTTATCGCGATCTGACATCAATCTCCTCAAATAAAAATTGCCGGGGCCCGTAGGCTTAGTGTGCCAAAGCAGAATACCGCCGGTGCATTAGCCGGCAAATGGATCAAGTGCCAATAGGTCATCAAAAGTTTCTCGTCGTAAAACTAGTTGGCTGACTCCCTCACGAACTGATACCACAGGGGGCCGCGGAATCTGGTTGTAATTGGAGGCCATAGAGCGGCAGTAAGCGCCGGTAGCCGCAACGGCGATCAAGTCACCGGGCGTAATGTCACCGGGCAGCCAAGCATCGCGCACCACGATGTCTCCTGATTCACAATGCTTTCCGACTACCCGGCAAAGAATCTTTTCATTTGACGATTCTCTCGAGACCAGAGCCACCGAATATTGAGCCCCATAAAGTGAAGTTCGAATGTTGTCGCTCATGCCTCCGTCAACCGAAATGTAGGTGCGCTCACCGTGATCGAGTTTTACTTTCTTAACCGTCCCCACCTCATAAACAGTGATTCCGGCTCTGCCCACGATGGCTCGCCCCGGCTCAAAGCACAATGCAGGGACCGGGATGCCAACGCTCTCGCACTCTCGATTCACGATTTCTTTGATCTGGTTGGCCATGAGCCGAACTGAGAGCGGATCATCTTCTGGGAGGTAGGCGATCCCCATTCCCCCACCCAAGTTGAATTCCTGGCAGAGGATTCCCTGGGTGTCGTAAATCGCGTGCGCAACCGAAACAACACGAGCAGCTGCGATTTCAAACCCTGCAGAGTCGAAAATTTGAGATCCGATATGTGAATGCAGGCCGACAAAATTCAACGACGGCAGCTTGGCAATGCGACGAACCGCCTCTTCCACATCGCCTTCTTGCACCGAAAGTCCAAATTTCTGATCCTCGTGGGCGGTCGCAATAAATTCATGCGTGTGAGCCTCAACGCCCACTGTTGCCCGGACCAATACGTGCGCGACCACATTCAGATCCGCAGCGATTGCCGCCACGCGCACAATCTCGTCAAATGAATCGATGACAATTCGACTCACTCCATAATCGAGTGCAGATCGAATTTCACCCTGCGACTTATTGTTTCCATGCATGAGCAATTTGTCACCCGGGATTCCCGCGCGAATTACGATCGCCAGTTCGCCACCGGATGCGACATCAATTCCCAGTCCTTCTTCAGCAACCCAACGTGCCACAGCAACGCTGAGAAAAGCCTTCGCGGCGTAATAGACCGTCCCGTTTTCGTTGTCAGCAAGATATGCGCTCGCAAACTCGCGAGCCCGTTGACGCACATCTTGCTCATCAAAAATAAACAGTGGCGTTCCATACTCGGCAGCAAGGGCGACAACGCCCTGACCTCCTATACGCAGTTCGCCGCTATCTGCTCTTTCGGCGCTGTGGGGCCACACGTGGGATTGCACAGGATCCGAGGTGGGGATAGGCGCATGTGATTCCTGCGCCATCTGAGCATGACGCGGCCCGGCGGGATGTGCTTGCATGACGCGAGCCTACCGGTCGTTACATCTTTTCACGAGCGCTGACTCCAAGGAGCTCCAAACCGTTTGCGAGCGTCTGCTGGGTTGCCGCGCACACCCACAATCGAGCAATATGGACTGAACCCAGCTCTTCATCAGAGCGGGGCAAAACTCGACACGCATCATAGAAGCCGTGGTAGGCGCTGGCCAATTCCTCAAGAAAGCGAGCAACCCGGTGAGGTTCGCGCAGCTCCGCCGCCGTTGCAATAACCGCCGGGAACTTTTCGATGACCCCAAGGAGCTCATTTTCCTGATCACTATTAAGTAATTCGGGAATAAATTCACTCTCACGCCATTTCGCCCCAATGTCTTCGGCGTTGCGCAAAACCGAACTGATGCGCGCGTGCGCGTATTGCACATAGAACACCGGGTTGTCATTTGCTTTGCGCGCGATTTCTTCAAGATCCACAACCAGCGGGGTCTCAACCGGATATCTAGCTAAGGTGTAACGCGCCGCATCCACCCCAACCTCTTCAACGAGTTCTTCCAAGGTCACGATTTGGCCTGAGCGTTTTGAGAGCTTGACCTCTACTCCCCCACGCGTGATTTTCACCATTTGACCAATCAAAATTTCGATGTTTTCATCCATGTCGTCACCCGCGCATGCCGCCACTGCTCGCAGACGGTTGACATATCCGTGGTGGTCCGCACCCAGCAGATAGATTGCCGTGTCAAATCCGCGCATCCGCTTGTCAACGTAATAGGCAGTGTCCGCAGCAAAATAAGTTCTTTCGCCGTTTTCCTTTATCAGGACCCGATCTTTGTCGTCTCCAAATGTCGTGGTCCGTAACCAGAGCGCGCCCTCTGATTCAAAAACGTGACCCTGCTCCTCGAGGCGAGCTTGAGCCCGCTCAACCGCACCCGAGTCATAAAGTTTGCGCTCGGAGTACCACACATCAAAGTGCGTTCGAAAAAGTTCAAGGACGTCTTTTTGCTGCTGCCACTGCAATGCATATGCCTCTTCACGAAAAGCGACCAATTGTTCTTCACCAGAAAGTTGGCGAAACTCCGGATGCTCCCGATTTATCTGCGCCGCCAGATCCAAGATGTATCCACCGTGATAGCCGTCTTCTGGAACAGCCTCACCTGATGCAGCTGCCATGACGGATGCTCCAAATTTATCCATCTGCACCCCGCGATCATTGATATAAAACTCGGTAGTTACGTCCGCTCCTGCGGCGGCTAAAACCCGAGCCAAAGCGTCCCCCACGGCAGCCCACCGAGTGTGCCCAAGATGTAAAGGTCCTGTGGGATTGGCTGAGATGAACTCAACGTTGAAACTCTTACCCAACAATGCGTCATTGCGACCATAGCCCGAGCCCAGGTGCACTACCCGCTCGGCAATTTCCCCCTGGGTCTGAGCCGAGAGCCTAATGTTCACGAAGCCCGGTCCCGCCACACTCACATCGGTGAACGCTGGATCAGCACTCAGCCGCTCAGCAATTTGGTGGGCGAGTTCCCGCGGTGGAAGACTCGAGCTCTTTGCGGCCACGAGTGCGACATTGGTGGCGTAATCACCGTGTTCACGTGACTTCGGTCGCTCTAATGTGGCTTCAACGTGAGCGGTCAATATTCCCTGTGCAAATAATTCGTCGACGATGCGTTGAACACTCTCGCGCGTGTCGTTGATTGCCACGGCGCGAGCGTATCTGCTTGGGTATAGGTCCTGACATAGAGTGCTCGTATGGCCTCAGAAGACGAGATTGAAAAACTTCTACGTGAAATCGCTGCCCAAGATTCTCCACAGTTTGCGCCCGCAAGCCGCAAAGACTCAGATCTGCCTGCCCAACAGCGTGAATCTAGCTCCAGTGGGCGGGTTGCTTACGCTGTAGCTGGCGGGGTCATCATGGGTGTCGGCGGAGTGGCATCAGGTCTGCTTTTGCCCGGTCTGACCATGATCAGTACTGGGGTTGGTGCCGCTGTTGGCGCCTTCTTGATTGCCCTCATCAGCGGACCCCCACGTTGGTTTTCGCGCTAGTTCACGATCACGGATCACGTCTTGAACAATCGAGCCGGTGAAAAATCCAAGAAATGCAAGATACGTCCAGATGAGAACCGCGATGGGTGCGCCAAAGACAATCAGGGCCGAGCCCACAGTCGTTGATAGTTGCGCGTAGATCCCGAAGACTCCGACCGACAAAATGATCAGGCTCGTTGAGACAAGCAGTCCCGGAGACCGCCAGGTGATGACTCCGGATTCCCCACTCGCGCGACGCATGACAAACCACACCATGAGATACACGAATATCCCAGGAGCTAGCCATCCCAATTTATCAAATATTTCCAAGAAAGTCGTTTCAATGTTGAGAGCGCTCAAAACCACCGGAACCACCGTGACGGCTAGGAGCGATGCCACGATCCCGACGATCAGGATGAGCGCAACCAACGCAGACCTTGCGCGAGCCATCAATCCTGGTGCCCGCCGGATATTGTGGAAGATGCGATCTTGAACCTGAAGAAACCCGGAAACGACTTTTTGAGACACGTATACGGCCAAGATTAAACTGACAATTGTCGTCACGGTAACCGAACTTGTAGATGCGGCTTGTGCCAATGTCGCAAGCGAATCAACCGCTGGGTCCAACCCACTGAGCGATTCCGGTCCTCGGCTGACAAAAGAATCCCATCCGGCCATGAACTGCTGGCGATCTACAAACAGCCCCGCGATCGCACCCACGGAAATAGCGATTGGCGCCAAAGCCAAAATCACGTAATACGCCAAGCCCCCAGAAATGATTGACACGTTGAATTCGCCAAAACGCGCTAAAACGTCGCGCCCAAATGCGCTTGGCACGCTCACCAGTGGATGACTCCGAAAGGAATTCAGCGTCATCTGCAAATTAGCCACCATGACATGCTTGCATATGGGTGCGCTGCTAGCCTTACCGTCCCCTGCCTCCGTAGCTCAGGGGATAGAGCGCCGGTTTCCGGTACCGTAGGTCGCAGGTTCGATTCCTGCCGGGGGCACAACGTTACATTAAGTGTATAGTGCTTTTATGACCATATTTGGGTATATCCGCCTATCCGTGAGGGAATCCGACGAAGGAACATCTCTGGAGTCCCAAAGAGCCGCTATTCAAGCATACGCAGACGTTCACGGAGAGCAAATCGAATTCTTCACGGACGATGGCTTCAGTGGTCGTTCGACCAAGCGTCCCGCCTATCAAGAACTCCGGCGGCGACTAGCGGAACCCGGCCTAACGGCCATTGTGTGCCGCTCGGTGGACCGCCTTGGTCGTAATCTTCGCGAGTTTTTGGCTTTGGTTGATGAGGCTGCTGAGCATGGGGTTTTTGTGGTGGCCACCGCCAGTTCTATCGATACGAGTACCTCGGCGGGGAAGATGTTTACTCAGTTGCTAGGTGTGTTCGCGGAGGCTGAGAGTTCGGCTATTGGTGAGCGTCAGGTATACAGTCAAAGAGAACGCAGGAAGCAAGGCCGAAGTATTGGTGTCGCTTCGTACGGATACCAAAGCCAAGACACTGGTTCAGGTTCATTCAAAGTGATTGTTGAGCATCAAGCCAACATCATTCTTACTGCCGCCGAAGCAGTGCTAGCCGGTGGATCAATTTATTCCGCCGCAAGATCAATGAATGCTGCTGGTGAAACCACGAGCCGTGGGAATCCTTGGTCAGGCATATCCCTGCGCCGCTTGCTGAGCAATCCAAGCATTGCGGGCCTACGTCATTATCAAGGTGAGCTTTTGACTGATGACTCTGGTGCTTTAATCCATGACAAGCACTTAGAGATCGTGCCGTTAGCACGCTGGAGGAAGCTCCAGGTTGTGTTGGAGTCACGCGCAGTAAGCAGGGTAGTTGGTACCTCGAGCGAGCAACTGCTTCTCACTGGCGTAGCAAGGTGTGGGACATGCCAAGGAACCTTCGTCAAAGGCAGTCGAAAGAATCAATCACCGCGGTATCGTTGCCGCAATTTAGAGAACAATAAATGCGCTCAAGGTGTGACAATTAGTGTGGAAAAATTAGACGCTTATGTGCTTGAACAATTGGAACCGTTGTCCCACATGCCAGTATTTGAAACCGTCACAACGGAAGATCCAGAGAATATTATTCAGCGGGAAACACTCGCCATGCAGATTTCCGACGCAATGGAATCACTTGGTCAAGCAACACACGATCAAGTTGCGAAAATTGCCGTACGAATATCGGAACTAAAGCAAAGCCTGTCGATGGTTCCGATCAGCACTAGCGAGACCGCGCACGACACCGGAGCCACCTTTGGCGACCTGCTCCACGAATCACCTGAACTCGTGGTCAGGCAAGCATTAGAAGCCGTCATGGTTTATCCACCGGCCACACCGAAGTCACGCCAAATGAACTCTGAGCGCGTGCAGTTAATCTGGCGTGATTCCCTGCAAGACTTTGACGACTAGCCATGCACGCCACGGCTCCTCCGGGCAACGTGGCGGCATTCCCCAGTCGATTGCAGAGATTCCACAGACACCACATACTCCCACAGACACCAAAGCCTCCCGCCAAAAGCGGGAGTGGTGTGCTTGCGTAAGTGGTTCGGAATATGAGTAGTGCTAGTCAACTTGTGTAAGTGGTGTAATGGAAAGCGTCAGTAATGCGTGTGGCGCGGCGTTTGGGGTTTTCGGGGTGGTACTGCTCGTGACGGTTTAGGTGGTCTTGGTTTTGTGGTTGGGCCAACGCTGCGATTCATTCAATCGCCGAAATAATCGGATGCCTAGCCCACATGACTCGCCGGATCGGGATTGATTCAAAGCGACCGTCGGCAGTTATTCTTCGATGTGCTTCCTGTAAGTGCTCGTTAGTGAGTTTGTGCCGACTTGTTCTTCAATTTACTCAAACGTTTTTTCCAGTAGTCTTTGGTTCTTCCCCGAAAGCCCCCCCACGCCGGTACCTTCTTCGTAATACCTATCCACCTCCTTATATGAATCACTTTCCCCGCAGCCCGATAGGGCGATACCGAGTGCTGCAACGCCGGCCACTGTTGCCGTTAGAACTTTCGACATACGTGTCTCCTTCAAATCCTCCGAAACGTCCTGACTGTCACTAAAATGTACCAACCGGGTTGCGCCTGACGCTTAGCCTCCACCGTGGCTAAGTCCCGAAAAGGCGACCACCGGTTCCATCGTCACCGAAATCCTCTACCGTAAAGTATTTACCTATTGTCTTCAGCGTTTTCGGTTTGCCAGATCCGTGTACGGCTCCCGTCTCGAATTCGATATTCACCGTCTGCGCGGGCATCTTGCCGTAAGCCGCGGTGTCCACCTCGCCTTTGCTGCATTGCGACAAGCCAGCAGTTCCGCTGGGAGGTGTGCATTTAAATCCCATGGCGAGGAGGTCATCTCTCAAAGTCTCCAAGTCAGTTGTAGGGGTTGGGTCCATCGTCTCGGCAGAAGGCTGTGAAGATGCCGAAGAATTTGTTGTCGCCGGTTCTGAGCTATCAGAAGCAGAGAACATGAAGCTAAGGAGAACAACTGCGTAGGGCACAATGAACAGGGACCCGATTACCACTGCAAAGACACCCTTTGTGTTGCTCACGCCATGCCGCTTTGCTTCCTTTATCGCGGCCACTCCAAAAAAGACACCAAAGAATGCAGTGATCCCGAGACTAATGATACCCAGGATCGATAACCACAAAGCACCAGTTCCTGGGGTCCCGTAGGGTCTGCCCAGCGACGGCGGGGCAGTAATCGATCCTTGAACAATCGGCGTGACTGTTGGAGGTTGCTCATCAGGTTGCGCATCAGGTTGAATCGTTGACTTTGGGTCGATTAACGCCGTCCCACACTTCGAACAGAACCCTGCGTCTTCGGCTGATTCAGTCCCACACTTCGAACAAAAAATTGACGCCACAGTGATCTCTCCTGAACTCGTAGATCGAAAATTAATTCTTCCATGATGTTACTTCGCCTCCGCCGGTTCATGGTTCCGAGGGTGGCCGGGCTACCTACCCCGGGCTATGCCCCGGATTTTCCCCGGCGCTTCTGGCCCTGCGTCCAGATCCCACATAGCTCCGCAGTGTTTACCCTCCCCGTCTTACCCCCCCCCGGGTATAAAATAGGGAGGCAGTCTGAGCACTAAAATGAGTACAATCCGTTCCGCTTCTTATTTTCAGCAGTCAGTTGCCGTTCTCGGGCTTCGATCCGATCCAAAGCAGTTTTTAATTCCTGCTCGCTATTACCGACCTCTTGACTCACCCTTTTTACACGCTGTCTGTCCAGTTCTAAGTTTTTTAATTGACGATCTAGTTCTTTGTCGTTCTTTTCCCGTAAATACTTGCGTGCATTTTCTCCAACATCGTTCATTCTGTGGTCTCCTTAATTTACAACAACGCCAGCGCTTGCCCCCATAGCCAAGGAAGCAAGCGCCAGCAGTTGTGTCTTAGATGCTTCTGCTATTCAGCATGTCAGTGAAACTCTCCATAGGAATCACCACAGGCTCCTCACCCTGTGCATCAACCTTTGCTTGTAGTTCTGCCGATTCCGCCATCTTCGCCATCACCAATTTTTGGTGTGCCTGAATATCTGAACTGAGATCCATTCCTAATGCTCCTTGTGTGTGTTGCGGATACGGTGGTTATCAAGATTCAACAAACTGACCACTTCATCTATTGACTGTGACGATGCTCTGTGCGGTCTGCCGTTCTCATCTATTCTGGTGATGTTCTGTGACTCCCTCACTGCAATGTAGGAGCGCGCGC
>ERZ891376.145-NODE-145-length-17933-cov-5.195044_pt1 | contig 17933 bp, 14 predicted proteins | sample MGYA00520906_ERZ891376 | MGnify/ENA primary metagenome ERZ891376 (study PRJEB32303, sample SAMEA104408695) | aquatic metagenome | biome: Brackish water; feature: Chemocline; material: water | place: Baltic Sea | collected 2014-10-18T08:59:00 | depth 139 m ...
AGGGGAGGGCAGGGAGGGGTCATCCTGCGCAGCAGGCGTAAGTCCCCTTTAGGGGATTTAGGGGCAAGTAGGGGCTAGTACCTCTCCGAAACAATCTGTCCGTCGAACAGGTTTACGATACGTGTGCTGTACTCTGCATCGCGGGCCGAATGGGTTACCATCACAATGGTTGTGCCAGCATCATTGAGGTTGATGAACAGGTTCATCACATCATCTCCATGGAGGGAGTCGAGGTTACCGGTGGGCTCATCTGCCAGCAGGAGGGCTGGATTCACTACCAGTGCCCTGGCCACTGCAATGCGTTGCTGCTGGCCACCGGATAGTTGATTTGGGAAGTATTTCTTACGGTGAGTCATCTCCATCTTTTCCAGGACATCGATAACTTTCACTTTCCGTTCGGGGGCTGGCAATCCAAGGTAGATCAGAGGCAGTTCTACATTCTCGAATATATTCAGTTCGTCGATCAGGTTAAAATTCTGAAATACAAAACCGATATTCTTCTTCCGGATGGTAGTACGTTCTTTTTCTGATAATTCAAAGATGTTGTGTCCCAGGAATTTATACTGACCGCTGGTTGGTTCTTCCAGCAGGCCAATTGTGTTGAGCAGGGTGGATTTCCCACAGCCTGAAGGGCCCATAATAGCTACAAACTCCCCTTCGCTTACCTCGAAATCTACCTGATTCAGGGCCATGGTCTGTACATCGTTAGCCTGAAACACTTTTGTCAATTCTTTGATTATTATCATAACGGTCTTCCTCTATTGGCCAGCAGATCGGAACACTGCAAAAACCGGGTTTAATATTTTGGACAGTAAACTGGCCTCGCCTATCGAAATGTAGGCTTTCCCCTGATACCCAAAAAGTTGTATTGGTTCAGCAGGGATAACCAGTACGGTATAGTAATCCCCATTGCCCATCGGGAGCAGGCTATCAACAGTTCCTTGTACTTCAATGGGCAAACTCTCAGGTGTCGCCTGAAGGAACATCAAAACCGGTTGTCCCGGTTCAACGATAGAAGCTGCTGCCGAAGTCAGGATGATCTGCCCATACATGAGGGCTGAATCATTGATGAGGGCGGCTGAATGATTGATGGGAGCTGAAACATTTTTGGTGGTTGCTTCGAACGTGACAGAAGCTGTCAGTTTCTCCGGATATTTAATAAAATGAGATCCAACCAATAGCAGTGCAACAAGGATTGTGAGCAGAAGAATGCCTTTACGGACCAGAAAAGCGGGTTTTTTACGCAGTATTTCCTCCACTTCCTTACTGTATTTTGTATGATCGGTTGGTTGCTGTTTCATCCTAGTACCCCAGTTCAAGTTGATTTTTAACCAATTCATAATAGGCCCCCCTCAGGGAGGTTAGTTCATGGTGCGTACCCTGCTCCACAATGCACCCGTGATCGAGGACTACAATCTGGTCGGCATTTTTTACGGTACTAAGCCGGTGAGCCACTATAACTACAGTTTTACCGGCAAAAAATTCCTTGAGGTTTTCGATGATCATCCGTTCATTATTGGCATCCAATGAGTTCGTGGCTTCATCGAAGAAAATGAATTCCGGATCTTTGTAAACTGCCCGGGCGATCAAAATTCTTTGTTTTTGTCCTTCACTGATGCCGTGCCCCTCCTGTCCGATCTTTGTCTGAAGACCTGTAGGCAGCGACTCCACAAATTCGGTCAGGTTGGCGATCCTGATCGCCCGGGTGAGTTTTTCCGGCTCCATATTCTCACGACTCATAGAGATATTACTGGCTATAGTGTCGGAAAAGATGTAGCCCTCCTGCATGACCGCGCCGCAGATACTACGCCAGTATCTCGGAGAGATGTTTTGCATGGGCAGATCCCCGATATTGATTGACCCTGCTACGGGGGGATAGAAACCCAGCATCAGTTTGATCAGGGTTGTCTTACCGCTGCCACTGGGTCCAACGATAGCGGTAATCCTCTTCCCGGGGATGATCAGCTTCAGATCCTGAAGCACTAAAGGAGAATGCGGTCCTTCATACTGAAAGGAGAGTTTGTTGAGATGCATGCTATGCTCATGTGGGATCTTTATCTTCAGATTTTCATCCGGTCTCTCTTCCTCTTTCAGCGAGCCTACCTCATCCAGGCGAGCCATGCTGATAGTAGCATCCTGCGCCTCCCTGATAAAGTTGACCATTTGCTCAACCGGGTTGTTCACCTGTCCAAGGATGTACTGGATAGCAAGCATCATTCCAAGAGTCAGTTCCCCTTTCAGCACCAGTGAAGCCGATAAAAATATGATCACGATATCTTTTGTACGGATGAAGAACAGTGCGCCAACATTCTGGTACTGTGAAAGAGAGAGGCTTTTTAAGCTCACCCGGAAAAGTTTGGCCTGGATCCGTTCCCAATCCCATCGTTTTTCCTTTTCGCAATTGTTAAGTTTGATTTCCTGCATGGCAGTCACCAACTGGAAGAGGTTCCCCTGGTTTTCAGCCATGTATGAGAACCTGGCATAATCTAGCTCTTTTCTGCGTTTCATGAAGAGATAAACCCAGAGGGCATAGAGCACACTACCAGTGATAAAAACAAGAAAGATGGTGGAGTTGTATGCCAGGAGAACCAATCCGAAGATGATGAAATTCACAATAGAAAAGAGAATACTCAGTGAGCTGACGGTGATAAAGGACTGAATCCGGTCGTGGTCGAGGATACGCTGCATGAGGTCACCTGTGCGCTTGGTATCAAAGAAGCCAATGGGCAGTTTCATGATTTTGATCAGGAAGTCGGAGATCAACGAAATATTGACCCGTGTGCTGATATGCAGGAGGATCCACCCGCGGATAAACTCCACAGAGATCTGGCCGAGAAATAGTGCCATCATGGCAAGCAGAACCAGGAAAATAAAGCTCAGATCCTGGTTCTGGATCCCGACATCGATTATCGACTGGGTGAGAAAGGTAAAGATTAGCATGAACAGACTTCCGAGCAGCATGCCGAGGACCAGTTGTGAGAAGAGCTTCCGGTGAGGTTTCAGGTAACTGAAGATGAACCGGAGATGCGACATTCCGGTCTTTTCATCCCCCCTGGCATGAAATGCTTCCGTAGGCTCCAGCAGGAGACAGATTCCCTTCTGTTCATCTTCCGGATCCACCTCAAAGAGCCATCGTTTCATGAACTCCTCTTCGTTATACCTTCCTTTTCCAATTGCGGGATCAGCGATGTAGAAATACTTCCTTCCATTTTTCTCCTTCACTCTGTACAACACTACGAAATGATTCTGCTGCCAGTGAAGGATGCAGGGGAGGGGCGCTTGAGAGAGAAGTTCGGCTAAACTGATCTTCACGCCCATGGTATGGAATCCGGTCTCTTCGGCTGCATCGCTGATTCCCAGCATGGTTACCCCGTCACGGGTGATGTGGCATGAATCCCGAAGAGTGGAAAGTGAGTAGCTCTTCCCGTGGAAACGGGAAACCATCTGGAGGCAGGCCGGACCGCAATCCATTGTATCAAGTTGCCGTGAGAATGGGAATTTACTCATATCTCAAAACGTTCATGAGGTTTTTACGTAAAACAACCCAGGTCCTGATCATGATGATCGAGGATACAAAAATAGCGATGGAAAGCACAGCGATTACAAAGAGATACCAGTGGAGCGGAACTTTATAATAGAATGATGATAACCAGAAATTCATGACATACCAGGTTGCCGGAACAGCCACAAAAGAAGCAAAAATGGTGTAAATCAGAAACTCCTTCTGCATTCGGTAGAGAATATCACTGTTTGAGGCGCCGAAGATCTTCCTGACTGCAATCTCTTTCAACCGGCGTTCGATCATCAGCAGGGCAAGACCAAACAGCCCCATCCCGGTAATGAGAAAAGCAAGGAACGAAAAGGAGGCCACCACCTGGCCAAATTTCTGCTCGCCGGAGTACATCGTATTCAGTTCATCATCGAATGTGGTACATGCGAAGGGGAGATCCGGCGCCAGCTCTTTCCATTGCCTCTCCAATTCCTGACGGACCGCCTTCATGGACCCCGGCTGGCATCTGACAACCATAAAACTGCACTCTGAGGGATTGTATATGAATATTGCCGGAGTAATCTTCGAATGAAACGAGTGGATGTTAAAGTCCCTGACGATGCCTGTTATGATAGTTCCTCCAATAGAGCTTCCAACCGGTTGCCTGAGGTCCATCAACGCTTCAGCTTCCTGGTTGATGACAGAGGGTGCTTTGGTTTGACCGATTTCTGTTTGATTGATATCCCATCCTGATATCATACTGATACCCAGTGTAGTGAAGAAGTCACTGTCTACGAAGTAATTCTCCATGTTAGATGTCTTGAGTACTGAATCGGAAGTTAAAACGGAATACGAAATGAACGAAATTGCGTTGGTGGGCGGGATGATGGAGCTTCCGGAAACGGCCACTACCTCTGTGTTTTTTCGCATCCGGTCCCGGAATTCCGGATATGATGAAAACTCTTCAGGATTGAATGAAACAATCAATAGGTTCTTCTTTTGGATGCCACTGTTTGTATTCAGACAATAATCGAGTTGAGAGAAGATGATCAGAACACAACCCAGGAGAAAGAGTGTGATAAAAAGCTGGAACACTATAAAAAGCTTACTCAGGCTGAACCGTTGCCGGGTTAATACCTGGTTTTTTATGGCTTTTAACGGTTTCAGGGCCGAAAGGTAAAAAGCAAGGTATCCTCCGGAGATCAAACCGATCAGCAGGGTGATGGCTGCGAAGAGAGGAATGTAAATCAGCATGTTCCATGTGTATAGCTGGATATCATACCCATATAGCTTATGGACAAACGGCTCAACGAATCCCAGGACCAGAAAAGAGAGCGGCAGAGCCAGAAAAGTCAGTAACATGGATTCAAACAGGATCTGAGTCCGTAATTCCCGTTTGGTAGCTCCGAGGACCTTTCGTACTCCGATCTCTTTAAAGCGTAAAGCCGATCTGGCAGTACTCAGGATGGAGTAGTTGATGCCTGCGAGCAATAAAATGGCGAAGGCCAGAGATCCATAATAGAAGAGAGATGACCGGTTCCCTTTTTGATGAAAATCGTTTGTAATCTCATCGGAATCCAGATGAATGTCACGAATATTCTGAAAAACAAAAGAAACATTCTCCTCTGCCAGTCCCAGGGTATCCAGGAGTGATGGAAGATCTTCCCTGATCTCTGAAATCCTCACACGATTGTTAACCAGGATATAACTCTCAGCATAATTATCGGTATAACTTCTTGCTTCGGCTGGCAGATCGGTACCGAATTGCTCCATAAGGTTGTTGAAGAGATCCATCCCTGCCAGGAAATCAATTTTCATGGTAGAGTTCCATGGTAGTTTCTCAAAGACACCGGTAACAGTCAACGAAACGGGAATCCCTTCTATTTTAATCTCAATCTTCTTCCCAATTGGGATATCCTCTCCAAAATATTTTTGCGCTGCCGGTTGTGAAAGCATGACAGATTCTCCCTTCTCTAACCCTGTTTTTCCCTCACCCCGGACAATCCTGAAGCTAAGCATTTCGAGTATCTCCGGATCCGCACAGAAAAATCCTGGTTCATCCTGGTTATGTTGACCATTTGTTACAGCCACAGGCCCTATCGAGAACGGAAGGGAGATAATTCCACCAGACTGTAAAATCCCGTTGGTTTTTTCTTTCAGTCTTACCGGGAGAAGAGAAGGGGAGAAGGGGTAGGCAGTCTCTTCTGTAACCGTAATGATACGGAAGAGACGGTCGCTCTTGTCGTGGAAGGAGTTATAGCTTAATTCGTTGATAATGAATATCAACAGAAAGAATGAGACCGTCAGACCAGCCGTTAGACCAATCAAATTAATAGCGGTGAAAAGTTTACTCTTCAGGATAAATCGATAGGATGTCACCATTGAGTTCCAGTTCATACCTCTTCCCCGTTTGGATAGACATCGCAGAAATTGAACCGTTTCATGAAGATCTCGTAGGAGCTGATCGGTGGACAAAGAAACTGATACAAACAATCTTTGCATGGAGAGACCTGCGCCCGAATCCTGCGCCAGCTGATTCCCTTACCCAATTCAGAGCGAACAAGCTGAACCAGCGAGCTCTTTGTTGCTTCTCCGATCATGGGATCGTTCAGATTTGCATAAACTTCTCCTCCGGGGAGAACAGAAAATTTCCCGAAATCATTCTCGTTAATCGATATCCTGGAAAACACCTGCTGCTGGTCGGGTTGTGATGCCAGTATCTCTTCTTTGGAAACAAACACATTTTCACGAAAAAAATCGAGATTCTTTCCGGTAAAGAAAGGTTTGAAAAAAACATTGTTAAGATCGAATAGTTTGACAATCTCCAGTGCCTCCTCTAAATCCTCCTGGTTGCTAACCACAAAGTTGAATTCCAGTTTCTTTATGAGTTTCGGATCCGGCAGGCTCCTTAAATACCCGGCTATAGTATCATGATTGACGGGGAAGTTGATATAAAGGGAGAGGGTTGTTTGTTTCTGAACCAGGATGTATGGGATGATCCGCTCTTCCCAATGCTCAATCAGGAGGTGATATTTTTTTTGAAAAGGGCTGGATTCCAGGACTCCCAGAACATCCTCAAGGTAGGGATAGGCAAGAAGGTTGATGCCAGATATATGGATCAACGTAGGTGTGTAATTATTAACATCGTCGATCACCGTACGGAACAGGTGAATATCCATCTCCTCTGTTTTGGCTGAAACAACAGCCGGATAGGAGCACTGGAGGTATGCTGCGGAGTATGGCTCTGCCGATGCTTCTGTTCCCGTATTCAGGAACAACGTGATCTCCTGCAGGTAATTTCGTACATCAAGATCGGCTTTCATGGCAGAATGCTTTTCCTGAGGCAGTTTTAGGCCAAATTTAACAAAAGGTTCCGGGTAAATATTGACCGGCTTACCATCCGACCAGGAAGGGTCGAGAAGGTCACCCATGAAATGCTCTTTCAGCTGCCGGATGAAATCCCGGACAGTTGCATCCTGCAACTGACTGGTGGAAAGTGAGACCACATAACCATTACCGGGATCTATTAGTCCTTCTGTAATTTCAATGAGTGCATGGGAATTACTGAACTCCAAAACGGTTTTACTAATTGTATTGTAGAGAAGAAAAACTCCATCCTGGCAGAGCATATGCACATAGGGTTCCAAAAAAAGCCAGGCAGAGTTATCCTTCATAAAAAGCAGTTTGAGTGGTTTTGCGGTAAAACGGATAGTCGTTCTCAATGTTGGAGTAATGATTCATAAGATATTTCCTGAATCCACTTTCCCGGATATAAAAGGAGCAAGATGGATGGTCTGTCTCCACTCCGGCATTGAAAAGACATTCCTGGCAGTTATCGATGAAATAGCATTTGCTGCAGAAACGCGAGATTTTATCATAATAGGTGTTGTAGAGTTTAGCCATGCCAGTGGGGTCAAGTACCAGTTGGTTGTCAGAGTATGTGCCGATTCCATGGAACGGGCTTATATGTTCGCAGGGCAAAATGGTACCGTCGGCCGAAAAATAGGCCCGGATTGAGAAGGGGGTACAGGTAGCTGTAGGAATAAACTTTTTTGATGAAACTTTACCACGTTTTGAAGAGATCACCTCAAGGTAATTTTTAAACACGAACCCGGAATAGTACTCTGTAAGCCTGGACATCTCCCTCACCTTTGGATGCACGTTTTCCATCTGTTTAATAGTCTCTTTCTCTTCTTGAGGGGATATGGGCTTTGATTGTAACTTCTCGTGAAACTCCTTTTCGTGTAACGGATTGAGATTGATCGGGTTGACATCTGCCATCTGAGGGACCTTACTGTACCGCTCCTGGAAGAATTCATGGACGGATTTGAAAGAGTTCCGGTTATGCAATACCGTCAGGAAACTGATGCTTTTTTCAAAATATTCGGGATAGTGTGTTCTGACGTAGTCGAGGTTTTTTGTTGTGATGTCAAATGAGGGTTTATTGTTTTTCAATACCCGGAATGAGTTGGCTACTTCATCCCCATCAAGACTAACGGAGAGATCAAAGTTATGCTCGACAAGAAATCCGATGTATTTTTTTAATAAGAGACCATTGCTTGAAAGGGAATAGGTAAATGAGATCTGATCCCTGGGATAGCTATTGGTAAATTCCACCACAGATTTGATGAACTTGAAATTCTTAAGCGGCTCGCCTCCATAGAAGCTGATAATGAGGTTATTAGATGGCGATGGAGTGCGCCTGGAGATTAATTCTGTAAGCGTATGCCTGACATTCTCAAATGACAAATAGCTGTCATGTCTCTCTTTGTTGATATAGAACTTACTGTAGGTGCAATAGGTACAATTGAGATTGCAATCTTCCGTCACTTCAAATATGACCTGTCTGACCGTAGAAATATTTTTCTTCACATCAGACCCCTTAAGTCTGCCTTCAATATTAATATTCCTGGAGGGTTTCAGGAATCCATTTCGTTTCAGGAAACGGTATTTATCCAGCTGGTATGCTACCTCTGATGAGGAAAAAGTGCCAACATCCTGAATAGTGACACTGCCGCTCTTACGAATAGCTGATAACCAACGGCTTAGCTTGGTGCCTTTTTGTTCCAGGGAAAAGAGATGTATTATTAAAGGATGACACAGCCGCAGCTGGTTCCTATACGGGCTGTACAGATACTGGTTACCTTTACCGGAAGTGAAGAAGACCGCATTTTTCATCAGCCTTTGGACCTATAGTTAAACGAATACCCATCGTTGGATACAGGCAAAGGTAACACTTCCCTGGACTTATTTCGAGGCTGAATTATAAACTGCCGACTCTGTCGTAGTTGAAGTTTCACAGTTACATAGCTTTACTGTTCCTCCCTGCTGTTTGGTGGAGAGGAACGGATTTGAAACTGTGCAGAAACAACGAACTTCAATACCACCTTTGATTTTTGCGAGTTGGTTCTTCGTGATTTCAGCTTTGTGTAGGTTGATGATACTTAGAGTTTTCATGACGTTGTCTTATAAGGATATTTTATAAAGGAGAGCTGTTGTATACACCTGCAGTATTATTGGTTGTATTCTCACAATTACACAGATTGGTAGTACCACCCTGTTTTTTTGTAGTAACAAATGGATTGGAAAGAGTACAGAAACATTTTACGTCTGTACCACCCTTGATTTTTGCCAGTTGATTCTTCTTGATCTCAGCTTTGTGAAGGTTGATGATGCTTAAAGTTTTCATAGCTTGGAATTTTATATGTTAATTTTTTATGTACGTTCCTGTAATATCCATAGTGCAAATATGGTGCCAAATACACAAAATATTGTATATCAGACAAATACAAAAATATTATGTCGATGACTTAACGTATAAGTGTCAAATATTTTGACACTAGTGTACGTATTTTTGACACTATTGTTTCGGGAACAACCTGATCACGGCTATTTCCAAAGCGAGAAAGAGGAGGGATATCAGGATGAAAAGTTTCCATAGAGGCTTCCCATGCTCTGCTTCCAGGATCTCCTTAGTCAGAGAAGGATGGTCGGGCTTTAGCAGGACAAAGGAGTGAATCTTTTTCCGTTCCAGCGTTTCGCTGATAGTTTCCGGGTCCATAAACGTGCGGTCTGATTCTGTTCGTGGATAGTTGAAGGCCAAGCCGGATAAAGGTTTCTCTCCGGAATTGATTGTGTAGAGCCCGGCTTCCCGGATCTGGTCGTGAGGATACAGGAGCATTCTTCCATCTACGAACCTCAATTCAGGAATAATCTCAAAAGGGGAATCATCCTTTACGATCCGGAATACGATGTCCTTCTGATGAGTTGCTGCTGGAATCTCCACAGGAGTGTTTGATGTTGTCAGATAGTAGAGATCGCGTTTTGGCTGGCTAAGCAGGGCTATTTTATAAAATGTCGGGACAAAGAGGAGATGTCCCGGGAGGCTTGAATAGAGTAACTCAAGCGGAGAGGTCAGCAGGTAAACTTCTCCTTTCCCAGCAGGAGTTCTGGCCAAGAGCACATCACTGTTCTGGAGCAGCAGTAATGGCTCCATCCTGGAGTCAGTATTCAGGTTCAGCGGGTAGTGAAGATGGACTGAAGGCAGGTCAGCATTATCAGGTAATACAATTTTTCCTGAGGCATCAGGCTCAAAGACATCAGCATAGAGCTGGCTTTCTACACTGATTAGTGAAACCCGGAGCTGACTCGTATCGGCATTTTGAAGTCCCGGGATTCCGAGGGGGAGAAAAAATCTCTTGTACTCAGGCTGGTTGGGCTCCAAAGGAAGGATGACCAGGAGGCTTCCTCCATTAAGAGCGAAACGGGTAAGTTCCTGGGCTAATCCGGATGAAATACGATTCACCTGGTTCAGGATGATCAGGGAGTAGGCACCAAACGAAGAGTAGTTGAGACTGTTGATTCCTGTATTTAAAAATTGGAATGCAGAATCGTTTCCAAAGAGAGCACTCAGATAGGGATTCTCACCTTCGTGGTTTATACATAAAATCGAAACGGTGGTTACAAGTGGGTAACTGAGGTAACAGCGGTCATCAAACACAATCGGATAATCGGGAATCTCGATGTATCCCGACTGGATCCCACCTGGTTCGTTGACAAAAGGGAGGACCAGTTCCGTCTCTGTTTCCGGGTCGATCTCTGCACTGGCCAAAGCCTTTTGCCGGGCATTGATCACAAGTTTTACAGGAATCTTCTCCAGCCGGTCGGGACCCGTGTTTCTGATGCGAACGCGTAAGCGCGAAAGCTGATCAGGCTGTTGTACAGCCGACTCAAAGTAAGCTGTGTCAATATACAGGTTTCCGGTACGATTTGCTTCCAGCGGTAAGATGAAAAAGGAGACGGATGTATCGGCATCAAGGTTTATAAAATCACTTGTTATCTCCTGAAAATCAGAGATTAGGAAGATATTAGCTGATAGAGCAGGAGATCCTGCAAGCAGATCCTGCTGCCTCGATACAACCTCAGAAATCTTCCGGGAGGCTGGTGAGATGCGGACCTCCTCCAGAAGTTTCAGGAACTCATCTTTTGAAACGAGGTTTTGATGGGCTCCTTCAAAATCATTGGTGAGAAGCTGGAACCGGTCAGAAGGTTTGTACCCCTCCACAATCTCTCTTGCTTTTGCTTTTGCCGTTTCAATCAGTTTACCCTCACTCCCAACAGCATCCATGCTGAACGAATTATCTACGAAAACACTAACCCCCTGTTGTTGTTTTTGCTTTTCAGGTTGAAGGGTGGAGGGGAGGTATGGCTGGGCAAATGCAATAACCAATGAGGCAATGATCAGCAATCTGATCGCAAGAAGTAGCCACTGTTTGAGTTGGGAACGTTTTTGTCTCTCCTGCTTGATTTCTGCCAGAAACTTAACATTGGTAAACCAGATCTTCTTGTACCGCCTGAAATTAATCAGATGGATCAGGATCGGGATCGCCAGTGCAAAGAGTCCATAGAGAAAAATCGGAGAAACAAATGCCATCAGACAACTCCCTGATCGAGCATTGCGTTGGCTACCTTGAGGAATCCGGCTATATTGGCGCCTTTGACGTAATCAACGTAACCATTGGCATCAGTTCCATGCTTCACACATTGTTCGTGGATACTACACATGATCTGATGAAGACGGGTGTCAACCTCAGACATGGGCCAGCTCAATTTCATCGAGTTTTGCGACATTTCAAGACCTGAAGTGGCTACACCACCTGCGTTCACTGCTTTCCCGGGAGCAAACAGGATCTTGTGATCCAGGAATACTTCAACTGCTTCCGGGGTACTGGGCATATTGGCCCCTTCAGCAACACAAAGTACACCATTATTGACAAGGTGCTGTGCATCCTCTTTATTGAGCTCATTCTGTGTGGCACAAGGAAGAGCGATATCGCACTTTACTTCCCATGGATGTTTCCCCTGATGAAACTGGGCGGATGGGAATTCATAGGTATATGGTTTCACAATATCCTGGTTGGAGGCTCTCAGTTCCAGGAGGTAGTCAATCTTCTCACCGGATATGCCATCGGGATCAAATACGAATCCATCGGGACCGGAGATTGTAACCACTTTGGCTCCCAGTTCAGTTGCCTTTATCGCCGCACCCCATGCAACATTCCCGAAGCCTGACAGGGCAACAATCTTTCCTGCAAAGGATTCCCCTTTTGTTTTGAGCATCTCATCAGCAAAATAGACAGTTCCGAAACCTGTGGCTTCGGGCCGGATCAGGCTACCGCCCCAGTTTAGTCCTTTGCCGGTTAGCACACCTGAATTCTCACGCGCCAGTTTTTTATACATCCCGTAAAGGAATCCTATCTCCCGGCCACCAACACCAATATCTCCTGCAGGTACATCTGTTTCGGGGCCGATGATCTTCCACAATTCCATCATGAATCCCTGGCAGAAACGCATTATCTCACCGTTGGATTTCCCCTTGGGATCAAAATCCGAACCTCCTTTGGCTCCACCCATAGGCAGGGTGGTCAAACTGTTTTTAAAGATCTGTTCGAATCCAAGAAATTTGAGAATACTCAGGTTCACACTTGGGTGAAAGCGTAATCCCCCTTTATACGGTCCGATAGCATTATTGAACTGGACACGGTAGCCACGATTCACATGCACTTTCCCGTTATCGTCAACCCAGCTGATCTTGAATGTAAAGATCCTGTCGGGGTCAATTATCCGATCAATGATGTTGCCAGATTCAAACTGAGGATTCTCGTTGTAGATATCCTCAATTGATTCCAGAACCTCTCTTACGGCTTGTAAGTATTCAACTTCTCCCGGGTTTTTCTTTTCCAGGTTGTGCATGATTTTTTCGATGTTCATCTTAGTAATATTAAAATGATTGTGAATTTAATAACAAATTGAGTGCAAAGTTACATGGTTTCTGTCTATTGGCAATATTATTTGCTGGATATTAGTACGTTTTTATATCAATAATTTTTCCTTTCCGGAAGGTTTTTCTTTCAACCGGATTACCTTCATGATCAAAGATTATCTCTTCCAAAGGCAACCCGTTTTCAAAACGTGTGACCTGTTTTTCATTTCCATTCGGATGAAAGGCTTTCCTGACACCGGATCCATTAGAAAAATCACCCTTTCCGATGATATATCCTGTTTGATTATAAAAGAGCCATAGTCCGTTAAACAGTCCATGATTGTATTCGCCGCTGCTCTTAACCTGGCCATTATCATAATAGTCTGTATACCGGCCATGTAAAAGACTATCTGTATACATGCATTCGAGCAACAGCTGACCCTGTGGATTCCAGCTTCGGAAGAGGCTGTCGGGTCTTCCTGCTTTATAATAAATCCAATCTTGAGGTGTCCCGTTACTGTGATACCTTATCAATTTGCCTTCCAATGTATCATTATGGTAGCGGCACTCCATCTGTTTCTCCCCATTCTTATAAAAGAATGTCGCATCGCCATTGTACCTTCCATCTCTCATCGTTATCTCAGACATGATTGTACCGTCAGCATAATAACTGGTATGTATATCCTGGCACGAAGAAAGAAGGATTGCAGTTGAAAGAAGAAGAATAACCGTGAAAATATGCAGGGTGTTATCTTGCATGAAAAGTGTGTTTAAAACTGTTAAACATTTCAGGTCTAAAAGTAGTGATAATCTTTAGTTGCCTCCAGGTATCCGGATGCCATTCAGTTAAAGATAAAGGTCGATTAATCCCTCCGGTGCATGGATATGTATAGTTCGGTTTGTCCTGTCAACTTCACGGATCACCTCATCAACGACAGGAATAAGTATCTCCTTGTCGTTGTATAGGATCTGAAACAGGGCCTGCTTCGGCAGATCCAGAATATCTTCAATGATGCCCAATTCCCCAAATACATCATCGATGACGCGGAATCCTTTTACTTCATGAAAATAGAACCGGTTTCCTTTAAGTTTTGGAAGATAGGATAGGGGAAGGTACAGCTCCAGTCCTGAAAAAGCATCTGCATGTTCGGCAGTAGCAACATCCTGAAATTTCAGGATCATTTTATTCTTTGCCAATAGTTCCACCGATTCAATAAAAAAAGGAATCCGTTCATGTGCCAGATCGACATAAACGGATTTCAGATCCTCGTAGTCTGAGGTATTATCAACTTCAAGAAGTGCAAGCAAGGAACCCTGGTTGCCATGTCTTTTCAGAATCTTCCCAAGGTAATAGAATTCTTCCACGTTTTTGGTCCCAAAGCTCAGGCGTTACGCTGCTGGTTCCTCTTTCTTCGGCTCTTCCGGTGTTGATTCGTCTTCTTTTTTCTCTGCTGCAACCGGCTCTTCCACTACCGGCTCTTCAGCAACTACTTCTGCCTCTTCAACCACTTCGGCAACAGGCTCTTCGGCCACTACTTCTGCCTCTGGTGTTGGGTCAGCTACCGGTTCCGAAACAGCATCGGTTACTTCAGTTGCACCTTCTTCTGCAGTCACTTCTGCAATTTCTTCGGCATCGGCTGATTTCTGAGCCTTAGCATATTTTTTTGCCAGAGCCTGGGCTTTGGTTTCGTTTACCTTCTTCTCGTGGTCAAGAGCAGCTATGTCAGCCTCCTTAACACTCAGCTCGTGCTCACTCTTTTTGGATTTGATTCTGGTCTCCTTTTCGTAGAGCCAGTTCTGGAACTTTGTTTCAGCCTCTTCGACAGTAAAGGCTCCTTTCTGAACTCCCTTTAAAAGGTGGTTTTTGTACATAACTCCCTTATAGGAGAGGATGGCTTTGACTGTATCGGTGGGCTGTGCTCCCTTTTGTATCCAGTTAAGGGCACTTTCAAAATTGATCTCAATCTCTGCCGGTTTGGTCAGGGGATTGTAATAGCCAATTTTTTCAATGAATCTTCCGTCACGTGGTGCACGACCATCCGCAATCACAATGTGATAAAAAGGTTGTCCCTTTTTACCTTTTCTCTGTAATCTAATCTTTGCTGGCATGTTACTTTATTGAATAGTAATTAGGTTTATGAAATTGGGGTGCAAAAGTAGCACTTAAAATTGAAAGAAACAAATAGAAGGTTCAGGGTCAAGGGTCGAGGGTCGAGGTTTGAAGCGAATGACATGAATGAACATGAATGACGAATGACATGAATAAACATTAATTAAGGGATCATGTATCACGAATCGAGCATCCCTGATCAAATGACCTTAAGAAATTTCCCGTTTCCTGTATTACAGAAGCTGCACTCGTTTTCCGGATCAGGAACATCGTAGAGATTTCCACAGTTGGGACAAACCCAATAGAAGGCTGGAAGGATTTTGGTATTCTCGTTTGCGAGGGCATCTGCAACATTGACAAAAAGCTGCAGGCTTTGTTGTTCGGTCTCTCTGGCAAGTCGAAGCGCTTTTGAAGCACTCTTTTCATTATCAGTCTTCGCTTGTTCGAGATATTCAGCGTAGTTGATTCCCGCTTCGATCCGGATCAACTTCAACGCGTCCTGGATATTAAGTTCAGGGGTCATAAGACTGATCTCAGTTTTTATGGGTGTAACAGTGACTCCCATCTTTGTAAGGAGCTCTTGAAAATTGGCAGCATGGATGGACGCTGCTTTTGAAATTGCCCTGAAAAATGTTGCAACTTTTGGAAGTCCTTCTTTGTCGGCCTGTTCGGCATAAGCTGCAAACAGGGGGATATTGGTTGATTCAAAGTGGCATGCTTCAGTTAGATTCACAACGGTTTTGTTCTGTGTAAAACCAGTTAAGCATGGAATCAGCAGTAGGATCAGGATAAGACTCAGGAGGTGTTTCATTGTGTTGGAAATTGCAAATGACTGCTATTGATCAATAGCTTTAGTTGTTAACAAAGGTAGCATATTTTTATCAACACTGCCCTCGCACAGGTGGGATTTTAAGTACTTTTACCGCCATGAGAGATTTCGTCCATTTGCACGTCCATTCACAATACTCCATCCTGGATGGAGCCTGTCATATCGAGAGTTTAGTTAAGAAAGCTGTTGATGACGGGATGCGGGGCGTGGCCATTACCGATCATGGAAATCTCTTCGGAGTAAAGGCATTCACGGAAGCCTGCAATGAGTTCCCTGATTTTACTCCAATCATCGGTTGTGAAACGTATGTAGCCCACCGCAGAATCGAAGATAAGACAGATATGATTGACAGAAAGGGAGATCACTTGATTTTGCTTGCAAAGAATAAGGTGGGCTATGCCAATCTGGTGACATTGATCTCCCTGGCATGGACACAAGGACATTATTACAAGCCCAGAATCGATAAGGAGTTATTGAAACAGTATCATGAAGGTCTGATAGCTTCCTCTGCGTGTCTTGCCGGTCAGATCCCACGTTCTATTCAGAACGGTGATCTGGAGCAGGCTGAAAAGTATATCCTGGAATTCAAAGAGATCTTTGGGGATGATTTTTACCTGGAGTTGATGCGTCACCAGGCAACTGATCCAACACGTGACGCAACGGTGTTTCAACGCCAGGCGATGGTAAACACAGCTCTTATTGAACTCTCCGGAAAGACAGGGGTAAAACTGATTGCCACCAACGATGTCCACTTTCTAAATGAAGAAGATGCGGAGGCTCATGACCGGTTACTCTGTATCAACACAGGGAAGGTGATGTCTGATACAAACCGGTTGCGTTACACCGGACAGGAATGGTTCAAGTCTCGGGAGGAGATGGAGGCACTCTACGCTGACATCCCGGAAGCACTTGACCATACACAGGAGATCCTTGACAAGATCGAGAAGTTTTCTCTGGATCGGGAACCGGTGATGCCTGATTTTAAGATTCCCGAAGGGTTTGAAGATGCGGACTCCTACCTCCGGCATCAAACGTATGCAGGAGCTGCCAGGAGATATAAGGATATTACGGCTGAGATAAGGGAACGGATTGATTTCGAGCTGGAGACTATTAAAAAAATGGGCTATCCGGGATATTTTCTCATCATTGAAGATATATTGGATGCTGCCAGGGAAATGGGAGTTTCAGTGGGTCCCGGACGTGGATCTGCTGCCGGGTCGGTAGTGGCCTACTGCATCCGGATTACGGATGTGGACCCATTGCTCTACAACCTCCTTTTTGAGCGGTTTCTTAACCCTGACAGGATATCGATGCCCGATATCGATATCGATTTCGATGAAGACGGTCGAGAAAAAGTGCTGAAATGGGTAGTTGAGAAGTATGGACATGATAAGGTGGCACAGATCATAACCTTCGGAACAATGGCAGCCAAAGGGGCTATCCGTGATGTGGCACGGGTACACGAAATTCCGCTGGACGAGGTCAGCCGTATCACCAAGTTGATCCCTGCAAGGCCCGGAATTACGCTGAAACAGGCTTATGAAGAGGTTCCGGAGTTGAAGGCCCTGAAGAGGTCACCCAACAAACTGATCTCTGAGACGCTGAAGTACGCTGAGACGTTGGAGGGATCTATCAGGCAAACCGGGTTGCACGCCTGTGGAATTATCATCGGTAAAAATAGCCTGATCGAACATATTCCAATCACCAGATCTAAAGAATCAGAGTTGCTGGTCACCCAGTATGATGGAGATCACATCGAGAAAGTGGGGATGTTGAAGATGGATTTCCTGGGACTGAAAACCCTGGCCATCATCAGCGATGCGATAAAGAATATTAAAAGCTCCAAGGGTGATACGGTTGATATTGAATCCATTCCGTTGGACGATGAACTGACGTACAAGCTATTCAGTCAGAGGAGAACCACCGGGATCTTTCAGTTTGAGTCAGACGGAATGAAAAAGTACCTTCGGGAACTTAAGCCGAACAAGATCGAAGACTTGATTGCCATGAACGCCCTTTACCGCCCGGGGCCAATGGAATACATCCCCAGTTTCATAAACAGGAAACATGGCCGGGAGAAAATTTCTTACGACATCCCGGAGATGGAAAAATTCCTGAAGGATACATATGGTATTACGGTGTACCAGGAACAGGTTATGCTCCTGAGCCAGTTGCTGGCAGGGTTTACCAAAGGAGAAGCGGACTCGCTTCGGAAGGCGATGGGCAAGAAGCTGGCCGATGT
>ERZ891376.146-NODE-146-length-17929-cov-6.272239_pt1 | contig 17929 bp, 17 predicted proteins | sample MGYA00520906_ERZ891376 | MGnify/ENA primary metagenome ERZ891376 (study PRJEB32303, sample SAMEA104408695) | aquatic metagenome | biome: Brackish water; feature: Chemocline; material: water | place: Baltic Sea | collected 2014-10-18T08:59:00 | depth 139 m ...
GGCGGGGCAAACAATTTTTCCCTTTAAATATTACCTCTTGGGTAGACAAATCATCAATATGATCAATTTGGACAATAATATCTCCCTGAGCTATATCATATTGATATATTATTAGATCATATGATGATTTATCCTTCTAAAGGAATGTATTAATAAAAATTGCTTAAGTATTTAACATACAGTAGCTTAGGAACTATTGGAGGGAAGTGGCATATGGTTTGAGATAGATGAGACCATGATTTATGACGGAACACATTCAAAGGGGAGAGAATCATGAACAAAACTAAACTAACATTAATTGCACTCATTCTTTTACTTGGCGCAACACAAGTGATGGCCAATCGGAAATTGGATAGGAATTGTTGCCAACCTATGCCAGTAGGTGGACTTGAAACCTTGAGCCGAAATACTGTATATCCAGCTTTTGCTCTTAAGGTAAAAAATGATGCGGATGTCATATTAAATTTCCATGTGGATAAGAATGGCAATGTTTCGAACATCCAGGTTGCCAAAAGTGGTGGTGACATGTTTGACGAATCAGCGATTAAGGCAGTGATGAATACGCAATGGACACCAGCAATGCAAAACGGACATGCCGTAGCATTGACTTTTGCATTACCATTTGAGTATCGCTCCAAATAGTTGAATTCAACATAGTTTATTGACAGATTTATGGGTATAGATAAAATAGGCGGGCTGCTGGCTTGCCTGTTTTGTTTAGAGCGGCTTAATATTTATCTCCACATTAACCATATTGTATTTAAGCGTTTTTAAAGCATCCAGGGCGGCATCTATATCCAGACTGAATGTTTCCTCGCTGCCATAGTTGAGCAGATGGGCAACCGAGAGGTTATAGGCTTTTGAAATTTTAGACAGGGTCGAGAAGGTAGGATCGGCCAAACCTCTTTCAAGCTTGCTGATATAGCTTTTATCCAAACCAGCACTTGCAGCGAGATCTTTTTGTAGAATCTGGTGTGATTCCCTCACCAACCTTAATTGTTTTCCAATCTCCATGTCTAATTCTCCCCATTTTGAATGGTACTGACACACTTTATCGCTGACCTTGGAAGTATGGCAAAATATAATTGAACCTGGACCATATATTAATGTTTTTCGATAATTTAATGCTTGGGTGGGGAAAAGGATTAAATTGGTGACAATGGGAAACTTAGAAATTGGAGATACTCACAGTCTTCGCCAGCAAATGGTGTCGGATCAGCTTCTGAGAAGAGGGATACAACAACCTGCTATTTTGGATGCTTTTCAAGAAATACCCAGGCATCTCTTTGTTCCACATAGTTCTCCCCGGGAAGCTTATGCTGATCAACCACTTCCCATAAAATCAGGACAGACTATAAGCCAGCCATATATTGTGGCACTTATGCTGAGTTACCTCGACATACGACCAATTCATCATGTCCTTGAAATCGGAAGCGGCAGTGGGTACGCCACCGCAGTACTCTCAAAATTATGTCATCACGTCACCGGGATTGAAGTTTATGGAGAATTGCTGGACGAATCTATGAGCATAATAAATCAGCTTGAACTATCCAATATTGATCTCAAGCACGCTAGCGCCTGGGAACATTTCGAGGAGAAAATGGTTTATGATCGTATCATTCTCTGGGCTAGTCCCCCCAGGATTCCAGAGCATATATTCCATAGTCTGAAAGAAGGGGGCATCCTGGTCGCTCCTGAGGGAAAATCAGATCAATATGTGTGGATTTGTACCAAGAAAGATGGCCATATTATAAAAAAGAGAAAAGATCCCGTAAGATTTGTGCCCTTAGTGCAAGGGTCGGTAAAGGAAATTGATAGAAACATTCAAAAGAAACGAGGAAAAGATGGATAGACTATACAAATCCAATAAAGATAAAGTCTTTGAAGGAGTCTGTGGAGGTATTGGAGAATATTTCAATATAGATCCGGTTATCATCCGCCTGATGTGGGTGGTTCTGGTAGTATTTGGGGGTACTGGGATCGTAGCCTATATCATCGCTATGTTAATTATACCCAAACATCCAGAATTGGGAACTGAAGAAGTAACTCCTGAATCAGAGATTACTCCTGAGACTTATTCGAACAGGTTTTGGGGAATCATTATGATGGCTGCTGGAATCCTGTTACTATTTGGTATTGTTGGACCCATCGCAGGTGTGTTTGCTGGCATAGCCATGGCTATGGGTCACGTTCTATGGCCAGTTTTGATTATTGGTCTAGGTCTATATCTGTATTTTAACCATGCTGATGAAACCAAATCTTCGCTGGATGGAATATTCCCACCTGGTAAAAAGCTCTATAAATCTCGCTCAGATAGAAAAATCTCCGGGGTGTGTGGGGGAATAGGTCAATACCTTGATTTTGACTCTAACATTATACGCATTTTCTGGGCGGTAGCCACCTTGGGGTCCTTCGGCCTGGGTGTTCTGGCTTATGCGGCATTGGCCATTTTTCTTAGTGAATCAGATTAATTGGTCCTCCCGACATCCACACACTGATTCCTTAAAAACCTGGAAATAATATGTTTCGTTTTCGATCTGTGATCCTTCGTACACTCTTGACTTTTATCCTGATAATTGGTGCCCATTCACAACATGTATACCAGAAGGGGACATTTGTTAGTTTTCCCGCAGGGAAGCACGTGAACCACAGTTATTACAGCACATGGAATATATATTTCGCAGTTGAAGACGGTGTAATCGTATACAATCACCATAAAGGTGACTGGCTGGATCCCATCACTGCCAGTAATGGGTTGAGCCAATATCCCGTTTTACGGGTATGGCAGAATGCAGGTACACAAGATGTCTGGATGGTGACACCAGATTTTGTCTTTGTCTATGATGAGCTCGCTGATTGGATGTCCAAAATCCCCTTGCCTGCTGATCCCAAATTTTCAGGAACTTATGAAATTGGGATTTCCCATGCCTATGTCATCGTGTCAGCCTCCTCTCAGGAAAGTGTTGGCAAATATTCTACATTATTTTCAAAAACCGCTGGAACCTTTGAAAACTGGGGAGCGAACACGGATTTAGATATAGACTGGGAGGCTGTGGAGTGGATTCACTCGGTGTCAGACGGACTCATGGATATCTATGAATCCCTCCCGGTACAAAAAGTGAGGGATGGTTCGTTTGATTCAGAAGGTAAACTACATCTCGATGGTCATCCCAGAAATTCCCTCGGTGTGGTTTCATCCCTTACCGGAGAGAGAGATGCAGGTGAATCATTTTTAAGCACATATGGCATGGGGATTTTTCATCAAGATATTCATGGTGGTGAATTCACAAGTTTACCCTATGGGTTGTTATCACCAGATGTCATGGCACTCGATATTTATGAAGAAAAACTAGTCATCGGTGGCAGGGCAGGATTGACATATATGGATAGCACCACTTTTGAATATGATGAGGCTATTCGAGACATCGCCTGGGATTACTCATTTATCTCCGATATCGATGTTAGGGCTGAGGAATTGCTTATTGCTGCAAAGGGTGGAGTTTTTCGGCAAAGCCAGACCCAGGGTAGCTGGGAGAGGGTTCTTACAAAAAAAGATCTGACAAGTGATCGAATATACTCAGTGGCTATTGGGCAGGGCGGCAATATTATGGTGGCCACAGAGCGCAATGCCTATCTTTATCATGAATCTGGGTCGATTTTGCAGACCTTATTCCCCACAGGACTAAACTGGCCTGTATTCGATATAAATTACAAAGCTGGACGTTTTTATCTTTCAACATATTATGGGCTGTATATTTATGATGAAGCCTCACTTCAGTTTAATTCTAAGGTAAACTCATCAGGTGAAATCCTGCCAATTTCTGAGGATGCTGCTAGCGATCCAATCTATGAAAGTGTAATAGTTGGGGATATGCTCTGGGCCAGCACACATAGGGGTTTACTGAAGGTGAATCTGCTTTCAAAAGCAGGCGGATTTCATCTATCACCCAACACGCCCTTTAAACCAAGAGGGCTAGCCGCCGCAGGGAAAAGTATCTGGATTGGTACAGATATTGGATTATATAGTTTTAACTCCAAATCGTCGTCGTGGCGACATTACACGGTTAACGATGGACTGATTAGTAGTTTTATCACTGATTTGATCATGAAAGATGGCTATATTTGGGCTGGAACCAACTTAGGATTGACGAGGATAAAGTGGAAAAATCTATATTGAAAATATCATTATATACCCTGTTAACAGTATCTCTGTTTGTGGGTTGTGCTGAACAGACTGTGAATCAGGAAAACGATTTGACCCTACCTGATTTTTCCTTCATCGGACTGTCTGAGCCACTTGCTGATAAAGAAAACATCAAGGTCTCAGTCCATGTAAAAATTCCCTATACAGAACTTCAATTTGTTCGAGCCGGGGATCACTATCTTGCAAGGTATGAAGTTGCTGTCAATCTTGCAGATAAAGATAAAGAGCGAATAGTTGGAGCAATATGGAGTGATTCATTGCTCCTGTCAGAGTATAAGGATACCAGAAATAATTCAAACACAATCACATCGGTTAAGTCGTTTACAGTACCAGCTTCTCAACTCACAATAAACGTTCGTGTTACCGATCTTTATACCAAGAAATCCTCAATTCTGAGTGATGGAGTGGATCAGTCAAAAATGTATGCTGGTGCATTGTCACTGGGCAATATCATCATCATGGACACAGGATCCGAAGGCAACTCCAAGCTGCTCATGAATGAATCCTTTTATGAGATAATTGATACACTCAGCTTTAAGGTTCGTCTCCTTGGTGACAATCATCCTTTCAAGATCAAGTATGAATTAAAGGTGAAGGATGAAACCAAAGTGAATAAAACGGTTTTAATTGATCATATCGGATCAATCGACTCTGTCCTCAGTTTTACAGTGCCTCTCACTGATATGCATTATTCCAACTATACACTTTTCTTTGCCGCTGAAGATGTGCAGGGAAACAGAGTGATAACGAAAACAAATTTCAGAGTTAGAATCAGAGGTGTCAATTTTGAGGTGGAGGATATGGACCAAGCTGTTAAACAGCTTACGTATCTTGCAAGTGATCGCCAGATCAAAGAAATGATGATCGGCTCAGAGCTTGAAAAAACTGAGAAATTCAAAGCTTTTTGGTCTGCACTAGATCCCACTCCTGGAACTGTGGAAAATGAGCTAATGGAAGAATACTATAGACGTGTCGCCTTCTCCATGGAAGCTTTCACTGTTGTACAGGAAGGCTGGAAAACGGATCGAGGCATGATTTATATTCTATTTGGACCCCCTGATGAAATTCAACGGGGACCATTTGAGATAGATAGGAAGCCATATCAAGTATGGGAATATTATCTCATTGGGAAGCAATTTGTTTTCAGAGACGAAACTGGATTTGGAGACTTCAGATTAGATCACAACTATCTGGACCAGGGAGATTGGCGATTCCGATATTAGTATCGTCTGGCTCTCTTTTATTTTAATAAAAGTCCTGCTTTAGCTCCTTCGTTCTAACCCCTTAAAATAAAGCACTGATACGCCAATTAATGGGTGCTATTGGCTCAAAAATTTATAGATTTTGCATCGCCCTAAAAAAAGTGTTTTTCGGGCAACAGATAAAGTATTGTTTTCAAAGACCTGAGAGCACTTTTCAGGCACGAGAGGGCAGATGGCTACAAAATTTTCAAATTTCCGCAACTGGATGGGTGTAGACATCGCAGTTGACCTTGGTACAGCAAATACACTGATCTACGTTCGTGGTCAGGGAATCGTTTTAAACGAACCGTCTATTGTTGCAAAATCTAAATCTTCCGGCAAAGTCATAGCAGTAGGGAATGAAGCCAAGCGTATGGTTGGCAAAGTTCATCAGGAGATTGAAACCATCCGCCCATTGCGGGATGGTGTTATTGCTGACTTTGAGATGGCTGATAGCATGCTCCAGGGTTTCCTGAACAAGCTACCCATCTCAAAATTGGCACGTCCTCGCATGATCATCTGCGTTCCTTCAGGTATCACTGAAGTTGAAAAAAGAGCAGTCAAAGAATCTGCAGAACGCCGCAATGCCCGCGAAGTATTTCTCATTGAAGAACCTGTGGCTGCTGCCATTGGTATCGGAATTGATATCAGCGAACCTGTTGGCAACATGATTGTGGATATTGGTGGCGGAACAACCGAGATCGCTATTATTGCTCTAAACGGCATTGTGACCAAAGAATCACTCAGGGTAGCCGGTGATGAGATGGACGAAGCCATTATTCAACACTTCAAACGCGATCACAATCTGCTCATCGGAGAAAGAACGGCTGAAAGCATAAAAATGAATGTTGGTTCTGCACTACAGGGTACCGATTACAAGCTCTCGGTTAAAGGCCGTAACATGATTGCTGGAATACCAAAAACCATCGAGGTTTCATCCTCTGAAATCAGAGACGCGCTTCGAGATACCATTGATCTCATTGTGGATGCAGTCAAAATGTGCCTCGAGCGCACACCACCAGAACTGAGTTCGGATCTATTGGACCGAGGTATCATTCTCACAGGCGGTGGAGCCCTGCTCCAGGGCTTTGACAAAAGAATGCGTCTGGAAGTAGATCTTCCCGTAAACGTTGCAGAATATCCCCTGCTTTCCATTGTTCAAGGCACTGGCAAAGTCTTGGATAGTATTGAACGCTACGAGGATGTTCTTTATTGAGTCATTTACCCGCTTTATAGGTTAAATCTTGGCAACACAAGCACCTTCGATTTCTCGATATAAACCTCTGGTAAACCTCATAGCAGCAATAGCTCTATCTCTTCTAATAATAGCATCCAGCGGTACAGCAGCCATGAGTCGCACACGCGGTCTTGTTCTAGAGGCATCTGCCTATCTGTATGTGCCTATTCAATGGGTTAAAACCATTTTTACAATTGAAAAGGACTACCGCGAACTTCAACAGCGTCACATCAAAGCTCAGATCGACCTGAACAAATCCAGAACCCTTCTGAAGGAAAATCAACGGCTCCGGAGTATGCTGGGATTCAAGGGGGATAGGAAATTTAATGTTATTCCAGCCAATGTGCTATCCGATGTGGGGAGCCATACCATGAACAGCCTAACCGTTGATCAAGGTTCTGAGGACGGAGTTACACTGCTTTCTGGTGTTGTGGATGCCCAGGCACAATTAGTGGGAAAGGTTGTGGCAATATCAGCAAACACAGCCCTTGTTCAATTGGTGAGTGATAAAAATTTCCGCGTGTCGGTTCGGGAAATGCGTTCCAGGGATGTGGGTATCCTTAGCTATTCCTTGAAAACTGGCTATGTGATTCAAGATGTGCCTAAAAATGCTGAAGTAATTGCCGGCGACTCTGTCGTAACCTCAGGTTTCAGTGATATCTTTCCAGAGCATATTTTTGTTGGCTGGGTGTCAACAATTTCACCTGTTGTGGAAGATTATGTAAAATCCGTTCGTGTTGATCTGGCCGCCGACTTTAATCGTATTGAAGAAGTATTTATCCTGAAATAGTATGTTTGGTATCATTAAAAATAGTATCCTGGGTCTGCTTGTACTCATATTTCAATGGATGTTGGGTGATATATTCAGCCTTTATGGCTTAACCCCAAGTTTCCTGGTCATCTTTATCATCTACATTGGATTAACCAACAGTCAACTGCATGCCATATGGCTGGGATTCTTTTTAGGGTTCATCATCGATGCGCTGGCTAGCACCGACATGATGGGCATTACAGCTCTGGCGCTTTCTACAGTGGGATATCTATCTGGAATCTTTCATGGCAGAATTGTCAGAATACCAGTCATGGTTCAGTATCTTCTCTATACTGGCTTCCTACTTGTCTTTTTTCTTCTTACTGTCATGATCTCTCTCCAGGACTCACAGTTTTCTACTGGGAATATTGTCTTTCTGGTGCTTCTTCCCAAGACACTCTATACACTAGCTCTACTGAGCGGGAGCTTTATCGTTCTAAAAGTCGGAGCAGAATAATGCTCCAAGGCAGGAACATCGTAGAGGGCTGGAGATCACTTCTTGTCCACGGTCTTCTAGCACTCCTTTTTATTATACTTATCGGTCGTTACTACTACTTGATGATCGTATTTCACGAGAAATACGCTGAGAAGGCAACTGCAAATCACATTCGTGCTGTTCCCGTTTTAGCATCCCGGGGAGTCATATACGATAGAGAAGGAAACCTCATTGTAGACAATGCCCCAAGCTATACAATCTCTGTAATACCCATTGAAGTAAAGGATAAACCCGAATCGCTGGAACGTCTATCAAGCGTTATGGGTGTATCTGTTGAAGAGATTAATCGTCGTATTGTAAAAAATCGGCGTGGCTCTTTTGCTCCAGCCAAAGTCTTTAGCAGGGTGCCTTTTGAGAAGATATCCCACTTGCAGGAGCATCGACTCGAGCTTATTGGTGTGACTTACAGCATTGAGCCCATCCGAAATTACGTCTCTGATTTAGACTTGTCGCATGCCCTGGGGTATACACGGGAGATTAACAGGGATGATTTGAATCGCTTCAAAAAGGATTCTGACTACCAGCCTGGAGATCAGGTGGGGTGGAAGGGTATGGAAAAATTTTATGAATCAGAATTACATGGTCGCAGGGGATTTAGATATATAGAAGTAAATGCACTTGGTCAGGAAATTGGTGAAGTACCAGACCGTGCACCTATCAATCCAATTCCGGGACATGATCTCATATTAAGCATAGATTCCTACATCCATGCGGCCGTAGAAAAAGCTCTGGCCGATTCCTCTGGGTCAGTGGTCATACTAAACCATAAAACAGGTGAGATTCTCGCCTATGCCAGTCGCCCTGGCTACGATCTTGAGATGCTCTCAGGAAGAATTTCCTCAAAAGATTGGGATGCCTTAATGCAGGATCCTCGCAAACCGTTGTATGACAGAGGGATACAGGGCCTTTATCCAGCGGGCTCCACTCTCAAACCTCTGGCAGCTCTCTATTCACTGGAAAACCATTCCAATGCAAAAGAGAGAACCTATGTTTGTCATGGGTCATATCGCCTGGGAAATCGTTCCTTTGGATGTTGGAAAAAAGGAGGACATGGCAAAATGAACCTGCATGATGCCATCCAACAATCCTGCAATGTATATTTTTACAATCTGATACAAGATATTGGAATTGAAGACTGGGCCCTTATTGCCCGTGAATTTGGATTTGGACAGCGTGCCAAAATTGATATCCCAGGTGAAAATAAAGGTCTTGTTCCAGATACAAAATATATGAATCGTAAATACGGGGTGAATAACTGGACCAGGGGAAACCTGTTGAATATCGTTGTTGGACAAGGTGATGTTCTGGTTACCCCCTTACAACTGGCCCAATTCGCTGGAATGCTTGCCCAAAGAGGCACTCAATTCCAACCCCATTTTGTAAATAAGATCGTGTCAAAAAATGGAACTGTGATTAAAGAGATTAATTCACCCTCAAAAAACAGGGTCAGTGCTTCAAAAGATTCCTGGGATTTTGTTCAGCAGGCCATGTGGGATGTGGTAAACGGAAAAAAAGGAACTGCCAAAGCCGCACGGCAAAAAGATTGGGATATCTATGGCAAAACTGGAACGGCCCAGAATCCTCATGGGGAAGATCATGCCTGGTTTATTGGCTTTAGTCTGGATGAGCGCTATCCATATTCCTGGGCAGTTCTCTTAGAAAACGGTGGTGGTGGTGGTGGAAAAGCTGCGCCACTTATTGGTAAGGTTTTAAGAACCATTGCGAAAAGACCCTCATGAATATCAGAAGCTATGTCCTCCTAAGATTTAAAGAACTTGAGTGGAGCACACTCATATTAGTCATTCTCCTTTCAGCAAGTGGATTACTGGCCATCTATAGTATTGAGGTACAGCATGAATCCGGTGCTGAATACTTTTTTCGACAAAGCATATGGACAGTTGTTGGAATAGGTTTATTTCTAACGGCCTTCTTCTTACCGCGAAAGTTGATTCATAATTTGACCTATCCTGCTTATGGGGTTGGAATTGTCCTTCTACTTATTCCGATCATGACAAAAAGTGGTAATGAGGTCAGCAGATGGATCACTCTTGGTAATATTGGATTCCAACCATCTGAGTTCATGAAAATATTGCTCCTATTGGCGCTTGCTAAATACTTTGCCGATCATAAAAGAAGACTCTCAACCGTCAAGGAATTGATGACACCCGTAGCCATGGCTCTGGGGCCAACAATTTTAGTCCTGGTCCAACCAGATCTTGGAACCGCGTTGGTGTATTTTGGAATATTGATTGTGATAATATTTTGGGCGGGTATAAAGCCACTCCATTTCTTTCTCCTCCTGGCACCAATCCTTTCCATGTTGGCAGCATTTCAGACATTAACCTTTTTCCACTGGATGGGGATTATCATTGTGGTTTTGTACTTCAACCACCTCCCGTTTTGGACAAAAATTCTAAATTTCTTTATCAATGTTGGATTAGGTGGAATAACGAATTTGCTCTGGGCATTGTTAAAACCTTATCAACAACAACGAATTCTATCCATGATTGATTCTGATTCCGATCCACTTGGGGCTGGATATCAGGTATCTCAATCATTAACAGCATTTGGATCAGGCGGCCCCTTTGGAAAAGGACTGGGAGAAGGCACACAAACCCACTTAAAGTTCCTTCCAGAGCAACATACAGATTTTATCATGACCGTGATAGGAGAGGAGTTTGGGTTTGTTGGTGTCCTGGTGGTGATCACACTCTTCTATTTGCTAATTGCTAAACTTATCACCCAGGCCTATAACAGCAAATTTCGGTTTGATAGCGTCATTCTCATTGGAATTGCATCCATTTATACATTTCATGTATTTGTCAATCTGGGGATGATCGTAGGTATCATGCCTGTAACCGGTATCCCCTTACCCTTCATTAGCTATGGCGGGTCATTTATGGTCACTTCAATGATATTGGCCGGTCTCTCAGTAAATATGTCCTCAGTCAGACGAGCGGTTGGGTAGTGTCTCCAGCCCCCTGAGACCACTACATTTTGCGTTGCGACTACCTGTGGTGAGGTTAAATTGACGCCCGTATGATTTCTTGTCTTAACTCCCAGCAGAAAGTGGCTTAAGCAATGTACAAAAGAACGTTCGCTCTTATTTTGATACTAGCACTAATCGTCGGTTGCGGTGGTTCTAAAGAACTGCAGCAGGAACTTAGTGAAGTAAAACAGGATACTCAGGGTACAGATAGCACTCTGGTGGTTCTTGATGCCCGGTTGAAAGAGTTCTCACAAGAAGTCAAAGCCATGCGCGAAACATACAACGAGAACCACATCAGTCTTGAAAATTTATACAAGCTCAATGCTGAGTCTAAACGTTCAATCGATGAACTTACTTCAGAGGTTGATGCAAAATTGGCTAGTGAACGAAGCCGGGCTGATTCTGTTTCTAGTGAATCAAGACAAACAAGTGATGAGCAAATTTCAGGCTTACAAGCTGAACAGGCAGGTATTAGAGAGTCGATTGCCGGATTAGGCACATCAATTCAAAATACTCAATTTCAAGTTGATAGTATTTATGCAATTATGGATCCTGAAAAAATGGCCGTCCTTGAAGAAAATTTACTGAATATCGTAAGTCAATTTTCACTCTTGGATTCCTCTTTCTCCGAATTTCAACTCAATGTTGCCGATCACATGATGAGTTCTGATGATCAATTATCAACCTTAGAATTAAATGCAAAGGTACAGGATAGCTCCAACTATGATATTCTATCCCAGTTGGTATTCCTGGAGAACAAAATAATCTCGCTTACCAATTCGTTTAATGAGCTAATGGCCATGCCATCTACCACACCAAATATTGTCCGAACACCAATGACTCAGACACCAGTACAACAGTCCCCAGCTAGGGCAAAGATGGATTATGAGACGTATAAACAACACTATATCGATGCATTAAGCTCGTATCAAAATGGCGACTTCATGGGTGCCATTGATGCTTTTGAGATGTTGATTAGTAATGATTCGCAGAATGACTATGCTGACAATGCTCAGTATTGGATTGGAGAATCCTATTACGCTTTAGATGAGTACTCAAAGGCTATAGAAGCATTTAGAAAAGTGATGCAATTTAATGATTCCAACAAAGCCGAGGATGCACAATTAAAGATTGGATATTCCTACCTCAATAGCGGCGATAAAGCCCGCGGTTACAATGAATTAGAACGGCTTCTGGATATGTTCCCTGAGAGTTCCTACCGGGAAAAAGTCAAGCAAATCCTCGCCTCCAGATAAATAGGTTATAAAAAAAAGAATTCTATGCCAACAAAAATTTACTATCTCTCCTCAGAAGTAGCTCCTTTTTCTGAGGCAACTGACCTTGCGAAAATTTCAAACAAGGTTCCAACCCATTTTCAAGAAAAAAAGCAGGATTTCAGGATCTTTACCCCACGGTATGGTTTTGTCAGTGAACGTCGATATGTGATTCGTGAAGTGATTCGCCTCAAAGAGATTGAAGTAGAGTATAAAGGTGAAGTTGGATTTGGCGCTGCAAAGTCAGCCTTTGTCCCTTCCACACGTGTTCAAGTCTATTTTATGGAATATCAACCATATTTTGGTGGCAAAAATAAAACATTATACAAAGTGGCTGAAAATCGATACAATCAAAGAAATGCTGAGAAGTATTTCTACTTTTCAAAAATAGCTATCGAGAATCTAACTTATCTCTACTGGCAACCAGATTATATCCTATGTAATGACTGGACCACTGCCATGGTCCCCGTACTGTTTAAGACTGTTTATGCGGAAGAAGAATTCTTCACAGATATGAAGACAGTCTTGAATCTTGTCAATATAGAAGAGATGGGCAAGGTGGGTGCAAAGCAATACGAAATGGCTGGCCTGGAACCAGAAGACTATGCAGGATATGAGGATAATCTCCTGGGGCTGGCTATAAAGCATGCCGACGAGATCATTAGCATATCCATAAATGGTGTAAGCAATAAAGATCAAATTGAAAAGAATAGCAAGATTCAGAAAGCCTTAAAAGCCGCTGGGAAAAAAGTGAAGTATTTTACTATTTCTGATGAAAGTGAAGAGGAATGGCAACAGCTCAATTTGGAATTGGAAACATTCTTTGGAGTTGAGAATTAAAACTCTGAATATTGACAGTGTTGACTCTAAACCAACAGAGTTAAGTGTTTGATCGCTTAACTCTTTTTTTAAAGGGGCTTATGAAAATCCGGATTCCTTTCGCAGTTCTTATCACCGCACTTTTTTTGTGGTCGTGTGATGAACCATTATCCTATGACAATGCTAGCTTTGTCTACAACCCATTCTCATTTACTGAAGATACCCTTAACAACGTTACGGCGACTGAATCACGAGCTGCTGAGATTGAATGGGGATCACATTTCAGAGCCTGGGTTGGTGAAACACAATACTATAAATCAGGTTTTACAGTTGACTTTGTCTTCTCCGACACATCCTTGGATATCGCCGGTGTGGATAGTATCCAATTCCAGGTAAACCATTTTTTGACTTATCCTGAGAATGGGGCTGACACAATCGCTTCGACTTATTTAAACTTTGGCTATTACGAAACCATGGATCAAGCTATAGACTTGGAAAGCTCCAGCTATGGCAATTTTCTTGGCACAGATTCTATGAATATTTCTGGCGGAAGTAATTCCTGGAAGTACACTTTACCCCTTGGCCTCATAACTGAGGGTGATACCACGGCCAGTCTGGGGATTTTTCCTGCGACTACAGAATACCTCTCTTCATTTTACGGGGGTGGCTCTGTTTCAAGACCACTATTAAACTTTTTCTTTCATGAACCTGATACGGCTGGGGACGACAGTGCGACTTTTATAACCTTTGATGCCGATACGCTCTATATGCATTTAATTGAGAAATCTGGGGTTTTTGATCGATCGCAATTCGATTATATCAGTCAACTAAAGAATGATTCACTTATCATGACACTTGATCTCCAAGGATTCATGTTTGGCGGAGATACAATCCAGCACGTTCTTTCTTCCAGTGTTCTGCCTGCAATTGATGATATGGCTTCATCTCTTTATAGTACTGATAGTGTTTTCAGATTTAGTATGATTGTTGAAGACCCTAACTCAGGGTTGTCAGCTACTATTGAATATGGAGGGGATGGGTACAATAGCAATCAGGTGAAGGATGTTATTCAATCAGCCATAGATGATAAAGAAGATGTAATAGAATTGATATTGAAGCCTACGAATTCCGGTTACTCCCCTGGATTTCTAGCAATCTCAAAAGATGCCAGTGCTTCAGCGCTTTATGTTAAATCTTCCCTGGCGGTGCGACCATGAGGAAGCTGATACTCATACTATTTCTGGCAATTTCCCTCATGGGGCAATCTGCTTACTACCGGCTGGGTTATGGTGATATATATCCAACAACAGACCCCCTGGGGAGCAGCCTTGGTCACGGTGTAGTGGCCCTCGAGGACTCCACCCGCATCACTATACACAATCCTGCTGCATTGAGCAGCTCGAACCGTGTACATTTTGGGGTAAGTTTGGGTTCAGAATTTAGATCAATTGACAATATCGTGTCTAACAAAACCCGGCTTGAACAGGTCTTTGTTACAATTCCAGTGGGAAAGCGATTTGGGATGAGTCTTGGAACCCATGCAATCTCTGATTTTGCCTCTGGATATGAATCTAGTCTGGACATGGGTTCTTTCTCAGAACAATCAATTGGAGGAATTTGGGATTTTCATCTGGGTCTTGGATATGCACTCTCTCCCAGTATGAAGTTAGGGCTCAAGTTGCATAAATTTCAGGGTCAAATAAGACGCGAATTCACGATTCTGACTGATGATATTCAAGATATGTACGTAATAAAGGGTGACATCTCCGGAAATAGTATTGAAGGTGGAATTATTTCCAATGTGAGAGAAAAAGTCTCGCTAGGGTTAACAGTTAATATCCCTTTCGACAAACCTACACTTTCCGGTAGGGATAGTCTGACTGGATCTGATGCCTTTGCAGAAATAGATGAGGAGCTGAAAGCCTGGCCAACCACAATTAAATTTGGTGTCATCTACCATCACTCAAAAAACGTTAATTTTATGGCAGGTATTGCACAGCAACTATTCAGCGAATCTGGTTTCTCGGAAGCCAGAGTATTCGCACTACCAGCTGGATGGAGTACTATACCAGTGGCATCTTTTCAACTCTCCCGGCAAAAATTACCTACCGATAGAACCTCACGTTACTGGACCAAAAGAACCGGTTGGCAGGCTGGGGTATCCATCAAAAATTATTATCTGTCACCAGACAATGGCAATATGATATACGAATATTCACTGATTTCTGGTGCCAACCTCGCTCTGAGGAATGGAAGAAGTCTATTTGAGATTTCTGGGGAATTCGGATCTCGTGGAGGGGATGAAAGTCTGCCTGATGAGCTTTTCGCTCGTATGAAATTTGGAATTCAAATTAATGATATGTGGTTCAAAAAAGTTAAAAGAAGATGAGGGTTAACTCATGAAGTTAAAAGTTGTATCAATTATTACTATGGGCATCATGCTATTTACAATGGTCTTGTCAGCATGTATGCCTCCACAAGCCACAGCTGAAGAATTGGCTGCCATGGAAAAAGCACGCAAAGATTCCGTACGCAAAGCAAATTCCCGCTACTGTATGAAACACTTAAGTTTTGCAACAGAGTACTACAAGAATAAAGCCTATCCAGATGCCTTGTTTAATTATAAGAAATTGTTCGAATATGAGTGTGTCGATGAACAAATGGCTCAAAATGTTTATGTCTATATGGGTAACTCCTATCGCGAATTAGACCATCTAGATACTGCCATGATTTATTACGATGAAGGCCTTGCAGTTATCCCCACCAACAAATACTTGTGGGAAAATAAATTATTCACCTTGAAATTAATGGATGATGAAGACGCATTGCTACAGGCTAAAGTTGATATGTATGCAGCTTTCCCTCAAGATTCTGTATTGGGTGAAGAACTTGCAGAGGACTACATTAAATTTGGAATGTATCCTGAAGCAAAAGACATTGCCGAACATCTGCTTATAACCAATCCTGACAGTAAAAACTTGAGAAATATAGTTCGTGAATCCATAGAGGCTCAGGGTGGTGATGTCCGTGGTTTCATTGAGGAAGAGTATAGAAAGAATCCCGATAATATTTCCAATGCTCAGGACTATGTCCGAGTACTGCGAAATGATGGTGAAAATGATACCGCTATCAAAGTTCTGGAAGGTATTCTAACTATTTCGCCAGGTATGACCAACATCATGAAAGATCTTGTTGAAGCATATCGTGAATTGGGTCAAACAAAAACAGTTATCAGCTGGCTGCAAAAATTAAATACTGCTAATCCTGAAGATGTCCGTATCTACTTTGATATGACACAGGCTTACATAGAGGACGGCCAACTCAAATCAGCCATGTCATGGGCCGATAAAGCCATTAAAATGGATTCCAGAAATGGTCAGACCTATGCCAACCGTGCTTCTGTATTTGAAGCCGTGGGTGTAGCATGTGCTGGTTCTGTTCCAGATTTTGATGACAAACTGGTATTTATGATGGCGTACGAAGATTATTTAACTGCAAAATCAAATGGCTATTTTAAAGCGGCCAATAAAATTGATTTTCTAAAAGAAGCTCGTATTCCACAACAGGGTGACTGGTTCTTCAATCGAGATGAATACGTTAAAGGCGGTAAAGCTAAACCCAGGAAGGAATGTTATTCCTGGCTAAAACGTAGTGTCACGGCTCCCAAAGGCTAAAATAGGTCGGCTATGAAACTTGTCATTGGTTGTGACCATGCCGCTTTTGATGCAAAGACCGAGCTGGTTCACTTTCTCAAGTCAATCGGGCAAGATATCATCGATGAAGGGACTCACAGTCTGGATTCTGTTGATTATCCTGACTTTGCTGCCAGGGTAAGCCAAAAAGTGCAATCTGGCGAGGCTCAGCGTGGGATATTGATATGTGGTACTGGTATTGGTATGTCTATTGCAGCAAATCGTTTTAAGAACATTCGGGCGGCCCTTTGCTTCAATGAGGAGCTGGCTAAACTTAGTCGACTTCACAATGATGCAAATGTCCTCTGTCTGGGTGCCAGAACACAATCTATAGAATCAATGAAAAGCATTCTCTCAGTCTGGTTAACCACAGAGTGGGAGGGTGACAGACATGCAATAAGACTTAACAAAATTGAGCAAAATTCTCGAGGTCAAGATGCTGAATGAGCTAAAAACGTCTGATCCAGCCATATACGCTGCAATTATGGCAGAACGCGATCGTGAAAACGAAACCTTAGAGTTAATCGCTTCAGAGAATTTCGTTAGTAAAGCTGTTTTACAGGCAGCTGGAAGCGTAATGACAAATAAATATGCTGAGGGGTATCCTGGGAAACGATACTATGGTGGTTGTGAGGCCGTAGATACTGCTGAAAATCTTGCCAGAGACCGCGTCAAGCAACTTTTTAATGCTGAATATGCTAATGTCCAACCCCATTCTGGCAGCCAGGCAAACATGTCCGTATATTTCACCTTGGTGAATCCTGGAGACACAGTCCTTGGTATGGATTTATCCCATGGCGGCCATTTAACCCACGGCTCCCATGTCAATTTCTCAGGTAAATTTTACAAGATAGTCGCCTATGGTGTGAACGCTGAAACAGGCTACATCGATTATGATATGGTTCGTGACCAGGCTAAAAAGCATGGACCCAAAATGATCATAGCTGGTGGTTCTGCATACCCCAGACACTATGATTTTAAATTATTTAGAGAAATTGCAGATGAAGTTGGTGCCTTTCTCATGGCTGATGTTGCTCATCCCGCAGGATTGATTGCAGCCGGGGAGCATCCTAGTCCCATGCCACACTGTCATGTAGTCACCTCAACCACCCATAAAACCCTTCGTGGACCCCGCGGTGGCTTGGTGATGATGGGCAAAGATTTTG